>Ga0207664_10002297_pt1 | contig 12613 bp, 11 predicted proteins | sample LARL83metaG_FD_184349 | JGI IMG/M metagenome (GOLD analysis project Ga0207664, IMG submission 184349) | Corn, switchgrass and miscanthus rhizosphere microbial communities from Kellogg Biological Station, Michigan, USA - LAR L8-3 metaG... | ecosystem: Host-associated > Plants > Roots >...
CGCGGCGCGGTGCTGCTGCACGCGGTGCCCAAGGTCGACGGCGCTGATCAGAAGCATGCGCTCGACGCCGGCGAGCGCCTCGCGGACCGACTCCGGCTCGTCGAAGTCCGCCCGCCGCACGACGGCGCCGCGCCCGGCGAGGTCAGCGAGTTGGTCGGGCGTGCGGGTGAGGAGCACGAGGTCGCTCGGGGCGACCCGTTCGAGGACGAGCTCCGCCGTCCTGCGGCCGAGGTGGCCGGACGCACCGGTGATGGCAACGGTCATGGGGTCCCTCCGTCATTCGTAGTCAAGGCGAATACGAATAGAACTGTAGCCAAAACGGTTGCGGTTTGTCACTATCCGGGAATGCCGTACTCCACCAACACCCAGTTCGCCGTCGGGGTCCACATGCTCACGCTGCTCGCCGACGGCGGTCCCGAGCCGCTGAGCTCAGAGGAGATGGCCGGAAGCGCGGACGCCAACCCCGTGTACGTCCGCCGCGTGCTCGGCCGCCTGCGCGAGGCGGGCATGGTCGCATCGCGCCCCGGCGTGGGGGGAGGCTGGGTGCTGGTGCGCGACCCCGCGGACATCACCCTCGGCGATGTGTGGCGCGCGATCCAGAGCGACGACCGGCTGCTCGGCCTGCACCAGGTCAACCCGCGATGTGACGTCGGCCAGGCCATTCAGCGCCACCTCGCGGCCGTCGACCGCCGGGCCAGCGCCGCCGTCCAGTCAGAGCTTGACCAGATCACGGTCGCGGAGATGCTCCCCGCGGCCTCCACGCGCGCCGCCTGAGCCAAGGCCGAGGGGGCTCGGGCGTGCAGATCACCGAGATCACCATCGCGATGCACGAGCGCTCGTCGCCGCGCCTGGCGGTGTTCGGCACCCGCGACGGGAAGCTTCCGATGGGGGTCCTGCGGATCGCGACCGACGCGGGCATCGAGGGCGTCAACTTCCTGAGCTATCCCGGGCCCGGCCCCGACGCCATCGCCCGTGAGATCGTCACCTTCGTCAAACCGCTGCTGTTGGGGGCCGATCCGCTGCAGATCGGGCGCCATTGGCGTCGCCTGTCCGGCCTGGGTCACTTCATCAGCCCCGGCACGTTGGGCGTCGTCGACGTGGCCCTGTGGGACATCGCGGGTCAGGCCGCCGGGCTCCCGATTCACCGGCTGCTGGGCAACTGCCGCGACAGGCTCCCCGTGTACCTGTCCTCGGCGCACCACGCCACCGCTCAGGAGTACGCGGACGAGGCCGCCTACTGGCGCGAGCAGGGATGGCGCGGCTACAAGCTTCACCCGCCGCGGGCGCCGTGGCGCGCGGACCCCCCGCCGCCGATCTCCTTTGATATCGACGCCTGTGCGCAGGTCCGAGACGCGGTGGGCGACGAGATGACACTCATGCTCGATGCGACCTGGAGCTACTCCTACGCGGCCGCACTTCAGGTGGGGTCACGGATTCAGGAGTTGGGTTTTCTGTGGTACGAGGATCCACTCCCGGCGCTGGACATCCACGGATATCGGCGGCTGAAGCGCAGCCTGCGCATCCCGCTGATGGCCACCGAGGTGACCCCGGGCGGACTGGAGGCCCTGGCCCATTGGGTCGTCAGTGAGGCGACTGACTACCTCCGCGGCGACGTTGTCATCAAAGGCGGGATCACGGGGCTGATGAAGATCGCCCACCTCGCGGAGGCGTTCAACCTGCCGTGTGAGATCCACGATGGCTACAACGCCATGAACAACGTCGCCAACCTCCACGTCGCCATGGCGATTGACAACTGTGACTGGTTCGAGGTCCTGCCCTTCAACCGGACCGGTGATCACACCCTCGAGCACCTGAGCTATGGCCTCGCCGGGTTTCCCGAGATCGACTCCGACGGTCAGATCCACGCGCCCACGGGTCCCGGCCTGGGCGTCGCTGTGGACTGGGAGCTGATCAACGCGTCGGTGACACAGGTCATCAGCTGACAGACGCGGCAGTGCGTCCGATGGCGGCGCGGGTGGCCTGACTACGGCGCCAGCAAGATCTTCAATTTGTCGCTGCCGTGTGCCGTGAGCGCCCGGAAGGCCGCCTCGGCCTCCGCCAGGGGCACGACCTCCGTGATGAGCGCGTCGACGGGGATCGCGCCGGTGGCGAGCAGGTCGATCGCGGCCTGGAATTGGGCGCGGCGGTACGCGATCACGCCGACGATCTGCAGCTCCTTGATGACGATGGCGGGAGCGGGCAGGTCAAGCGGCGCCAAGGACAGTCCGACGAGCAGCAGGCGCCCCAGGGGGCGCAGCACCTGCACGGCCAGCTGTGCCGAGGCCGGCGTTCCCGCGCAGTCAAAGACGCATGTCGGGCTGTCGGCGGGCGACATCCCGGCAACCTCGTCGAGCGACACCGTGTCCAGGCCGAGCGCGGCGGCGTGCCGCGCGCGGGCCGGGTTGCGCGAGCACACGAGCGTCCGCCGGACGCCTCGGTGGCGCAACACCAACGCGGTGAGCAGGCCGATCGGGCCGGCGCCCAGCACGAGCACCGGCTCCTCCGGGTTCAGTTGGGCCTGATCGACGGCGCGGATCGCCACCGCCAGCGGCTCGACGAGGGTTCCGGCGCGGTCGTCGACCGCGTCGGGCAGTGAGAACAGCATCCGCTCATCGACCACCACCTGGCCGGCGTAGGCGCCGGGCCGGCCGGTGCCCAGGCCGACGCCGTTGCTCACCGCGTGCGGGCACACCTGCTCGTGGCCGGCGCGGCAGACCGCGCACTCGCCGCACTGCCCGAACGGGAGCACGCACACCCGGTCGCCCGCACTCCACCCAGCGACGCCGTCGCCGACGGCGGCGATCCGGCCCGAGAACTCGTGTCCGGGGATCGTCCCGGCCGGAAACAGCTCCGGCACCTCCCGGAAGTGCAGGTCCGAGCCGCAGATCCCGCAGCACGCAACGTCGACCAGCGCCTGCCCGGGGCCCGGCTCGGGGGCCGGGAGCTCGACCGTGACCAGCCGCCGGTCCTCGGCGACCTCTACCGCGCGCACGGTGCGTTCACGCGGTGGGGATCGCTTCGGCGCGATCCCACCCGTAGTCCTCGAGGGCGGCCAGGAACGGCGCCATCTGCGCGTCGAAGTCGTCGGCGTGCATCGAGTCCACCCAGTGAAGGCAGCGGTCGACGCCCGCATCCTCCAGCTCCTCGAGCTCCTTGGCGCTGAGCGGGCAGGCGACGATCGTCACGGCGACCGTGCGGTCGGCGGCGCGCGCGTCCGATTGCAACTGACGGACCCGGTCGGCGATGCCGGGCAGGCCGATCGGGGCCCAGCCGTCGGCGTAGTCGAGCACGCGCCGCTCGGCACGTGGGCCGTTACTGGCCAGCAGCACCGGCGGGTGTGGCTTCTGCACCGGCTTGGGCCACACCGCGATGCGGTCAAAGTCCACGTACGGGCCGTGGTAGCTCGCCTCGTCTTCGGTCCACATCTCGCGCATCGCCTTCACCCGGTCCTCGATGATCGCGAAGCGCTGGGGCGGATCGGTGCCGTGGTTTCGCATCTCCTCGAGGTTCCAGCCCCCGCCCACCGCGAATTCCAAGCGGCCGCCGCTGAGCACGTCCACGCTCGCCACCTCCTTGGCGCAGACGATCGGGTCGCGCTGCGCGAGCTGGCAGATCCCGGTGCCCAGGCGGATGCGGGAGCTGCCCGCCGCGGCGTCGGTGAGCGCCACGAACGGATCGAGCGTCCGCCAGTAGTTGCGCGGCAGCTCGCCCAGGGGGTAGGCCGACTCCCGCGACCACGGGATATGCGTGTGCTCGCCGAGGAACAAGGACTCCAGCCCGAGGTCCTCCACGCGTCGTGCCACCTCTGCGGGGCGCAGCGTCTCCTCGGTGCAGACCCCGCCGATTCCGAATCGCATCCTCGTCTCCTCTCGCCCGAGACCTCAGGCCAGGAATTCCGTGATCGCCGTCACCATCTGCGCGGGCTGGTCAGCCTGCATGGCATGGCCGCAGTCGTCGAGCAGCTCCACGCGGCTGCCCGTGATCCGGCCGCCGAACTCCTCGGCGTAGACGACCGGGACCAGCGCATCGTCGCGGCCCCACAGCACCAGCGTCGGCACCGCGATCCGGTGCAGGCGCCGGGCCAGGCCGTGGTCGGCGATCGGCCACGCGAACTTCGTCGTGCAGCCGACGTTCCACGCCCCCTGCGCGATCGCCACCGGGACCTGGTCGGGATCGTCGGGGAGCGCCATCAGCGCCTGCGCGGCCTCGCTCTCGGGGTACTTGAACAGGTAGGTGGGCAGCTCCTCCGGCGGGCCGGTGACCATCTCCACGAGCCGGATGGGCGCATCGTCGCGCCACAGGCCGATCGGGCTCAGCAGGACCAGCCGGCTGAGCGCGTCGGGGAAGCTCGCCGCGAGGTCGGCCGCGATCATCCCGCCGAACGACATGCCGACCACCGCCGGGCGCTTGAGCCCGAGCGCGCGCAGCGCCTCCTCGTAGGCGAGCAGCAGCTCCCAGAAGGTGTGCACCTCGCGGATCGCCTGCGGGTTATCGGGCGACGTGCCGGGATGCTCGGGCGCATACACCGTGTAGCGCTCGGCCAGCCGGTCAAGGAGCGGCTGCCACTCCAGTCCGGGCAGCGGGTGAAAGAACACCACGGGTGGACCGTCGCCGGCCACCTTGACGTGGAGGCGCAGGCGACCGTCGCACACGTCCACCACCTCGTCGCGCACGTCGGCATACCCGGTCGCCATCACGCCTCCCCTCCGGCCGCCGCGCCCGCCACCGCGCGGGGCATCTCCGCGCCGCGCGGCCACCAGTGGTTCTCCCATCCCTCCTCGTCCCAGATCGGCCGCAGCTTCGGCAGCACCTCGGACGCGAACAGCGAGATGTTCTTCTCGGTCAGCTCACGCGGCATCGACCCGTTCTGCAACATCACCAGCAGGTTCCCGATGCGAAATTCCCTGACGAACGCCTCGATCTGGTCGGCCACCGTGGCCGGGCTGCCCACGATCGCCACCTGGGTATCGACGATCTCCTTGTAGGTGATGTGGCGCATCTTCGGGAACATGCCGAGCTCGCCGGGATTGCGCACCATGTGCTCGATGCCGGCGCGCTCCGCGTAGCCGGGCACGGCGAAGCCTGACGGGGGGACGGTCCCCAGGCCCGTGCGGTAATGGGACTCCAGATGCGCGGCGTACTCCTTCTCGGCGCGGGCGTCGGTCTCGGAGACGGCCACTACCTGCAGGAAGGCCAGCCGGTACGGGTTGCGGTCGCGCCCTTCCTTGTCGGCCAGCTCCCAGTAGCGGTCAAAGACCTGGCGCCCGACCAGCTTGGGCCCGCTCCAGCTCAGATACACGAAGGCGTAATCGCGCCGCAGGATGTCCAGCAGCGTGCCCGGTGACCCGCTGCCGGGGATCCAGATGGGCGGATGGGGCTGCTGGATCGGCCGCGGCCAGAGGTTCACCTGACCGTATTTCTCAAAGCGGCCGTTCCAGGCAAACGGCTCGCGCGCCGCCCACGCCTTGAGGATCAGCTCGCGGTGCTCGGCATACCGCTCGCGCGTCTCGATCGCCGGGATGGCGCCGTTCTGGTTGGCGTCGTAGCTCAGCCCCACCGGAAAGCCGGCGATGAGCCTCCCGCCGGTGATGCAGTCAAGCAGCGCGTACTCCTCGGCGACTTTCAGCGGCTCGCGCGACTTGCCCAGCGAGCGCCCGAGGATGGTGAGGGCCACATCGAGGCCTTCCGCTCGCGTGGCGTAGGCCACCGCGGCCGCCATCAGGTTGGGGTTCGGTGAGATGTCATACACCGACTGACTGTGTTCGGTGAGGCACACGCCGTCAAAGCCCGCTCGGGCGGCGTGCAACAGCTCGGCATACCCGGATTGGAGTGATTCCTGCATCCGCTCCGGCTCCACCACATCGAAATACGGCGTGGTCACCACCGAGCTGTAGCGATCCTCGAAGCCGGCGGGCAAGTGCCGGTAGGGCAGTTGCTCGAACACACTGACCTTCATCCTCGTCCTCCTCGTCCGCCGGTCGGCGCCCGTGTGTCACTCGTTATATCCCAGGCGGTTCGCGCGCGCCTGTATTTCCGTGCGAGAAGTTGTCTCCGCGCGCGCCTGTATTTCCGCGCGAGAAGTTGTCTCTCAGCGACCTCTTTTGCATTTCGGCAACGGCTCGTGTTTTGCTCTGAGCAAAGGGCTGGATGCGGTGCCAACGCCGACGGCCACGTGGAGGACGAGGAGACGACATGGGCAAGATCCTGGCGACGCATACCGGCAGCCTGATCAGGCCGGCGGAGCTGCTGTCGTTCGCGGCCGCGGGCGAGCGCGGTGAGAGCTACGACGAGGACGCGTACGCCGAGACGCTGCGCCGGGCGGTGCACGACGTCGTCGACCGCCAGATCGAGGCGGGCATCGATATCGTCGATGACGGGGAGATGGGCAAGGCCAGTTGGATCACCTATCTCTACGAGCGGGTGAGCGGCCTGGAGGCGCGCGTGATGACCCTGGAAGGGGCGAGCATGATGCCGCCCAGCCGCGACCGCCAGCAGTTCCCTGGCGCCTATGCCGCGCTCGACGCGCTCGACGAGGCCGCCGTGCGCGAGAGCAACCGTGCCGCGGACTCCAGCGAGCACGGCGATGACCCGGCGTCGGACCAGGCCATCGAGTGGGTGTGCACCGGGCCGATCACCTACGACCGTTCCGCGCTGGACCGCGACATCGCCAACCTCCGCGCCGCGCTTGACGGACACGACGACGTGGAGGCGTTCATGCCCGTCGTCGCCCCGGCGAGCGCGTACTGGCTGCGCAACGAGCACTACGCCGGCGAGGAGGAGTTCGTCTACGGCCTGGCCGACGCCCTGCGCGAGGAGTACCGCGCCATCGTCGATGCCGGGTTCCTGCTTCAGGTCGACGACGCGGTGCTCATGCACGAGTGGGACTCGATGCTCTCGCTGGGAAAGACCGACGACGACTATCGCCGCTGGGCCCAGTTGCGCGTCGATGCGCTCAACCACGCGCTTCAGGGTCTCCCGCAGGATCGCATCCGCTACCACGTGTGCTGGGGCAGCTGGCACGGCCCCCACGCCTATGACCCGCCGCTGCGCGACACGATCGACCTGATCCTCCAGGTCAACGCCGGCTATTACGCCATGGAGCAGGCCAACGCGCGTCACGAGCACGAATGGAGGGTGTGGGAGGACGTCTCACTCCCGGAGGGCAAGAAGCTGATCCCCGGCGTGGTGACCCACCACACCAACGTCGTGGAACACCCCGACCTGGTCGCGCAGCGCCTGGTACGGCTGGCCAACGTCGTCGGCAAGGAGAACGTGCTCGCCGGCACCGACTGCGGCTTTGCCCAGGGTGCGTTCATTCACCGCGTCCACCCCGAGATCCAGTGGGCCAAGCTGACGTCGCTTGCCCAGGGCGCGCGACTGGCCAGCGAGGAGCTGTGGGGGGCGAAGGCCGCCGTGTCGTAGGCGGTGACGGCGCGGCGCCCACGGCTCAACGGCGGTCGACCACCGAGCTGATCCCCACCGCGGACACGATCAGGATGCCCCGGACGACGTCCTGCCAGTAGTCCGGCACCGCGAGCAGGTCAAAGCCGTTGGTGATCATGCCCAGGATCAGCACGCCCAGGACCGTGCGCCAGACCGAGCCGACGCCGCCGAAGATACTGGTGCCGCCGAGGGCCACGCCCGCGATTGCCAGCAGCGCCAATTGGCCGCCCAGGCCGCTCATGTCGCTGGACCCCGACCCGGTCGTTGACGCGTCGATCAGGCCGGCCAGGCCACACGCGGCGCCGGTGATCACGAAGGTGATGATCACGGTCCGGTCGACCTTGATTCCCGACAGCCGTGCCGCGTCGCGGTTGCCGCCGACGCCGTAGAGGTGACGACCGAACACGGTGGCCGCCAGCACCAGCTGCAGCACGATGGCGACGACGGCGAAGATGATCACCGGGTACTGGACGCCCGCAACGCGGTTCTGGCCGAGGAAGGTGAACACGCTGCTGCTCGGCGTGATCAGCAAGCCCCCGTGGGTCACTCCCACCGCGATGCCGCCGAAGGTGAGGGCGGACGCGAGCGTGGCCAGGAACGCGTTGATGCGCAGCTTGGTCACCAGGACCCCGTTGATGGCGCCCATCGCCGCGCCGGCCGCCAGCGCGACGGGGAACGCCCACCACACTCCCCAATGGACGGCGGCCCATGCCGCCAGGACCTCGGCCAGCACGAAGATGGAGCCGAGCGAGAGGTCGAAGTTGCCCGCGATGATCGTCAGGGTGACGGCGGTGGCGGCGACGCCGATGGTCGCGTTCTGAAAGACGAGGTTGAGGAGGTTGTTCTTGGTGAGGAAGACCGACGAGGCGACCGAGAAGTAGATGAACAGCCCGATGGCGAAGACGACGATGCCGTAGTCGCGGACGTGCTCGGCCTTGATCCGGCGCTGCCATCGCACGCGCGGCGCGGCGATCGTCTCTGGGCTGACGTTGTCCCCGGCCGCGACGGCGTCGGGGACGGTGGGATCGGGCGGCTGCGTGGCGCTCATGTGGTCGGACTCCCTCCAAGGCCGAACGCGGCCTCCATCACGGCGTCCAGCGGCGGGTCGGCGCCGAACTCGCGGGTGATCGAGCCGAGGCGCATCACGAGCACGCGATGGGCGAGCCCCAGCACCTCCTCGATCTCCGACGAGATCAGCAGCACGGCCGTGCCCTGGGCGGCCAGGTCGTTGATCAGGCGGTGGATTGCGGCGCGCGCCGCGACGTCGACGCCGCGCGTCGGCTCGTCCAGGATGAGCACGCGCGGGTTGCGGAACAGCCAGCGGGCGAACAGCACCTTCTGCTGGTTGCCGCCCGAGAGGTTCGCCACCCTCATCGACGGGTTGGGCGGCTCGACCGACAACGACTTCAGCAGCGAGCGCGACTTCTCGCGCTCCACCGCGCGGCGCAGGACGCCGAACCGCGAGGCGACCGCGCGCAGATCCGCGAACGTGGTGTTCGAGGCCAGGGACAGCTCCATGAACAGGCCATCGTCCTTGCGGCTCTCGGGCAGGAACGCCATGCCAGCCGCCATCGCATCCGCGGGTGAGCGGATATGGCGTGTGGTGCCGTCGACGGCGATCGTGCCGCGATCGATCGGGTCGGCGCCGGCGATGGCGCGGGCCAGCTCGGAGCGGCCGCTGCCCACGAGGCCGGCCAGGCCGACGATCTCGCCCGCCCGGATCTGCAGCGAGACATCCGCGAGGACGCCCTTGCGGTGCAGGCCGGATACCTCCAGGAGCACCGGCGCGGTCGAACCCTGCGGCTTCTCGAAGTGCTCTGCCTCCGCGGCCACACCGAACATCCCGGCGACCAGGGTCTGCTCGGTCTCCGCCGCCGCCGGCCCCGTGCGCACCAGCCGCCCGCTGCGCAGGACCGTCACCGTGTCGGCGAGCTCGAGCACCTCGTCGAGGAAGTGGCTCACGTAGACGATCGTCCGCCCGCTCTCGCGCAGGGTCCGGATCATCCGGTGAAGCGTCTTGGTCTCGACGCTGGTCAGCGACGAGGTCGGCTCATCCATCACGATCACGCGGGCCTCGCACGCGACCGCGCGCAGGATCTCCACCTTCTGCTTGTCGGCGGTCCGCAACGCCCCGACCTTGACCTGCCCATCGAGCTCGAAGCCCCATTGCGAGACGAGCTCCTGGTAGCGCGTGCGCATCTGGCGCCGCTGCACCAGCCCGGAGCGACGCGGCTCGATGCCGAGAAAGACGTTCTCTATCACGGTCATCTGCGGCACCGGCGCGAGCTCCTGGGCGATCGTCGCGATCCCGTCGGTGCGCGCCTCGCGCGGGCTGGAATAGCGGACCAGGCGGTCGTCGACGAACAACTCTCCGTCGTCGGGGCGGATGACGCCGCCGACGATCTTCCCCAGCGTGGACTTCCCGGCGCCGTTGGCGCCGACCAGCGCGTGCACGGTGCCTCCGGCAACCTCGACGCTGACATCGTCGAGCGCCTTGGTGCCGGAGTACCGCTTGCCGATCGAGACGAGCCGGATCGGTGCGACCGCCGTTGCACTCATCCGACGCGTGCTGGGGCTGTCATCCGGCTCGTCCTCGATGTTCCGATGTTCACCTGCTAATTGATGCCGCCCTCGAGCGTCCAGTCGGGATGGAAGTCCGAGTGCGCCTGGAGGAACGGCTGGTCGATGATCGCCGGGCGCGTCGCCGGGTTGATGATGTTGACCAGGTTCGGCGTCGGCTTGCCGTTCAGCGCATCGTTGAGCGCGGCGATGCCGACCTCTGACTCGGAGGCCGGGTACAGCCCGAGGGTGGCGTACCACGTCCCGGCCTTGACCTGCTCGACGGCTTCCTTGGCGCCACCGTAACCGATGATCGCGATGTTCTTGCCGGGCGTGTAGCCGCCGACCAGCTTCAGCGCGGTCACCGTCCCCGCCGCCATCTGGTCGCCGAAGGTGGCGAACACGTTGACGTTCTTGTTGGCGTTGAAGTACGTCTGGGCGACCTTCTGCGAGGCCGCCTGGTCATACATGCCCGGGGGCAGGATCGTGAACGAGTAGTTGGACTTGCCCTTGTAGTACGCGGTCATCGCGTTCTCGCGGACGGTGTCGGTCGGATAGTTGGCCAGGCCGGGCAAGAAGGCGATGGTGCAGTGGCCGCTGCCCACCTGCTTCTTGCACGCCGCGTTCATCGCGGCGATGAGGTTGGTCGCCTCCGCGCCGATCGACTGACCGACCGTGGTGACGAGCTTGGGATCGGCGGTCAGCTTGTTCTGCGAGGACAGCGGGCCCCAGGTGTAGTCGGCGGCCGCGACCTTGATGTTCGCCGCGAGCGCCTTGTTGATGATCGGCGTCAGGGCGACGTCGTTGAGGCCCCACACCCAGAAGGCCTTGTACTTGCCGGTGGTGATCGCGTCCTGGATCTGCGTGGACTGCAGCTGCGGGTTGTTGTTGGCGTCAAAGGCGTCGAGCTTGATGCCCAGCTTCTGGGCCTCCGCCTGCGCGCCCTTGAGCGATGCGACCCCGTAGGGACTCGGGTTGTAATAGAAGATGGCCATCCGCGTCCCCGACCCGCCCGCCGCCGATGCGCTCGACGTGGTCGACGCTGCCGCGGCCGCCGACGTGGCCGACGACGATCCCCCGGCGGCGGCTGCGCTGGACGACGTCGACGAGGTCGACCCGCATCCCACGAGTGCTGCCGCGGCCATGGCAACCGCAATCGCGCCCGCGCCAACGCGCGCGCGCCTGGACCTGAACATGAGTGCGACTCCTCTCTCCGCTACTTGCCCGCGTGCCGGTCCGCGTTGAACCTTTGCCGGCCCGGCGAAGCAAACTCGCTAGACCACCTTGCAGCAAGCCCTCGCAGGTGTAAGAGTTCGCCATTCGGATCGCCGGCTTCGCAATTTGGCTAGCCGCCGATCAATGCGTAACACCGGGACAACAATATGGCTGGCGCTGAACGTCCGATGGACGATTGGCCGGGCGCGCGACCCGAGATCGGTCCGCGCAGTCGCGAACCGGTCGATGCGGGCGCGGTCGCCCTCAGTGTCCACCACGAGCACCTCCTCACGATGCTGGGCGGCCAGCGTGCGCTGACGCTGGGCCTCGACGACGCATCGCTCGGCCCGATCACGCTCGGCCCGATCACGCTCAGCTGGCTCTCGTTTGACACCGACGTCCACGTTGACACCGAGCCGCCCGCCGATGCCTACCAGGTCAACCTGGTCAGCGCCGGGCAGCTGCGCGCGTACTGCGGATCGGATCAGATGGTCGCCACCTCGACCAGGGGCATGGTCTTCCGGCCCGACCGTCCGGCCGGCTTCGAGAGCTGGCGCACCTCGGGGCAGATGCTGGCGATCAAGATCGAACGGCACGCGCTCGAGGACGAGCTGGCGCAGCTGCTCCATCGACCCGTCATCCGGCCCATCGCCTTCGAGCTGGCGTTCGACCTCTCCCGCCACGCCGCCGCCGATTGGAAGGGCTTGGCCTACACCGTCGCCACGGGGCTCCTGGATCCCGAGTCGCTCTTTCGCCAGCCCCGCATGGCCGTTCCCCTGGTGCACGCCATCCTCTCGGGCCTGCTCCTCAGCGCCGACCACGACCTCCGCGCCCAGCTCGAGGCGCCCGCGGCCAGGATCGGCCCGGCCGCGGTCCGCCGAGCCGATGAGTACATCGAGCAGCACGCCCACGAGCCGCTCACCGTCGCGCAGGTCGCCCTGTCAGCGGGCGTGAGCATCCGCGCGCTCCAGCAGGGTTTCAAACGCTCGCTGGGCGCCAGCCCTCACCAGATCATCCAGCTCACGCGCCTCGAGCGCGCTCACCAGGATCTCGTCAACGCCACCAGCGACGGGGCGACCGTGGCCGCCATCGGCGCGAGATGGGGCTTCCCGCACGCCGGCCGCTTCGCCGCTCTCTATTACTCGCGCTACCACACCTATCCGTCGGCGACGCTCAGGCGCGCGGGGTTCGGCTGATGGGCGACGCCACGAATCTGATCGATCCGGTGCGCGCGTTCCTTGCCGCCCCGCGGTGCGCGGTGCTGTCCACGATCGGGCCAGATGGGGCGCCCCGGCAGATCGTCATCCACTACATGCTCGGCGCGGACCACCTCCGGCTCAACGGTCACCGCGACCGGCGCTGGGTGGCCAACGCGCGGCGCGAGCCGCGCGTCGCT
>Ga0207664_10002299_pt1 | contig 12609 bp, 11 predicted proteins | sample LARL83metaG_FD_184349 | JGI IMG/M metagenome (GOLD analysis project Ga0207664, IMG submission 184349) | Corn, switchgrass and miscanthus rhizosphere microbial communities from Kellogg Biological Station, Michigan, USA - LAR L8-3 metaG... | ecosystem: Host-associated > Plants > Roots >...
ATAGGGGCGGCCAATCAAACCGAGGACGGTTGGGGTAACGTCGAGCGAACAGCCGAGTTGCCCGATGCGTTGGGGGGATTTCACCACGGCGGGCCCGAGGATCACGAGCGGGATTTCATACGAGAAAACCGGGATGCTTTGGCTGCCGTAAACGCGCGCGCCGTGGTCGGCCACGACGACAAAAACCGTGTTGGTCCAGAACGCCTCCTTTTTTGCGGCTTGAAAAAACTGGCCCAGGCACCAATCGGCGTATTTCACCGCTTTGTTGCGTGTCGGCCGCGGCACCAGCGGGTCATCCGGGATGCGTCCGGTGGGATAGGTGTAGGGTTTGTGATTGGAGACGGACATGACGGTGCCGAGGAACGGTTTGCCGGTGGCGTTCAAGGCGCGGAATTCCGTGATGGCGCGGGCGAAAACTTCTTCATCGCTCACGCCCCAGACCGTGGCGAAGTTGGGATGCGGAAAATCATCGGCAAAAGGCGGTTTGTGCTCGAGAAAACGGTCCTAGCCGTTGTTCATGGCGTAGGATTTCATGCTGTCGAACATGCCGCGCCCGCCGTAAAAAAAGATCGAATTGTAACCCTGGCGTTTGAGGACGCGGGCGATGGTTTCGACGTTGTCGGAGTGGTCGCGTTTGACGATGGAATCACCGGGCAACGGCGGGAAGGAGGAGAGCACGCCTTCGAAGCCGCGCACGGTGCGATTGCCGGAGGCGTAAATGTTCGTGAACAGCATGCCTTCGGTCGTCGCGAGCTTATCCATCTCGGGCGTGAGTGAGTTGGTCCGACCGAGGCAGCCCCAGAATTCCGAGCCGAGGCTTTCTTCCATGAGAATGACGACGTTTAATTTCGGCCTGGAGGAATCGCCGGCGACATGCCGGAGGATGGAATTTGTCTCGCTGATCAAGTTGACGCCGGGTTCGGCCAGCAGGTGACGGACGCGCCGGTAGGCTTCGGTTTTATCCATCGTTTGATAATAGGCGGTGTAATCGAGGTCGCGCGTGAGGGCGGCGTCCACGAAGGAGATGGAGCCGTTATTGGCGATTTCATTCAAGGTGCGGTCGGGGCTGAAGTGCGTTCCGGCCACGCTGGAGGTGACCCAATCGACACAGGCGCTCCAATCGCGATTGGCCAAATCGGCGAAGAGCGTGAAGTTGGGATTGAAAGTGATCCAGACGCCAAAGAAGAGGACGAGCGCGATGGCGAATTGCGCGAAACGCGTCCGGGCGCGCACCGGTTGGAACCACATCTGGCGAAAATAAATCAGCGCGACCACCATCCAGGCGATGCTGAGCACGACGCAAATCGACACAATCAGCACGACGGGATAGGACTCCCAGATATTGCCGGCCACTTCCCGGGGGGCGGTGAGGTAATCGACGGCCACGGTGTTGAAGCGCGATTTGAATTCATCGAAGAAATAATATTCAACGAAGAGCAGGAAGATTTCGACGGCCCAGAAAAGAAAAAAACCGAACGCGAAGAGGATTCGGTGCGGCCAAGTGCCGAATAATTTTTCGGGCACGATCCAAATCCAGAATAGCAAGGGAAGCGTCATGCCGAGCGCCACCAGGAAATCCTGGTGAAAACCGATGAGAAAAATCTCCATGACGCTGCTGCTGGCGGAGGGTTCGTGGCGGCCGAATCTGGAAAACAGCGCGAGCCGCAAAATCGTGAAGGCAATCAACAGCGAAAAGAAAAAGAAAACAGCGAAGCCGGACCGCGATCGTTTCCACGGAAAATCCTCCGGGGAAAGCTCCTTGGTTTTCCAAGGATCGTCGGACGGCGACAAAGGTAATGGTTCAGCGGACACAGTTAGATGACACTTGCTTTGAATATTTTGTTCAACTCGAAAATGCGCGCGCCGGCTGTCTCATTCCGGGATACTTCAGGGACAGCGCGGCATTTTCCAGCCTGCAAGAGAGTGGCGCAGTCGCGGAATTTTTCGTGCGCCGCAGCTGATCGAGCCGCGCTCTTTCGGTTGAGCAATTCACGGGCCTAGGCAGCCAGTTTTTGTCCCGGCTGGAGCGGGTGGCCGGCGAGGAATTCGGCGGCGCTCATGCGGCGGCCGCCTTCGCGTTGCAAAACGAGAATCCGCAGCGCACCCGCGCCGCAGCCGATGACGACCCCATTTTTGTCCGCGTGCAAAATTGTGCCGGGCTCGCCGGCGCCATCCGTGACTTCAGCTTCCCAGAGTTTCAACAGGTGCGGCTGCGGATGGCCGGGCAAATGCGTGAATGCGCCGGGCCAGGGGACCATCGCGCGCACACGGTTCCAAATGGTGCGGGCCGGCTGCGTCCAATTGATCTCGCCGTCGTGTTTTTTAATTTTCGGCGCGTGAGTTACTCCGGCGGACGGTTGCGGCCGCGGCTGGATTTTGCCGGCGGCAAATTCGGGGATGGTGCGCACGAGCAAATTTGCGCCCATGGCGGTGAGACGGTCGTGCAGGGTTTGCGAATTGTCGGCGGCGTGAATGGGGGTTTTTTCCTGGGTGAGAATGTCGCCGGTATCGAGGCCGACATCCATTTTCATGATGGTAACGCCGGTTTCGGCATCGCCATTCAGAATGGCATGTTGGATGGGGGCGGCGCCGCGATATTTCGGGAGCAGCGATGTGTGGACATTGAGGCAGCCGAAGCGCGGTAAATCCAAAATGGCTTTCGGCAAAATCTGGCCGTACGCGGCGACGGCAATGAGTTCCGGCTGGAGCGCGGACAATTGCTCAATGAAAGTTTCCTCGCGCGCGCGTTGCGGTTGGAGCACAGAAAGATTGTTCTGAAGCGCGACTTCCTTGACCGGGGACGGCTGCAATTTAAGGCCGCGGCCCTTGGGGTGGTCCGGTTGGGTGACGGCGGCGAGCACTTGGAATTCCGGCGAGGCGATCAAGGCGCGCAAACTGGCGGCGGCCAGTTCCGGTGTGCCCATGAAGATGATTCGCATTTTCAACGGCGAATGACGAATGGCTGGCTCCAGCCATTCGGAATTCATCATTTGTAATTCACGCCTTGATCACGTGGCGCAGAATGTCCACGAGCACCTTGGCGGGCGATTGATCGGCATCAATGCGGTGGACCAGGTGCTTTCCGTAAAAATTGAGCACCGGCTTGGTGTCCTTTTCGTAGTTCTTGAGCCGGTTGCGAATGACCTCCAGGCTGGCGTCGTCGAGCCGGTTTTCCTTGAGGGCGCGGCGCTGCATGCGTTGGACCAGGCTATCCATGTTGGTGCAGCGAAGATAAAAAACGCCAATGACATCCAGGGTGTCCTTGAGCATCTCGGCTTGGTGCGCATTGCGCGGAATGCCGTCCAGCACGAGGGTGTCGGTTTCCGGCCGGAAACGTCCGGATCCCGTGTTGCCCTCGATGGATTGCCGCCAGAGGTCGATGGTGGGCTCATCGGGCACGAGTTCGCCGCGGCTGGAGTAATCGATGAAGACGCGTCCGATTTTGCTCTCAATCGTGAGATTTCGAAAAACATCGCCGCAGGCGCAGTGGAAAAAATTCGGGATGCTGCCGAGGATTTTTCCCTGAGTGCCCTTGCCGGCGCCGGGCGCGCCGAACAGGAGGATGGTGCGATATTTCATGCGAGTTTTTGGTTGGGGATTCTCTTTCTGAAACCGACGGAGCCGCGATTGGAAAAATCAGTTCGGACTGTCCTTGTGTTTGAGTTTCACTTCTTGAATTTCCGTGAAGGGAATCGTCACTTCCTCCGTCGCCTGGCCTTTGCGGACCTGGACGTGGATTTCGTTGGCCGAAATGCGGGAAACGCGCTCGGCGCTGAACTCACCCCGGGCGGATTTAATGACGATCAGCATGTCTTTTTCGTGATCGCGGCGGACCATGCCGAAGAAGCCGGCGAATTTTGTTTCAAAGAAACGCCGGTTGAACATGAACGCTCCGCGCTGGAATACCTGGGTTTGGGGCAGCGGCGCGCCAGCGGCGGCCCCGGGCGCGGCGTGGGAAATGTGAAGGCCGCCGGGGTTGGCTTGCGCTTCGGGCTCGCCCGCGGCCGGGGGAGTCCCCGGGACCACGAATGAGGGTGCTTCCGTGGTCGCGGCCACTTCCGCCTGATAGATTTCTTCTTCCTCCGCGTTGCTCAGCCGCTGCGCCGGCATGGATAGAAAAATAATCGGCGACAAAAGACCCAGGCCGGGGACGGCCGCGAGGCCGCAAACCAAGCCCGGCGACCGGCGGCGAAACAAGGCGACTTCGTACGCGGCATAAATGCCCGCGCCGTACAACACCAGGAGCACGAAAAACCCGACGGTCGAGGAAAGCAGCGCGCCGAACAGCGAGTGCGCGACCGGGCGTTTGAGACGGGGCGGCTGAGTCACGGTGACTTCGGTTTTCTTGATCCGTTCTTCCCGCGGAATTTCGATATTAGGCGTGACGAAGGGTTGCAACTTGGGGTCTTTCGCCATTTTTTTGAGGTCATCCTGGGAAAATTTTGTCCAGGGCACCGCGTCGGAATAAGTCCCATCCGGCAGCCGCACGCGCAGTCCGTTTTCGTTGGCGGAAACGATATCGCCGGTCAAAGTGGAGCCGTCGGTCAGTTGAAAGGTGTCGGCGCGGGCGATGCCGGAAAGCAACCCGCACAACAAAATGGCAATGCAGATAAAACGGCGCTGATTCACAAGCATTTTCCTAACAGATGGGCCGTGCCAAAGGAAGAAATTTAATTTGGCCAGCAAACGGCCGCACTGGGGTGGTTACAGACCGGTCCATCGCAAACAAAAGAGAACCCGGATTGAAGTCTCAATCCGGGTTCTTTGACGAAGTCCGGGCCGTTTTACGGCAGCGTCGCGCTAACCACCACGTTGCTGGCGCTGTCCCACAGAGCCACCGAATGGACGCCGAGGATTTGGGTCGGATCCGGGTTGGTGGTGAAATTGAGCCGGCCATTTGCGTCCGAAGTGAGCGTCTGGTTAAACGCATCGTTCACCGCCAGGATATAACCCGTGGAAGGCGAGAGCCGGGAAGCATTGAGCCGGAACTGCGCCTGGGCAGGATTGGCTTTGATGCGGATATTGGCCGTGACGTTGGTGCTGCTGATGTCGCGCTTGACGAGATATTGGAATTGCTGGGCGGCGGACAGATCAGCGCTCAGCACGATATTTGTATCCACCGACAGAACATTCGTGACGATGGTTCCGACGGCTAAACTCCAGACATCGCGCAAGGGATTGAGGACGTCGGGCACGGGTGCATTGTTGGTGTTCCTGCCTCTGCCGGGCGCGCCGTATTGCAGAGTGGCGTTGCCGCTGTCATCTGTCGAAAAATTAGTCACTGCTGTCAAATTTGTGTCCAGTATGCCCGCGAACAAAACATAAGTGCTGTTGGACGTGAGCCCGGTGACTTGCACGGACAGGAGTTGTTTATTGGCGCGGCCCTGCAGGTTTTGCGTCAGGGCGACGTTTCCCGCCGCATTGGTTTCCACACCGGTATTGCTCATGGTTTCCTGAAGTGTCAGGTGGAGGATGTCAGTGCCGCCGGCATGTGCCGCAGCAACCAGAGCAAACGCAGTGATCCCAATAATCGAGCCTATTAATCTAGAGTTTGTTTTCATCAACGCCCGGTACAGCACTCGGAAAGCCAGAGTCAAAAGACGCGGATGGGGTGAAACCCTACCGTTTTAGCCGTGCCACCTCCTCGGAAATTTCCCTTGAGACGTTCAGCGTGCGGCGCCGAGATGTTTCAACAAGTCCTCCACCACCCAATTGGGCTGGGTGCGGGTGAGCAAGTCGGCGGTGGCGCCGTGTTGCCAGACGGCGAAGCGAATGGTCCTGGCGGGATCCGCTTGCAAGGCCGGCTGCGCGAGCAGACCCGCGAGATACCCCGAGAGCGTGTCACCGGAGCCGCCTTGGCCGAGAAAGGGATTGCCGGAGGAATTGACGGAAATTTCTCCTTCGGCGCGGCCAATCAAACTCTGGTGTCCTTTGAGCACCACCCAGGCGCCGTCTAGATGTCGCGAAACTTCGCGCAACGAGGTCGTCCGCTCCGCCTGCACGCGCGCGGCGGTGGTTTTGAGCAGACGCGCGGCTTCGCCGGGATGCGGCGTCACCACGCGAATTGCGTTCTTTGGAAACGCATCGGTCGGGAGCCAATCGAGCGCGCTCGCGTCGGCGATGACCGGCACCGATGCCTCGCGCCAGAGCCGGCGCGCCGTTTCTTTCAAATCTTCCGGCACCTCCGGCGACGCCAGCCCGGGTCCGACGAGGACCGCACTGAATTTGCCGGGCAAATCGATTTTCGGCGACCAAAGCTGGACCATCACGGCCTGCAGTTGCGCGGCAATGGGGACATAGGCGTGTTCCTGCGCGAAGAGTGTGATGAGTCCCGGTTGCGCGCGCTGGGCTCCGCGCGAAGCGAGCACGGCAGCGCCGTGGTAACCGAGGCTGCCGGCAAGAATCGCCAGATGCCCGAACGTGCCCTTGTGGCCGGCGACGGGGCGGCGCGGCGGGAAGTCGCAAAAATCCTGCGGCACGGTCCAGGTCAATTCGCTCGCGCACGGGCAAGCGATGAGGCCGGTGTCCTCCGCCACGATCAATCGTCCGACATATTTCGCGGTAGGATGCTGGAGCAAACCGATTTTCGGCGCGCCGACGGTGAGTGTCACCACGGCTTCGATCGCCGCGCCCTGCGGTTCGCCGGAATCGCCATTCAAACCCGACGGGACATCCATCGCGAGCACGGGCAAGCGGGCGGCATTGATGCGCTCGATGAATTTTACCCAGGAAGCATCCAGCGGACGATTGATGCCAATGCCGAACAAACCGTCAATGACCAGCGCCGGGCGCTCGGTGAGCAGCGCTTTTAATTTTGAAAAATCCGTCTCGGCATCTTTGACCTCCAGCACCTTCACTGTCCGACCCGGCAGATGTTCCCGGGCGCAACGGGCGTCGTCGCCATTGTGGCCCTTGCCGGCGAGGATCACGATGGAGTCGCCGGGTTGGGTCAATTGCAGCGCTTCGCGCGCGAGAATTTTTCCGACCTGGCGGATGACATCCGTTTCGAATTTGCCGGCCGCCCAGGAGGCCGTTTCCCATTCCCGCATTTGCGCGATGCTGATGACCGGGATCGACATGAGAAAACTTTACGCCAAGTGGCGGGTTAAAAAAGTAGAAATGTGCCTCTTATTAACCACGGATGAACACGCTCAGTGTTGCATCATTTTTTCAAGCGTGGCCTTGTCATAAACAATTCGCCAATTTCCATCAATGAGTTGAAAATCCAGTGTTTCAGCTTGTTGAGAAACTCCCGAATTCAAAGCCGTTTCGACTGTCAAAAGCTTTTCATTTGGCGATACCGGCTGTTCAGAGAGAATTTTATATCCATTCAAACCGCCATTCTGATTTAGCGCCATCAGGGGCATTAAAATAGCCTCATCCACGCCCAATTTGTTGTCCACAATGTCCTGGATGTATTGCGTTTTGTTGGGAGCATTGGACGCTTCCGCCATCCTGATCAAAGCGTCTTCGGCGAACTTGCGGGCATCGTCCGTAATAAAAATGGATTGTTTGAAAAGCTCGCGGTCACCGCTTAAAACTGCCGCGCCCCGTGTTTGCAAAACAGCTTCCGGCGTGGCGAAACCGGCATTCGTCCAGGAACTTTTTGGCAATTCAATGGCAGCCGTCTTGACCGGCGCGGGCGGCGGGGCCGCTGGAGACGGCGCCGGAGCAGCGGCTGGAACCGGCTGGCTGGGTTTTTGTGACAGATTGCGCAATTGAGCGCGCGCGTCCGCCTCGGAACGGTTTGCTGTGGCAAGCTGGTTGGCGAGATTTTCGTTTTCGGTTTTTAATTGCGCCAATTGATTGATCTGTTGTTGCAGTGATTCATTTTGCGCCTGCAATTTTGATTGGGCTCGATGTTGAATCACCGAAACCGTCGTCAAACTGGCAACTACGGCGCCCACGATTACAGTTTGTGTTTTTGTCCATGCCATAATTTTCAATGTTCCTTGGATGAGGATTGAGGTCGAAATGGAAGCCGTCGCACCCTTGGTTAGCGCAACGGCAGTTGCCGTTTTTGCTAATGCGGCTGGCGCGGCTTGAACGGAGTTCGCAGAAATCGCTCCAGCAATCGTTGCGGTGGTGGAAGTTACGCCGTGTTTTATGAAATGCGCCCGCAATTTTTCCAATGCGTAGAGGACGCGTTTCTTGGCGGCGTTTTCACTCGCGCCAAAGGCAACTCCAATTTCCTGAAAACTCTTGCCCTCAAAAAATCGGAGCGCAATCGCGTTGCGGTCTTTTTCGCCGAGCCGTCCCATTGCATCTTCGAGCAATGGCACGATTTGCGGCCACACTTCGGATTCGGTTTGATTTGAAAGGGATTGCATGAATGCCTCCTGTTCACGCCGCGCGCGGCGGATTTCGGTTCGCAAGTAATTTGCCGCCGTCAGTCGCGTTGCTTGATACAGCCAGCCCGACAACGCGGGGTGTCGGGACAATTGATCAGCCTTCTTTGCGAGAATAACAAAAACCGCCTGGGTGATTTCTTCAGCGGCGGCGGGGCTGCCGGCCTTTCGCAACGCGGCGGAATAAACCATGTTCACATGCCGCGTGACCAACGCCGAAAATGCCGCTTCAGAATTTTCGTCGGCGTATTGCCGCAATAAACTGGTATCGCTGCATTCCTGCATTTACCAGTAAATGTCCGCTCCGACAGAAAAGTGCCAATTTATTTTGCAAATTAAATTGCCAACTCTTCCCTGCAGGATTTCTTCAAACGCTCTGAATCTCTTTTCCCCTCCGCTGTTGCCTTCGTTTCCTTCTGTAAAGCATTCGCGTCATTGGTATAAACCCTGTTTCCGCTTTTCGCCATCCGCTTTGTCTCGATCCCCGCTTCCCAATCCGGGTGCATTCCGTGGTGGGATTTCGCTGTCTTGCAAAAAAGATCCGGCCTGCGGCTTGGTGCTCGCAGGCCGGTTGTAAGAACTGGTCTTGCGACCGGTAGGTTAAAACACTTCCGCCTTCAGGCCGGACACTTGCCGGACGGTGTGGGCGATGCGCGACAAGGTGCGCAGCGGCAAATGCCCGCAGCCGGAATTGGGCGTGGGCCGCGCGGCGGAATAAATCTGGACGAGCGGGATTTGCGCGCCGCCCACTTTCAATTCGCGCAAGCGCTCGGCGTATTGCTCGATTTCCTCCCACGGCGGTTCCTCGTGGTTGATGGCCGGGAAAAGGCTTTGAATGACCACCGGCCGATGCCGGCCCAGCTCGAGAATGTTCTGAAGAATTTTTTCCAGCGGCACGTTGATCCGGTCCACCTTGTTCAGATACGCCTGTGTGCCGCCGTCGAGCTTCACCCAGACTTCGTCCGACTGCGTGAAGAATTTCAGGCCCTGCTGCACTTGGGGTTGATCGAGCCCGGTGCCGTTGGTGATGAGCACGAGTTTGAAAAAGGGGAATCCGCCCAGCGCGCGCACGTGCACGACCGCCTGCACGGCCTCGATAAAATTCGGCGCGAACGTCGGTTCGCCGTCGCCGCTCAAGGTGACATGCCGCAGGCGCAGCAGTTCATCGGGGACGGTTTGGTACCACGGGCGTTCCCGCAGGCGTCCGTCGTGGACGAAGGCGAGCGTCTTGGTCAGTTCCGCCGCCATGACTTCGACATCGAGATGATCCTCGCGCGGGGTGGCATTGCGATGGACCTCGCAATAAACGCAATCGAAATTGCATTTGGTGTCCGGGTTCATGTTGATGCCGATGGAAAGGCCGCGCGCGCGAGAAGACACCACAGCATAGACGAAGCGGTTATCCAGAAAATCGCGCGGACAGCCAAAGGCCGTTTCGTGTCCTACGGTGGGCCATTGCTGCGCGCGTTTCTTTTTTTCCGGGTGCTCCGCAAGCTCCGGACTATGGTGAGTTATTTCTTCCACAATGCTGGAGTTACGTTAGGCCTCACGTCACCCAAGCACTACACGGTGTTTGTGAAAGTTCGGACATTTCTTGCGGGATGGGGGCTGACGAAACGTGCCGATTACTGCGCTAAAAACCCGAATTCCGAAATCCGAGTTCCGAAAGAAATCCGAGGTCCGAAACCCGATTCCCTTCGTTGGAAACATAAATATATAGCCTCATGAAAAAATGGTCCTGAGGCGCGATGCCGCGGATTCGGATTTCGAGATTCTGATTTCTTTCGGATTTCGGGCTTCGGATTTCGGATTTTGAAACTCGACTGTCGGGCTTCGAATTCATCCGCCGCGGTGCGGAGAGAAACGTATTAACAATAGCGTCGCGGTCTCGAATTTTCGTTCGTCCCTGATTTTTCCATACATTGTTTGTTGCGCCGTTGCAAGAAACGGGAAGTTTTGGCCAATCCAAGGGTAGAAGCTTTGAGCGGCCTATTGAAAACTCTCGATAACGCGGCGCGAAGTAAGCGTCGAGACAGCATCAACTACCTAGAGAACAGAATATGAAAAAAGTACTTCTACTTGCGACAGTATTTGGCTTCGCGGCCGCAATTACGGCATCGGCGGCGGACGCCAGCGAGAATTGGGGCAAAACCTGCGTGAAGTGTCACGGGCCGGAAGGCAAGGGCGACACCAAGATCGGCGAGAAACTCGGCATCAAAGATTTAACGGACGCCAAGGTCCAGGCTTCGTTCACCGACGCGGACGCGTTCAAAGCCCTCAAGGAAGGCCTCAAGGATTCCGACGGCAAGACCCGCATGAAGCCCGTCGAGGGGATGTCGGACGACGAAATCAAGGCGCTCGTGCAGCACGTGCGCGGTTTCAAAAAGTAAACGTTAACCCGGGCGGGACGAACGGTTCGTCCCGCCCCCCACCACGAACATGGACGGCAAAAAAACAAATCTCGCGCTGGCCGGGGTGGCGCTCGGCTTCCTGGTTCTGGCCGGCGTCTTCGCGCGCGACCTTCCGGGCCGCAGCGTGGCCCCGACCCCGCCGATTCCATTGGTCGACCTGAAGTTTATCGATCCAACGCCGAATCGCGTGTCGATCGCGGTCAACCTGCGCAAAGGCGCCGACGCGTCGGATTATGATTGTTACGTCTGTCACGAACGCAACAAGCCGCTCAAGCTGAACATCGGGCCGGACGGCGATGTTATCGTGCCCTCCGAGCACAAAGACATTGTGATGGCGCACGGCGAGCATAAGCGCAACAACAACTGTTTCAATTGCCACGATGAGAACAATCTCGACAAGTTGCAAACGCGCGACGGCCGGGTGTTGAAACTGACAGATCTTTCACCGGCCAGCACGCCGCAGTTGTGCGGCAGTTGCCACGGCCCAACCTACCGGGATTGGGAAGCGGGCGTGCACGGCCGCACGAGCGGTTATTGGAATCGGCAGATGGGCGACTACTCGCGCCTGAGCTGCGTGTCCTGCCACAATCCGCATTCACCAAGATTTCAGGGGCGCCAACCCGCGCCGGGACCGCATCGGCTGCATCCGCCCGCCACGGTTCCCGCCGTCCAACCAGAAAGGGCCGAATAATGTCGGAAGTAAAATCACCCTGCAATTGTTCGGCGAACGAGATGAATCGCCGGAGTTTTCTGCGCACCTCCGGCGTGCTCGCCACCGGCATTGCCGCGCTGGCCGCGAGTTTGTCGCCGTTGCGCGAATTGTCCGATTACTCGTCCGCCGAGGAGTTCATGCAGAAGCATTACAAGGAGCTCACCAAGGATGACATGGCGAAAGTGTTGGCGCGGATCGAGGACCAAGTGGAGAAGCAATACCAGGTTCGCCCGCATGTGCGCGATTACAAGCCGATGGACGGCGTGGAATTTGTTTATTGCCTGAACCTCACGCGCTGCATCGGCTGCCGCAAATGCGTGCACGCCTGCGTGGCGGAAAATAATCAGTCGCGCGATCCGGAGATCCAATACATCCGCGTCTTAAAAATGCCCCACGGCTCGCTGGACATGGAGAAAGGCGACCATAATTACTCTCCGGATAAAGTGCCGGAGAAAGGTTTCTTTTACATGCCGGTGCAATGCCAGCAGTGCCGCAATGCGCCCTGCGTGAAAGTGTGCCCCACCAAGGCAACCTGGACCGAGCCTGACGGCATCACGGTGATTGACTATGATTGGTGCATCGGCTGCCGCTACTGCGAAGCCGCCTGCCCGTATTTCGCGCGCCGTTTCAACTGGACGAAGCCGACGATTCCGAAGGACCGGATCAATCCGAACATGTCCTACCTGGGCAATCGTCCGCGCAAACAGGGCGTGATGGAAAAATGCCATTTTTGCATCCAGCGGACGCGCGCGGGAAAATACCCGGCGTGCCTGGAGGTGTGCCCGGCCGGCGCGCGCAAGTTCGGCAACATTCTGGATCCGAACAGCGAGGTGCGTTACATCCTGGACAACAAACGGGTGTTCATTCAACTCAAGGAAGACCTCGGGACTTCGCCCCGGTTCTATTACTACTTCGACGTATGATTCGAGCAACCAAAAATTATTTTCGCTTCATCTGGCGTTGCGCGCGGATCGCGTTTGTGGGGGACTGGCGCTATTACGCGTGGATGGGTTTCCTCAGCGTGATCATCCTGTTCGGCATCAATGCGTATGCCCGCCAATTTGTGCATGGGCTGGTAGTCACCGGCATGAGCGACCAGGTGTCGTGGGGCGTCTACATCGCCAACTTCACGTTCATG
>Ga0207664_10002301_pt1 | contig 12606 bp, 7 predicted proteins | sample LARL83metaG_FD_184349 | JGI IMG/M metagenome (GOLD analysis project Ga0207664, IMG submission 184349) | Corn, switchgrass and miscanthus rhizosphere microbial communities from Kellogg Biological Station, Michigan, USA - LAR L8-3 metaG... | ecosystem: Host-associated > Plants > Roots >...
CCCGTCACCGCCACCGAGATCAGCATTACGTTCAAGCCGGCGCCGCATGACGTGTTCGGGATCGAGCCCATGGTCCCTGAGGACATGCTGCGGTTCCGGATCTGGCCGGAAACGGCGGTCGGTCTCACCCTGCACGGCAAGAAGCCCGGGGCCGGCTGGGAGCCGCAGGCGGAGGATCTCGCGTTCGCGCAGGAGCCCGGGTCCGACATCCGCCCCTACGACCGGCTCATCGGTGCGGCGTTGAATGGGGACCGGTGGCTATTCGCCGCCCAGGACACGGTGGAAGCCGCGTGGCGGATCGTCGATCCGGTGCTCGGCGACGTCACCCCCGTGCACCCCTATCCCCAGGGGACGTGGGGTCCCAAGGAAGCTGATCGGCTGCTACCCGCCCGGGGAACCTGGTACGACCCGGCGGGCTGACTCGCCCCCCGTTTTGTGAGGACGGTCATGAAGGCCGTTGACCCCAGGCTGCTGCGTCATGCGCGGGCAGCCAGGAGCTACCTGGTCCTCGCCGTGCTCTTCGGCCTGGTCGTCACCGCGCTGATACTGGCACAGGCAGCTCTGCTCGCCCACGCGCTTGCGGCCGCGGCGCGGGGCACCGGGGCCGGTGCCCTTGCCGGGACGCTCGCGCTGCTGCTCGGCGTGGTAGTGGCCCGGGGCGCCGCAGCCTACGGAGGGGAGGCAGCGGCGCTGCGGGCCGCCGCCCGCGTCAAGTCGCAGTTGCGGCGCAAGCTGACCGGGCACTGCCTGCGGCTGGGCCCAGCCTGGCTCGGCGGGGCAGCAGCCCGGCCGGATCGCCGCCCTGGCCACCCGGGGACTGGACGCGCTGGATCCGTACTTCGCGCGCTACTTGCCGCAGCTCGTGCTGTCGGTCCTGGTCCCGGTGGCCGTGCTGGCCACAGTGACCGCCACGGACTGGATTTCCGGCTTGGTGATCGCCACCGTCACCGAGCAACATCGGTCTGCGGCGATGGCTACGCTGCGCGTCGCCTTTCTCTCCGCGCTGGTCCTGGAGCTGGCCGCGGCCGTGGCCACGGCGCTGGTCGCCGTCGAGACCGGGCTCCGGCTGCTGTACGGGCACATGCCGTATCAGGCAGCGCTCCTGGTGCTGCTGCTCACCCCAGAGGCTTACCTGCCGCTGCGCGCCGTCGCCGCCCAGTACCACGCCAGCGCGGAGGGCGGCGTCGCCGCGGAGAGCATCCTCCAGATCCTGGACACCCCAGTGCGAACCCCGGCCCCGCCCGCCGTCCCCCGGGTGCCGGTTCCCGACCTGCGCTCCGTCGCGATCAGCCTTGACGGGGTGAGCGTCGCCTACCCTGACCGGGGTCACCCCGCCCTCGCCAGGCTCAGCCTGACCATCAGCCCCGGAGAGTTGACCATGCTCACCGGGGCGAGCGGGGCGGGGAAGACCACGGTCCTCCAGCTACTGCTGAGGTTCATCGAGCCCACCTCCGGAACTGTCCGCGTCGGCGGAACCGACGTGGCGACCGTCCCGATGGATCCCTGGCGCGCGCAGATCGCCTGGGTCCCGCAGCAGCCGCGGCTGTTCCCGGGATCGGTGGCCGACAACATCGACCTCGGCCAGCCCGCCGCCTCCAGAGCCGCGGTCGAGCACGCCGCCCAGCTGGCCGGAGCGGCCGCGTTCATCGAGTCGCTGCCCCGCGGCTACGACACGCCGCTGGGCGAACGCGCTGCCCGGCTGTCCGCCGGGCAGCGCCAGCAGGTCGCCCTGGCCCGGGCGTTCCTGCGGGACGCCCCGCTCCTGCTGCTGGACGAGCCGACGGCCCACCTCGCCCCTGCCGCGGCCGCCGCGATCGATGGCGCCATCCGCGGCCCGCTGGCCGGGCGCACGATTGTGCTGGCCACGCACCGGTACGCCGACACTAGCGCCGCTAGTCAGGTCATCGCGCTCGCTGGCGGCATGCCCGCGCAGGCATCACCGCAGGCGGTCGGCGCGCTCGCCGTGGCGGCCGACCCGTGACTGCCAGGTCCGCCGTCACCGGCCTAGCCCGGGACGGGCGGCCGCCGCTACTGCGGCTGCTGGCGATGGCCCGCCCGCTGCGCGGCAGGCTCCTGCTCGCGGTGGCGGCCGGGGCGGCCGCCACCGGCTGCGGCGTCGCCCTGCTCGCGGTCTCCGGATTCCTGCTCGCCAAGGCCTCGCAGCATCCCAGCATCATCGCGCTCTCGGTGGCTATCGTCGCGGTACGGGCCTTCAGCGTCGGCCGCGGCGTGTCCCGTTACCTGGAGCGGCTGGCCTCCCACGACGTGGCGTTCCGGGTGCTGGCTGAGGTCCGCGTGGCGATCTGGCGTCGGCTGGCTGCGCTGGCACCCGCCGGGCTGCCGCTCTTCCGCTCCGGGGACCTGCTCGCCCGGCTGATCTCCGATGTCGACGCGACCCAGGACCTGTTCATCCGCGGCCTCACCCCGTTGCTGACCGCGGTCCTGGTCGGCGGCGGGGCGGTGACCATGTGCCTGTTCATCCTGGCTCCGGCGGCCGCGGTGCTGGCCATCGGGCTGCTGGCCGCCGGCGTGGCTGTCCCGCTGACGGGGGCGGCTGTGGCCCGGATGGCCGCCCAGGGGAATGCCCTGGCTCGGGGCGCGCTCGCGGCGACCGTCACCGACCTGCTCGACGGGGCGGCAGACCTGCACGCGTTCGGTGCGCAAGGCACCGTGCTCGCCCGCGCCGACGCCGCGGACGCTCAGCTGACCCGGCTCGCCCGCCGCACCGCCGCCGCCTCGGGTCTGGGTGCCGGGCTGATGAGCCTGGTCTCGGGGCTGACGCTATGGGCGGTGCTGCTCCTGGGTGTCGCGGCCACGGGGACCGGTGCGCTTACCCGGGTGCCGCTGGCGGTTCTGACCCTCACCGCGCTTGCCTCGTTTGAGGCCGTCACCACCCTGCCGGCCGCCGCCGTCCAGCTCGACCAGGCTCGCGTCGCCGCGGACCGGATCACTGCGGTTACCGACACCCCGGACCCCGTCCGCGATCCACCCCGCCCGCGGACCCTGCCGCGAGGGCCGTACGACATAGCGTTGCGTGACGCCACGGTCCGTTATGAATCCGATGGACTGCCTGCCTTGGACCGGGTCAGCCTCGAACTGCCGCCTGGGCGGCGGGTCGCCTTGGTCGGCGCGAACGGGGCCGGCAAGTCCACCGTCGCTGCCGTGCTGCTCCGGTTCTGCGAACTGAGCGCTGGTGCCGCCCTGCTCAACGGGCACGACCTGGCCAGTTACACCGCCGACGACGTCCGGTCCGTGATCGGGGGGTGCCCGCAGGACCCGCACCTGTTCGACGCCACTATCCGCGCCAACCTGCGTCTGGCCCGCCCCGCCGCCGCCGACGAGGAACTCGAAGCCGCCGCGGCCCGCGCCCGGCTACTGCCTTGGATCAGGTCCCTCCCGCAGGGCTGGGACACCCGGCTTGGCCCCTACGGGGCAGCTGCCTCCGGCGGCGAGCGGCAGCGCCTCGCGCTGGCCCGCGCTTTCCTCGCCGACCCGGCGCTGCTCATCCTCGACGAGCCCACGGCTCACCTGGACCCGGACGCCCGGCGGACGCTCACCGCGGACCTGCTGCACGCCACCGAGGGCCGCGCCGTCTTGTTCATCACCCACGAACCCGACGGGCTCGACCAGGTTGACGAGATCCTGGTGCTCGACCACGGGCGGATCGCCGAGCGGGGAAGCCACGCCGAGCTTCGGCACGCAGGCGGGCACTACCAGCGGATGTGGGAGAGCAGCGCCTCGTTATGTTCTATACCACGCTTACCCACATCGGGGCGATGCGCCGGCCACCTGCATACCGCGAGTATGAATACAGCTGAATTCCCGTGCCAGCGATGGCGGCGGGCGGTAAGGAGCGGTATGGGTCGGACGGCGCGACACGAGGAAATCCTGCGCAGGCTGGCGATCGTCGACGACAGATTCGTGGAAGACCAGGCCGGGCTCGGACTCGGACTGACCGGGGCTCGGGTCCTGGATCCCAAGACCACGGCGCTGGTCCGGGTAGGGGCGCTGGCGGCGATCGGGTCACCCGCGGTCTGCCTGGAATGGGGCAGCGCCCGGGCACTAGCGGCGGGCGCGACCGAAGACGAGGTGATCGACGTGCTGCTGGCCATCGCCCCGGTGGCCGGGCTTAGCCGGGTCGTGTCCGCGGTTCCCGGTATGGCGGACACGTTCGGATATGACGTCGAGGCCGCGCTGGAGGACCCGGATGGTAGCTGACGGCCGCCCTCGTGCGCCGGATCAGCCCAGTTCGGCTAACCGCCCAGCAAGCCGATCGTCGTCGCCCTTTGCACCGCCTCATTGCGCGACGAGACGCCCAGTTTGCGGTAGATCGATTTCACCTGGGCCTTGACCGTGTGGGGGGAGATGACCAGCCGCTCCGCGATCCCGCCGGCGGTGAGATGCGTCTGCAAGTAGGGAAGCAGCCGCAGCTCGGCCGGGGTGAGCGGCGACAAGCAGGCCTCTTCGACGGGGGTGGACGCCAGCACGCTACGGAACTTTTCGACCTCCTCGGCGAGGATCCCGAGCGCTGGGCGGTGGCTCAGGATGTCGTCGATCTCGCGCAGCAGCTGGCGCGCAGCCACGACCTCGGCGATGGAGAACCACACCTTGGCTAGCTGCAATCGCAGCCGGACCGCCACGAACGGGAACACATAGGTGGCGGACAGACGCGCCCGCATCGCGCGGGGGAGCTGGCGGCGTGCCTCGGCTAGGTCGCCGAGGTGCACGGACAGCTTGGCGGCCCCGGCAAAAGCCAGCAGGCACGCGACATAGTCGTGCAGCCGGTGCTCGTCGATCGTGGCCAGCGCTCGCTCCAGCCGGCTGGCCGCCTCCGGCCACTGACCGCAGTCCGTGGCCAGCAGTGCGAGCTCGGATTCACAGATGACGAGCGTATCGCTGTTGCCCGTCTTGACCGCGGCGGCGGAGGCTTCTGCGAGAGCGGCGCGGGCCTCGTCGAGGTGCCCGGCGAGCAGGTGCGCCTCGCCGAGCACCCAGAGCGCCTCGGCGTGCCATGGGCTCCAGGCGGGCTCCTCGGCGAGGGCGAAGGCCGCATCGGCCAGCATCGCCCCCGGGCCGCTGGCACACATGGCCGACCGCAGCACAGCCCGGGCGGAGTCGAAGGAAGTTGCCCCATTCAACGGCGCACCGTCGAAGGAAGAAGCGTCCACGACTGCCGCCCACCGCTCCGCCGCTGCCGTGTCGCCGGTCAGCATGGCCTCCCAGCACCTGTACACGGCAAGCGGCGGGAACCGCTCGATGTTCGCATCGCCGATCACGCGCAGCCAGCGCTGAGTTGTCGACATCTGCCCGCTGTTGTATGTCGGCAGGGCCAGCGCGGTCGCCAGCCGTACCGAGCGGTCCCAGTCGGTCGTTTGCAGCAGGTGCTCCAGGGCCAGCGCCGTGGGTCCGTGAGCCTCATACCAGTCGGCCGCGCGCTGGTGCAGCGTCCCCATGACGTCTGGTTCGGCGCTGCGGAGCTCCCCAAGCAGGAACTCCCGGAACAGCGCGTGGTAGCGATACCACTGCCGCTGCCGGTCCAGCGGGATCACGAACAGGCTGGCGGCCTCCAGACGGCGCAGCCGTCCGGCCGCGCCCGAGGACTCCAGGACGGCATCACACAGCGGACCACCGAGTTGATCGAGCACGGCCGTGCGGCGCAGGAACCGCTGCACGTCCTCCGGCTGCCGGATCAAGGTCTCGCGGTACAGGTAGTCAGCCACGTACCGGTCATCGCCGGCGACGGCTGGCTCTTGGTTGTCGCTCTGCTTCGCGATCAGGGCCGCGAGGTAGAGGCCGACCGGCCAGCCTTCAGTCCGTTTGGTCACCGTGGCGGCCCGCTCGGCGGTCAGGCTGAGCTGTGCATTGGCGAAGATCTGCCGAGCGCCGGCCGCGTCCAGGGCCAGGTCGCCGGCCTCGAACTCGAGGACCGCGCCCGAGGTCCGCAGCCGGGGCAGGTGCGGCTGCTCGCAGCGACTTGCGGTGGCCAGCTGGGATCCCTGGGGAATCGCCGAGATCAGCATGCCCAGCACATCGTGGCAAGCCGGGGACCGCAGCTCGTGCAGGTCGTCCAGCATGAGAACGAACGGAACGGGGCTGGCGCGGAGTTCTGCGGCCAGCCGCGGCGCAGCGCGGCCCAGCACCGACGTGGCGGGACCTCCGGTGCCGGCGACCAGATCGGTACCGCCCAGGCCGGCCCGGCAGTACGCCGACGTCAGTGAGCCAAGCAGCCTCGCGGGATCATCGTCGAATCGATCCAGAGACACCCAGGCCACGCGGCGATCCTCCGCTGCGGCCCACTCCGCCAGGAACGTGGACTTGCCGTACCCCGCCGGCGCCGTGACCGCGACCAGGCGGCAATCGCTCGACCGGGCGGCCCGCACAAGGCCGGCGCGGCTTACGGCACCTGGGCGCGGCCGCGGGACCGCGAGCTTGGCCTCGAGCAGCAACCGGCCGAGTTCAGGAGCTGGCGAGGCTGAGTCGTCCGCGCCCACGGTCACAACAAGACCTGGCCTCTTCCTGAACGCTTGCTCCCCACGAAGTCACCGCCGAAGGCATATGTACGAACTCCTTGCACTTTCGGTGGTCATCCCACTACTGAATGTCCAACCCTACTGTCCTCGGCAACCGCCGGGATCACCCGCGGCGGGTGTTTCGCCAGTGGGTAGGCCGTGTCATAATCCCCGGCCATGGCCTGGGTCCGGGCCAGGAGCGAAGCGCTGGCAATACCCTCATCGGGGCGATGCCCAGGGACTCTCGTGAGATCACCATGGCAAGATCGCCCATCCGATCCGAGCGACACGGTTCGCGAAGGAGGGCGAGGGCGACCACGGCCCGTGCAAGCGGACGAGCCCGCTGAACGGCCGGAAAGGGGGAAGCCCATGACCGGGGCAGCGATAGGACAGGAGCCGCTGCAGGCCGGGAGCCAGCTGAAAACACCCCGGGCGGCCGCAGTCGCCGGGATCATCTTCTCTGTACTCCTGATCGCAGCACTAACGCTGCTGCGACTCTCGTTCCCGCCCAGTCCGGGCACCGCGGGGGTATGGCTGACCGATTCCGCGCACAGGACGGCGCTGGCCGTCGGGCTGAACCTCGTCCCGTTCGCTGGGATCGCCTTCTTGTGGTTCATCGGGGTGCTGCGTGACCGGATCGGCGCACGCGAAGACCGCTTCTTCGCCACTGTGTTCCTTGGCAGCGGCCTGCTGTTCGTCGCGATGGTCTTCGTGGCCGCGGCCGCGGCCGGCGGGCTCGTGGCAAGCGCGTCGTCGTCCGCGTTGCCGGGCTCGGGCACCCTGGTGATGGAGCGCAGCATCGCCACGAGCCTGCTGAACGTTTACTCGATGCGGATGGCGGCGGTGTTCACCCTGACCACGGTGACCATCGCGCGCCGCACCCAGATCGTGTCGCGGTGGCTCACCCTGGCCGGGCTGGCCTGCGCACTGGTGCTGCTGGTCGGGATAGGGATCAGCCCGTGGGTGGAACTGCTGTTCCCCCTGTGGATCCTGGCGCTCAGCCTGGATATCCTCTCGGCCGATGTTCGGGCCCGTCCACCCAGCGCCCCGAGGCCTCAGGGCGCACTTGGAAGTGAGTGAGTTCGAATGAGCGGGTCTCGCCCTTGAAGCCTCCTTATCCGGCCAAGCTGGCCGCGAGAGCGTCGGCCTGATCCGGGTGCGCAGCGCGCCGGTCGAGCTCGCGGTTGAGGCTGATCGCGGCGTTGATCAGGGACAGATGCGTGAACGCCTGCGGGAAGTTGCCGAGCTGCTCGCCGGTGGACCCGATCTCCTCGGAAAACAGGCCGAGGTGATTGCCGTAGGTCTGCATCTTCTCGAACGTCAGCACGGCGTCATCCAGCCGCCTGGCCCTGGCCAGAGCGTCGACGTACAAGAAGGTGCACAGCGAGAAGGTGCCCTCATCGCCGTGCAGCCCGTCGGGGGAGGCGGCCGGGTTGTAGCGGTAGACGAGGCTGTCGGAGACCAGCTGGCCGTCGATCGCCCGCAAGGTGGAGGTCCACATCGGGTCCAGCGGGGCGATGAAACCCTCCAGCGGCATGAGCAGCAGCGAGGAGTCCAGCACTTCGGTGTCGTAGTGCTGGGTGAAGGCGCCGACCTTCTCGTTCCAGCCGCGGTCCATGATCTGGGCGTACAGCCTGTCCCGGGCGCCGATCCAGTGGGCAGTGTTGGCTGGCCGGCCGGTGCGCTCGGCCATCCGGATTGCCCGGTCGAGGGCGACCCAGCACTGGAACCGGCCGTAGGTGAAGTCCTTACGGCCACCACGCGTCTCCCACACGCCCTCGTCAGGCTGGTCCCAGTGATCGGCGACCCAGTCGATGATCTTGGTGAGCTCCTGCCAGCCCTGGTGGGCGACCGGCAGCCCGTGCTCGATACCGTCGAAGATCGTGTCCATCGCCTCACCGTAGATGTCCAGCTGCAGCTGGTCGGCGGCGCCGTTGCCGATGCGGACTGGCCGCGAGCCGCGCCAGCCCTCGAAGTGGTCGAGGGTCTCCTCGACGAGGTCAGAGCTCCCGTCCACCCGGTACATGATCTTCAGCGGGCCGGATGCCTCGCCGGCCTGCTCGGTGACCCGGTTGCGCATCCACATGCTGAACCGGGCGGCTTCCTCCAGGTAGCCCAGGTCGGCTAGGGCGTGCATGGTCAGCGACCCATCACGGATCCAGGTGAAGCGGTAGTCCCAGTTCCGCTCGCCGCCTGCCTGCTCGGGCAGCCCGAACGTCGCGGCGGCCACCGGCGCGCCGGTCGGCTGGTAGGTGAGTAGCTTGAGCGTCATCGAGGACCGGCTGACCATCTCCCGCCATCGCCCGGTGTAGGTGGAGCGGCCCAGCCAGCGCTTCCAGTACGCCGCCGTGTCGCTGGCCATCCGGTCGAGTTCGGCCGGGTCCAGCGACTGCGGTTCGCCCCCCATGGATTCGAGCACCACGCCGCGGCCGCTTTCGCCTTCGCGCAAGGTGAGGGTGGCGCGCAGCCCGTCGCCGGCCCGCTCGATGACCGCCCCGCCCTCGGCGGCGTCCCGCCGCTTGCCCGCGGTGTGCACCGTCAGATGCGTGTCGCTGCCCTCCATGCGGAAGATCGCGCCGGCCTTGTGCGCCTCGATCGTGTGGCTGGCGCGGCCGTAGTCGAACCGGGGCTGGATTTCCATCTCGAACTGCATGGTGCCGCGCGCCACCCGCAGGTGGCGGACCAGCCGGTGCCGGTCGGTCGGGCCGCCCTCGATGACCGGCATGAAGTCGAGTACCTCGCCCACCCCGTCCGCCGTCATGAACCGGGTGATCAGCATCGCGGTGTTCGGCAGGTACAGCTGCCGGGTGACGTACGAGTCAGCGGTCGGCTTGATTGAGAAGTAGCCACCGCGCTCCGCATCCAGCAGCGACGCGAAGATGCTGGGCGAGTCGAACCGCGGGCAGCAGAAGAAATCCACGGTTCCTTCGGTCGTCACCAGCGCCGCTGTCTGCAGGTCGCCGATCAGCCCGTGATCACTGATGTTCGGGTAGTGCTGCATTGTCTGGTCCCCCTGTTGGCTTTCGCCGCCACCGTTGCAGCCGTCGGGCAAGCTGCTTGCCGTGTTTCTATCGTTGGGCGGGAGTGCGACTGCCACATCGCCCTGATGTGGGTATGTGGTGACGAGTTGCGGTCACTGGGCGGGCCCCTGTGCGCAGGCGCGGTACGCGGGAGGGCCGGCAATAGCTTCATCAGGGCGATGCGTCGGGGCGCTCGAGCGATCACCATGGCCGGCAAGCTCAGAAAATCGTGCGGGGCAAGGAAAGGCGGGCTGAGGCATGGCCGCAACATCGGGTTCCCGCTGCATGGCGATCGCCAGAGGCGGATTTGCCGCTGACCCGCATGGCCTGAACTGCTCAGGGGGAAACTGGTGATTCATCTGCGGGTGGTCAGCCCGCCCGATGTTACCGGCACCCTGATGCCGGCGCTCCGTACCGAACCCGCCGTGCTTAACCTGACCGTGCTTCCCGGGGCGGTGAGCAATCCTGACGGCGACGCGGTGCATTTCGATGTGCTGCACGGCGCGGCCAACGATGTCATCGGGCTGCTGCGCGACTTGGGGCTGGAAGAGCGCGGCTCGATCGTGCTGGAGAACGTCGATACGTCGATCTCCGCCAATGCCGATCGCGTTACGGGCCGCAAGGGCAAATTCCAGCAGTTCACCCCCGTGTGGGCGGAGGTCGAGGCCAGGATTGACCTGGAGGGCACTTTCCCGCCGAGTTGGTTCACGCTGCTGGTCATCGCGGGGCTGATCGGGGCCGTCGGCATCCTGACCAACTCCCAGATCCTTGTCGTCGGCGCGATGGTGGTCGGTCCGGAGTACGGCGCCATCCTGAGTCTGGCGTTTGGTGTGACGCGGCGCGACTGGGCGCGGGTGCGGCGCTGCGCGGCCGCGCTGGTCATCGGCTTCGCGCTCGCCGTGGCGGCGGCGCTCCTGTTGTCGCTGATGATCCGCTGGGCCGGCTTGGCGCCCAAGCTCTACCTGCTGGGCATCCGCCCAGTCTCTAGTCTGATCAACACACCCAACTGGTTCTCGTTCATCGTCGCGGTGCTGGCTGGCATCGTCGGCGTCGTGTCGCTCACGGAGGCCCGCTCCAGCACGCTGATCGGCGTGTTCATCTCCGTCACGACCATTCCGGCAGCCTCCGATATCGGCGTGTCGGTGGCATTCGGCAGCGGCAAGGAAGCCTGGGGCTCTGCCCTCCAGCTCCTGCTTAACGTCGTGGTCTTGGCGGCCGTGGCAATCGCGGGGCTGCCGCTGCAGAAGGCGATCTGGCGCCACAACTCGGCACCTGTTCTCCGCTCATCCCGTTTGTGAGCCTGTTGTGGCGGGGGAGGCTAGCAGGATTAGGGTGTCACCGGACTGGGGTTGCGGCTGCACGGAGGTTGTTACCGGGACCAGCACTCCGTCGGGGTGGATTAGGAACAGCAGACTGAGCTCGGCCGGGATGCCGCCATCGGCGGGCTGGGCGACGATCCGGGCGCCGCAGTTGTAGCGATCCGTAACGATCTCGCTGGTGAGGTCAGCGGTGAACAGCGTGTCGCGGCCGATGCTCGCTCCGATGTCGTGGCTTGGCTGACGTGGAGGCAGCCGGTACACCCGCCTTTCTGAGTTATCGGCCAGGACGGCTCCAGCCAGCGCGTTGAAGTCATCCTCCCCCGTGAGCAGCAGCACGGTGGTGATGCCCTGCACTTCGGCACCCTCGCCGACCGCCGATGACAGCAGTTCCCCGGGTGCGAGTTCTATGCCCGCGCGGCTGATCTGGTCACGCTGGGCTTGCGGGCCGGCCCACATGAACACGGGCAGGCCAGCAGAATGCAGGGCCCGGGCCAGGTCAATCACCCAGGGCTCGCCGCCGACAAGGAGCGGGCAACTGCGGGCCGGGCGGGTGACGCCCAGGCGCCTGGCCACCGGCACTGCGGTCAGGCCGTACACGGCGGCGGTGGCCACAATGACCAGGAAGGTGACCGGCAGGATCTTGGCTGCGCCCCCGACATGCTGGGCGGTCAGCTGGGTCCCGAACGTCGCGGCGGTAGCGGCGGCCACGATGCCACGCGGGGCCATCCAGCCGATGAACTGACGCTCGCTCCTAGTCAAGTCGGTCCGCGCGGTAGCCAGGAAGGCCACCAGCGGGCGGGTTACCAGGACCAGGACGGCCACCAGGCCCAGGGCCGGCAACAGGATGATCAGTGCCGGGATACGCAGTCGGCTTGCCAGTACCTGCGATCCCACCGCGAGCACCATGATCAGGCCGATCCCGAACAGGACCTGGTTACTGGTCACAGGTTTAGCATCACCGCTGGACGGGCGCCGGGCATCCCTTCTTGTTGGGTAAGGCGGACGCCCGGATGGCCGCCAAGCGGGTCATTCCCGGCACTCAGGGCTTTCTGGCTACACCAGCCCACATCGCCGAGTTGCCCGTTTCGGTGGCGGCGGGCTCGGCGCGCCATTCGTCGACCGGCACCAGGCCGGGCTCCACCAGGTCCATGCCTGCGAAGAACCGTGCCACCTCCTCGCGGTTGCGGAAGGTGAGCTGCTGCTGGACCGAACTGCCCCAGGTGTCCTTCAGCCGTCGCAGTGCCTCCGGGGTGAGGAGGTCGGCTGCTGAGTGGGAGATGGCGAGGTAACTGCCGGACGGGACGGCGTCTATCACCGTGGCCACGATCGCCCAGGGATCATCCGGATCCGGGATCGCGTGCAGGATCGAGAGCAGCGTGACCGCCACGGGTTCGGTGAAGTCCAGCAACTGCCCGGCCCGCCTAAGGATCTCCCCGGTGTTGCGCAAGTCGGCGTCGATGTAGTCGGTGGCGCCGGCTTCGCTGCTGTCGAGCAGCGCCCGGGCGTGGGCGAGCACGACCGGGTCGTAGTCCACGTACACCACGCGCGACTCAGGTGCTACGGCCTGGGCCACCTCGTGCGTGTTGCCCGCGGTTGGGATGCCGGTTCCGATGTCGAGGAACTGCCGGATGCCCGCGTTCATGACCAGGTGACGGACCGCCCGCCCGAGGAACGCCCGGTTCGCTCGTGCGTCGAAGGCCATGTCCGGCCAGATCTCGAGCGCTGCGTCCATGGCGGCCCGGTCCGTCGCGTAATTGT
>Ga0207664_10002302_pt1 | contig 12601 bp, 11 predicted proteins | sample LARL83metaG_FD_184349 | JGI IMG/M metagenome (GOLD analysis project Ga0207664, IMG submission 184349) | Corn, switchgrass and miscanthus rhizosphere microbial communities from Kellogg Biological Station, Michigan, USA - LAR L8-3 metaG... | ecosystem: Host-associated > Plants > Roots >...
GGCCACGTCGGCGAGCGTGGCCTCCGCGGCGCCGTCGTGCAGGAACGCGCGGATCCGGTCGGCGGCAGCCGCCTGGTCCCAGGTGGTCAGCCCGGTAGCGGGGGCCAGGTCCCGGCCCGGCCCGCTCACATGGCGGGCGGCGAGGGCGGCCACGGCGGCGAGCCGCTCGGACTGCCCCAGCGGGCTGGCCGGGCCGGTGAGCGACCGGTGCAGCCGCCGCAGCGCCGCCGCGAGCGCCGGGTCGGTGATCACCGGCGCGGCGAACAGCGGCATGCCGCTCGCGGTCCCGGTGAGGTCGGTGAGCAGCCCGGTCAGCAGGGCCGGGGCCAGGTGGATCATCCGGTAGGTGAAGCCGGTTCCGGTGGCGGCGTGACCATCGTGCGGGTCGTCCGGGTTGAACGCCATCACCAGGCCGGCCGTGCTGACGTGCCCGGCGCCGCGGCAGGTGAACGCCTGCGCCCCGGACTCGGTCACGCCCAGGGAGTAGGTGTCGTGGCTGTGCCGGTGGTACACGTGACCGACGAACCGGGCGTGCATCGCCTCGACCTGCCCGTCCGCCGCCCGCCAATACCGCGCCCAGTCCCCTTCTTGCTCAGCTCCCACCCAGCCAGTATGCCGGCTCCCGGTCCGGCAGGTCCTGCTGGCACCGAGCGGGGAGTGGACGATCCCGGGCGCGGCTACGGGTGGAGGGCCAGGCCGCGGCAGACCTTGTCCACCGCGTTGCGCGGCCCGTAGACGGCGACCCCGGCGAGCACCAGGTCCTCCGCGGCGACGGCCCGCACCACGGCCCGGTTGGCGTCGTCGTCGCCGGTGGTGAACATTTCCCCGGTGTAGACCGCAGCAGGCATATCGCGGGAGACCGCTCGCGCCCGGACGGAGGCGAGATCCTCGGCCGACCCGGCATAGACGAGTACGGGCTGCCGGAACATCTCCAGGTAACGGTTGCCGGAGCCGTCCTCGTAGGGCTTGCCCGCCACGCCGTCGATGCCCGCCGCGATGCCGCTGGCGAGGAAGGCCGTCACGTTCAGTTTCTGCCAGACGGCAAGATCGGAGCGCACCGCTATCGCGATCTTCGTATCGAAGCGCATGTACCCAGCATCGCCCGCCGGCCGCGCCGCGTCTTGAACGCTGGTGCGGGCCCCCGGAACCGGCGCGGACGAGCCGCGGAGCCTTGCTGCCGCTGGCTAGCCTTGGTGACCGGCCAGCTCCAGGAGGTCGTCAAGGATGGCGCCGAAGGCGTTTACCAGAGTCAGGTGGCCCTCGCCGGGCAGCAGGTGCGCCCGGGCGCCCGGGATGTGCGCGGCCAGCCATTGGCCGTGCGCATAGGGCACCATCATGTCCTGGTCGCCCTGCCAGACCGCCACCGGAGCACCCGCGCCCACGTCGGCCATGGTGAAGCCCCAGTCGGCGACGAAGGCCAGATCATCGTCGCGCCAGCCGGCCACGCCGCCCGCCACCGCTGCGCGGAACGAGGCCGCCAGGTAGTCGGCATATTCGCCGTTGACGGCGGCCTTGTCGGCCGCCGACACCAGGCTGCCCAGCCCGGCGGCCACATCCGCGGCGGTCAGCGCGGCCATCTCTTGCGCGGCCGGCTCGAGGAAGCTGGTCAGCGCCTCCGCCCCGGCCTGGGCAGCGGAGAACTCCGCAACGTTCTCCTCGCCCATGCCGGCCACCCAGTCGAGGCCCTCAGCGGGATACGGCGCCACCCCGGCCATGGTGGCGGCGGCCAGGCACCGGCCGGGCAGCAGGGCGGCGCAGGCCAGGGCGTGCGGGCCACCGCCCGACCAGCCGACGGTCACGAACTGCCCCGCGCCCAGGCCGTCGAGAACGGCTGCCAGATCAGCAGCCGCGCTGGACACCCGGCGGCCCGGGTCCGGCGTCGAGCCCGCGTACCCGGGCCGGGCGTACAGGACCAGGCGCATGCCGTGCTCGGCTGCCGCCGCGGCGATGGCGGGAGCGGCCACCAGCCCGACGGGAGTCCCGTTGTGCAGCACGACCGCGAGCCCGTCTGGCGGGCCGCTGGTCAGAGCCTCGAGTTGCCGCCCGTCAGCCGCCTGCACGATCACCCTCTGCTCCGTCATACGTGGACTATAAGGCCGCCGCGGCGATCGGTCGGGCGGACACCTGCCGACAGACGCGCACCGGATATGACCGTGGCCCCCGCGACAGATCGCGGGGGCCACGAGGCCAGCCGGCGTTTCCAGAGGTCACCCCGGGCCGACACCGGTCAGGTGCTGTGCAGCCACGTCACGCTGAAGTTCTTGCTGCTGGTGAGCGCGGAGACCGAGTCCTTCGCGCGGCCGCTGCCGTTCACCATGATGATCTTGGCGCCGCCGGCCTTGCCAATCGCCGTACCGTCGACCAGGGCGTTGCTGAAGTGCATGGTGCCGAAGTTGGTCAGCGGCAGGATGCCGCTGGACGAGGACGGCGCCTCGGCGATGACCTCCGCGGAGGAGCGCTTGGCGCTCGCGAGGGTCTTCTTGATCGTGTGTGACCAGCCCTTGGTGGTGTCCTTCAGCACCAGGGTGAAGTGCCCGCTACCGGTGAAGGTGACGGAACCGCTGAAGTGGTCGCCCGGGCTCACCGGGTTGGCGAAGTTCACCGGGAACGCGGGGAACATCTCGTACCAGGCGAAGTACTTGGGCTTGCCGCCCGCGCAGTCCACCTCGCTGCCGGTCTGCTCCACGGTCTGGCTGCCGAAGCCGTCGAGGCCGACCCAGAAGCTGGAGAACGTGCGGCTGCTCGTGCAGTGCCCGGTGGGCTCGACCCAGCTGGCCGAGATCTTCTTGTAGGTCTTGCCGTGGGACGCGAAGCCGGACCAGTTCTGGGACTCCAGGGCGTGAGTCGGCCGCCCGCTGACGGCCATTGGCGCGGTGCCGTGCATGGCGGGACGGATCAGGTGGATGGTGTGCCCGGCGGGGTGGCTGCTGGCGGCTGCGGGGGCGGACGCGGCCAGCGCGCCGCCGGCCAGAGCCAGCCCGGCCAGGGGGATGCACCATCTGCGTAGCATTCAGGCTCCTTCGTGGGGTGCGGGGCGCAGTCACGACGGAATGAGCCGCCTATCACCCTTCGGCCGTGGCTGCGGGGGTCTGCGCGACCGTACGACGGGTGCGGGTAATGGGTGGCCCAATAGATAGTAAAGCTCTAGTAAGTCATCGCCCATGGGATGGAATGCGGGCGCGATACCAGCCGGGTCGGGGACGGTGCCTCAGGCGCGCGGCTGGTCGCGGGTCTCGGTGAACTTGTCCATGATCATGGATTCACCGCGGAACAGCGGGGTGCGCCGCACCCGCCGCTCGATCGAGGCGGCCGACATGGTGTACCCGAGGAACAGCAGCAGCGAGAACGCCTGGAGCAAGATCCACGGCCACGGCAGCGAGAAGTTGGACAGGTACCAGTCGTTGAGCGCGTGGAGCACCGCGGCGATCGTCACGCCGAACAGGATCAGCGGCACCCGGCGCCGCGGGTAGTTGACCGCGATGCCGATGAAGAACGCGGCGACCCCGGCCCAGATGGCGTGCTGGAACCCGTCGACGAACACCCGGTAGGCGAAGCTCAGCGCGCCGATGACCGCGGCGTTGGCGGAATGGTGCACGGCCGCCGCGGCGATGTGCTCGATGGCGATCGTGGTGTACTGCGACGCCTCCCTGACGCCGAAGGTAAGGCCGGCGATGGTGCCGAAGAACATCCACATCCGGACGTCCAGCTTCATCGAGCGCAGCTTCAGCAGGCCGAGCGCGGCCACCAGGATCGGCAGTGCCTTGGTGATCTCCTCGTTGAACCCGACCCCCAGCGCGCCGATCAGGCTCTTCGGGTTGAGCACCGAGTTGACGTTGATCGTGATGATGCTCATCCAGATCATCACCCAGATCACGATGCCGAGCCCGAGCAGCACTTCCCGCTTGCCGTGCGGCTCCGGTGGCCGGATCAGCAGCCAGAACGCCACTCCCCACAGCGGCGCGATATACAGGCTGTACGCCCAGCCGGGCGTGGTCAGGTTCCCCGACGAGGCGAACAGCGCCAGGAAGACCAGTGGCAGCAGCGCGTACGCGATGACCAGCAGCCGCAGGCCCTGGCGCCACCCGGGGTCGGTCAGCCAGCTACGGACCGGGACCAGGATCTGGACCGCGGAGGCCAGTTCCTCCCCGGCCTCGGCCGCCGCGCCGAGCCGCAGCGGGACCGGGATACGTGGCATCGCCGCGGTGGCGGACGGCCCCGCCGGGTCCGGCAGTGCCGCGCCAGCGCCCCAGTCCGCCGGCGGGGACGGCAGTGCTGACCTGGGGGGGCGGCCCCCCCGGAACTCCCCGCTGGCCTCGGGCCCCGTTCCTTCGTCACGCTGACCGGGCCCTGTCGGCCCGGGCAGCAGGCCGCCCTGGAACCCCCCGTTGGCCTCGGGCCCTGCTGGCTCGGGCGGCAGGCCGTCCTGGAACCCCCCGCTCGCCTCCAGCACCGAGGTGGCCGGGGCCGGGTATGCCGCCTCGCCGGCGGGCTGGGACGGCTCAAGCCGGACTGCGGGGCCGTGCGGCGAGGCGAGCGTCAGCTCCACCGGTTCGGCAACCAGCAGCCTGGTGACCGGGCCGCCGCGCAGGAACGTGCCGGCCCGGCCCAGGCCCTCGAACACCCAGCCGTCCGGGCCCCAGGCCAGCCGGGCATGCTGCCTGGACACGGTCGGATCGCTGACGACGACGTCGTTGTCCGTGCTCCGCCCGATCCTGACGGTCTGGCCCTGCTCGAACGTGTGCCGCTGGCCGTCCCAGCTCACCTGAAGCTTGTTCACCGTTTGTGCCTTCCCGGGCGGCCGCACTGCCGTACGGTGCCCGCCGCCGATGACTGCCGGGTCATCCGCCCGCTGCAGGCGGAACCGCGGCGGCCTGCCCGTCCTGCGCGGCGGCGGGGGCGAGCAGCAACGCGAGGGTGGTGTCGTCGGCACTGCCGTCCACCGAGGCGCACTGGCCCGCCTGCGCTTGCAACTGGCTCGCCATCCAGGACAACGGCCGGCTCGCGATGGGCCCGGCGAGTTCCGCGCTCACCACGCTCTCCCACACCTGCGCCACCTGAGCGTTGCCGTACCCGTCGGTGGCCAGCAGGGCCCCGAGCACGGCCGTGCCCGCGAGGTCGACCGCGGCGACGCGGAACGAGTCGCCGGCGCCGGGCGAGCACAGGCTCGTGGTGTGCCGGCCATCAAGCAGCGGGTCCCCGGGCACCGCCAGCAGCGCCGTGCCGTCCGGGCGGATGCACACGATGTCGCCGTCGCCGATCTGTGCCAGCAGCAGCCGCTCCCCCGTCCCAATGGCCACCAGCAGTGTCGTGCCATAGGGGACGGTGGCGTCGTCGCCGCGGCGGACCGCCTCCTCGGCGCCGGTGAACGGCTCGGCCGTTACGTCGTGGTGTACCGCGTCACGCCACCGCGTGACGATGTCCGGCACCAGGAGCCGCCGCAGTTCCTCCGGTGCGGCGGGCGGGCCGCCCGGGCGAGCCGCGAGGTCGGCGGCGGCCTGGCAGGCGATGGACACAGCCAGCCGGGCACCGCGGGCACTGCGGAAGTGCCTGGAGTGCCCGTGCCCGTCCGCGACCGCGGCCACCATGCCGCCGCCGAGCGGGCGGACCTCGACCGCATCCTGGTTGGGGAGGCCTGCCGCGCGATGCGCCGCGCCGCGCTCGGTGGCCGTGACGGCCTGCCACCGGCTGGCGTGGCCGCCGGTGGGGGGGTCAGGATCCAGCGTGTCCATCATGGTCAGGCCCGGCGTCTTCTCACCATGCATCGAGCCGGAGCCGCTCCTGCGCCAGGCCGGTCACCCGCACCCCCTCTGGTAGTGGCGCACACCTTACCCGACGGATGGCCGTTGCCGGGCTCCGCTGGGCACCGTGACCCCACGGCCGGGCGGCGGACGGCGGTGCTGCCGCCCGCCGCCCGGCACCCGCCCTGCTAGGGCTCCGGGTCTATCCCGTGCCAGGGCGGCACCTTCACCGTGCGGTGCCCGGGGGCACCGCCGAGTACGACCTTGCGAAGCGAGACGTCGTTGCTTGTGGTGGTCTCGCGCAGGACCTTCTCCGGGTTGGCGATGACCTCGATGTAGTAGGTGCCGTTGGGCACGTTGGTGATATCGAAGTTCTGGCCCGCGATCGACTGGATGTAGGTGTCACCCCAGCCCACGGGCATCTCCTCGGCCACCCACAGCGCCGTCGGGCTCCCGCACTCTCCCTGCAGCCCGATCTGCGGCGGCTGCCAGACCGCATGCGGAAGCAGCAGGTCCACCGCGTCCGAGGGCGCGATGCAGAACCCCATCTTGTGGCTGCGCACCGCGACCGACTTGGCCGAGGTGAGCAGTTCGTACTTGGCGAACTGCTCGAAGTGCCAGTGGTTGTGGCCGTGCTTGCCGTCGAAGCCCATCGTCCCTGCCCTGACTCTGCCGATGACCTTGCCGCCGCTCCAGAAGTACTGGTACGCCTTCATGACCGGCGTGGCGTGCGACCGGAATCCCTCGACGTCGAGGGGGCCGTTGCCACCGGCCCATACCGTGGCGGCGAAGTCCAGGAAGTCGCGGGTCTGCTTGCGCGGGTGGCTTGCCCCGATCGACCAGGACGGCAGCGCCACCAGGTCAGGCAGCGCCGACGGCGGCGGGTTCACCAGGGTCGGGACGTTGGCCGGGGGCCGCGGCAGCGCGTGCCCGCGCGGGCCGTTCGGCCGGCCCGGGAGGCAGCAGCCGGGTATCGGGCAGCATTGGGGGCCCTTCACCACGGTGACCTTGACGGTGGCCGTGGCGTCGCGGGCCGGGATGTGGAACAGCCGGGTGTACTCGGGGGTGATGGTCCCGGTGACCTGGTACACGCCGAGCGGGAGCTTGGTCTGGTGGCCGAGGAAGTTGCTCTCGGCCGGGTTGGCCGCCCAGCCCTTCTGTACCCCCCACACCATGCTCAGCGGGAACGGGTCGGTGGGGCACTGCAGCGGGTACGGGCTGGTCTGCGGGCTGCCCGGGCCGGTCCGTTCCGGGTCGTAGGTGTCGGGGCAGAACGGGATCGTCTCCGCCGCGGCCACCTTGCCCTTGGCGTTGCGCACGGTCAGCTTGAGGAACTTGGTCAGGCCGTAGTTGAAGCCGTTGATCACGCTCGCGGGCAGCGGCCGCCGCACGGTGCCGCCCGACGGCGGGTAGATGACCTGCGTGATCGTGATCGGTTTGGTGTAGCTGGGCCGGCGCACGTCGAACCGCAGCGGCGAGCCGGTCGCCGCCACCCACATGCCCGGGTCGAGGTAGACCTGGCCGCCGAAGCTGTCCAGGGTGATGCTGTGCTGGGCGGCGATCAGCCGGAGTTGCGGTCCCGCCGGGGCTGCCGCCCCGGCGGCCCCCGGTGCAGGCAGGCCAGGCACGGCGAGCACGGCGACGGCGAGGCCCGCCACCGCCAGAACGTATCGCTGTTGCTTCCATCGCGGGTGTCGCATGTGGCCTCCAGGCGCCCGCGCGCCCGGTGCGCGCGGGCAACACCCAAGACGCCCCGGCGCGGTGCGGCGTTGCCTGCCGTGGGGGGATTCCCAGCGGTCTGGGATTCCGCCGCGCGGCCCGCGGCGCGCCGCGGCGGGTTCCCGCCCGGATTCCGCGGCGTGAGCCGCCGTTCATCTTCCGGTCTTTCCCCCGCCCCCGTGGTCTGGCACGCTGCGGGGGATGACATTGTCCCCGGGCCAGGAGGGCATCGTGAGCGACGGGCAGATCACCCCAGGCGGCAGCGGCGATGCGGCCCCCCAGGGCGGCGCCGCCGCGGATCCTGGCGGTCCGAGCAGGCGGGGGCTGCTCAAGGCCGGCCTCGTTGCCGGGGCGGTCGCCGGGGCGGGCGGCTGGCGCCCGGCGCCGGGGAACCGTGGGCGCCACCATCACCTGCGCAGGCCGAACTCACGGCCGTACCCGCACCTGGCCGCGGGCACCGACACGATCCCGCAGATCGAGCACGTCGTCGTGCTGATGATGGAGAACCACTCCTACGACAACCGGCTCGGCATGCTGAACCGCCACGGTGCCGACGGTTTCCGGTTCGGCCACGACGGCCTGCCCACCGCCACCAACCCGTACGCCAACGGCGACCTCCAGCACGCGTTCCGCATGCCGACCACCTGCCAGCTCAACGGCCACCCCGCCCAGGACTGGCTGAACAGCCACGTCCAGTTCAACCACGGCCGCATGGACGGCTTTGTGGAATCGGGCAGCGGGCCGGTCTCGATGGGCTACTGGGAGCAGGCCGACCAGCCGTTCTACTACTCGCTGGCGCAGGCGTTCCCGATCGCCGACCGCTACTTCTGCTCGGTGCTCGGCCAGACCTTCCCGAACCGGCGCTACCTGATGGGCGCGACCTCGATCGGGCAGGTGAACGACACGATCCCGAACCAGAGCGACTACCCGGCGAACGGGACCATCTTCGACAAGCTCGATGCGCACGGCATCACCTGGCGGGACTACTACACCACGCTGCCGACGACGCTGCTGTACCCGCAGCTCTACCTCAAGAACCACGGCACCAAGGTCATCCCGGTCGCGCAGTTCTTCACCGACGCCGCGGCGGGCAAGCTGCCCGGGTTCTGCCTGGTCGAGCCGGACTTCGGGAATCAGTCAGAGGAGAACCCGCAGAACATCGCGGCCGGGGAGCAGTTCGCCGCGCAGGTCATCAACGCCGTGATATCCGGGCCGGGCTGGCCGAAGACGCTGCTGATCTGGAACTACGACGAGCACGGCGGCTACTACGACCACGTGCCGCCGCCGCCCGCGATCGCGCCCGACAACATCCCGCCCGCCGTGCCGGCTGGCCAGTCCGCCTACAACGGCTTCCACCAGTACGGCTTCCGGGTTCCCTGCGCGTTCGTCTCGCCCTGGTCCCGGCCGCACCACGTGTCGCACCGGGTGTTCGACCACACCAGCGTCCTGGCGCTGGTGGAGGCCAAGTGGAACCTCCCGGCGCTGACCTTCCGGGACGCCAACGCCAGCAACATGCTGGACATGCTGGACCTGCGGCACCCGGCGTTCCTCACCCCGCCCGCGCTGGCACAGCCGCTGCTGGACACCGACCCGGGCGCGCTTGCCTGCAACACCTCCGGGCCAGGCACGATCCCGCCGCCGGGCTCGGTGACCCCGCCGCACCATCACCATCACTAGCATTGGCGCCATGACGGGACGCGCGGAGATCGGGCGGTTCGGGATCTGGCGCAGCGCGAGCCTGGTGACGCCGGAGATCGCCGCGGGCATCGAGCGGCTCGGCTTCGGCGTGCTGTGGCTCGGCAGCTCGCCGGACGGCGACCTGGCCCAGGCCGAGGCCCTGCTGGACGCGACGGTCACGCTGACGCTGGCCACCAGCATCGTGAACATGTGGAAGGACCCGGCAGGGCTGGTGGCGCAGTCATATGCCCGGGTGCAGCGGCGCCACCCCGGCCGGTTCCTGCTCGGCGTGGGCGCGGGCCACCGCGAGGCAACGCAGCAGTACGCCAGGCCGTACGAGACCCTGGCCCGTTACGTGGACGAACTCGTGGCCGGTGGCGTCCCGCACGATGGCGTGGTGCTGGCCGCCCTGGGCCCGCGGGTACTGCGCCTCGCGGGGGACCGGGCCGCTGGCGCGATCCCCTACCTGGTGCCGCCCGAGCACACCGCTGCGGCACGTGCCCTGCTCGGCCCCGGGCCGCTGCTCGCCCCGGAGCACAAGGTGGTGCTTGACACCGACCCGGCCCGGGCCCGCGCGCTCGGCCGGAGCCGGGTGCGCACCCCCTACCTCGGGCTGGTCAACTACACAAGCAACCTGCGCCGCCTGGGCTGGGCCGAGGAGGACCTGAGCGGCGGCGGCAGCGACGCACTGATCGACGCATTGGTCGCGCACGGCAGCCCGGCCGAGGTCGCTACGCAGGTTGCCCGCCACCTCGACGCCGGGGCCGACCACGTCTGCCTCCAGCTCATCACCGAAGAAGGCACCGACCCGTTGCCCGGTTACGCTCGCCTCGCGCGCGCCCTGGGGCTGTGAAGCCCGGTCAGCCGAGCGCCGCGGCGAACGGGCCGGCGAACGCGATGACCAGCCCGGATGCCGATGCGAGCAGGAGCGTCACGGCGGTCAGCGCCAGGCCGTAGCGCGCACGACGGCCGCGTCTGGGCGGGTCGAGAAGCCGGTGCACCCGCGCGGTGACCGCGCCGGACGTGACGGCGAGGGCGGGAGCCGGGACGGCTGCGCCGGTGCCCATCGCCAGCAGCGCCGCGACGAGGGCGGGCCGGCCGGTCCGGCGGGCAGCGGCGTCGTCGGCGCACAGCTCGGCCAGCCGGGCCACCTCGGCGGGCCCTCGGGTGAACACCGGCACGCCGGGGAAGCTGGCGGCCAGGCCGCGGCTCAGCGAGGTGAGCAGGTGATGCCGCCCGGCCAGGTGCGCCCGCTCATGCGCGAGCACGGCGCCGAGCTGGTCTCGGTCGAGCACGGCAAGGGCCCCGCTGGTGAGTACGATCGCGGCGGGCCGGCCGGGCACGCAGTAGGCGGCCCGCTGCGGGGCATCGAGCACCACCGTGGCCCCACCACCCATTCCCCGCCCGCCTCCCCATTCCCCCTTCGCGGGCAGCCGCCGGCCGGTGATCCTGGCCACCTCCGCATGCGCCCGGGTGCGCCGCCCGGCCCGTTGCAGGGCGCGGCCGTACCGCCAGGCCAGCACGGCGGCGGTCAGCGTGGCCGCGATCGCCGCGGCACCCAGCGGCACCTCGAAGGCCGCGCTGCGGTACACCACCGGGGTGCACGCCCGGCCAGCGACCGAGCGGCAGACCGCCTCCGCCAGCCGGGGCAGGCCCGCGATGGCCGCGCCGGCCAGCAGCGCCACCGCCGCCCCGGCGCTGGCCAGCACGCTGGCCATCGCGGTCAGCCAGGCAGCCAGCCCGAGCCGGGCGCTGATCCCGTGCCTGGTAAGCCGGGACAGCAGCACCGGCACCGACCATGCCACGGCCAGCGTGTAGCCGAACACCACCAATGCCCCGCTCACCGGGGCTGCCTGCGGGTCAGCCGGCTCACCACGGTGCGCAGCACCTCGGACTCGGCGCCGCCCATCTGGGCGACGAAGTGGCTGAGCACCGCCTCGGTGTCCCCGCCACCGTCGAGCGCCTCGCGCATCAGCCGGGCGCTGTACTGCTCGCGGCTGGCGGTCGCGGTATACCGGTAGGCCTTGCCGTCCTTCTCCCGGGCGAGCCAGCCCTTGCGGTGCAGGTTGTCCATGGTGCTCATGACCGTGGTGTACGCGATGGGCCGCTCGTGCCTCAGCTCGTCGAACAGCTCGCGCACGGTCACCGGGCTGCCGTGATCCCAGACCATGTGCATGATGACCGACTCCAGGTCGCCGAACCCGCGCATCTCGCCTCCCACGCCGCGGCAGCCAGCCTAGGTGCCCGCCGCCGTGCTCACGCACTTCCAGCGCCATGCTACTGTCTACGTACGTAGACCGTACATAGTGGGCCCCGTGCATGCGGCCGCACGGCGCCCCGCCACCAGCCGGTGGCCCGACCCGGGGAACGGTGCCGTGTCCAAGGGCAGCAGGAACAGGCAGCAGCAGGCCCGCGAGAAGATCGCGCAGGCCAGGGCGGCCGAAGCGCGGCGCAAGCGGAAGCAGCGCTGGCTGGCCGCCGCCGGTGGGGCCGTGATCGTGGTCGCCGCCGCCGTCGGCATCACGATCGCGGCTACCTCCGGCGGCTCTTCGAGCAGCAGCACCGGCGGTACGCCGTCGCTGAAGCTCGCCGCCCTAAGCACGCTCGGCAGCACGCTCAAGCCGGCCCCGGCGCCAGGCCCGGCCGGGCCAGAGGGCGTGCCCGTTCCCAGCGCTCCCCCGCTGACCGGTACCGCCACCGAGGCCACCGGCCAGAAGGTGGACGGCATCGGCTGTGACACCAGCGAGCAGACCCTGTTCCACATCCACGCACACCTGGCCGTCTTCGTGAATGGCTCGCCCCGCCAGGTGCCGGCCGACATCGGGATACCCGGCAACGGGAACTGCCTCTACTGGCTGCACACGCACGCCGCCGACGGCATCGTGCACATCGAGTCGCCCGTGCACCGCATCTACACGCTGGGGAACTTCTTCGACGAGTGGGGCCAGCCGCTCGGTCCGGGGCAGGTCGGTCCGGCCAAGGGCCACGTCACGGCGCTCTACAACGGCAAGGTGTACAAAGGCAACCCGCGCGACATCCCGCTGAACGCACACGCCCAGATCCAGCTTGAGGTTGGCGCGCCCCTGGTCGCCCCGGAGTCGGTCAGCTTCCCGAACGGCCTTTAGCCGGCCGCGGCGCGATCTGCGCGTTGGTCAGCCCGCCCGGCAGCGCTGCGTGCCCATGGCGCACCGTTGTAGGTGCCCGGCTCCCGCCCGGGCAGTCGCCGTATCCCCGTAAGCTGGGCGGATGCCGTGGGGGATCCAGCGACAGCGCAGGCAGGCGGCGCGGCCGCTGCTGCCACCGGGCACGCATCGCCCCGCTGCGCTGCTGGTGGCCGGGTGCGTGGTGGTGACGGTCTGCCTCGCGCTGGCGTTCGGCCACCAGGGTCGCCCCGACCGGCTGGACGCGGCTGTGGACGCCTGGCTCCAGGGTGCGCTGGGCAGCTACCAAGGGCCGTTGCAGTTGCT
>Ga0207664_10002303_pt1 | contig 12599 bp, 11 predicted proteins | sample LARL83metaG_FD_184349 | JGI IMG/M metagenome (GOLD analysis project Ga0207664, IMG submission 184349) | Corn, switchgrass and miscanthus rhizosphere microbial communities from Kellogg Biological Station, Michigan, USA - LAR L8-3 metaG... | ecosystem: Host-associated > Plants > Roots >...
CGCCCTGGCTAGAAGTAACCGCTACTCGGCGTCTTCCTTGACCCGGGCCACCGCGAACACCGACTGCCCGAACGGCGGCCGGTCACCGATCGCCTTCTCGAGCATCCGCACCACCGGCACCACCAGGCGGTCGTAGAACGACATCGTGCCGCCGGTGGACGGCTGCTTGCGCAGCAGGCTGGTGAACGCGTAGTAGCAGATCAAGCCCAGCGAGTTCGCGTAGCGAACATCGACGACCTCCAGGCCCGCAGCGGTCAGGGCCTTGCGCATCGAGCGCTTGGTGTAGCGGCGCACGTGGCCGGTGGCGATGTCGACCGGGCTCATCGCGAACGGGAACGCCGGCGTGACCAGGACGATGTAGCCCTCGGGCCGGACCAGCCTGGCCATGCTCTGCAGGGCCCCGACGTGGTCGTCGATGTGCTCGAGCACGTTGTAGGAGACCAGGCACGAGTGGTCGCCCCGCTCCTCGGTCGGCAGCAGCAGCTGCCGGACCGTGACGCTGGGGTAGGTCGCCATGTGCTTCTTCAGCTCGGCGTAGAGGGCCGGGTCGGCCTCGGTCGCGGTGTACTTCTCGACCGCCGGAATCCATTCCAGGGCGTAGTCACCGAGACCACTGCCGATCTCGATCGGGTGCTCGCCCAGGTATGGCTTGGCGAAGTCCGCGAACCACCTCCTGTGGTTCTGGCACTCGGCCAGCGCCACCAGGACGTCGCACTGGATCTGCCGGTCCCCGCGGAGCTCCGCCTCGGTCATGGTCGCGTCCCCAGTGGGCGCTGATTCCACTCGACTCAACCTCTCGCCGCGAACGTCGTATGAATCCGGCAATGAAACCACATAACGTCAGCCACGCGTGACACTATCCGGCCCCGGCCGGATCGGTGGGCCCACGGCCCAAAGGATCGAGCAAAATATTCAGCTATGTCCGCTTGACCGGAATTATTCCTCGGTTGGCATCCTGCCAAACCCGGCCCAGTGATCCTACCTGTGCCCAGAACCTCGCTCACCATGCGAGGAAGCCCCGCTCCGCCCGCCTGGCGGCCGCTCCCGGCGGCACGCGCCCCGCTTCGTGCACACCGGCTCCGGGTCCGTTACAGTCCGGTTCGGGGGCCGCGTCCACGGCCAGCCGGCCCGTCGCCAGGCTGGCGGCCACGTCTAAGGAGCACCGATGTACCAGTCCTACCCGTCGACCGGGGAGCCGCCCGGGCCCCAGCGGCCGTCGGCGCCCAATTCAGTGCAAACCGCGGTCAAGCTCATGTACGCCGGCGCCGCGCTCAGCCTCATCGAGCTCATCGTGGGCCTGATCACCATCGGCAGCGTGCGCAGCGCGATCAAGAAGGCGTTCCCGCACTACACCGCCAGCCAGCTGCACGCGGCGGAGGTGACCAGCGTGGCCGTGGGCGTGATCGTCGGGCTGATCTCCATCGGCCTGTGGGTCTGGATGGCCCGGGCCAACGGCGCCGGCCACAACTACGCCCGGATCACCGGCACCGTGTTCTTCGGCCTGAACACCCTGTTCCTGCTGCTGTCGCTGGCCCGCCCGCACGCCAGCCTGGGCCTGATCTTCAACATCCTGGTCTGGCTGGTCGGCCTCGGCGCAGTGATCATGCTCTGGCGCAAGGAATCGGCGCCCTACTTCAAGCCGGCTGCCCAATAAGGCGGACCAGCCGCGTCCAGGCCAGCTCGGTCCCTGAGGCCAGGCAGCCGTCCACGACCGCGTCGGTGCCCAGCGCGCTGACGCGCACCTCGGGCAGGGCGGGCGCCAGCCCGCGCAGCTCGGCCGTGACCGCGTCGGCGAACCCGGGCGCCTGGCCGATGCCGCCGCCGAGCACCACGAGCTCGGGGTCGACCACGGTGACCACCGCGCTGACCGCCTTGGCCACCAGCCTGGCCTCCCCGGCGACCACCGCCGCGGCCCGCTCGTCGCCCCGCGCCGCGGCCTCGAACACGCGCTGCGCGGAGACCGCGCCCCGCATGCCGGCCCGCCGGGCCGCCCGCACCACGGCCGGCGCCGAGCCCGCGGCCTCCAGCATCCCCCGCCGCCTGGCATCCTCCTCGTCCATGCCCTGACCCTCAGAAATTGGCATGAACGCAATTTCGCCCGCCACTCCATGCGCCCCGCGATGGAGCCGCCCGTCGAGCACCAGGCCCAGGCCGATGCCGGAGCCGACCCAGACGAACGCGAAGCTCCCGAACTCGCGGCCGTGCCCGCTCGCGCGCTCGGCCAGCGCGGCCGCGTCCACGTCGTTCTCGACCACCAGGTCCTGCCCGAACGCCTCGCGCAGGCCGGCCAGCACCGCGGGGCGGCTCAGCCCGGACAGGCCGCCGGTCAGCGCCATGGCGTTGCGCCGCGGGTCGTAGACGCCGGGGCTGCCGATCACGGTCTGCGTGATCGCGCTCCTGGCCACGCCCGCGTCCGCGCAGAGCGTGTCGGCCAGCCGGATCAGCTCGCTCACCCGCCCGCGGACGCTCGAGGTCCTGGTCCTGGCCGAGTGCTTGGCCCGGATGCTGCCGGTCAGGTCGGCCAGCGCGCCGCGCAGGTAGTGATGCCCGATGTCCAGCCCGAGCACGAACCCGGCGTCCGGCCTGATCTCGTACAGCCGGGCGGAGCGGCCGGGCACGCCGGTCCGCTGCCCGGCGATCCGGACCAGGCCGGAACGCTCCACGTTGGCCAGCGCCAGCGAGACCGTGGGCTTGGACAGCCCGGACAGGCGGGCCAGGTCGGCCCGTGAGCACGGCCCGAGCTGGCGGATGTGGCTGAGCAGCAGCTGCTCGTTCAGCGCCCGGATCAGCTGCGGGCGCGCCGCCTGGCCCCCGCGCTGGCCCGCGTGCGGCGCCGGGCCAGCGGGCAGGGTGAGGAAGTCGGCGTCGGCCAGCTCGGTACCGGGGACGGCTCCGGGTGGCTCGGCAAGACCAGGGCCGAGGCCGGCCGCCCCCGCGACGTCGGCACCAGACGGGCCACTAGCCACGGCGACCTCCTCCGTCATCATCGGGCCGCCGCCCGAGGAGCGCCAGCGAATATCCGGTACCGGTCAAGCGCCAGATAGTTAGGTTACTATCCTAACTATGCCGAATGCGGGCGAGCAGGCAACGCCGCGCGGCGCAGGAAACGCGCACTGGGCTACCGGAGGTAGGCGAGGTGCTCACCGTGTTCCGCCCGGTACTCGCCGATCAGCTCACGCGCGGCGGTGATCCCCGGAACCAGGGGGTGCTGGGCCAGCGCCACGGCGGCCAGGCCGGCGTCGCCGGTCATGGCGGCCTCGACCACACCGCGCTCGTACTCCTTGACCTGCATGACCAGGGCCCGGCCCGACCGCGGCAGCCCGGTCACCGCACGCGGTGACACCCCGTCGGGGGTGACCAGGGCGGGGACCTCCACGATGTCGTCCGGGTCGAGGAAGTCCAGGCTCAGGGAGGTTTGCGGAGAGCGTTCCCCGGGGCCAGCACTGTGGGTGACGCGGGAGGTGTGGGGCGGCGAAGCCGGGCCCGGCCGCGACGGCCGGCCGGAGGTCGGCCCGAGCGGCTGGGACGCGGGGGGGTCCTGGGGGGTCGTCCCCCCCGGGCTAACACTGTTCAGGGTGTTGACGATCAGCTCCCCCGCTCCGTGCCCGGACAGGCCGTCGATGACCCGCAGCGCCAGCCCCTCGTAGCCACCCACCGTGGCCCCGGCCAGCCCGGCCGCGGGCCGCGCGGCCCGCCGGGCGCGCGCCTGCTCCTGGCCGCTGTCGCCCTGCATGTCGGTCTGCATGTACGTGTCGCGGCGCACGCCGAGCAGCGTGTCGTAGGCCGACCACGCGGCGTCCACCCCGCCCTCGGCGTACGCCTTGGCCAGGTTGTCCAGCAGCTCGGTGTTCAGGCGCAGCACGTCCTGCCCCCGGCTGGCGCCGGCCCGGGCCACGCCGTCCAGGTACCGCCGGGCGTCGTAGAAGTAGTAGACGTACTCGGTGGGGATGGCGCCGACCCGGCGCACCTCCGCGGGGTCGAAGGCCGCGAACCGGTGGTCGAAGGCCTGCAGCTCCTCGAACCTGGCCAGCAGCTCGCCCATCCGCTCCTGGCCGCCGGCCTGCACCGAGCAGACCCAGCCGAGGTGGTTCAGGCCGCCGTAGGTCGCCGTGGCCTGGCCGTCCGCGCCCAGGAACGCGGCCAGGCGCTCGACCGTGCCGCCGGGGGTATCGCAGACGCCGACCGCCCGCACCCGGCCCTGGGCGGCGATGGCCTGCGTGATCAGCCCGGCCGGGTTGGTGAAGTTGATCAGCACGGCGTCCGGCGCGCACCGGCTCAGCAGGTCGCAGTAGGACAGCACGACCGGGATCGTGCGCAGCGCCATCGCGCAGCCGCCCGGGCCGGTCGTCTCCTGGCCCACGATCCCCCGCCGCAGCGCGACCTGCTCGTCGATGACCCGGCCGCGGTCACCGCCGACCCGGATCGCGGAGAACACGTAGTCGGCCCCGGTGAACGCCTCGGCGGCGTCGTCGGTGACCGTGACCACGCCCGGGTGGCCCAGCGCGACCGCGATCTCCGCGGCCAGCCGGCAGATCGTGTCCCGGCGCCCGGCCGCGGGCTCGAACAGGCAGATCTCGCCGAAGGTCCCCGGCCGGCTGGCCAGGACGGCCCGCACGAACAGGGGCATCCGCACTCCCCCGCCGCCGAGGATGGCAAGCTTCACTGGTCGGCCTCCCTTTCCCGTTGCGCCTTCTCCGCGGCCGCGGCCGCCATGCGGTCGATGAACTTCGCGCCCAGCGTCTGGCCCGCCGTGCTGATGCCCTCCACCTCGACCTCGCCCACGGCGCCCAGCCGGGCCACCGCCTCGGAGCCCGCGGCGTTGGCCGCCACCACGGCCTGGGTCAGCGGGGCCCCGCCCACCAGCGCGGCGATCATGGCCCCGGCAAACGCGTCGCCCGCGCCGGTCAGGTCCCTGACCCTGACCCGCCGGACGCCCTCGGCGACTTCGGTCACCCCGTCCCTGGTCACGACCAGGGCCCCGGCCGCGCCGCGCTTCACCACCAGCGGCGTGCCCCACGCGGCCGCTTCCGCCACGGCGGGGCCGACCGCCTCCGTGCCGGTGAGCCGGAGCAGTTCGTCGGTGTTGGGGATGAACACGTCGGCCAGCCGGACGCAGTCCATGACCGTGTCCCGGTACCGCTCGTCGCCCAGCGAGATGTCAAGGGCGATCTTCGTGCCGAGCTCCCTGGCCTCGCGCAGGAAGCCGGCCACACCCTCGCCCGCGTGCAGGTAGCACCAGCGCGGCCGGACCCGCCGCAGCACCTCGTACCAGCGCTCGACCTCGGCCAGCCCGCGCCTGGCGTCCGCCGGGATGTTCGTGACAAAGGCCCGGTCGCCGTCGAAGTTCAGCACCACCGTGATCCCGGCGCTGCGCCGGTGCACCCGCAGCGACGGGGAGAGGTCCACGCCCCGCCGGGCGCAGTGCTCGGTGACCACGCGGGAGCCGAGGTCGTCCCCCAGCACCGTGCACAGGCCGGCCCGGGCGCCCCCGGCCGCGGCCGCGCTGGCGCTGCTCACCGCGCCGCCGCAGGACACCGCGAACTCCTCGGTGTAGACCTCTTCACCGGGCCTGGGCAGCTCGGGCACGTGCCCGAACACGAGCTCGAGGAAGACCGTGCCGAACGAGATCATGTCCAAGCTAGCTGTCCTCCTGCCAGCCGCGTCAAGATCAGCACCAGTCAACCAAACAGCACCGCGCCGACAGGGTCACAGTTCGGCCACGGGTCTGTGCCTCCCAGAATAGTTAGGATACTGTCCTAACTATCTTTTGGGCAGGTCTGCGCGACGATTTGGTGAACTGGCGGGTTATGGTGGCTGCTCCCCCGGTCGTGCTGGGGCTCGACTACGGCGGCACGAAGATCGCTGCCGCGGTATGCGACCTGGCCGGGAACCGCCTGGCGTCGACCACCGTGGGCAGCGACGCCGCGCTGGGTGCGCAGGCCAGCTTCGGCCGTGGGATCGACGTCGGCCGGAACCTGCTCACCGTCACCACCCCGGGCAGTGAGCTCGCCGCCGTGGGGGTCTCCACGTTCGGGATCCCGTTCGAGGACCGGGTGGAGCTCGCCCCGGCCATCGACGGGTGGGACACGCTGGCCATGGGCCGCGAGCTGCGCGCCGTGTTCCCCGGCACGCAGATCCGGATGGCCAACGACGCCAAGGCGGCGGCCAGGGCCGAGGTCCGCTGGGGCGTGCTGGCCGGCTGCGACCCGGCCGTCTACCTGAACCTGGGCACCGGGCTGGCCGCCGCCATCGTCGTTGGCGGGCAGGTCGTGGACGGCGTGAACGGCGCGGCCGGCGAGATCGGCTACAACCTGCGCTCGCTGGCCGACGTCGGCCTGGCGCTGGACCGGCGCGCCCACCTGGAGCACATGGTCAGCGGCCAGGCGCTGGCCACGCGGGCGGTGGACGGCAGCCATGAGCGCCAGCAGTACACGGCCGCTGACGTGTTCGCTGCCAGCGTCACGGACGGCGAGCTCGACCGCCTGATCGCCGACTTCGCCCACGAACTCGCCTTCCACCTGGTCAACCTCGCGATCCTGGTGAACCCGGCCCGGATCGCGGTGGGCGGCGGCATCGTCCGCTCCTGGGCCCGGATCAGGACGCCGCTGCAGCACGCGCTGCGTTCGGGAACCCCGTTCCCGCCCGAGCTCGTAGTCGCACACTTCCCCTACGACGCCCCGCTGCTCGGGGCGGTGGCTATGGCCCTGGACGCCGCGGCTCCCGCCACCACCCCGGCCCCGGCCGCCGTGGTTCCGGCCCCACCTGGGCCGGACGGCGACGGCACGATTCCTCAGCACACCATCAACACCGGCACGCTGTCATGATCACGACAATCTGGGTGCCACCCCGGCCGGCTGGACTCTGCCGGCCATCCATCCACCGCTCCTGCGATCCGGTGGCCAACGGTGGCCAGCTCCCGGCGCAGAACACTCCTCGGAGGGCTAAGCAATGAGACGCCTTAAGGCATTCGGGGGTCCTCATCGCAGCGGGCGCGCTGGCCGCCGCCTGCTCATCCGGTTCATCGTCCTCGTCGTCGTCATCGTCGTCATCGGCCTCGGGCCCGAGCGGCGTGCTCACCATCGACAACGAGAGCGGCGGGACCTGGACCTGCAACTTCAACCCGTTCAACCTCAGCTACATCAGCTACTCACTGGGACCGGTCTACGAGCCGCTGGCGTTCGTGAACACGCTGCAGAGCGGCAAGATCACGCCGTGGCTGGCCACCAGCTGGGCCTGGGGCAGTGGCAACAAGTCCCTCACGTTCACCATCCGCAAGGGCGTGAAGTTCACCAACGGCGACCCGCTGACCGCCGCCGACGTGGCCTACACCTTCAACCTGCTGAAGCAGCACTCCACCCTCGACATCAACGCGGTCTGGTCGGTGCTGTCCAGCGTCACCCAGAAGGGCTCTGACCAGGTCGCGATGACGTTCAAGACCGCCGCGGTGCCGTACTTCTACTACATCGCGGACCAGGTCGGCATCGTCGACCAGAAGGTCTGGTCCAAGGTCAGCAACCCGGTGACCTACCCGGACAAGAACCCGGTCGGCACCGGCGCGTTCACCGCGGGCAGCAGCACCTGCACCCCGCAGAACATCAAGTACACAGCCAACAAGCATTACTGGCAGCCGGGCCGGCCGAAGGTGGCCACAGTCAACTACCCGTCGTTCCTCACCAACGACACGGCCAACACGTTCCTGGCCAACGGCCAGGCCCAGTGGGGCAGCCAGTTCATCCCCAGCATCCAGAGCTTCTACCTGTCCAAGAGCCCGGACTACCACTACTGGTTCCCGCCGGTGGCGAACGTCAGCATGTTCATCAACCTGACCAACCCGCTGCTGAAGAACGTGGCGGTCCGGCAGGCCATGGCGTACGCGGTCGACCGGCACAAGGCGTCCACGATCGGTGAGTACGGTTACGAGCCGCCCTCCAACCAGACCGGGATCGTCACCCCGACGTTCGGCAGCTGGCTGGACACCAACCAGGCGTCGTCGTTCGGCAGCAACTACGCCTACAACCCGGCCAAGGCGATCTCCGTCCTGCAGAAGGCCGGCTTCAAGAAGGGCTCGGATGGCATCTTCCGGTCGCCGTCAGGCCAGAAGCTGTCGTTCACGATCCTCAACAACGGCGGTTTCTCCGACTGGGTGGCGGCGGTGCAGACCATCCAGGCCAGCCTCAAGGCGGTCGGCATCCAGGTCACGCCGCAGAACCTGGCCGCGACCACGTACCAGACCGACCTCTACACGGGCAAGTACCAGCTCGCGTACGGCAGTGAGACCGGCGGGCCTACCCCGTACTTCGAGTTGCGGCAGTTGCTGTACTCGCACAACTCGGCGCCGATCGGGACCGCGGCCGGCTCGAACTTCGAGCGGTACAGCAACCCGACTGTCGACAAGCTGATCGACCAGTACGGCGCGACCACGTCGACGTCGGAGCAGCACTCGATCGTGAACCAGCTGCAGAAGGTGATGCTCCAGGACGTGCCGGTAATCCCGGTCACCGAGTCGGTCGACTGGTTCCAGTACGACACGGGCAGCTTCACCGGCTGGGTCACCCAGGGCAACCCGTACGCGCAGCCAGCCGCGTACAACTACCCGGACTGGGGCCAGCAGATGATGACGCTCAGGCCGAAGAGCTAGCAGAGGGAGGAGGGCCGGACGGCGCCTGCGGTCATGGGCGCCGTCCGGCGCCAGCCGATGATGGACGCGACGGCCGGCTTGCCGGCCCGAGCGGACAGCATGGCGGGGGGTCCGGGGGGCCGCAGGTTCCCCGGGCAAGCACAGCCCCTTGTCATCCGCGACGGCCGGCCGCAGGCTGGCCCGAGCGGATGGCATGCCGGGGGTTCCAGGGGGCAGAGCCCCCTGGATGAGCACTGGAGGGCAGCATGAGGTTCGTGGCGCGGCGCCTCGGCTTCTTCCTGCTGACCTTGTGGGTGGCGCTCACGCTGAACTTCCTGCTGCCCCGGATGATGCCGGGGAACCCGGCCCTGGCCGTGCTGGGCAAGTTCAAGGGCGGGGTCAGCCCGCAGGCGCTCGCGGCGCTGGAAGCAGAGTTCGGCCTCGACACGCACCAGAGCCTGCTCTCCCAGTACGTCACGTACCTGGGCGACGTGGCGACCGGCAAGTTCGGGGTATCGCTGACCACCCAGCCAGGGAACTCGGTCGGCCGGATCGTCCTCGACGCGATCCCGTGGACCCTGGGCCTGGTGGGCCTCACCACGGTCCTGGCCTTCGTGCTGGGCACCGGCATCGGCATCATCGGGGCCTGGCGGCGCGGCGGGCGGCTGGACAGCATCATGCCGCCGATCTTCGTGATCATGACGGTGATCCCGTACTTCTGGATCGGGCTCGTGCTGATTCTGGTGTTCGGGGTGAAGCTGCACTGGCTGCCGTACTTCTTCAGCTACAACTACACGCTGACCCCGGGGCTGAACGGCGCGTTCATCAGCAACGTGGCCGAGCACGCGATCCTGCCCGCGTTCACCCTGCTGATCACCACCATCGGCACCTGGATCCTGACCATGCGCAACACCATGATCACCACGCTGGCCGAGGACTACGTGCGGATGGCCAGGGCCAAGGGCCTGTCCGGCCGCCGCATCATGCTCGACTACGCGGCCCGCAACGCGATCCTGCCCAACCTCACCGGGTTCGCCATGTCGCTGGGGTTCGTGGTCGGCGGTGCGATCCTGATCGAGGAGGTCTTCAACTACCAGGGTGTGGGCTACCTGCTGCTGCAGGCGGTGAACAACGACGACTACCCGCTGATGCAGGCGCTGTTCCTGCTCATCACCGTGGCGGTGCTGGTGGCCATCCTGATCTCCGACATCGCGACCGCCGTGCTTGACCCGCGGACCAGAGCAGGGAGTTAGCGATGACGACGCTGACCGGCCCGGGTGGCCCGGGCGGCACCGGAGACGGTGGCGGGACCAGCCCGCTGACCACGGCGCCGACACCCGCCGGCGTGCTGGGCGGCGGGGGCGGGATCAGCGGGGCGCGCTCCGCGCGGCGGATGGCCCGCGCGGTGACCTCCAACCGCAAGGCCACCGTGGGCGTGGTGCTGCTGGCGATCTTCATCCTGGTGGCCCTGGTTCCCGGCCTGATCGCGCACGACAACCCGAGCGCCCAGATCTACCCGCGCAGGCTGGGCCCGTCCTCGAGTCACCTGCTCGGCACCACGGCCTTCGGCCAGGACATGTTCGCCCAGGTGATCTACGGCACCCGGCCGGTGCTGCTGATCGCCTTCGGGGTGGGGCTCGGGGCCACGATCATCGCGATGCTGATCGGCGTGGCCGCCGCCTACCTCGGCGGGACCTGGGACGGCCTGCTGAACCTGCTCACCGACGTGCTGCTGGTCATCCCGGCGTTCCCGCTGCTCATCGTCATCGGCAGCTACCTGCACGGGGCCAGCACCGGGGTGCTGATCGCGGTCATCACGTGCATCTCCTGGTCGTACACCGCGCGCCAGCTCCGGGCCCAGGCCCGCTCGCTGCGCACCAGGGACTTCCTGGAGGCCGCGAAGGTACGGGGGGAGCGCTCGTTCTACATCATCACGGTCGAGATCATCCCGACCATGACGTCGCTGCTGGTGGCCGCGTTCCTCACCAACGCGCTGTACGCGGTGCTGTTCTCGGCCAGCCTGCAGTTCATCGGGCTCGGCAACCCGTCCGATGTCAGCTGGGGCACGATGCTGTACTGGGCCGAGAACAACGAGGCGTTCCAGACCGGCCAGGCCTTGTGGATCATCGTGCCCGGCCTGTGCATCGTCGCCCTGGGGGCAGCGTTCGCGCTGCTCAACTACGCGTTCGACGAAATCGGCAACCCGGCCCTGCGGCCGGTCAGGAGCATGCGGGGGAACCGTGTCAAGCGCCCCGGGTGACGACGTGCTCGGCGCCGCGGCGGCCGCGGACACGGCGCCCCGGGCGCCGGACGGCTCGGTGCTGTCCGTGCGCGACCTGATCGTCGATTACACGATGGAGCGCGGGACGGTGCGCGCGGTCGACTCGGTCAGCTTCGACCTCGACCCGGGCGAGTTCCTCGGCATCGTCGGCGAGTCCGGCTGCGGCAAATCCACGCTGCTGTTCGCCCTGGCCCAGCTGCTGGCCCCCCCGGCGGCCATCACGAGCGGCAGCGTCACGTTCCGGGGCCAGAACATGGTGGGGCTCACCGACCGCCAGCTCGCGTCGGTGCGCTGGAAGAACCTGTCCGTGGTGATGCAGAGCGCGATGAACGCGCTCAACCCGGTGAAGACGATCGGGGACCAGTTCACCGACGCCATGCGGGCGCACGGGGTGACCGCCAAGGCCGAGATCGCCGACCGGTCGGCCGAGGTGCTCAAGATGGTCGGCATCGACCCGGTGCACCTGCGCAGCTTCCCGCACCAGCTCTCCGGCGGCATGCGGCAGCGGTCCATGATCGCGATGGCGATGCTGCTGTCCCCCGACCTCGTGATCATGGACGAGCCCACCTCGGCGCTGGACGTGGTCGCGCAGCGCTCGCTGATGGTGCAGATCAAGGAGCTGCAGGAACGGCTCGGCTTCGCCGTGATCTTCGTCACCCACGACATGTCGCTGGTCAGCCACTTCTCCGACCATCTCATGGTCATGTACGCGGCCCGGGTCGAGGAGTTCGGCCCCACCCGGCAGGTGTTCGACACCCCGAAGCACCCGTACACGATCGGCCTCATGGAGGCGTTCCCCTCGATCCGGGGCCCGCGGGTGCCGCTGACCGGCATCCCCGGCCGCCCGCCGGACCTGGCCCACCCGCCGCCGGGCTGCCGGTTCGCCCCGCGCTGCCCGAAGGTCATGGACCGGTGCACCCAGGAGGTCCCCTCGCTGTACGACGTGGACGGCACCCTGGTCCGCTGCTTCCTGCACGACAAGGACAACACCAGCCATGACTGAGCCAGATGCCGCAGCAACGGGCTCCGGCGAAGCCGGGCCAGCCGCGACGGCCGGCCGGAGGTCGGCCCGAGCGACTGGCCTCGCAGGGGGGTCCGGGGGGGCCTCCCCCCGGGTTCTACTCAGGACCGAGGGGCTCACCAAGCACTTCAGGATCGGCAGCGCGTTTACGCGGCACCCGGCCTATCTGCACGCGGTCGACGACGTGAGCCTGTCGGTCGGCGAACGGCAGATCGTCGCGCTGGCCGGGGAGAGCGGCAGCGGCAAGAGCACGGTGGCCCGGCTGCTGGCCAAGCTGTACCGGCCCACCGGCGGTGAGATCTACTTCCGGGGCCAGCCGCTGTCGCACATCCGTTCCCGGCAGGACGTGCTCCGCTACCGGGGCGAGGTGCCGATGGTCTTCCAGGACCCGTTCGCCTCGATCAACCCGGTGTTCCGGGTGTCGCACGGCATCCTGCGCTGCCTCAAGCTGCACCGCCGCGAGCTCTCCGACCAGCAGCGCCACGAGGAGGCCGAACGCGTGCTCGAGGCCGTCGGGCTCACGCCGGCCGCCGACGTCATGCAGCGGTTCCCGCACGAGCTGAGCGGGGGGCAGCGCCAGCGGGTCGGCTTCGCCCAGGCCCTGGCCCTGCGGCCGAAGCTGATCGTGGCCGACGAGCCGGTCTCCATGCTGGACGTGTCGATCCGCATCGGGCTGCTCA
>Ga0207664_10002306_pt1 | contig 12592 bp, 8 predicted proteins | sample LARL83metaG_FD_184349 | JGI IMG/M metagenome (GOLD analysis project Ga0207664, IMG submission 184349) | Corn, switchgrass and miscanthus rhizosphere microbial communities from Kellogg Biological Station, Michigan, USA - LAR L8-3 metaG... | ecosystem: Host-associated > Plants > Roots >...
GACAGCTGCAGGCCGCGCCGGGCCGCCACCGACGAGTACGGCTCCAGCCGCTCGAGGCGCTCGCCGAACGCGGTCGGCACCGCCATCCGCCCCACGAACGTCCCGCTGCCCTGCCGCCGGACGATCTCGCCGCTGTCCTCCAGGCGCTGGAGCGCTGAGCGCAGCGTCCCGCGCGAGACCCCCAGCATCGCCGCCACCTCGTGCTCGGGCGGCAGCCGGTCTCCCTGGCGGTAGCGGCCCGGCGCCAGCCAGTTGCGCAGCGCCCGTTCGGCTCCGTCGACCAGCGACGGTCGGTTGACCGCCGACGCCTCGTCGCTGGTGACGACCGGCCCCGCCTTCCCTGGTGACCCTCCGCGTGCTATCTCGACGACTCCTATGCCCGAACGCTATTCGGGAGGAATCGTATTTGCCCGGGAGGACCGGTGGTCAATCAGTTTTCAGTAACCGAGCTTGTGAGCGGCTTCGTTGAGGCTGCGCTTCTTGGGCGGCTTGGTCTCGGCGGCGGGCTTCTCGGCGGCCTCGCGGCGCTTTGAGCTGGGCAGGGTGATCGTCGGGACCAGGCGCGGGAGCGGCGAATGCGTGGGGCGCATTGAGCCTCCTTTTCTCGCTGGTGGGCTACCCATCGGCATCAACTTTCATGCGCTTTGGGAAGAGCCTGGAGGCGGACATCGGCATCGCTCAGACACTCTGCCGTCCGCACCGGACGTTGCGCTGAGAGCAGCTCAACGCGCAGCGCGAGGTCGGTCAGCCTGCCTGCGGCAGGCTCTGTCTCTACGCGGAGATTCCTTTCGCCGCCCATTACCTGATTCCTGGATTGATAACCAATAACGGGTTAGAAGAGCCCAACCGTGCGGCCGTGCTCGTCGATGTCGATGTTGAGCGCCGCCGGCGTCTTGCCCAATCCCGGCATCTGCACGATGTCGCCGCACAGCGGCACCAGCCACCCCGCCCCGGTGTAGGCGCGGATGTCGCGGATCGGCAGGGTGAAGTTCTCCGGCGCGTTGAGCAGCGTCGGGTCCGCCGACAGCGAGAGATGGGTCTTGGCCATGCACACCGGGAAATGGCCCAGACCCTCGCGGGTGAACTGGGTGATCTTGGCCTCGGCCTCCGGGTAGTAGTAGACGTCCTTGGCTCCGTACACCTTCTTGGCCACGGCCTCGATCTTGTCCTGGATGGGCTCGTCGTCCTGGTAGAGCTGGTGGAACGTATTGGGCTGCTCACAGGCCTCCACCACCGCGGAGGCGAGATCGGCCACGCCGGCGCCGCCCTTGGAGAAGCCCTCGTTGGCCTCGGCCGCGAACGCGCCGGCCTCCAGCGCCAGCCGCTTGACCAGCTCCACTTCCTCGTTGGTGTCGCCCGGGCGGCGGTTGACGGCGACCACGGCGGGCACGCCGAAGGTGGCGATGGTCCTCAGGTGATGGCGGACGTTGGCAAAGCCGGTCTCGATCGCCTGCAGCGCTGCCGAGCGATCGGCTCGCGGGTCGTCCTCCAGGCCCGCGTGGTGCTTGATCGCGCGCACGGTGGTGACCAGGACCGCCGCCGAGGGGGTCAGCTTGCCGAAGCGGCACACGATGTCGAAGAACTTCTCCATGCCCATGTCGGCCCCGAAGCCCGACTCGGTGACCACGTAGTCGCCCATCTTCATGCCGATCAGATCGGCGATCAGCGAGTTGTTGCCGTGGGCGATGTTGGCGAAGGGACCGCAATGCATGAGCACCGGCTGGCCCTCGAGCGTCTGCACCAGGTTGGGCTTGATGGCGTCCTTGAGCAGCACCGTCATGGCGCCGGCCGCGCCGAGGTCCTCGGCGGTGATCGCCTTGGCGCCGTCATAGGAGTAGGCGGCGGTGATCTTGGAGATCCGCCTGCGCAGATCCTGCAGGTCCCGGGCCACGGCCATGATCGCCATCACCTCGGAAGCCGCGGTGATGTCAAAGCCGGTCTCGCGCGGGTAGCCGTTGGCCCGGCCCCCGAGACCGACCGCGATGTTGCGCAGCGCGCGGTCGTTCATGTCCACCGCCCGGCGCCAGCCGATGCGCAGCGCGTCGATCTTGTGCGGGTTGCCGTGCAGGATCGAGGCGTCGATCATCGCCGCCAGCAGGTTGTTGGCGGCCGTGATGGCGTGGATGTCGCCGGTGAAGTGCAGGTTGAGGTCCTCCATCGGCACCACCTGGGTCAGGCCGCCGCCGGCGGCGCCGCCCTTGATGCCGAAGACCGGCCCCACCGAGGCCTCACGCAGGCAGGCCACCGGGTTCTTGCCGATGACCCCCAGGCCCTGGGTGAGGCCGACCAGCGTCGTCGTCTTGCCCTCGCCCGCCCTGGTCGGCGTCATACCGCAGACGCACACCAGCTTGCCGTCGGGACGATCCTTGAGCCGGTCGAGGACTGACAGCGCGATCTTGGCCTTGTAACGCCCGTAGGGCTCGACCTCGTCGTCTTGGATCCCCGCCTCGGAGGCCACGTCCTCGATGGGCTTCAGTACAGCTTCCTGGGCGATCTCAAGGCTTGATTTCATCTCTCACTCCTGGCGCTAGTGGCTGACGGCGGCGGCTGCTCGGCTGAACGACATGAGATATATCAGTGACCGACCCCCGCCGCCAGCCATTTCAGTGGCTGACCGCGGCCGCGGCGAGCTCGGACACGAGCTTGTCCTCGTAGAAGCGCTCCAGCGCGAACGGCTGGATGAGGTCGGGCTGGCGCCCGGTGGCCACCAGCTCGGCAAGCGTCTTGCCGACGATCGGCGCGGCCTTGAACCCGTAGGTCCCCCACCCCGCCGACACGTGGAAGTTGTCCACCTCGGTCTTGCCCAGGATCGGGCTGTAGTCGGGGCTGAGGTCGCAGAGGCCCGCCCAGCTGCGCAGCAGCCGCGCCCGCTCCAGCTGGGGGAACAGCTCCAGCGCGTGGCGGCAGACGTCCTGCAGGAAGTTGAGCGTGCCGTTCATGCGATACGTCGTCCAGGGCTCGATCTCGGCGCCCATGAGGAACTCGCCGCGGTCGGTCTGGCTGATGTAGACGTGCATCTGCGACGAGACGATGACCACGTCCAGCAGCGGCTTCATCGGCTCGGTCACGCACGCCTGCAGGATGTGGGTGGTGATCGGCATCGCCACCCCGGCCATGTCGGAGATCAGCGTGCTCCAGCCGGCGGTGCAGTTGAGCACCTGACCGGCGTTGATGGTGCCGCGGTTGGTCTTGACCTTGGTCACCTTGCCGTTGGAGCGCTCCATCCCCAGCACCTCGGTGTTCTGGTGGATCTCGGCGCCGCCCTGGTCGGCCGAGCGCGCCAGCCCCCACACCACCGCGTCGTGGCGGATGATCCCGCCGGGCGGGTGGTACAGAGCGCCCATGATCGGATAGGTCGCGTTGGGATTGTCGACCTGCATGGCCGGCGCCAGCTTCTTGATCTCGTCGGGGTAGATCAGCCGGCTGTCGATGCCCTGCAGGCGGTTGACCTCGGCGCGGTTGGCCATCACGAACATGGCGCGGTCGGCGTGGGCCAGGGTGAGGTGGCCGCACTGGGAGAACAGCAGGTTGAAGTTCAGGTCCTGGGAGAGGTTCTCGTAGAGCTTGACCGAGGCGTCATAGAACCGTGCCCCCTCCGGCGTCTTGTAGTTGGAGCGCAGGATCGTCGTGTTGCGCCCCGCCGCGCCCGAGCCGATGTAGCGCTTCTCCAGGATCGCGATGTCCTTGATCCCGTGATCGCGCAGGTAGTGCGCGGTGGCCAACCCGTGCGAGCCGCCGCCGACGATGACCACGTCATAGGAGCTCTTGAGCTCGGGCTGGCGGCGCCACATGCGCCGCTTGCGAAAGATGTCAAGCATGGGCCGCGGTCACCTCCCCGGCACCGGCGGCGTCCAGCGCGTCGGCGCCCACCGGGGCACCCCCGAGGTGCCCGCCGGCGTCGGCGACGACCCCCCACATGTACTCGCCGGTGGCCCACCCGAACAGGAACAGGTAGCGCTCCTCGTCCTCGCGGATCACCAGCCCCGGCTGGCGGCCGATCGACCCGGGGCGCAGCGCGCTGACCGGCGTGACCTGGGGGCGCAGGTCCAGGGCGCAGAAGCGCGCGAACGTCTCGCGCGCCAGCGGGCCCAGCAGCGTGAGCGCGGCGAAGTTGCAGGTGACGTCCAGGACATCGAGGTCCTCGCCGTTGATCGATTCTCGCCCACCCCTGCCGATGACCAGCGCGCGCGTCTGGGTCAGCCGGCACCACCAGGCGTCGTCACGGCGCACCGCGGTCCCGAACGGCAGCTCGGTGATCGTCTGGGAGGTGCCCTGGAGCTCGAGCTTGGTCAGGTGCGAGACGTCGGCCCAGCTCACCGGCGAACCGGCCGCGGACCCCGGAAACTCGACAGCCACATTCCACCCGTCGCGCACCTCGAAGCGCGCGCCGGCCTGCCGGGCCAGCCGCTCCATCGGCGAGTGCGCCACGGCGTCGGCGGACACGGTCCCGCCCACCCTCAGGAAATCGAGGTTCACGAGCGCAGCACCTCCCCCTCGGGGTCGTAGAACGGCTTGGTCTGGATCTCGGCGGTGAGGGTGCGGCCCTCGTCGGAGATCGTGATCTTGGCTCCGTCCTCGGCAAAGGCCTCGGGCACCCACGCCATCCCGATCGTCCGGTCCAGCACCGGCGAGTGGCGCGAGCTGGTCACCTGGCCGGCCGGGGCGCCCTGGGCGTCGAGCACGACGGCGCCCTCGGTGGGCACGTCGCCGTTGGGCAGCGTGAAGCCCACCAGGGCCACGCCGGCCCCGTGCTCGGCGTAGTGCTCCAGCGCCCACTTGCCGATGAAGTCCTGCTCCTTGTCGAGCTTGACGATCCACGACATGGCCGCCCCGAAGGGCGTGGACTCCGAGTCGGTGTCCTGGCCGACCAGGATGTGCATCTTCTGCAGGCGCAGGATCCGCTGGGGCTCCAGCCCGAAGGGCCGCAGTCCGTGGGGCGTGCCCGCCTCCATCAGCGCGTCCCACACGTGCTCGCCGTAACCGGAGGGGAAGTGGATCTCATAGCCCACCTCGCCCACGAAGCCGATGCGCAGGATGAGGCACTCGACCCCCGCGATCTGGGCCTGCTTGCCGTCCAGATAGGTAAAGGCCTCGTTGGAGCAGTCCAGGTCGGTGACCGCGGCCATGATCTCGCGCGCCTTGGGACCGGCCAGGTTGACCGCGCCGACGCCCTGGGTGACGTCCGTGAGGTGGACGCGGTCACCCCAGTCGGCCAGCCACCAGGAGAACCACTCCTCCATGGCGCCGGCTCCGCTGGAGGTCGTCGTCACGTAGAAGGTCTCCTCGTCGATGCGGCAGATGGTGCCGTCGTCGACGATCCGCCCCGCGTCGGAGCTGATGACGCCGTAGCGGATGCGGCCGGGCTTGAGGTTGGAGAAGCGGTTGGGGTACAGCCGGTCCAGGAACTCCCCGGCGTCGGGCCCGCGCACGATGAGCTTGCCCAGGGTGGAGACGTCGATGAGCCCGGCGGCCTGGTTGACGTTGAGCGCCTCGCCCTCCGGATCGCCGTAGTCATAGGCACGCCGCCAGTCACCGGCCCACTTGATGGTGGCACCGAGCGTGCGATGGCGGTCGTGCACGGCCGAGCGCTTGGCCGGAACCAATTCCCGCCCACCCCGCCCGCCCAGGATCCCCATCGGCACGCTCACCCACGGCGGGCGCGCCGTGGTGACGCCGACCTGATCCAGGCCCTGCCCCGTCTCCTGGGCCATCAGCCGCACCGACGGCAGCTGGCACATGCGGCCCTGGCAGGGGCCCATGGTCACCGTGGTGTAGCGCTTGGAGAGCTCGATCGAGTCATAGCCCTCCTCGATGGAGAGGTGGACGTCCTTGGAGGTGACGTCCTCACAGAGGCAGGCAAAGCACTTGCCGCGGCCGGCGCCGCTCACCGGGGGAGCCACCGCCACGTCGGGCGACGCCGGCTCGGCCAGGCGCTTCTTGAGCGCGGTGACGCGCTTGGCCGTGGCATCGTCGCCCAGGCCCAGCGCATGGGCGGCCTCCAGCCCGGCCAGCTCGCCGGAGGCGGCGACCAGGGCGTCGCCGTCGGCGCCCGCGACCTCGCCGGCGGCGAACACGCCCGCCGGCAGCTCCGACAGGGCGAAGTGCCCGCGCGCGGAGTCATAGGCGCTCTTGGCCCCGGACTGCAGCAGCAGCGAGGTGGCGGGGATCGTCCCGCCCGAGACCACGACCAGGTCGCACTCGAACGAGTGCTCCGAGCCGCCGGAGAGCGGTTGGATGATCGCCTCGGAGACGGTCTTGCCGCCGCGGGCCTCGATGATCGTGTGCGCGCTGAACACCGGGATGCCGTCGGCGCGCAGCGCGGTGACCAGCTCGCCGGGTTCGGGGCGCAGGTCGGCCACGGCGACGATCTGCACCCCGGCCGCGCGCAGCGCCCGGGCCGCGTGCAGCCCGCGATCGGACGTGGTGGCGATGACCGCGCGCCGGCCCGGGCTGACCCCGTACAGCGCGGCCAGCCGTCGGGCGCCGCCCGACAGCATCACGCCCGGCAGGTCGTTGCCCGCGAAGACCAGCGGCTGCTCGATGGCGCCGGTGGCAAACACGTGGCGCGCGGCGCGGACCTGGTGCAGGGTGTCGCGCTGCCACACCGGGACCAGGCCGTCGAAGTAGCCCAGCGCCGAGCCCTGGTCGATGATCTCCACCCCGGCCTCGCGCACGTCCGCGGTGAGCGCGCCCAGCCCCTGGCCGTCTGACTCGATCAGCTGCTGGCCGCCGGGCTCGGCGCCCTCGTCGGCCAGTACCACGTCGGCGCCCAGGCGCGCCGCGGCCAGCGCGGCGTTCAGCCCGGCGATCCCGCCGCCGGTGACCATGATGTCGGCGTGGCGGCGGCGGTACTCGGTGCGCCACTCGCGCTCGGGCTGGTTGTGGCGCAGCTTGCCCAGGCCGGCGGCGTTGCGCAGGATCTTCTCGTAGAGCGGCCACAGCCGGCGGGGCTTGATGAACGTCTTGTAGTAGAAGCCGGGCGGGGTGAACGGGCCGCCGAAGATGTCGGTGGCGCGCATGGCGTCGAACTCCAGCGACGGCAGCGCGTTGACGTGGGTGACGGTGATGCCCTCGCGGACGGGCTCGGTGCATGCCCGGACACCGCCCCCGCCCACCCCGTCGACCGCGCAGATGCAGTTGGGACACTGCCCGGCGACGCACATGAGGCCGCGGCGGCGGTGGTACTTGAAGCTGCGGCTGAACGTCCGCTGGCCCGCGGCATACAGCGCCGAGCCGATGGTGTCGCCCTCATAGGCCTCGACCTTCTTGCCGTCGAAGGTGAAGGAGATCTTTTTGGCGCGGTTGATGCGCTCGCCGGGCTGCGGGCTGAGGCGACTCATGGCAGCTCCACCAGCTTGACCTCGTTGGTGACGGTGTCGCGCTCGGCGATGAACCAGGCGCGGCAGCCCGACCGGTGAAACCACCACTCGCGCTGGACGCCGGCGACGTTGCGGCGGAAGTAGTTGTAGGTGTTGAGCTCGCGGAAGCTCGGGCGCGACTTGGGCCGGGCGGAGACCTCTCCGCCGAAGCCGAAATCGGTCACCTCGCGCACCCCGCAGTTGGGGCACTCCAGGAGAAACGACATGGGCGAGGACGCTAAGCGCGAGCGTTGATCGTGTCCAATATCGAATTAGGATCTATTGATTTGGTTCTCGTATCAGAGATCCGTCGGTTTCCGCCATCGCACGAGGGGTGTCATGGAACTACGTCAGCTGCGCTATTTCGTCGCCGTCGCCGAGGAGCTGCACTTCCGCCGCGCCGCCGCCCGCCTGCACATCTCCCAGCCGCCGCTCAGCCAGCAGATCAGCGCCCTGGAGTCCGAGCTCGGGGTCCGGCTGCTCGAGCGCAGCCGCCGCCGCGTCGAGCTCACCCCCGCGGGTGAGGCGTTCCTGCGCGATGCTCGCGCCACGCTGGCCGAGCTCGACACCGCCGTCTCGACCGCGCGCGCCATCGACGCCGGCCTGGCCGGCGTGCTGCGGGTCTCGTTCGTGGGCTCAGCGCTGCTGTCGATCGTCCCCGCCGCCGTGCAGCGCTTTCGCCGCGCCCGCCCCGGAGTGGAGATCGAGCTGCGCGAGCGCCCCACCGTGGAGCAGCTGCGCGCGCTGAGCACCGGCGTCGTCGACGTGGCGCTGGTGCGCCCGCCGATCCAGTCGGACATCGACCTCCATCTTCAGGAGGTCATGCGCGAGCACACGATCGCCGCCATCCCCGAGGATCACGAGCTGGCCGCGATGCGCCGCATCCCGCTCAAGCGGCTGGCCGCCGAGCCGCTCGTGCTCTTCCCCCGCTCCCAGGCGCCGGGGTATCACGACCAGCTCATCGTCCGCCTGGCGGCAACCGGCACCACCCCCCACATCGTCCAGTACGCGCCGGAGATGATGACCATCATCGGCCTGGTCGCCGCCGGCATCGGCGTCTCCCCGGTCCCGGCGTCGCTCGAGCACCTGGCCATCGACGGCGTCACCTACCGGCCGCTCAGCGGCGCGCCCGACGCCGAGCTGGTCGCCCTCACCCGGGCGGGCGAGGCCTCCCCGCTTGCCGAGGCCTTCGTCGACACCGCCCGCGCCGTCGCCTGACGGCGAGCGCGACCGGCGTTGAGCTTGACAGCCGGGGTGTGAGCGCTCACAATCGATGCCGTGTCCGCGTATCCAGGCGTGGGCCGGGACCGATCCCATGATGTTGGCTGCGCGTCGCGCCCAGCCGCGATCAGTCCCGAAGAGACGAGGTAGAGGCATGCGCTCGAGCATGAGCAGGCGGATCCACATCGCGCGACTGGCGGTCCTGACCGCGTGTGTGGCGCTGGCGGCATGGTCGGTGGCGCCGGGGACTGCGGCGGCGACGAGCAGACCACGAGCGGCGGTCACCCACACCGTGACCTATGACCACTACTCGTTCATCATCGACGGCCGGCGCACCTATCTCTGGTCGGGCGAGTTCCATTACTTCCGCCTGCCCAGCCCCGACCTGTGGCGCGACATCTTCCAGAAGATGAAGGCGGCGGGCTTCAACGCCGTCTCGCTCTACTTCGATTGGGGCTATCACTCCCCGCGATCCGGCGTCTACGACTTCACCGGCGTGCGCGACGTCGACAAGCTGCTCGACATGGCCCAGCAGGCCGGCCTGTACGTGATCGTCCGCCCGGCGCCCTACATCAACGCCGAGGTCGACTCCGGCGGCCTGCCCGGCTGGCTGACGACCAAGGCCGAGAACAACCGCAGCGCCGACCCCAGGTTCCTGCAGTACGCGTATGAGTGGATGACGCAGATCGACCGGCACATCGCCCGCCATCAGCTCACCAACGGGACCGGCTCGGTCATCGCCTACCAGGTCGAGAACGAGTACTACAACGGCTCGCCGGCCGGGCGCACCTACATGCAGGACCTGGAGAACAAGGCTCGCGCGGACGGCATCACGGTCCCGCTGACCGGCAACAACAACGGCACCTTCAACTCGGGAACCGGGGAGCTGAACGTGGACGGCCCCGACTCCTATCCGCAGGGGTTCAACTGCTCCAACCCGTCGAAATGGAATGGCGTCCCGAACATCTCCTATGACCATCCCGCCGATAAGCCGCTCTACTCGCCCGAGTTCCAGGGCGGGGCGTTTGACCCATGGGGCGGCCCGGGCTATGACAAGTGCGCGCAGCTGATCAACGACCAGTTCGCCGACGTCTTCTACAAGCAGAACATCGCCGTGGGGGCCACCGGGCAGAGCTTCTACATGACCTACGGCGGTACCAACTGGGGCTGGCTGAGCATCCCGGAGAACTACACCTCCTACGACTACGGAGCGGCCATCCGCGAGACCCGGCAGCTTGACCCCAAGTACTACGAGGACAAGCTGATCGGCTACTTCACCCAGGCCGTCGCCCCGTTGACCAAGACCGATCTCATCAACGCCCAGCCGCCCGACAATCCCGCGATCGTCGACACGGCGCGGATCAACCCTGAGACCGGCACGCAGTTTCACGTTCTGCGTCACGCCGACTCGACGTCGACCTCGGTGGACCGCACCCACATCGCGCTGGACTTCAACGCAAAGCCGATTCCCGAGATCACCTACACCTACGACGACACCGATCCCGCGTTGAGCTATTCCGGGACGTGGTCACACGTCGCCAACCAGAGCTACACGGGCGGCGACTACAAGAACACGGAGTCGTTCTCGAAGATCGCGGGCGACTCCATGAGCGTCAGCTTCACCGGTACCGCGGTGCGCTGGATCGGCTCGCAGACCAACAACCACGGGTTTGCCGACGTCTATCTCGACGGCGTCAAGCAGGCGACGGTCGACTGCTCGGGCAACTCCGACCAGGCCGTGCTCTTCTCCAAGACGGGTCTGAGCGACGGGACGCACACGCTCAAGATCGTCGTCGACGGCAGCCACAGCAGCGCCTCCACCGACAACTACGTTTCGATCGACGCGATCGACGTTCCGACTGCGAGCCAGTCCACGCCGACCTATCCGGTCGTGCCCCAGCAGCCGGGTACCGCGATCACCCTCAATGGCCGCGACTCCCACATCATCGTGGCCAACTACCGGTTCGGGGATTCCCAGCTGCAGTACTCGACTTCCGAGATCATGACCGACGCGACGATCGCCGGGCGCGACATCGCGGTGCTCTACGGCGACCCGGGCAGCGACGGCGAGACGGTACTGCACTACTCCTCGGAGCCACAGGTGCAGGCCCAGGGGGGCGCGGTCACCACCAACTGGGATCCCCAGCGGGGAGACCTGCGCCTGGACTACCAGCACACCGGCCTGCTGCGCGTCACCATCACGCCCGCGGACGGGCGGCCGCTTCTGCTCCTGATCGCCGACAAGCCGACCGCCGCGACGTTCTGGCGCCAGGACACCGCCGCGGGACCGGTGCTGGTCCGGGGCAGCCACCTGCTCCGCACCGCGGTGAGCGGTGACGGCGGCCGCCAGCTCGCGCTCACCGGCGACAACGGCACCGACCCCGCGATCGAGGTGTTCAGCTCGGCGCGTCAGGTGACCTGGAACGGCCGGCCCGTGCGGATGACCACCAGCGCCAGCGGGAGCCTCGTCGGGTCGATCCCGGTCGCGGCGACCGTCCGGCTCCCCGCGCTCACGCATTGGCGCCACCAGGAGGAGTCGCCCGAGGCGGCTCCGGGCTTTGACGATTCGAGCTGGCAGATCGCCGACAAGACCACGACCAACAGCGTCACGCCGGTGCAGTCACTGCCCATCCTGTACGCCGACGACTACGGCTTCCACACCGGGAACGTCTGGTACCGCGGGCACTTCACCGCCACCGGCCACGAGACGGGGGTGCACCTCGTCTCAGACTCCGGCGGCGGCGCCCAGGCGTTCTCGGCCTGGATCAACGGCCAGTTTTTGGGCAGCTCGACCACGGGCAGCGCCGACTTCACGTTCCCGGCCGGATCGGTGCACCAGGGCGCTGACAACGTCATCTCGGTGCTCACGGTCAACATGGGCCACGAGGAGGACTACAACTCCACCAACGCCAACAAGACCGCCCGGGGCCTGACCGCCGCGTCGCTGACGGGCTCACCCGCCGCCTCCGTGACCTGGCGCATCCAGGGCAACCGGGGTGGCGAGGACATCCAGGATCCGGTGCGCGGCCCGCTCGCCTACGGCGGCCTGTTCGGCGAGCGCGACGGTTGGGACCTGCCGGGCTTCCCCGACGCGCGCTGGAGCCACGTGTCGTTGCCGACCTCCGACACGCGCCCGGGGGTCTCGTGGTATCGCACCACCGTGTCGCTGCACATCCCGCGCGGGCAAGACACCTCGATCGGCGTGACCTTCGCCGACGGTCCCGGCCGCCGCTACCGCGCGCTGCTCTACGTCAACGGCTGGCAGTTGGGCGACTATGTCAACTACCTCGGCCCCCAGCACAGCTTCCCGATCCCCAACGGAATCCTGAACACGGACGGGCCCAACACGATCGCCATCGCCGTGTGGAACCTGGACTCCAGCACCGGAGGCCTGGGACGGGTTTCGCTGACCGACTACGGCAGCTACGCCTCGTCGCTCACGGTGGGACCCGTCTTCAGCCCGGGATGGCGCCGTTGACGGACCCGTCTTCAGCCCGGGGATGGCGCCGTTGACCGGCGCCACCCCTGGGCGCGGACGGACCTGATCATCACGAAAGGGGCCATCGGCTAGGGTCCCGGACATGTCCGGCCGCGACCGCCTCGACCACTGCTGGAAGGAGGGCCGGCCGGCCTTCGGGCTGTGGGGGTCGATCCCGTCGCCGCTCACCGCCGAGCTCGCCGCCGCCGCGGGCTTTGACTACGTCTGCGTCGATCTGCAGCACGGCGGCGCCGACGAGCAGCGCATGGTGGCCATGTTCACCGCCATCGAGGCGCGCGGCGCGGTGCCGCTGGCCCGCGTGCTCTACAACGAGCCGTGGCAGATCAACCGCGTGCTCGACCTCGGCGCCGCGGGCGTGATCGTGCCGCTCGTGGGCAACGCCGCCGACGCCAAGCGGGCGGTCTCCGGCTGCCGCTACCCGCCGCACGGAGTTCGCTCCTACGGGCCCCTGCGCGCGGCGCTCACCGTCGGCTCCGCCGATCCCGAGCGGCTCGCCGCCGGAGCGCTGTGCTTT
>Ga0207664_10002307_pt1 | contig 12592 bp, 15 predicted proteins | sample LARL83metaG_FD_184349 | JGI IMG/M metagenome (GOLD analysis project Ga0207664, IMG submission 184349) | Corn, switchgrass and miscanthus rhizosphere microbial communities from Kellogg Biological Station, Michigan, USA - LAR L8-3 metaG... | ecosystem: Host-associated > Plants > Roots >...
CACTGGTTTCGCCTCTGAGACCAGCGTCGCCCCTGGGCAAAGCTTTGACCTGCACGTGTCCTCGCAGCCTCGCTCGCGCTATCGGGTGCTCGTGTACCGGCTGGGGTGGTACCAGGGGACCGGCGGGCGCCTGATCATGTGCGTGCCCGGGTGCCACTCGAGCCAAGCCGCGATTGCACAGCCCCCGCCAACCACACCCAACCCCGTCACCGGGCTGTTCCGAGCACCCTGGCGCGTGACCGATCGTGTCGAGATCCCGCCTGACGCGGTCTCCGGCTACTACGAGGCCAAACTCGAGATCGTTAGTGGCGCGCACGCCGGGGCCGTGGGGAGCGTTCCGCTGATTGTGCGCCAGAGCCAGGGGGCCGCCCCGTCCGCGGTGCTGGTCCAGGTGCCGGTCAATACGTGGGAAGCCTATAACCCCTGGGGCCGCAAAAGCCTTTACCAGTTCAACACCAGCCATCACGCTGTAGAAGTGTCGTTCGATCGGCCGTACGACCAGCAGATGTTCTACAACATGGTCACGAATCTCGAACTGCCCTGGGTCCGCTTCCTGGAGCGCAGCGGTATCGACGTTTCCTACCAGGCCGACGTCGACACGGACGAGGACCCAGGATCGCTGCCGCATCACCGTTTGGTGTTCTCGATCGGCCATGACGAGTACTGGACGCAGCGAATGCGCGACGCCTTCAACCGGGCGCTGGCGCTGTCGACGAACCTGATGTTCGGCTCCGACAGCGACGATTGGCGGATGCGCTACGGCGCGGGGCGGCGAGCGATCGTGGAATGGCGGGATCCTTCGGTCGATCCGGTCCGCAACTGGCGCCTTGACAACGGGTTCTTCAGTTCGTTCGGTGAGCCCGAGTGCCAGCTTATGGCAGTCCAGCACCAGTGGGCCGCGCAGCGCGATCTGACCAAGCCGCCCACCTCGTACACGGTCGTGGGGCCGCGCAGTGATCCATGGCTGGCGGCCGCCGGCTTGGTGTCAGGAGATGTGATTCCGGGGGTCGTCGGTTACGAGTGGGACTCGTTGGTCCCTGGCTGCTTTTCCGGTCGGGTGGTGCCGCTGATGACCACGCTCCTCCCGGGATCAGACGGCGTCACCCACCGAGTAGACATGGTCCGGGCAACCGCGCCAAGCGGAGGCCGCGTGTTCGCGATGGGCACGATGGAGCTGGCTTGGGCGCTCGACGGCCTGGACGGGCGCTCCCCCAATCCGCAACTGGTCGCGTTCGTCAAAGCAGCCCTCCGCGATCTGACTCGTCCCGCACCCGGCCGCTTTGGGCGCTGTGGTCAGACGTGTCACTAATCGCCGTGCGCTGAGGGGGCGGTAGTCGGCGAGCGGCCCACGAAGTCAAGCTGGTGGGCGATGTAGACCAGATCGCCGGCGGCCAACTGCCGGCAGCGCACGGCCAGCCAGTCGGCCAGGTCCGCAGGGTTCACCCAGCCCTGGCGGGTCTGCACCGCGTCCTGGATCGTGCTCAGGATGCTGCTCAGGAAGCTAGCCTCATCGCCCGGGTAGTTCCCGTCCGGGCCGGCGCTTACGACCCAGTCCGACGAGCCTGCCGCCAGTGCGGGTGCCCCCGCAGCCCGCAGATGATGGAACAGGTGGCGGCCCGTTCGGCTTTCACCGGCCGGCCTGCCGTAGCGGACGCGCTCATCCATGTCGCGGTGATAGGCCAGCATGACCTGGTCGTCGAGCGGATGGCAGGGCGCGAAGATGGTCTCGCCGTCGTAATTGATCGTGAACCAGTAGACGCCGCCGGGGACCAGCAACCGCAACAGTCCTGGCAGGATGGCCGGCACGTCCACCAGGTCAAGCACTGCGTTGGCGATCAGCACATCGGCCAGCGCCCCGTGATCCGTCTCCAGGTAGCTGCCAAGCTCGGCGTGCACCAGGCGCACCCGCAGATCACCGACCTGCAGCCCATCCGGCAGCAGGTCGCTGCGCAGGCCCCGCGCGGTCACCCAATCGCGCAGCCACCGGCGAGAATGATCGAGCAGTTGCCGATCCGTATCCAGCAGGATGTACTCGCCGGTGCCAACCACACCCCAGTCCATCAGACGGGCCACCATCGTCCCCAGCCCGGCGCCGACATCCAGCACCCGCGGCGTACACGCGGGCATGAGGCGGCGCAACTCGGCCAGCACATGCCCGTTGAGCGCCCGGTCATCCACGGTCGCCTTCGCGGCCAGGTAGCGGGCATAGCCGGAGGTCATCGAGGCTTCACCGGAGCTGATCATGACTTCTCTGCCACCATCGCGAACTTGCGCACCCGCCCACTGCCGAGCCAGTCGTCCCACAGCTGATGGGCCGTGATCAGCTCGGCGGCGGCCCGCTCCCCGATCTGGTCGGCGATCTGAGCTGAATGAGCACGGTAAGACCGAAGCAGTGCGGCCGCCGCCGCGTGGTGTGCGGAGGTGTAATCCTGCTGCCAGGTCACGGCCAGTCCCGCGTTGCGCAGCACGTCCGTCAACTTCGCCAGTTCCACGGGCCAGACGGTATCGGCGGCGGGCATCAGGGACTGCTCCTGCCGGGTGAGCGGCCGGCCTTCCTCGACCGTGAAAGCGAACCGCCCGCCCGGCTCCAGCGTGCGCGCAACCTCCCCCACCAGGGCCTCCTTATCGGGGAAGGCCAGCATCGTCTCCAGTAGTAGCACCACCTCGAAGCGGCCATTGGGCAGCGGCGGAAGATGAGCCTGCTCAAAGCGGCAGGGAAGCTCCCCGGCCAGCTGCCTGGCGGTGGCCAGAGCACTGGCGGAATGATCGACACCCAGGTAGCTGGCGCCCGACTCCGCCGTGATCATCCGGCCGGGGCCGGCCACTCCGCAGCACAGCTCGAGCACCGGGACGCCAGGGCCGACCCTGGCCTGGTGGGCCAGCCTCCGGATCTCAGCTGCCCGCATGAAGCTCTCCTGGCCCACATACTCGCCCGCGGGGTAGGCGGTCGCTTGCGCTCGCCCTAGCGCCGTCAGCAATGGTGTTCGTTGATCTTGCCTCACGTCAGTTCCTGTACGGTGTCCGGAACGGCGGGTAACAGCCGGCCGCAGAACCACCTGCCAGGCCGCGCCCAGTTGAGCGGACACGGGTCGTCTCGGATCAATCCGTGCTCCCCGGTTCCCTCGTATACGTAATGACAGCTGCGACGGATTGGCAAACGGTGTGATTCAGCTCGACCGCGAAGAGGATGCCTGCTCGGTCCGGCAGGCGCTATGCAGGACCAGGGTTTCGTTCGGGTCCACGTCATAGTCCCCGAGGGATTCGACGACCTCGGCCAGCCTACCGGCGGCAACATCTATGACCGCCGGGTCTGCGCAGGCCTGGCCGACGCCGACTGGGAGGTGCTGGTCACGACCGTCGCCGCGCCTTGGCCGGTACGCGGCTCGGGTGCGCGCGCCGACCTGGCCCGCGTCGTTCCGCCATTCCCGACGGTGAGACCGTCCTGATCGACGGGCTCATTGCCTCGCCGGCCGCCGCGCAGTTGCTGCCACACACCGGGCGGATCCGAATGACGGTGCTGCTGCACATGCCACTAGCCGCCGCCGTCGACACACACCACGATGCCGGTGCGGAGCGCTCTGAACGGTGCGTGCTCCGCGCCGCCGCAGGCGTCGTCGTCACCAGCGAATGGACCCGGCGGCTGGTCTTGACCCGGTACCCGATCCAGGCCCACCGGGTGCATGTCGCCCGGCCGGGCGTCGATCGGGTCGCTGCTCCGGCCCAGCCCGTCCCCGGCCATCTGATCTGCGTCGGAGTCCTCAGCCGGCACAAGGGGCAGGACCTCCTTGTCGAGGCACTCGCCGGCCTCGCCGATCGGGACTGGCACTGCCTGCTGGCCGGATCGCTCGACCGTGACCCGGATTTCGTCGAACAATTGCGGCCCCCATCACCCGCCTCGGCTACGAGCGCCGCGTCCGGCTCAGCGGCTTCCTGACTGGCGCGGAGCTCAGCCATGCGTACACCACTGCCGACCTGCTCGTCGCACCGTCGCGCTCGGAGACCTACGGCATGATCGTCACCGAAGCGCTCGCCTATGGCTTGCCCGTCATCGCTACGGTCGTCGGCGGGCTGCCAGAAGCGTTCGGCTCCACCGCCGATGGCACCGGCCCCGGCCAGCTGATTCCGCCCGGTGACCCGGCTGCCCTCGCCGCCGCGCTCGGCGACTGGCTCGACGATGAGGGCCACCGGCACCGGCTACGGGCCGCGGTACGACAGCGGCGGTCCGCCTTGCGTGGCTGGGAGCAGACTACGCAGGAGATAGCTGACGCACTGACCGCATAGCCGTTCCGGTACCAATGATCACAATGAAGGAGAAGCTGGTCCGATGACATTCAGAACCGAGAGCCGCATAACAATCGCCAGCAGCGCCCATGAGGTGTGGGCGTATCGCTGTGACGTCGGACGCTGGCCGGAGTGGGCACCGACGGTTCTTGAAGGCCGAGTCAGTCCAGGAGGCCCGCTTCGGCCCGGCTCGTCGGTGGAGCAGCGGGCGAAGCTCATGTTCGGGTTGTCTCGCAGCCGTGCCTTCGCATGGGTGACACCGTGATCGACATGGCCTGCGGCACAGGTCTGAATTTCCCGCTGCTTCAGAAGGCGGTCGGTCCCGGTGGTCGAATCGTCGGCGTCGATCTGACCGATGCGATGCTCGCCCGTGCCCAGGACCGGATAAAGGCGAACGGCTGGAGCAATGTCAGCCTCGTGCAAGCGGACGCTGCGGATTCGACTTCCCGGCCGAGGTCGACGCGATCCTGTCCACGTACGCCCTGACCCAGATGCCCGAGTGCGCAGAGGTCATCGCCCACGGCACCGCGGCCCTGCCTGCGGGCGGACGCTGGGCCGTGCTGGATCTCAAGGTTCCCGGCAGCACACCTGGGTGGCTGGCGCAGTTCGGAACCGCAACGGTGCGGCCTTTCGCCGCCATAGATGAGTGGATCATGCGCCGCCCGTGGGAGGCGATTCGCGCAGCGATGCAGGAAGAGGTGGCTGATTTCGCCTGGACCGAGTTGTTCTTTGGAACTGCTTTCCTCGCTGCCGGGTCCAGCCAGCCGACTGCGTGCCCTCAGGCCTGAGGCGAGTAAGCACCAGGGCGCATGCAATGGCCGCGATAAACACGAGCAGGGTGAGCACGTAGTAGTTGCCGACGATCAGTTCCAGCCCACGCCAGGTGAACTCGAGAGTCCCGTGGTTGCCGCGGTTCGGTGCGAGAAGCAGCAACCCGCGCGGCAGCAGCTGGGCCTTAGGGTCGTAGCCGCCCTGGTTGCCGATAGGCACGGGCCACCAGCCAAACAAGCCCACCACCAGCGCGGCGCCGAGGATCCGGTAGCCGAGGCGCCGTGGCCCGTACGCGGCGAGGACAAGTGCCGGTACCACGTAAACGTAGTGGTGCGACCAGGTGACCGGGGACACCAGCAGGCCTGTCGCGGCGCACGTAACCAGGCCGAGTAGCTCGTGGCCGCGCCGGCTCGCCAGTATCGAGGTGCCGAGCCCGGCGATGCCGACGACGACCGCCGCGACCAGCCAGTACGCGTGCGCGTCAGGCCCGGCGTGGGTAAGGCGCAGTATGACGCCGTTAAGGGACTGGTTGTCCAAGTGAAAGTGTTTGTCCGGCCGGAAGACCTGCCCGCCCCAGTAGACCGCGGAGGCGTGCGGCAGCAGCGCGAACCCAAGTCCCACCGTGACCGCGAAGGTCAGCGCGCTGACTGCCGCGGCCTTTACTCGCCGCGTGAACAGCAGGTATGGAATGAAGATCAACGGCGTGAGCTTGATCCCCGCCGCCAGCCCGATTCCGATGCCCTTGGCCTTGATGCGGTCCGGCAGCGCGAGATCGCCGACCACCAGGGCCAGCAGCACGAGGTTGATCTGCCCGAAGAACAATGTCATCGCAACCGGTTCGAGCCAGAGGCCCACCGCGGCGATCGCAAATGCCGCCGCCGCCCTGGCCACGCCGGCGGGCCTCCCGGCGAGCCCCAGGGAAAGGTACGCCACCACCGGCACCAGCCCGATCGTGAGCACCGCTAGCCCGGCCTGCCAGGTCGCGGACGACGCGCCGCTCCCTGCAGCGAACACGAGCGCGGCGAACGGCGTGTAGGTGAACGGCAGCTTCGCCAGGCCGAGCCCCAGCGCGTAGAGCATCGCCGGCTGGTTCCGCACAGCGATGCCGCCACCCCGGTAGACGGCCGTGTCGATCTGCCTCCAGTAGTACTGCGGGAACGCGTGGGCGAGCAGGACATAACCGGCCACGGCCAGCAGGAACAGTGCAACCGCGGCCATGAGCCAGGGTGCGTGCCGTATCCGAGTCACCGCTCCCGTATCCGCAGCCGGGAATAGTCCTAATCATTTTCGCTGACCATGATGTCAAACCGGGGCCAATAGCGTGCGGGCAAGATTTCGTTCTCACCGCCATGCGCCCGGACAACTGTTCGAGCGCGGGGCGATCGTCCCTGGGGTCAGCGCGGGCATCGCCGCGTACTGCGGCGGCGGGCAATGGCTGGAGGACGTCGTCCGGGTACCTGGACGGCAGCCGCCGGCTGCTCGCCGCCCTACTCGCCGAGCACCTGCCCGGCATAGGCCACCAGTCCCCTGAAGGCACCTACCTGGACTGGCTGGATTGCCGCGACCTGTTCCGCGACCGCGGCATCGAGACCAGCCCCGCCGAGTTCTTCCTGGCCAAGGCCCGGGTGCTGCTGACCGACGGCGTCGGCCGCGGCCACGTCAGGCTCAACTTCGCCACGCCGCGCCCCATCTTCACCGAGATCGTCCACCGGATGGCCGAGGCCGTGTGCCGCGGCTGAGCATGGACCCGCCTGTGAGCACCGCGAAACCCGGGCCACGATGCTCGTACTACGTTAAGCTTCCCCCCGGAACATCGGACAGGGGCACGATGCACGGGACGCACACTGGGCCAGGCCAGCTCCTGAAGTCCGGCGAGGGCGGTCCTGGTGAAGAAGAGGCGGCCGGTTCTGGGCCGCCCGCCGCGCTGCGGCGAGTCCAGCGGGCGGCCTGGCCCGCCGGAGTAGCCGCCGCGGCGGTGGTGCTGTTCCTTTGCGCGCTGCGCGAGGCGCGGACGCTGACCGTGGATTCGGACGGCGGGTCGAACGCGCTGCAGGCGTGGGCGATGCTGCATGGCAATCTGCTGCTGCACGGCTGGCATCTGTCGGATGTGTCTTGGTACACAACGGAGTTGCCCGAGTACATTCTCGTAGAGCTGGTTCGCGGGCTGCGGCCTGACGTGGTGCACGTGGCCGCCGCGCTCACCTACACGCTGCTTGTGCTGCTGGCCGCCTTCGTCGCCAGGGGCCGCGCGACCGGCCGGGCCGGCCTGGTGCGCGCGGCGATAGCGGTGGGGATCATGCTGGCGCCGTCGCTGGCTGCTGCCCAGAACCTGCTCTTCGTGGTGGACCATACCGGCAGCGCGGTGCCGGTGCTGGCCGTGCTGGTGCTGCTGGAGCGGGCCGGACGGCGCTGGTGGGTCCCGGTGGTCACCGGGCTGGCGCTGGCCTGGGCGGTGGTCGGCGATCCGCTGGTGCTGGTCATCGGGGCGGGCCCGGTGCTGGTGGTGTCGCTGGCTCGGGCGACTAACAGGCTGGTGCGGCTGCGCGAGCCGCTGCGGGACACCTGGTACGAGCTGTCATTGGCCGCCGCGGCGGTGGCCGCGGCGGGCACCGCGGCTACCGCGGTTCACCTGATCAGGGCATCCGGCGGGTACGTGCTGGCCCGGGGCGTGCACCAGTTCGTGCCCACGGTGCTGATACCCGCCAACCTGGCGCAGACCGGGCGGGGACTCTTGAGCCTGTTCAGCGGGAACTTCTTCGGCCAGCGGTTCGGTCCGGTGCTGGCCGTCACCGCCATCCACCTAATCGGAGCAGTCCTCGTGGCTGTTGCGCTGTGGCTGGCCGTCCGGCGGCTCTTCTGGTCGGCCGACCTGGTCCCCGCGATACTCGCGGCAGCGATCATCGCCAATGTGCTGGCCTATCTGGTCATCTTCCGGGCGTCTGTCCAGTCCAGCGGCGAAGTTAACCCGGTTTTCTCGCTGGGCGCCGCGCTGGCCGGCCGGGTGCTCGCAGGACCGCTGCTGTACAACCGGCTCGAGCCGCTGCTGACCTTGTGGCTGGCCGGCTGCGCATTCGCGCTGGCGCCGCTGGTCCTGCTCCCCAAGCCAGCCCCCTCCACCGCGCCGCTGGCCGCCTGGCTGCAGGCCCACCACCTGCACGACGGCATCGCCGGCTATTCGTTTGCCAACAGGACAACAATTGACACCGGCGGCCGGGTGAGGATGCGGGCCGTCATGGATCTCCAGTGTTCCGGGCTGACACCGCTCGCCTGGGAAGCCGACACGGCCCTGCTCAACAGCCGGTCCTACAACGCGAACTTCCTCCTCACAACGAGCGGTTCCATCACCGAAGGAGAAGCGATCAGCGACTTCGGCAGGCCCGCCCGGGTCTACCACGTCCAGGAATACACGATCCTGGTGTGGCCCAAGAACCTCCTCCCACAGCTCAACCGCAAGGGTCTGCCGGCCCTTGCACGGATGACCCTTGGCGGCGGCTGGTCCGACGCCTCGAATCCGCGCTGCCGGATTACGGGAACTTAAGTGTCCTCATAAGCAGGCAGAACGCGGACTTGGCGAGAATTAAGCGCATGAAGCTGGACGTGGACGCGGCGCGGGACCGCACTCTCCCGGACGTGCTGCCGGCCCCGGGTGAGCCGCTGCACGTGCTGTTCTGCGGGATCAACCCGGGCTTGTACTCGGCGGCGACGGGCTGGCACTTCGCCAGGCCGGGCAACCGGTTCTGGCCCGCGCTGCACCTGTCCGGCTTCACCGACCGCCTGCTGCGGCCTGCCGAGCAGTCCGAGCTGACCCGCTACGGCCTTGGCATCACCAACATCGAGCCCCGTGCCACCGCGCAGGCCGCCGAGCTCACCGGCGCCGAGCTCCGCGACGGCGGCGCCCGCCTCCGCGCTCGCCAAAACACACCGTCCCCGTTTCGTCGCGGTGGCAGGCGTGACCGCCTATCGCGTTGCGTTCGCCCGGCTCCCGCGCCGCCATAGGCCCGCAGCAGGAATCGCTGGGCCCGGCCCGCCTGTGGATCCTCCCCAACCCCAGCGGCCTCAACGCCTCCCACCAGATAGACCGGCTGGCACGCGAGAACCCACAGGACGGCACCGGATGACCGAAGCCGAGATTAAGGCGATCGTGAACAAGTTCGCCGAACTCGCGGAAGTCCTGAGGGACGCCCGACCCCGACGACAAGGCAGAAGTCTTCCGTCAGCTTGGCCTCAAGCTGACCTACCACCCACGGAGTCAACTGGTGGAAGCTCAGGTCCCGGTTCCCCGGCATTGGCAAATAGAGAGTGTCCGAGGACCGACACGCACCTTAACTACATGACCGGCGTTGCCCTGACCGCGGAGTTTTCGCTTGCTACTGCCGGTGTGCGATGAGCGGTGCGGATCGGGTCATCAGGCGGTCCACCGCGGGGCTGTGCTCGGCGTCGCGGCGACGCTCGCGGTCAACGTGGCGCACGACCTGGGTCACGGCCTCATCGGTGATGGTGCTCCGCGGTTCCCGGCGACATAACAACAGCGCCGAAAACCCGGGACCCGCTCGGTGATCGAGCAGCCGAGGTATTCGTCGCTCAGCTGGCAGCCGATCGCGTTCCTTCAATCCGCGCGCAGCTCCACGTGGGCCAGGTCGGGCGCACCGGCTGCGGGACTACCTCGCTAGAGGACCTGCAAGGCGGGTGGAAAGTCTCGCTGCATGTACAACTTGCGCTGGAGGGCCTCAAGCCATGGCCGATGCTCGAGGAGCGGTCCGGGCAGCACCACGCGGTGGATCCCCGCAGGCCCGATGATCCCGCCAACGTGCGTGGTGATCTTGTCACTGACATGCCTGGCCTGCACGGTCTCCTGGCTCCGGGCAAAAATATTTCTCCTATCAACGATAGGCTCTTGAAGTCCTATCGACGATAGGCTAATCTCCTATCAACGATAGGAACTCTGAAAGGGACCGAGATGGTACCCATCTACATGGCTCGCGGACTGGCGGACGGACGGCGCCAGGAACTGCTCGCCGGGGCGGAGCGCCGCCGGCTGGTCGCGGCACTGCCCGCCGGGCCCGGCGCGATCCAACGGTTCGCCCTGCGGGTGGCCGACTGGGGACGGCGCCCGGCGGTAGTCGGCCGACCGGCCGTGGTCGCGCCGCGGGCTTACGGGCCGCTGGCGATCTGACCAGGGCGTAACGGATATGGCGAACTCGGTCGCGAAGCGCCGTGCAGAGAAGACAGCGGAGATCGTGGCGTCCGCCTGGATATTGGCCCGGGAGCACGGGATCGGCGGTGTCTCGCTGCACGCCCTGGCCCGGGAGGTCGGGATGCGCCAGCCGTCGCTGTATGAGTACTTCGACTCGAAGCTAGCGCTGTACGACGCGATGTTCGCCGACGGCAACCGGCGGCTCCTTGAGCGCCTGGGCGCCGTGACGCTGTCCCCGGAGCCCCGCGAGGCACTCAAGCAGTGGTTGCATACCTTCGCCGCCTTCGGCAGCGAGGACAGCGAGCTGTACCAGCTGCTGTTCCACCGGCCCATCCCCGGCTTCACGCCCTCTGCGGAGTCGTACGCGCTGGCCGAGAAGGTCCTTGGCTCCGCGTACACGCTGATGCGGGCGGCCGGGGTAACAGAGCAAGGCGACATGGACTGCATCGTCGCCATTACCGCAGGCATCACCGACGCGCAGATCAGCAACGATCTCGGCGGTGACCGCTGGCTTCGCCAGCTCAACCGTCTCATCGACCTGCTGATCGATGACGCCATCGCAAGGGGAGCAAACCAATGACCACTGACCGCATCGACCGCCCCGAGGCGCGCCGCCTCGCCGAAGACGAATTCCAGCGCTTCGCAGAGCTGACCGCCTCGCTCACCGCGGACGAGTGGGCGATGCCCACCGACTGCACCGCGTGGGACGTCCGCAAGATCGCGCTGCACGTGCTGGGGTCGGCTGACGCGCAGGCTTCGGTGGGCGAGTTCGCGCACCAGCTGCGCCGGGGGCTGCCGCTGAACAAGCAGATCGACTCGCATCACTGGGTCGACGGCCTGAACGAGCTGCAGGTCCGTGAGCGTGAGCACCTGTCCAACGCGGAGCTCGTCGGGCAGCTGAAGACTGTCGGACCGAAGGCGGTTAAGGGCCGCTGGGGGACCCCGGCTCCGATGCGGTTGGCCCCGCTGCCGTTCGGTCCGCCCATTGGCTGGCGGCCGCTGAAGTACCTGCTCGATGTGGGGTTCACCCGCGACGTGTGGTGCCACCGCATCGACATCTGCCACGCGACAGGCAGGCCGATGGACCTCAAGCCGGACCACGACGGTCGGCTGGTCGCCGACATCGTGGCCGAATGGGCGGAGCTCCACCGGCTGTCGCTCGACCTGGTGCTTGACGGGCCGGCCGGCGGCACCTTCCGCCACGGCCGCGACGGCGAGCACGTCGAGATCGACGCCATCGACTTCATCCGCACGCTCGCCGGCCGTCGGCCAGGCAGCCGCGTGCTCAGCAACCCGCTGCCCCTGTAATCCCGTTCACCGCCACATCACCATCCGGAGGAAATCATGGCCACCGTCATCATGCAGAAGTGGGACGGCATTACGCCCGACCAGTACGACGCGCTCCGCGAGACTGTCGGGTGGGACCGCGACGTGCCCGCCGGGATGCGCTTTCACGTCGCCTCGTTCGGCGACGGCGTTCTGAGCATGACCGACGTGTGGGACAGCGAAGAGCTGTTCGGCACGTTCGTCCAGACCCGGATCCTGCCCGGACTCCGCCAGCTCGGCATCCCCGGCCAGCCCGACATGATCACCCAGGCCGCGCACGAGGTCACCGCCGTAGACGGCACCTGACAAGGAAGGTGGCAGTGCCGGGCCTGACCCGGCACCGCCACGGTAGCCCATCCCGCGTGCGCCGCCCATCCCGCGACCGGACGGCCGTCCCTGCGGTCCACCGCCTATGACGCCGACATCGTGGCCCGCAAGGCCAGCAGAGCCTCGGACGAGGAGGTGTTCTACGAGCTGGCCCTGGCCGACCTGTCCGCTCTGGCTGGACAGTCCTGGCGCACGGTCCACTTGGACACTCTTTCGCCCGTGAGCTCGGCGAGCCGCCGGAGCCATACGAGGCGCTGCTGCATGCCGCGATGGCCGGCGACTACCAATACTTCGCCCGGGAGGACCGCACGTCACCGCAGGCTGGCGACGGCGTCGATCTGCGTATCCGGCTGATACGAGTACGCCGCCTCGCGCACGCTCTCGCTGCTCTCCAGGGCCGCGCCGAGCGCGCCGCCCAGCGTCGCGATCGAAGTGGCCAGCCAGGCCAGGTTTGCCTGGTCGGCCACGCCGGCCGGGTGCCCGAGGACCAGGCCGAGCAGGCTGCCCGGCACGAGCAGCAGCGCTGCGGCGAGCATGGCGATGAACAGGGCCAGGTACAGCGCGGCCACGCCGAGGCCGACGGTAGCCGCGGTGACGATGTTGAACAAGGCCACCTGTTCGCGCACGGCCGGGTGCGGGCTGCGCTCCCACAGCCCGGTGCTGACGATAATCGTCACGGTGATGGCCGCCACC
>Ga0207664_10002309_pt1 | contig 12587 bp, 6 predicted proteins | sample LARL83metaG_FD_184349 | JGI IMG/M metagenome (GOLD analysis project Ga0207664, IMG submission 184349) | Corn, switchgrass and miscanthus rhizosphere microbial communities from Kellogg Biological Station, Michigan, USA - LAR L8-3 metaG... | ecosystem: Host-associated > Plants > Roots >...
GAGCCGTGCACCATGTGCGCGGGCGCAGTGGTGGCGGCCCGGATCGCGCGGGTGGTCTACGGGGCGGCCGATCCCAAGGCGGGCGCGGCGGGCTCGCTCTGGGACGTCCTGCGCGACCGCAGGCTCAACCACCGCGCCGAGGTAGTGGGCGGAATCCTGGCCGCGGAGTGCGGGGCCCTGCTGCAGGAGTTCTTCGCCCAGCGCCGGGCCTGACGCCCCGGCGGGTCGGGTAGGCTCAGCCGCGGTGGAGTCGCCTAGTGGCCGAGGGCGCACGCCTCGAAAGCGTGTGAAGGGGCAACCCTTCCGTGGGTTCAAATCCCACCTCCACCGCCTGTGACCAGGCACGATGCGTGACCTTAGCGGCCGCGCTTTGCGTGCCTGGGAAGCTTTGCCTCAGTTTTTGGCCACGGAACGGCCGTTGTTCCAGGTCAGGGCCACGTTTCTGGCCGCAGGATCGTGCCGTTAGCGCCCATCCTGCTCACGCAGGCCTGCAGTATCTGCGTAGCGGCGTCAGCCGGATTACGTCTGCGCCAGGGCCCAGCCCCGACTCGGCGGGCGCCGCCGCGTGGCGATGACCAATCTGCCGGACTGCCGTCACGGCCCGCCGCGCAGCGGGGCGCCGGTCGCTGGGTAAGTCGGCCTGGGTGGTCTTTGCTGGCGGCCTATCAGGAGGTGCGGACCTGCCCATTCACGTCGGCGTCGGTGCTGGCCATCGCCTGCCCATCACTGGTCGCCGCGGCGGATGCCACGTTGACCGCGTCGGTCACAGCCACCGGGCTTATGGAGTCCGACTGCTTGCGGTTGCGGGCAAAGGCCGCTGCCGCGCCAGCGGCAGCGGTGAGCAGCGAGATGCCGGCCAGTGTGCGCCAGCGTGCACGCTGTGGCTTGGCGGGCTCGAGCCGCCGCGCGGCCAGGGACAACCAGGCCGAGACCTTGGGGGCAACGCTGTGTTGCAGGACCAGGCCCGTGCGTTCGACCCGCGGCGCCGCCCAGGCGCGCGTTTGGCGCACGCGGCGTATCGCGGCTGTTCGGGTGCCCTGGGCAAGCGGCTCGAGTTGAGCGGCGGCCGGCTTCATCTGAGCCGCTACTCGGTGTGCCCGGCGCCCCGCGCCGGTGGCCGCCATTCTGGCCCTGAGGTTTGTTTTCTTGCGGGACATGGCAACCTCCACGTGTGTGCTTGCGTCCGCCTACTTCCCCCGGCGGGCCACCTCAATCACGAGGGCAGTGGCAAGGGCCTCGGAGAAGTGAATTTCCTGTAACTTAACCCAGGTCACCAAGCTGTTTCGAACGCTTCAGCTATGACTGTTGCTGCCATTGATTGGCCACTATCAAATATTGGTACACCAGCGTCGAGTTCCGCCATGTGATCCAGGCCAGCGCGACGATGCCCTCGCCAAGGCCCACACGCACCGGGCCGCACCATTCGCTTTGCTGATCACGTGCATTGAAGCGCCGAGAACGGCACCGAACGGCTGGTGGCCGGGGCGGCCCCTTGCTCGCCATATACCTGCGGTGGCACGCGATCTGGCCATTGCCCGGTTCCCGGGGCGCGCAGTATGCGGGGTGCCGCCCGTGGGCTTGTGGCTGTCCTGCGACCGGCGGAAGGTCCTGATTGAGGTCTGGGATGCCAGTACTGACCTGCCGGTTTGCCAGGACCTGGAGCCGGAAACGGAAAGCGGACGCGGGCTGCAACTGGTCGAGGCCTTGAGCGCGGACTGGGGATCGTATGTGTCGGCCGGCCGCAGCAGGAAGATGGTGTGGGCCGTAGTGACAGCCCACTGACCTCGTACCTGGCCCGCAGCGGGAGCGCCGATGGACTTGGACCAGCTTCACGTGCCGGTGAACAGCGCTGTCCGCTTGCGCATCCCTCACGGTCACTGGACGGCTACGGCAACCAGACACGCGTCGTCATCGGTATCAGAGGCTGAGCGGGCGAGCAGGTGATCGGCGAAGGTGCCGATGTCGTGCACTGGCCGACTGGCGAGGTGCGTCAGCGCATGCAGCGCATCGTCGAGCGACTGGTCGCGGCGCTCGATGAGTCCGTCGGTGAACATGAGCAGAGCGTCGCCGGGTCTGAGGCTGATGGTGGCTTCCTGGTAGGAAGCGTCCGGTTCGGCGCCGAGCAGCATTCCTTGGGGGAGGGTCAGCGTGCGTGCGGTTCCGCTACGCACCACGACGGGGGGTAGGTGACCGGCCCGGGCCCAGCGCAGGGTTCGGTTGCCGGGATCGTAGGTTCCGCAGATCGCGGTCCCGTAGATGTCGTCGACGAGGTGGTAGGCCGCGCTGTTGAGCCAGCCAAGCAGGGTCCCTGGGCCGGCCCCGGTGATGGCCAGGCCGCGCAGGAAGTTCCGCAGCGAGACCATGCCGGTGACAGCCTCGATTCCATGCCCGGCGACGTCACCGACTGCGAGGAGTACTTCGTTCGTCGGGAGCAGCACAGCGTCGTACCAGTCGCCGCTGACCAGGTGCCCGGGGCCGGCTGGGCGGTACCGGGCGGCCACGTCAAGCCCTACCGCCTCAACCAGTTGCGAGGATTGCGGGGTGATCGCTTGCTGCAGACGTACTGCCAGCCGATGCTCTTCCCTGGCCCGCTCTTCAGTATCGGCAAGCTGCTCACGCGCCACCTCGAAGGCGGCTTGAGTGTGGAACTGCGGCGAGACATCCTGATACGCCCCGCGCACCGCGAGCAGGTCCCCTGCTGGCCCGGTAACCGGCTCGGCGAAGGCGCGTAGCTGCCGCACGCTGCCATCGTCAGCGCGCACAACGCGGAAGACGGCTGTTGCCGCATCCCGCCGGCGGAGCAGCCGGTCCCGGAACGCCTGCACAGCGGGGATGTCTTGGGCCGGTACCCGGTCGTGCAGATCCGCTAGCCGAACCGGAAAGCCCGGCGGCTGCCCGAAGAGCGCGAATGCTGGCTCGGTCCAACGCGCCTCGCCCGTGACCAGGTTCTCCTCCCAGCTGCCGATCTTGCCAAGCCACTGGGCCTGCTGCAGCTGTGTGGCCAGGCGTTCTGCGTCAGCAGGATCACGCCAGGTGATCACGACGCCGTCGAGTAGCCCGGCGATGCGTACCTCCAGCAGCAGGCCAGAGCTCGCGCCGCCGGTAAGTGCGACGCTGGGGAAGTGCTGTGGCTCCCCGCTGGCCAGCACCTGTATCGCCCGGTCACACAGGCCGCCGGTCGTCGCCGTCTCGGGATACAGCTCCAGCAGCTGATGCCCGGTGATGTCGGTAGCGGGCCGCCCTGCTGGGTCACGGAAGCCCCGGCTGACCCACTCGACCACCAGTCCGGCCACCATGCCGTGATCGCCGCGGACGGCCCGCGCGAACAGCGCGGACTCATGTAGCCCGTCAAGCAGCCCGAAAATCCACGCTGCCGCGTAGCCGGCGGAAGGGCCGGTGTGTGGCAGGCCGGTGCCGAGCGCCTGGGCGCAGGTGTCGGCGAGCGCGGCGATCCGGCGGCGAAGGGGGGCGGAGAACGCGCTGAGCGCTGTCGGCCAACAGATCTCAAGGGCACCGAAGCTGGCGCCGTTGCTGCGCAACGGCAAGACGGCGCGGGCACAGTCGGCGCCGCGGCCGGCCAGCGGGCTGTCGTCGCCCGGCGGCCGCCCGCGCGGCCACCAGATCTCGGTGTTTTCGCGGACTGCCCGCAGGGCGGGGAACGCCATGTCCGGCGGGATGCGCCGCCAGCGGCTGGCTTCCCGCAGCCCCAGTCCCGCTTCACCGGCCAGCTCAAGCCCGCCGTCGGGTTCCATCAGCCAGATCGCCGCTGACGCAGCGCCCTTAGCGGACGGCGCCTCCTCGAGCAGGGCCGCAGCTAGCCGCGCGCCATCAGGCGCGGCCTCGGCCGTGGCCCGGGCGGCGCTGGTTCTGTACGGGGCAGGCGCAAACGCCGTCAGCAAGTGCTGGCCGGTGATCTCGGCGGCCAGATCGGTCGGGGTGATACCGGATGCGCTGGACAAGCGGTCGAGCTGCTGCCTGGCCTCGGCAGCCGAGCAGCTGAGCCGTTCCATTAGCATGCCGGTGGCAACATCTATGACTGAGCGCGCGGCGGCATCAGAGTGTGCGCGATCGAGTTCACGCCTTTGCCAGCCGACCAGGTCGGTGAGCTTGGCCCGTTCGCCGCTGTCTGATGTCTTCACGCGCCCCCTATCGGCCGCCGCATTGGCTGGCAGCCTACGCACCCTGCGGGTATCGCCCACTGCTATGCACGCAATTATCCGCCGTGCGGCGGCGGTGCGTGATCGAATGTTATGACAGGGCCCGGTAGCTACCTTCGCGTCGACCCGGCCGGCCGGCGGTGAGCCAGCCAGGCCGACCCAGACGCTGAGGAGTCCTGATGGCAACGGCAACGCGGCCCGGACGGCAGGTCCCCGGCACGTGGATGCGGCAGCTGCTGGCCGGCCTGACGGCGGTACGGGGCGGGGATTTCAGCGCTCGTCTGCCACAGGGCCGTGATCCGGTGATGAACGAGATCGCGGCCGTCTTCAATGACATGAATGATCAGCTTGGCCTGTTCACGTCCGAGGTGACCAGGGTGGCCAAGGAGGTGGGCATCGACGGCAAGCTCGGCGGGCAGGCGCAGGTTCCCGAAGTGGCGGGCACTTGGAAGGAGCTCACCGACTCCGTCAATGCGATGGCTGGCAACCTCACTGGCCAGGTTCGGGACATATCGCAAGTGGCGACCGCCGTCGCTAAGGGCGACTTGAGCCAGACCATCACCGTTGACGCGCGGGGCGAGATCCTGGAGCTGAAGAACACCATCAACACGATGGTCGACCAGCTGTCCGCCTTCGCTGGCGAGGTCACCCGGATGGCCCGCGAGGTCGGCACCGAGGGGATACTCGGCGGGCAGGCGCAAGTGCCGGGTGTGGGCGGGACCTGGCGTGATCTGACCGACTCGGTGAACTTCATGGCGGGGAACTTGACCGCACAGGTCCGGTCGATTGCCCAGGTGGCAACCGCGGTGGCGGAGGGCGACCTGAGCCAGAAGATCCACGTAGACGCGCGTGGGGAGATCCTGGAGCTAAAGGAGACCATCAACACGATGGTCGACCAGCTGTCCGCGTTCGCCGGCGAGGTCACCCGGATGGCCCGCGAGGTCGGCACCGAGGGCAAGCTCGGCGGCCAGGCCGATGTGCAGGGTGTGTCGGGGACGTGGAAAGACCTGACTGAGTCGGTCAACGTCATGGCGGCGAACCTGACCGACCAAGTGCGGGCCATTGCGGCGGTCACTACGGCGGTGGCCAGAGGCGATCTGAGCCAGAAGATCAGGGTGGACGCGCGTGGGGAGATCCTGGAGCTGAAGGAGACCATCAACACGATGGTTGACCAGCTGTCTGCGTTCGCCGGCGAGGTGACCCGGGTGGCCGGCGACGTGGGCACTCACGGAAAGCTCGGCGGCCAGGCCAGTGTCCAGGGGGTGTCGGGAACCTGGGAGGACCTGACCGGCAACGTCAATGTCATGGCCTCCAACCTGACCGCGCAGGTCCGGTCGATCGCTCAGGTGGCCACCGCGGTCGCCCGCGGTGATCTGAGCCAGCGGATCACCGTCGAGGCGAAGGGCGAGGTCGCCGCCCTTGCCGCGACGATCAACGGGATGGTCGACACGCTGGGCGCCTTCGCCGGTGAGGTGACCAGAGTGGCCCGCGAGGTCGGAACCGAGGGGATGCTCGGCGGCCAGGCCACCGTCCCGAATGTGGCTGGCACCTGGAAGGACTTGACGGAGAACGTCAACTCCATGGCGAACAACCTGACCAGCCAGGTCCGCAACATCGCCCAGGTCACGACCGCAGTGGCGCAGGGCGACCTGTCGAAGAAGATCGACGTGGACGCGCGGGGCGAGATCCTGGAGCTGAAGACGACCATCAACACGATGGTTGACCAGCTCTCGTCCTTCGCCGCCGAGGTGACCCGGGTCGCTCGCGAGGTAGGCAGCCAGGGACGGCTCGGCGGCCAGGCCGAGGTCGAAGGCATCTCAGGCACCTGGAAACGGCTGACCGAGAACGTCAATGAGCTCGCCGGCAACCTGACCCGCCAGGTACGCGCGATCGCCGAGGTGACCAGCGCGGTGGCCACGGGTGATCTCACCAGGTCCATTTCTGTCGAGGCACAAGGTGAGGTAGCTGAACTCAAGGACAACATCAACGCGATGGTGCAGTCGCTGCGGGAGACCACCGAGGCGAATCAGGAACAGGACTGGCTGCAGACCAACCTGGCTAAGATGGCCGGCCTGATGCAGGGCCACCGCGACGTCACCACCGTTGCCGAGCTGATCATGAACGAACTGATCCCCCTGGTCGGGGCGCAGCACGGCATGTTCTTCCTCGCGGAGACCAGTAACAACGACACCCGGCTGCGGCTGATCGCTGGCTACGGGCTAGCCACCCACATCGAGGCAGCCAGTCAGTTCCGGCTGGGCCAGTCGCTGATTGGCCAGGCCGCGAAAACCCAAAAGCCGATTGTCCTGGCCGACGTGCCAGAAGGCTACCTGCGGATCTCCTCCGGTCTGGGCGAGGCGGCCCCGGTCAACCTGATGGTGCTGCCAATCCTCTTCGAGGACCAGATCCTGGGTGTCATCGAAGCCGGCTCGTTCTGGCCGTTTACTCAGGTGCAGCGCGACTTCCTCGAGCAGCTGATGGAGACCATCGGCGTGAACGTCAACACAATGATCGCCAACGCGCGGACAGACGCGCTGCTGGCCGAGTCGCAGCGCCTCGCCTCCGAGTTGCAGGCGCGTTCGATGGAACTACAGGCACGCCAGGACGAGCTGCAGCGATCGAACGCCGACCTGGAGGACAAGGCCGCCCAGCTGGCCAGGCAGAACAGCGATATTGAGCTCAAGAATGCGCAGATCGAGCAGGCCAGGCGGGAGATCGAGGAACGCGCCAGGCAGCTTGATCTGGCCTCGCGGTACAAGTCGCAGTTCCTGGCCAACATGTCGCATGAGCTGCGCACACCGCTCAACAGCCTGCTCGTGCTCGCCCGGCTGCTGGCGCAGAACCCGGCCCAGAACCTCACGCCCAAGCAGGTGGAATACGCCAACATCATTCACTCCTCCGGTTCCGACCTGCTGCAGCTGATCAATGACATCCTGGACTTGTCCAAGGTCGAAGCGGGGAAGATGGAAGTCCATCCAGAACGCTTCGCGCTGACGTCGCTGATCGAGGATCTGGAAGCGGTATTCCGCCCGCTGACGGCGGAAAAGGGACTCCGGTTCACCATCGAGCCAGCCACCGGCGCCCCAGCGGAGATGATCACCGACAAGCAGCGGCTCCGGCAGATCCTGCACAACCTGCTGTCCAACGCGGTCAAATTCACCGAGCAGGGGCAGGTCGAGCTGCGCATCGCCATGGCCGAGCACCGGCTACCCGCTGCCGACGCCGTTGTCGACTTCTCGGTGACCGACACCGGAATCGGCATCAGCGAGGGCAACCTGGCCACCATCTTCTCAGCGTTCAGGCAAGGCGACGGCACCACCAGCCGCCGCTACGGCGGCGCCGGACTGGGCCTGGCCATCTGCCGCGAGGTCGCCGCCCAACTCGGCGGCGAGGTCGCCGTACAAAGCGACCCGGGCCGCGGCAGCACCTTCAGCCTCTACCTGCCACTGATCCCGCCCGGCGGTGCAGCCGAACTCGCACCAGGCAACCCAGCCGCTCCCAGCCACAGCAGTCCCGATGAGCCGGGAACATCCACGAACGGCGAAAGCCCCGCATCAACGAAGCATGCCAGCCGCACCAGCCCAGATGGGGCAGACGCCGCAGAAGCAGACCGCGCCCTGCCAGCTGCGCCCGCCGCCGTGCCGATCGGCCCTACTGCCGCAGCCGCACGGCACGACAGCCTGCGGGGCCGGAAAATCCTGCTCGTGGACGACGACCCACGCAACGCGTTCGCGCTCACCAACGTGCTCGAACTGTACGGCCTGACAGTTGTGCGTGCCTGCGACGGGCAGAAAGCTATCAGCCAGCTAGCCGCCGGTGACATCGACTTGGTCCTGATGGACGTCATGATGCCCCAGTTGGACGGGCACCAGACCATGCGAGAGATCCGCCAGATGCCGCAGTTCGCGCACCTGCCCGTGATCGCCGTAACCGCCCGCGCCATGCACGGCGACCGGGAGAAAAGCCTCGCCGCCGGCGCCAGCGACTACGTCACCAAGCCCGTCGACATCGAGGAATTGCTGAACCGCATGGAACAATGGCTCTCACCGGCCCCGGAAGCTCGCCGGCCGACTTAGCCCCATCGCGGCAAGACCCTAAGTTCCAGCACCGCTCTCCGGAACCTGCGTTCGCCTGGTCCCACCGATCCGGTGCTCGATCGTGCGATGAGCGTGCGCCCGCTGTCAATTTCGGGCAGCCTCGGCTGAAACGGGCCGACCAGGATCATCACAGGATTCCTGCCCGTCGGCGGCTTCCTCCAACAGGCCAAGCGCCTGCCGGTCGCGGCCTCCCGGGCTCGCGGGATGTGGGAGCTACAAGCCCCCGCTGGCGGCTAATTAGCGGAGTTCGGCCCCGCTCTGGCGACGAGCCAGGCACCGGCCAGGAGCGCTACGCCGGCCACAAACGAGACGGCCGCCCGGACCAGGTGATGTCCCTCATGGACGCTGCCCACCATGAAATGCAGCGAGTTCGCTGCGCCGGCCACGTAGAGAATCCCTGCGATGATCGCCAGAACGCCGATGGTCGCCAGGATGACGGCCAGCGCCCGCCTGCCGGGAGATGTGGGTGCGGAATGCACGTGATTTACCTGCTCCTCTGCGAGATGTTGGGGCCGCCTTCGGTGGTGGGCCCGCGACAGGGCCGGCGCGCTCTGGGGGCTGCGGGGTGGTAGGCCCCGGTGGCGGCAGGGCCGGGGCTGGCCTGCCAGTGGCGCCGGCACCGAGACCGGGAGCTCACGGCCAGCCCGCCGCCTCAAGCTCCCGCGCCGCCTCCTCCAGAACTGGGCTGCGGCCCCCGTTGGCCATCGCGAGCCTCCCTGCTGGTCCCATTCCCGGAACCCTCATGAGGCTGGCGGCAGGAACTGGCCCATCGCAAAGCCTCCGGCCCGGGAGCAGGGCGCGGCCGTCGCGGGAAGAGACCCTCAAGGAGGTAAACGCAACGCGTCCGGCGTCCGTTACGCCGGGCAGGGACCTTCAGCTCACGTTGAGCCGTTGTTCACCCAGGCACGGTTGTACTTTCAGCAACGGTCGTGCCAACGGGGCTCCGCCGAAGCGGATCACAGCCACACATCCGGCGATCGGCCTGGTAGCGGCGACGACCTGCCGGCGGCCCGGGCCCCCGGCGGCCTCCTGCCGTTCACCAGAGATCACGCACCAGGCCCGGGTGCCGGAGCCCCTCCGGCCCCCCTCAAGCGGGTCTCAGAAGGGCCCCGGCCCTACTCACCTTCCACGCGCCGCGATAGGTATCAGCACCATGAGAGAACTCTCATGAGGCACCGCAACCCGCCCCTCGGCACCGCGTTGCCAGCCTTGGGCAGGGCCTCGGCCGATCGCCGAAGGGCGCTGACCTCGCCGCCACACCGGCGTTCGCCTCGGCGTCGGCCTACCCGCCGACTCCTGGACCGGACCCGATGGATTGTCCGACAGAGATCTCACCGGCCGAACCGGTGGCCGGTAGCGGCTATCGTGCCTGGTCACGGCCATCGCGGATCATCGCCCGTTGATCGTGGCTTGTGGGCGTTACTCGCTGTGCAGCGTCCGGGCTGCGCGGTTCCGGGTGGCCGCCTCGCCCGGCAGCGCGGCGATCATCGCGGCGGCGGCCAGCCAGCCGGCCGCCATCACGGCCAGCGCCGCGAGCGGCACGGCTACGACGGGGGTGATGCCGAGCTGATACGCGAAGACCTGCCAGCACAGTCGGCCGCACGCGATTCCGGCCGGGACCCCGATCACCAGGGCCAGCCCGGCCAGTGTCAGTGCCTGACAGCAGAGTGTGCCGCGGACCTGCCATGAGGTGAAGCCGAGCACCCGCAAGATCGCGAAGTCGCGCCGCCGCCGCCGCACCGAGGTCATCAGCAGATGCGCGATGGTCAGCAGGGCAACCGCCGCGAGCCCGATGCCGAGCACCTGCGGCAGGTTCTGCACCTGCCCGAAGTTGACCAGGTCGGTCGGCGTGGCCGGGCCATCTACCGTGAACGAGCCGACCCGGGCCAGCCGCGTCGCGAGCGCTGCGCGGCCTGCCTGCGGCCCGGCACTGGGCCGGAACCGGACGAAAACCGCCGCGGCGGGCGGCGGGTTCCGGACCTTCGCTGGCAGCAGGTGACGTATGCCGCCGGGGGTCAGGGCGGCGCCGGTGCCCAGGCCGAGCGTGTCGCTGAGGGCGGGGAACACGGTGGCCCCGACGATCGTCATCGGGCGGACCGGGTATTCGGACAGCGAAACCTGGATGGTGCCGCCGACCCGGGCGTGAAGCTGCCGCAGGGTCCGCGGGCCGAGCGCGATCTCCTGGCTGGTCCTGGGCAGCCGGCCAGTCACCGGCGCCGGGAAGAACGACGCGCCGCGGGGCATCTCGAGCACGATCGCCTCGAAGCCGGTGCGGCCGGCCCGCAACGGTGCCCCGACCCAAAAGGTGGCCCACGCCGCCACCCGCCGGTCATGCCTGACCGTCGCTACCACCGGGCCGGGGCCCGTCCCGGAATTGTTGGCCACAATGGCGTGCCAGGTCACGCCGTACAGGGCGGGCGAGGCGAGTAGGTGGCTGAGGCTGGCGGCGAACACGATCGCGGCGCTGAGCGCGGCCACGCCCACGGCCGCGCTGGCGACCGCGCTGCGCACCGGTACCGCTGTCCGGCCCGCGCCGCGGTGCAGGGCCAGCCGGATGCCCATGGCCAGCGGCACCGGCCCGGCCGCCGCCAGCCGGGGAACGGCCATGCGGCGTCGCTGGCTGGGCCCGGCCAGCGTGGCCAATGGCCCCCCGGCCGTAGCCCGCCATGCGGGCCAGGCCGCGCAGCCCGTAGTGACCAGGACCGCGGCGGCCAGGCCGGCGGCCAGGACAGCAACATTCGCGTCGATCCCCGGGGACGGCTCTGCCACCTGGGCCAGGCCCACCGGCAGCAGCGGAGACAGCGCGACGCCCAGCACAGCGGCGATGATCCCGCCCGCGGCGCCGATCGCTGCCGCCCGGCCCAGGCACGCGGTCATCAGCTGCCTGCGGCTCATCCCGAGCGCGCGCAAGGTGCCGTACTCGGTCGCTTCCAGGAAGGTCAGCCGGGCCAGCAGCTGGCCCACGATGAGCAGCCCGATCACGCCGAAGAGCGCGGCGAGCAGCCACAGCGCCACGGCCTGCGGGCGGATCGAGCGCTGGGTGTTCACCGACTGGGCAGAGAGTAGTGCGGCCTCCGGGGGCTTGCCGTGGGAGCTCTTGCTCAGTTCCCGGAGCACTTCGGGCCAGTCCCGGCTGCCGTGGTGGAACCGCAGCGCTACCTGGATGAATCCGTCCAGCGCCCGGTGCTGGCGGTAGAAGGCGGGGGTGCCCCAGGCGACATTGATGCCGTTCCCCAGGTACGGCGGGAACTCGGTCTGCGCGGCATCGATGCCGGCGACGCGGAACACAAACGGTACCCGCCGGCCGTCCGCGGTCATCACCAGCGGCAGCGGGTCGCCAGGCCGCAGGTGGAGCCGCTGGGCCAGGGTGAAGGAGACGTTGACCTCATCGGGCCGGGCCGGATCGGCGAGACGGCCGGAAAGGATCTTCCTCTTCCAGAACTGGCCGGGGATCGCGTTGCTGGCCGGACTCAGGAACCGAATGATGCTCCGGCCCGTGAGGAATGTCTTGATCACGGCGGCGTCCGTGGCCTGGGGAACCCGCATGACGGCAGCGGGCGAGAGCCGGGCGAGGCTTGAGTTGTACGGCTCGGCGTCGACCACAGCATCGGGGGCCCTGCTCCAGTCGAGGAAACGGGCGTACGCGGAGCCGGTCCGCTGCGCCCCTGCCGCCGCCGTCACCACCCCGCCAGTGAAAACGCCGACGATCAGCGCGAGGGAGAGCCAGGCACGCCAGCGGCGCCGGGACTCCGCCCGCAGGAACAGCCAGACCGCGGTCATCGCACGCCACCGCCCGGCCCGGGGACCCGTAGACCGGTGTGCAAGGTGAGCCACACCGCGCTCATGTCGGCCCCCTTTTGACCCGTCTCGATCCGAGACCCCCGGCTGGCACGGCACGTCCGCAGGACCCGCCGGAACGTTGGCTGTCCCAGGAATCCACGGTGCCTCACAAGCTGACGCTGAGGCCAGCAGGCAGGCAGGCATGAAATGGGTGGTAGTAGCAACCCCCCCGCCCGCCGCCCAGCCTGGGCTCAGTATTGGTCTCACCCTCGTCCGGGGGCGTTCACCGGCGAACGTGGAGTGCCTGTCCGCCCAGGTTGGGTACACTCGCGACCGGTGGTGGATGACCTGCGCAGTCCTCGAAAGCGTGTGGGGGGAACCCCTCCGCGGGTTCACATCCCACCTCCACCGCCACACGCCGTCGGCGGGTAGACGCGGCCCACGTGCGCCACCAGCCGTTCCAGCCGCGGCCCGCCGCCCTGCCGTGAGCGAAACCTGGCCCGGGAGTAGATCGAGTGGAGCCGCAGAGCACGGGGTTGTTCATCCTCCTGCT
>Ga0207664_10002310_pt1 | contig 12586 bp, 9 predicted proteins | sample LARL83metaG_FD_184349 | JGI IMG/M metagenome (GOLD analysis project Ga0207664, IMG submission 184349) | Corn, switchgrass and miscanthus rhizosphere microbial communities from Kellogg Biological Station, Michigan, USA - LAR L8-3 metaG... | ecosystem: Host-associated > Plants > Roots >...
GCCATCGCGATCATCACGCGCTGCCGCATGCCGCCGGACAGCTGGTGCGGGTAGTTCGACACCCGCTCCGACGGCTTGGGCATCCCGACCAGGCCGAGCACCTCAACCGCCCGCTCCAGCGCCTGCCGCTTGGACGCGCCCCGGTGCAGCCGCACCGACTCGGCGATCTGGTCGCCGATCGTCATCGTCGGGTTCAGCGAGGTCAGCGGGTCCTGGAAGATCATCCCGATCTGGTTGCCGCGCACGTCCTCCATGCCGGCGTCGGACAGGGCGGCGATGTCGACCCCGTCGACCACGATGCGCCCGCCGGTTACCGCGCCGCCGGACGGCAGCAGCCGCATGATCGACAGCGCGGTCATCGTCTTGCCGCTGCCCGACTCGCCGACGATGCCGAGGCACTCGCCGGGGTCGACCGCCAGCGACACGCCGTCGATGGCGTGCACGGTCCCACGGCGCAGCCTGATCTCGGTACGCAGGTCCTCGATGGACAGAAGCGGTGCCATCGGCAGACGTCCCTCCCAGGTAGGAAACTCAGCGCCGTTGCAGGCGGACCTCGAACGCGTCGCGCAGCGCGTCACCGATGAAGTTGATGGCGATGACCACGAGGATGATCGCGATCCCGGCCGGGAAGATCTGCCACCAGTAGCCGTTGTAGACCATGTTGATGCCGGCGTTGAGCATGCCGCCCCAGTCGGTCTGCGGCGGGCGGATGCCGAGGCCCAGGTAGGACAGCGCCACCAGGAGCAGGATCGCGTCGGCGACCTGGAAGGTGGCGTTGACGATGATCGTGCCGATGGCGTTCGGCGCGATGTGCCGGAAGATCGCCCGCGCCGACCCGCCGCCCATCACCCGCATCGCCTGGACGTAGTCGCGCACCCGCAGCGACAGCGCCTCGCCGCGGATCAGCCGGGAGGTGGTCAGCCACGAGGTCAGCGCGATGACCAGGATCAGCTCCACCTGGGTGGGCGGGAACATAGACACCACGACGAGCGCGAGGAACAGGGTGGGGATCGCGAGCAGCGCGTCGACCAGCCGCATCATCACCGCGTCGGTGATCCCGCCGAAGTACCCCGCGACCGCGCCCCACAGCGTGCCGACCACGGTGGCGAGGACCGCGGCGGCCAGCCCCACCTCCAGGGAGATCTGCCCGCCGACCATGAGCCTGCCGAGCACGTCGTAGCCGTTCTGGTCCGTGCCGAGCGGGTGCCCGGGCCCGGGCGGGAGGTTCTCGTCCGCCAGGTTCACGTGCACCTGGTCCGTGTGGTAGAACAGCGGGCCGAGGTAGCAGAAGCCGAAGATCAGCACGAGGATCACCACGCCGACGATCGCGAGCTTATTCTCGACGAAGACCTCGAGGCCGCGGCGGAACATGCTGCGCGGCTTGGCGGCCGGCAGCATGCCCGGCGATGCCCGGACCTCCGCCGGGGCGGTCACGCGTACCTCACCCGGGGATCGAGCACCGCGTAGGCGATGTCGGCGAGCAGCGACCCGATGACGGTGGCGATCGCGACCACGATGATGAACCCGAGCATCACCGGGTAGTCCTGCTTCTGCGCGGACTGGTAGAACAGGTAGCCCATGCCCTGGTAATTGAACACCGACTCGGTGATCAGCGCGCCGGACATGATGCCGGGGATGGACAGGCCGAGCAGCGTGGCGATCGGTATCAGCGAGTTGCGCATCACGTGCCGCCACAGCACCCGCTTGCCCGACGCGCCCTTGGCCCGCGCGGTGCGCACGTAGTCCTCGGTGATGTTGTCGAGCACGGACGAGCGCATGTACCGGCTGAACAGCGCGATCGACACCAGCGCCAGGGTGGTCACCGGCAGCACCATGTCCCGCCAGTCGGTGACGTCGGCTCCCAGGCCGCCCTGCGGCCCCGTCGGGCCGAACCAGCCCAGCCTCACCGAGAACACCAGGATGAGAACGGTCCCCACGAAGAACGTCGGCGCCGCGTAGAACAGGAACGACGCCGCGGTGAACAGGTAGTCCACCTCCTTGTTCCGCCGCACCGCCTGCCACAGGCCGATCGGCACCGCGACGAGCAGCGCGATGATCGTCGAGGAGCCCACCAGAACGATCGTCTTGGGCAGCCGCTCGGCGAGCAGCGAGGAGACGGACTGGTCTTCCGTCCAGGAGAACCCGAGATCCCCCTGCAGCAGGTGGCCGAGCCACAGCAGGTACTGGCGGAACCACGGCTCGTCGAACCCGTACTGGGCGTTGAACTGGGCGAGCGCGGCCGGGTTGCGGAATGCCCCCGGGCCGAGGACCGCCACCGCCACGTTCCCCGGGATGAGGCGCAGCAGGATGAAGGTGAACATCGTGACAAGCAGCACGACGACCGCCGCCTGCAGGATTCTCCTTACCAGGAAACCAATCAAGGGCCTTCCCCCGAACGGATGCGGCGTCCCCCGACACCGGCACGTTTCCGCCTTACCGCCTTCATCCCCCTCCCAGGCGACTCTGATGCCTCCTGAGTCACGGTAAGTCCTAGGAGGGGCACAAATCGTAGCTGTCCGCCTACCGCCGTCAGCGAGCTCGCCGGCGGTAGACGGACAGCCCGCACCCGTTCCTCTCGATGATGTTGTCGGTCCGCCTAGCTCTTCACGAAGTACCAGTTCTCCGGGTTGATGCCGAGCGTGGTGGACTGCGGCAGCACGCCGCGCAGGCTGTTGGACACCTCGGTCAGCTGGTACGCGCCGTTCGGCTGCCAGATCACCGGCAGCTGCGGGGCCAGGTAGTTCTGCCAGTTGTACATCGCGTTCGTTGAGCTGGATGTCAGCGTCTGGTTGATCAGCGCGTCGTTCTGCGCGTTGGAGTAGCCGCCCGAGTTGGCGCCGGAGCCGGACATGAACAGCGTCTCCCCGGTCGGGGCGTAGTCCGGCACGAACGTCCAGCCGCCGCCCCAGTTCACCATGTCCCAGCTGCAGGAGATGTGCGCGACCACGCAGTTGCCGCCGCCGATGGCGGTCACCTGGTTGAACGGCTTGGGCTCGAGGTTGAGCTTGATGCCCAGCGTGCTCGCGTTGGACTGCAGCTGCGTCATCTCCGAGGCGATCCAGTCGGTCCCGGTCGCGTAGGGAAGGTTGAAGGTGAGCGCCTGGCCCTGCTTCACGCCGGTGCCGCACAGCGACGGGTTGGTGCAGGTCGTGCTGCCGTTGCTCACGACGTTCCAGCCGTGGCTGGTCAGCAGGTCCTTGGCCTTGGTCGGGTTGTAGGGGAACGGGTCGCCCTGCTTGCCCTGCGGCGACAGGAACTGGGTCGTCGGGTGGGTGCCGACCGGGCCGACCGTGTACAGGCCGTAACCGCGCAGCGGGCCGCTGATGATCGACGCCTGGTTCATCAGGTACGCCAGGGCCTCGCGGAAGTACAGCTGCTTGATGATCGGGCCGTTGCCGGTGGTCGACTGGTAGTTCACCGGGAAGTAGTTGATGCCCCACGGGTACAGCGGGTCGAGGGTGAAGTTGTGCACCGGGTTGGTGCCGACGGTCGCGTTGGCCGGCTTGGCCGGCGCGTCAGTGGTCGGCAGGTAGCCGACGTCCAGCTTCTGGCCGCTGCCCGCGGCCGCCGCCTGCAGCACGTTGTACTCGGCGGCCTCGGTGGTGAACGGCACCTCCTGGAACTGGGTCAGCTTGGGCTTGGTGGGGCCCGAGTAGGAGGCGTTCGGCACGAACGTGGAGTTGCCGTCGGAGTTGAAGCTTGACAGCTTCCACGGCCCGTCCACGACCGACCACAGGGAGGACGACACCCAGTGCGACATGTTCTTGGACTGGCTGTCCAGGTAGGCGTACACCGCGGCGCAGTCGGTGACCGTGGTCGTGCAGTTGCTCTTACCGCCCGCGGTCATGTCCCAGGCCTGGGGCATCGGGGTGATCTGGCTGAGCTCGTTGTAGGTGAACCAGGTCGGGTTGTACGCCTTGTTCATCGTCATGGTCACCGTCGTGTTGCTGGTGGCCTTGACGTTGGACACGTTGGTCGGGAACCCGCCGGGCACGAAGGCGCCCCAGTCGCTGGACCCGACCGCCTGCAGCATGTGGATCCAGAACACGACGTCCTGGGCGCTGATGGTCTCGCCGTTGGACCACTTCCAGCCCTTGAGCGTGATGGTGACGTCGTTGCCGTTGTAGACCGGCGCGTTGGCGAGCGACAGGCTGGTGTTCAGCGTCGGGGACGCGCCGTTGCCGAACCAGTACAGCGGCCGGTACATCAGGTACTGGAAGTCCTCGGCGTTGACCACGCTGAAGTAGGAGCTGCTGGTGAACGGGAAGATGTAGTTCGGCGTGGTCGACGGCGGCAGCGCGTAGACCGCCGTGCCGCCGCTGACCGGCGTACCGCCCGTCGTGCCTGGCTGGTTACTTGTGCCGGTTGTCCCGCTGCTGCAGGCGGCCGCCGCGACCGCGATGGCCGCCATGCCGCAGGCGGCGGCACCTCCCAGGGTCCGCTTCCGGCGCCGTGATGGGAATGCACCCATTGTGCGCAGCTCCTTACTGATAGTAGTCAAATCGGGCATGCCTGCGGGGCCGGCTTTTCCGGCGCTTAAGATTTCCCCGCTCGCAGGGCCGTCATGACGAGGCATGATTACTCGATATACAAGCATCATGACCGACAGTGATCAAGCCTGGGGCAACAAAAGATAACGGTCGTGTCGCAGGTTCAAACAGAATCAGTCAGCTTGTTCCAGTGCCATCCGCATCGGGCGGAACTTGGACTCGGTTTCCGCCAGCTCGGCGACCGGGTCCGACCCGGCGACGATGCCGCCGCCGGCGAACAGCCGCGCCCGGCGCCCGGAAAGCTGCGCGCAGCGCAGCGCGATGCCCCACTCGCCGTTGCCGTCGGCGTCGATCCAGCCGACCGGGCCCGCGTACCGCTCCCGGTCCATCGACTCGAGCTCGCGGATCGCCTCGACGGCGGCGCCCGTCGGCGTGCCGCCGACGGCGGCCGTGGGGTGCACCGCGGCGACAAGGGTGAGCGCGGACTTGACCGCGGCGAGGGTCCCGTGGACCCGGGTGCCGAGATGCTGCACGTTGGGCAGGCGGATCAGCTCGGGACGAGGCGTCACGTACATGGCCTCGCACAGCGGGGAGAGGGTGTCGCGCAGCGAAACGGCGGCGTACTCGTGCTCCTCGTTCTCCTTCGCCGACCCGAGCAGCCCGCGGGCGAGGTCGCTGTCCTGCGCCGGGGTCGCGCCGCGCGGCGCCGTCCCGGCGAGCACCAGCGAGCTGACCTCCCAGCTGTCCCTGCTGATGAGCAGCTCAGGGGTGGCACCGACCAGTCCGTCGCAGGCGAACGTGTAGCACCCGGGGTACCGGTCAGCGAGCCTGCTGAGCAGCACCCGCACGTCGATCGGGTTCTCCGCCGTGGCGTACAGGTCCCTGGCGAGCACCACCTTGCGCAGCTGCGCCGAGTGGGTGATCCGGTGCACCGCCTCGCCCACCGCCTGCTGCCACTCCGGCGCGGACAGCGACCCGTCGTGCCAGGCGATGGCGCCGGGCACGACGTACGGCTGTACTGCACTGTGCTGGCTAACGCTGTGCGGCCAGGTCCCCGCTGGCCGGGGGGGCCCGGCTGGCCGGGCCCCGGTTTGCTGGTCAGGGCCGCCGTCGGCGGTGATGGTGGTCAGCCAGGCATTGCCGGTGCCGTCCCGGCCGAGCACGGCCTCCGGCACGATGAGCACCGAGCCCTCGGACGCGTCATCGAACGTGAAGGTACCGAACGCGACCAGGCCCGAGCCGCGCCGGCCTACCGCGTCGTCGATGTCCGCGCTCTCCGTGATCGCGTGGAGCCACTTCTCGCCGGCCGTGAACCGGTCCGCCCCGGCCGGTAGCGTCACCCGGGCGGCCTCACCCCACCCCACCAGGCCAGCGCCCTGCCGCACCCAGGACACGGCCGCCGGAACCGGGATCTGACTGAGGAAGCCATCACCCGGGTCGGGAACCGGAACGCTGCGCACGACCAGTCGCTCGCTGTACCGCTCCCCGCCTGTCCGTCCGCTGGGGTCGCTGTGGTTCCGGTACGGCTCTGCCATGACAACGAATTCTAGTGGCGGCCGAGGACCACCCCGCTTGGCCCCCGCACGCCACCGGCATTCCCGCTGCTGACGGGACACCGGATCGTCTCGCACTGCTTACCCTGGGCGGCCACCTGCTCGCTCCCGGAGAGCAGGCCTGGCCGGGCAATGGCGCGGCTGCCTTATATGCCCGATTCCCTGGGTGAGAGCATCTGCGCCATGGCGGGCAGCACCCCGGGCGCCACCCTGCAGTAGACCCAGGTGCCGCGGCGCTCGGAGATGATCAGTCCTGCCTCCCTCAGCTTCTTCAGGTGGTGGCTAACCGTGGGCTGGGAAACCCCCACGTTCTGGATGTCGCAAACGGAGGCTTCCCCGCTCTGGTGCGCGGCGACCCGGGAGAAAAGCCGAAGCCGAACCGGGTCCGCCAGCGCCTTGAACATGCCGGCCATGCGCTCGGCATCCGCTGCCGAAAGTTCCGCCGCCCCTAGCGGCGGGCATGGAAACTCAACGGCCGTCTCCCCGATGAGTTCCGCTTGAATCGTCATGGGGGTAATACTTGCGTGTATCTGTGATCTCTGCCACCGATCTGGACCATAACGTGATAACAGCTATATCAACGGCTGCATGTCGCGGGAGCCGCTTTCCCCTCGCTTTCTTATCCGCATGCGCACGGTGCGTCGCAAAGCGGGCGAGCCTCCGGCGGCACGTCCCTGGACTGCCGTGCGGCGCGGGCTTTGCGCGGCCCGGCGCGGCCCGGCGGGGTTCCCGGCGAATGCGAACGATTGCAGTCACTCTGGCGTGACGTGGCCCGGCTCTGCCCGCCCCTGTTCGCGCGTTCCGGTCACGTTCTCGCCCGAGGTCAGGGCACCCGGTGCCATTAACGGGAGACGCGGATTCCGTTTCCCGCGCGGTTCCCGGCACCGGAAAGGCCTATCGCCGGCCGCCTGGCGCCGCGTGATTCAGTAAACAGAGTGCCAAGGTACCAGCGAATCCGTTAACCCCGTTTACCGGTAAAAGGCTACCAGCGAGTATAAAGCCCATTGTTTAATTGGGATCGATGTTGGTCAATGTTGTTCCCTGTGCACTACCGCTCGGTGCCGGGTGAACCCAGCCCGCTGAGCCGGGGAAGGGCGCCGCCGGCCGGGCCTGGAGGCAGAAGGGGCGGCCGGGCCGAGCATGCCACGGGCTGCTGGCCCGCCTGTCTAGAGCAATGTGAGTTGCTGATGTGACGCTCCGCCCGGGGGAGCGGGGCGTACCGGCTGGACCCGGTTGTCCGGAGCGCTTTGATCACGCAGTGCAGCCTGATAGCGCGGGGCAGCTTGATCACGCTGGCCGGGCTCATCGCGCGGGGCGGACTCATCACGCGGGGCCGCCGGGGAAGGCGGGGGGGCCTGATTACCCGGGGCGGCCTGACCGCGCGGGATGGCGCGACCGCGGCGGGCCGCGTCCCGTCCGACGCCGAACTGCTCCGCGAGCTCGCGCACCTGGCCGGCGATCCGCGCCTGGTAGTCCTTGCGCGCGTACGCGCCGGGCCCGTACAGCTCGGCGTAGCGGGGGACAAGCTCGGGGTGCGCCTCGCGGAGCCAGCCGAGGAACCACTCGCGGGCACCGGGCCGCAGGTGCAGCACGATCGGCGTCACGTGCCGCGCGCCGGCCTCAGCGGCCCCCCGCACCGCCGCCGCCAGCTGGGCCGGCGAGTCGGACAGGTACGGGACGACCGGGCCCATCAGCACGCCGCAGGGCAGCCCCGCGTCGTTGAGCGCGGCGCACGCCTCAAGACGGCGCGCCGGCGCGGGCGTCCCCGGCTCGATGGCCCGCCACAGCGACTCGTCGGTGAACGCCGCCGAGACGTTCAGCCCCACGTCGGTCACCTCGGCCGCGGAAAGCAGCAGGTCGAGGTCGCGCAGGATCAGCGTCCCCTTGGTCAGGATGGAGAACGGGTTCCGGGCGTCGCGCAGCGCGCCGATGATGCCGCGCATTAGCCGGTATCGCCCCTCCGCCCGCTGGTAGCAGTCGACGTTGGTCCCCATCGCGATGTGCTCGCCGCGCCATGTAGGCGAGGCCAGCTTCGCCCGCAGCAACTGCGGCGCGTTCACCTTCACCACGACCTTGGTGTCGAAGTCCCGCCCAGCGTCCAGGTCCAGGTACGTATGCGAGTTCCGGGCGTAGCAATACAGGCAAGAATGACCGCATCCCCGGTAGGGGTTGATGGTGTAGCGGAACATCATCCGGGAGGACTTGGGGACCTCGGACACGATCGACTTGGCCTGGACCTCGTAGAAGGTCATGCCGCGGAACTCGGGGGTGTCGATCGTGCGGGCCACCGCGCCCCGCTCGATCAGCGGCAGTGCCGTGTAGCCGGCGGCGGCCTCGCCGGTTCCGTGCTCATGGTCGTGCCCGTCACTCGAATCGAGTCGCAAGCTGTCCCAGCGCATGACCACAAGCATAGAACCAGCGTTCGATTCTAGCAAACAGGTGTTCGGATCAACGCGGCGAGCGCGTCGATCGAAACCTGCCCTTTTGTCCGGTTGGGCCACGCCAGGTAACCGCTGGAAAAAGGGTCAGGAACAAAGTCAGAACGATTGGATAAACAACCCTCCGTGGGGGATAGTTAGAGGAACTTCCCACTGGCGCGCGGAACGCGGAGGTATGGCGCATGGCGCTGTCAATGGACGAGCAGCGGATGCTCGCCGAAATAGAGCGGCGACTGACCGCTGAGGACCCTGGCCTCGCCACCAGGCTGTCCTCATTCCGGCGGCCCGGGCCGGGCGGCGCGCTCCGGACCACCCGGGGGAAGATCATCGGGTCGATCTGCACCGTCGTCCTGCTCGCCGTCATCGGGCTGACCGTATACGCGCTGATCCCTTTCCGCGGTCAGGGCTCTAAAACCCAGGCCGGTCCGCAATCGTCCGCGAGCCCCTCAACCAGCGCGCCGGTACGGGCCGGCCCCGCGGCGGGAAGCGCCGTCGGCTAACCCGGGCGGTTCAACCCGGACGACTAGGAACCCTGCCTAGGAGTCACGCCACAGCTGGATGAGGTACCGCTCGACGCCTTCCAGCTTGCGCTTCTCGCGCTGGAACTCATCCGACAACGGGTCCTTGTGCTGGTTGAAGAGGTCCTGGTACATCTGCACCACCGCCTCGCGGTAACGCGCGTACACCCGGACCTCGTAATTGCCGACGCCGCCGGAAAGCCGCAGCGCGGACAGCGCGGGCCCCGCCGTCCCCATGTCGATCGACAGCCGGCCGCGCAGGTACAGCCGCGCCTTGGCCTCCTCGTCCCAGGCGTCGGGCAGCAGCGGCTGGCCGTCCCATTCCTCAAGGACCAGCCGGACATCGATATCCTGCTGCAGCGAGCCCACCCACAGCTGCTCGCGGCTGGCCGAGACGAGCACGCCGATCGGGGGCAGCGGGCCGCCGGGCGCGTCCGGGTGCACCTCCGGGTCGTGGATACGGAACATGCGGCGGTCGGGGAAGACCGGCATCACAAGCTGCAGCAGCCTGCGACTCACGTATCCCCCGTCGGCCACGTCCCACCTCGATCATCACGCGTCTTGCGAAGGACGCCAGAGACATCCCGCTGCGCCGCCGGCATCCCCGCGGCGGGCTGCACAGCTCCCTGCATAAATGTAGACCGAGAGAACGCGCCGCGTCGGGTGAACGTGACGGAAGTGCCCAGCGGTAAACAGTGTTAAAGGAGAGGCTCCGGGGATTGCCCCAATTTCATGGCGTTACCTATTGACTACAGCGTGCAGCAATGTAGTGTCATATTCAGATAACACCCCGCTGAGCCCCAGGCGGTACGCAATGCGTTCGGTCCCCGCTGCCCAGTCACAGCTACAGAACGTATCTTCGCGGTCACGAGACGAAGTAATTCCGGCCTCTACCCCGATAACGGTCTCAGTGGTGCCCGCGGTTCACGATCCAGGCGAATCAATGGCAGCGGCCGTCGGTTCCGGCCGCCGCGCCATCGTCCTGGCGGTCTGCTGTTCCGCTCTCTTCATGGTCGGCCTTGATAACACCATCGTGAACGTGGGCCTGCCGGAAATCGGCAAGTCGCTGCACACCAGCGTGGCCGGGCTGCAGTGGACGGTGGCGGCCTACACGATCGTGCTCGCCAGCCTGCTGCTGTTCTCCGGTGCGGCGGCGGACAGGATCGGGCGGCGGACCATCTTCCAGGTCGGCCTGAGCCTGTTCACGCTCGGGTCGTGGCTGTGCAGCCTTGCCCCCTCCCTGTCCTTTCTGATCGCCTTCCGCGTGCTGCAGGGGATCGGCGGCAGCATGCTGAACCCGGCGGCGCTCGGCATCATCACCAACGTCTTCAGCGCGCCGCGGGACCGGGCCAAGGCCATCGGCGTCTGGGACGGCGTTTCCGGCCTGTCCATGGCCCTCGGGCCGGTGGTCGGCGGCATCCTCGTCGGCTCGGTCGGCTGGCGGGGAATCTTCTGGGCGAACATTCCCGTCGGGCTGGCCGCGATCTCGCTCACCGCGCTGCTCGTGCCCGACTCCAAGGCCGAGCGGGGCCGCAAGGCGGACCCGCTCGGCCAGGTCCTGGTGATCGTGATGCTCGCCTCGCTCGCCTACGCGATCATCCAGGGGCCGTCCATCGGCTGGGTCACGCCGCGCATCATCGGCTTCTTCCTGCTCTCGGTCACCGCGCTCGGCCTGCTGCTGCGCTTCGAGCCGCGGCGCGCCGAGCCGCTGATCGACTTCCGGTTCTTCAAGTCGGTCCCGTTCAGCGCCGCCAACGCCACCGCCGTCTGCGCGATCGCGGCGAGCGCCGGCTTCCTCTTCCTGACCACGCTCTACCTGCAGGACGTGCGCGGCTTCAGCGCGCTGCGGGCCGGCCTCACCCTGCTCCCGATGCCGTGCATGATGGCGCTCGCCTCGCCGATCTCCGGCCGGATCGTCGCGCGCGGCGGCCCCCGCGTCCCGTTCGTCATCGCCGGCGCGGCGCTCACGTTGTCCACCGCCGCGCTGTCGCAGCTCAGCACCACCAGCGGCCCGCTGTTCCTGGTCGCCACCTACGGCCTGTTCGGTTTCGGCGCCGGCATGGTGAACGTGCCCATCTCCAACGGCGTCATGGCGGGCGTGCCCAAGGCGCAGGCGGGCGTGGCGTCCGGTATGAACTCATCCAGCCGCCAGCTCGGCCAGTCGCTCGGCGTCGCCATCGTCGGCTCGGTGCTCGCGGCCAGCCTGCACGGCACCATGCGGGGCGGTTTCCTCACCGCCGCCCACGCCGGCTGGTGGGTGATGGCCGGCTGCGGCTACGCCGTCCTGGTCCTCGGCGTCATCTCCACCACCCAGTGGGCCCGCGCCACCGCCGCCAAGGCCGGCGCCGACTCCTAGGAATCATCAGAACGGGAGCGTGCGCCGCCCGTCCGCGCTCATTGCCCGCCAAGTACTTGCCCCGCCTGCGCCACTCTCGTCGTGCCGCCTCGTCCAGGCAGCCGTCGCCCTCCCGCTCGATGTCGGCGCAACTTCTACCGCGTTCTGGGTGGACAAAAGGGAATTCAGCCGACAAATTTTACCCAAAACGCGGTATAAGTCTCGCGGCGTGCCCAATGTTGACGGATAACAGCGAGAAGCGTGTGCGCCTGGCGACGCCAGGCTGCTTGGTGCGCACTCCGTCGAGATAACAGCAACAAGCGCACCGTGCCGGTGGGGCACCGAGAAGGCCATTTTGATAACAGCAACAAGCGCGGAGCGCGAGAACCCAGGGCACGGGGAACAGGGCGGGTCGGGATCAGCCGCGCACGTTCTGGATCACGGGAAAGCTCAGCCGCAGCCGCACGAACCGCCACAGCAGCCGCCGCCACCGCCGCCGCCCGCCGGGGCGGCGGCGGCACCGGACGAGCGACCGCCGAGACCGACCGTGGTCAGCAGCTTGACCGTGTCGTCGTGGCCCTGCGGGCAGGTCGCCGGGTCGCCGGACTGGCTCATGAGCAGGAAGGTGTCGCCGCAGGCGCGGCAGCGGAATTCGTAGCGTGGCACGCCGCGATTTTACCCCGGCCAGGCGGGCAGCTGCACTAACGCGCGGCTAAACCGCCGACGCGGAGACGTCGAGGCGGATCGGGCGCGCACCGCCCGCGTTGACGCTCGGCGCCGCGCACGACGTCACCGCGGCGATTACGTCCCGTTCGGCCGCGAAGGTCACGCTCTGGCCGGCCAGGGAAACCGGCGGCCTGATCGTCAGCCGCCCGTCGCGGGAGATGTTCACGTTCATGAAGAAGTTGAACGCGATGCTGACAGTGGTTGCCGGTACCCCGAACGCCGCCAGCGCGACGACGAGGTTGTCGAAGCAGTTCGGGTGCGGCCCCGATGCCCCGTGCTGGATCTCGAACATCTCCTGGCTGCACGGCGCGTAGAGGAAGTCGTGGGTGCCCACCTCGTCATCGACGATGCGCAGCAGCTCGCGGCTGCGCCGCGAGTAGAGGACCGCGCCGGTCGTCAGCGCCACCGTGCCGCCCATGTCGAAGGTGCGGCCGTTGCTCTGGCCGTCATCAAGGTCGTCGGCCGCGACGGCGAAGAGGTCACCGGACTGGGAACCCGCCACGTCAACGATCCGCAGGAGCTGCCC
>Ga0207664_10002311_pt1 | contig 12583 bp, 11 predicted proteins | sample LARL83metaG_FD_184349 | JGI IMG/M metagenome (GOLD analysis project Ga0207664, IMG submission 184349) | Corn, switchgrass and miscanthus rhizosphere microbial communities from Kellogg Biological Station, Michigan, USA - LAR L8-3 metaG... | ecosystem: Host-associated > Plants > Roots >...
CGGCCGGACAGTGCTTGCCAGCACGCCGCGCCCGGTGGGGACAGCCTCCGCGACATCTCGTCCTAGCACCATTGAGTCTCATGCGCGCCATGCCCTCTACTTGGATCATGAGCCATGGCACGGCCGCGCCCGCTACCGGCAGAGCCGCGGGCAACGGCCACCCCGGCCCCGACGGCCTTCCCGCCTCCGGCGGCCTTCCCGTGCCCGGCGACGTTCCCGCCGACGATGGCCGTCCGGGGGGCGCGCCGCCCGCGGTGCGGGTGCGCGGGGTGCGGCGCTCGTTCGAAGCCGAGCTGGCACCGGTCCGCGCCCTGCGCGGGCTGGACCTCGACGTCGCCGCCGGCGAGTTCGTCGCGCTGATGGGGCCCTCCGGCTGCGGGAAGTCCACCCTGCTCAACGTCATCGCCGGGCTCGACCGGCCCGATGAGGGCAGCGTCGAGATAGCGGGTGAGCGGATCGACGGCCGCGACGAGGAGTGGCTGGCCCGGTTCCGCCGGCAGCACGTCGGGGTGATCTTCCAGTTCTTCAGCCTGCTCGACGGCGTCAGCGTGCGGGACAACCTGGTGCTGCCGGGCATCCTCGGCGGCATGCGGCGGCGGACGGCCATCTCCCGCGCCCGTGACCTGCTCGGCCTGCTCGGCATCGGCGAACAGGCCGGCCGGCCGCCGAGCGCGCTGTCGGGCGGCCAGCGCCAGCGGCTGGCCATCGCCCGTGCGCTGGTCAACCACCCGGACCTGCTGCTGGCCGACGAGCCCACCGGCTCCCTGGACAGCGAGGGCGCACAGGAGGTGCTGGCGCTGCTGGCGCAACTGCACGCGAGCGGCCAGACGATCATCATGGTGACGCACGCGCCGGAGGTGGCGGCGGCCGCCGACCGGATCGTCCGGATGCGCGACGGGCGGGCGGAGGGGCGGCCATGAGGATCATCGCGGCCTGGACCCGCCTGGAAGGCCAGCGGCGCTGGCGGTCCCTCGCCGCGCTGGCGCTGCTGGTGGCGCTGGCCACCGCGACGGTCCTGACCGCGGCGGCCGGCGCCCGGCGCGGCCAGACCGCGCTCGACCGGCTGTGGGCCCGCACCCTCCCGGCGACCGTCACCGTCCTGCCGAACCAGCCGCACTTCGACTGGTCCCGGATCCGGGCGCTGCCCGAGGTCAGCGCCTTGACGACGTTCGCCGTCGCCAGATTCGCGATTGACGGGTACCCGCTGGCGACCCAGAACCCCGATCTGCCCGCCGCCGACAGCCAGGTGTTCCGGACCATCGAACGGCCGGTGGTTCTCCAGGGACGGCTGCTGAATCCCGGCCGGGTGGACGAGGTGGACGTCAGCGGCCTATTCCCGGCCAACTACGGCAAGGGCGTCGGCGACACGCTCACTCTCCAGCTGCCCAGCCTCCAGCAGGGCCAGTACTACGACCCGACCTCGGGCCAGCCGGCGCGGGGGCCGAAGATCCGGGTGCGCATCGTCGGGGTGATCCGCTCACCCTGGTTCTCCGATCTCCCCGGATCCCTCGGTAGCGTCGTCCCCTCGCCGGCGCTCCTGACCCACTACCGCGCCAACCTCATGGGCGTCCGGGACGACGGCTTCATCAACGCGCTGGTGCGGCTCAAGGGCGGCGCCGCGGCCATCCCCCGGTTCCGCGCCGATCTCGCGCGAGTGACCGGCCGCTCGGACATCGACATATGGGACAACTTCGCCACCATTGGTGACCCGGTCAACCGGGTCCTCGGATACGAGGCCGCGTGCCTGCTCGCCTTCGGGCTGGCGGCGCTGGCGGCCGCGTTCTTCCTGATCGGCCAGTCCATCGCGCGCTACGCCTCGGCCACGGTGTCCGACCTGCAGGTCCTCCGGGCGCCGGGCATGGGGCCGCGGCAGGCGACCGCGGCGGCCTGCGCGGCACCGTTCCTGACCGCGGTGGCGGGAGCCACCGTGGGGGTCGCGGGCGCGGTGGTGGCTTCGCAGTGGATGCCGATCGGGGCGGCCTCCCTGTTCGAGCCGCACCCGGGGATCAGCGCGGACTGGCTGATCCTGGGCGTCGGCTGGGCCGCCGCGCCGCTGCTGGTGCTGGCCGGGTGCGCCGTGGCCGCGGCCGCGGCGCTCGCGGCCGGCCGGTCGGAGCGCCCCCCGCGCCGTTCCATGTTCGCGGCCGCCGCGGCCAGGGCCGGCGCCCCGGTACCGGTGCTGATCGGAACGCGCTTCGCGCTGGAGCCCGGACGTGGCCGGACCGCGCTGCCGGTCCGGCCGGCGCTGATGGGCGCGGTCGCGGGGGTGCTGGGGGTGCTGGGCGCGTTCACGTTCTCCGCCGGGGTCACGGACGCAGCCGCCAACCCGGCCCGGTTCGGGCAGACCCAGCAGCTCGAAAGCTACTTCGGTGAGAACGGGCAGGACTTCGGGCCGGCCGGCCCTGTGCTGCGCCGGGTCGCCGCCAGCCGGGACGTTACCGGGCTCGACGACGCCCGGGTCGCGGTGGCCGAGTCCGGCTCGGTGTCCATCACCACTTACACCTATGACCCGGTCGGCGGCAAACGGCTGCCCGTCGTCCTGACCGCGGGTCGGCTGCCCGCCGCGCCGGACGAGATAGTGCTGGCCCCGACCACGGCGGGCCACCTCCACGTCGCCACCGGCGCGACGATCCGGCTCAGCGGCGGGGCACACCCGGTGGCGGTCCGGGTATCCGGCCTCGGCTTCGTCCCCGAGGGGGCGCACAACGGGTACGACGAGGGTGCCTGGGTCACCTCGGCGGGCTATGACCGGCTGTTCCGCGGCGCGCACTACGGGTTCAAGTACCACGTGGCGCTGATCAGCCTGCGGCCGGGCACGAACGTGGCCGCGGCGGAGCGCCGGCTGAGCGCGATTGCGGCGTCGGTCAAGGGCGGGAGCGCGATCACCTTCGCCGTCGCGCCCCCCGCGGAGGCACAACTGGTGGTCAAGGACGTGGCCGCGCTGCCGCTCGCCCTCGGCGCCTTCCTGGTCCTGCTGGCGGTCGGGGCGGTGGGTCATGCCCTGGCCACCGCGGTCACCCGTCGCCGCGGCGAGCTGGCGATCCTGCGGGCGCTCGGGACGACCCGGCTGCAGTCCCGCCTCGTGGTGGTCACCCAGGCCAGCGTCCTGGCCGCGGTCGGCCTGCTGGTGGGGGTGCCGCTGGGGGTGGCGGTTGGCCGTTTCGTGTGGCGGCTGGTCGCCGTGGACACGCCGCTCGCCTACCATCCCCCGCTGGCCCTCTGGGCGCTGGTGCTCATCGGCCCCCTGGCCCTGCTGGCCGCGAACCTGCTGGCCGCCTGGCCGGGGCAGCGCGCGGCCCGGCTCCGCAGCGCGCAGATCCTCCGGGCTGAGTGACCGCCACGCTGACGGAGGTGAGGTGGGGATGTGGACCGGGCCGGATAGCGGTCAGGAGCGGAGGTGCTGGGCCGCTGATTCCCCGGGCTGGTCCCGCCGGGCCCGGCATCGCGGGCACAGCCCCCAGAACGTGACCTCGGCCCGGTCGATCGCGAAACCGGCGCTCGCTAACGGCTCGAGGCAGAGGGTGTGACCGGTGACGCGGTCGGCGTCGGCGACCGTACCGCACCGGCGGCACACGATGTGCTGATGGTTGTCGCCGGTCCGGGACTCGTAGCGCGCCGGTCCCCGCAGCCCCGCCTCGCGGAGCCGGTCGGCATCGGTCACGGCACGAGGCTATCGCCGCTTACTTGACCATTTCAAGGAAGCGATTTCGGCGTACAAATTAACAGTTCTGTGCAAGAGGATGGCCGGGTGCACACGTGATCCGGGAGAGGCGCGGCGGCGAGGACAGAGAGAGCCGACGGGGACCACCGGAGGCGCCGTGACGGCCGGGAGGCGCGGTGACGCCAAGGAGGCACGGTGCGCCAGGGAGGCACGGTGACGCCCGGGCAGGCACGGGCGCCGGGTGCCGCGCCGGCTCTGATCGAATGGGACCCATGGAACCCCTCGACCGCCAGGTTGGCTTCCTGCTGGAGGCGGACCGGCTCAAGACGGTGCTGCGGCAGACCACCCTGACCGACCGCTCCCGGCGGGAGAACTCGGCCGAGCACTCCTGGCACCTGGCGCTCATGGCGCTGGTGCTGGCCGAGCACGCCCCGCCCGGCACCGATCTGGGGCGGGTGATGGCGATGGTCGTCCTGCACGACCTGGTCGAGATCGACGCCGGGGATCTGTTCGTCTACGCGGCGCAGGCCGAGCAGGCCCGGCAGGAGCGGGCCGAGCGGGCGGCCGCCGACCGGCTCTTCGCGCTGCTGCCGCCCGCGCAGGCGTCCTCGTTCCGGGCGCTGTGGGATGAGTTCGAGGAGCGGGCGACCGTGGAGGCGAAGTTCGCCCGGGCGCTGGACCGGCTGGAGCCCATGCTCATCAACATGGTGACCGAGGGCGGGACCTGGGCCGCGCATGGCGTGACCGCCGACCAGGTGCTGACCCGGGTCGCGCTGATCGAGGATGGCTCCCCGTCGCTGGGCGCTTACGCCCGCACCATGGTCGCGAGCGCGATAGACCGCGGCCTCCTCGCACCGCCCCGGGAGGCGTGACCGCGACTTATCACGGATCTGTGTCACCCGGTCTCACGAGAACCGGGACGGAACGGACATGATCATGACCACGATCCGTGATATGTCGAAACGATCATGGGTGGCGGGCTGCGGCGGCCGCCGGGGGCGGTAGGGGGGCAGCGGTGCGGGTACGGGTAGGTATATGAGTTCTTCCCACGCCCGGCTCTTCCGCCGGCGCGGCAGCCGTTCCCGCACCTCCCGTCCCGGCCCCGGGCTGCTGTCCGCCCCGGCCGGCCTCGCCGGGCGGCTGGAACACGCCGACAAGCTGGACCGGGTGACCCAGCCGCTGGCGGAGGCCATCCGGCGCGGCCTGCCGGCCGGGGGCAAGGCGGACGCGCTGCACGGGGTCTGGCTCGGCCAGCCCGTCCACCCGGCCCTGGTCGCGCTGCCGATGGGCTTCTGGACGTCGGCGACGGTGCTGGACTTCGTGCCGGGCGCCGGGCGGGCGTCGCGGCTGCTGCTGGCCCTCGGGCTGGCCGGCACGCTCCCCGCAGCCGCGGCCGGCTTCGCCGACTGGTCGTCGCTCCACCGCGAGCAGCAGCGGGTCGGCCTCGTCCACGCCGCCTCCGGCGCCAGCGCGTCGGCGCTGTTCGCGGCCTCGCTCTGGGCCCGGATGGCGGGCCGGGACAACGGCGGCAGGCTGCTGGCGCTCGGCGGGCTCGCCGCCGCGACCACGGGCGGGTTCCTGGGCCGGCACCTGGCGTTCGGCCTCGGCGCCGGCGCCAGTCACGCCGAACCGATCCAGCACCTCACCGCGCTCGGCTGGCACGACCTGTGCCGCATCTACGAGCTGCCGGACGGCCGCCTGACCCGGCGCCGGCTCGGATACCTGACCCTGACCATGCTCCGCCTGGGCGGCGACGTGCTGGCCCTGGCCGATCAGTGCGCGCACCTCGGCGGCCCGCTCCACCAGGGCACCCTCACCGACGACGGCAACGGCCCCTGCGTCACCTGTCCCTGGCACGGCAGCACGTTCCGGCTCGCGGACGGGACCGTGGTGCACGGGCCGGCCACCGCCCGCCAGCCCGCCTTCGACACCCGGGTCGTCGAGGGCGGAATGGTGCAGGTCCGCCCCTCCCGGCCCGCGCGCTGACCCCGGCCGCGTCAGCCCGCGGCGCCCTCGATGAGGCCAGCCGCCCGCGCCACGCCGTCGCGCGCCCTGATCTCCTGCCCGGCTCCGGCCAGGCGCTCCCGCAGGGCGCCGTCGGCCAGCAGCCGGTCCAGCGCCTCATGCATCTGGGCGTCGGTGAAGCCGTAGGGGTCGAGCCGGGCGCCGAACCCGAGTTCATCCATCCGTTGCGCGTTGTCGTACTGGTCCCAGAACAGGGGCAATACGATCATCGGCTTCCCGAAGTGAAGGCTTTCGGTCGTGGTGTTGTTGCCGCCGTGCGTGATGACCAGGTCGGCCAGCGGCAGGACCGAGGCCTGCGGGACGAACTCGGCGCCCCACATGTTCGGCGCCAGCTCGATCTCGGCGTGCAGCGGGCCCTTGGACACGATGTAGCGGTGCGGGGTGGCGGCCAGGCAGGAGATCACCCGGCGCATCAGCCCGGTGTCCGCCGACCCGAGCGAGCCGAGCGAGAAGTAGATCAGCGCCCCGTCGCCGGCGAGCGCGGGCGGCAGCGTGAACCCCTCGTCGGTCGCCCGCACCGAGGAGTCGAGCCGGTGCCATGACGGCCCGAGTTGCATCTCCCGCCGGTAGTCGGCCAGTTCCGGGTAGACGTAGAGGTTGACGTCGCCCTCGGCGATGAACTCCAGGTCGGGCAGGGACGGCGCGCCCTGGGCCGTGTACCAGGCGTTGAAGTCTTCCCACAACGGGCGGTGCACTCGGTCGTACTCGGCCCGGAACCCGGCCCATCCGGCCCGGTCGGCGGCCGGGTACCCGGAGAATGTGGGCGGGACGTCCGGGGCCTTGATCTCCAGCGGGTTGCAGGACACGATCCGCACGAACGGCACGCCGCCGGTCACCAGCGCCGGGAAACCCACCACATTGTCCTCAACGATGACATCGGGGCTGGCCCGGTCGACGATCGCGGAAAGCTGATCGTGGCAGTACCTGGCGCCGCCGATGAGCTCTTCCCAGACCGGCTTGATCCAGGTCTCCAGCTGCTCGATCGTCGGCTTGCGGAACTCCGGCGCCGTCTGGGCGACGAAGTCCTTCCAGAACTGCCCGGCGTCCTGGTCGCCCTCGGCGGGCGCGGCCAGGTCGACCAGGTCCTCCTCGAAGCCGAGCGGCTCCAGCTTGCCCTTCCAGGACGCCTCGGCCGCGAAGACCACCCGGTGCCCCCGCTTACGCAGCACATCGCCGATCCCGACGCAGTTGTTCGTCGGCCCGTACGCGCTCTCCGGCATGAACAGGATCGTCAGCGGCCTTGATGGCATGGGGGGCTGCTCCTCACTCGGCTGGTACTCGCCGCTTCAGGCCCGGCGGTGCTTCCCGAAGGCTGCCATGTCCGGCGTGGCCGCGTCCACAGACCGCTGGGTGCTCCCCATTCATGACCAATGGTGATTTCCGGATCCGGGGCGGAGGCCCGGCGATCTTGAATATGAACCATGGAAGGACGGCGTCAACGGGGGTTATCGTTTTGATATGGCGGCCTTGAATCCGCAGTGGCCAGCGCTCCGGGTATCCGACGCGGACCGTGACGAAGTTATCAAAGTGCTCAGGGAAGGGTCCGCCGACGGCCGCCTGTCGCATGACACCTTCCTGCACCGGATGGAGCTGGCGCTGCAGGCGCGGGACGCGGGGCAGCTCGCCAGCCTGCTGAGCGACCTGCGGCCGGCCGCGCGCCGCGCCGGCGTGGCCGGCCGGGCCGCCACGAGGTGGCAGGAGTTTGCCGGGCAGCTGCGGGACGCGTGGTGGACCATCCGCCTGCCGCGCCTGGTGCTGCCCCGCGGTGGCCGGACGGTGTTCACTATCGGCCGCGCCGGCGCTTCCGACCTGGCGATCCCCGATATGACGGTGTCGTGGCACCACGCCGAATTGCGGCTCATGGGGAACGACTGGGTGCTGGCCGATCTCGGTTCCACCAACGGCACCCGCGCCAACGGCTGGCGGGTTGGCTCCGGCCTGCTGGTGCGCGCGGGCGACGAGGTCGCCTTTGGCCAGGTGGGGTTCCTCCTCTGCGACCCCACCTAGGGCGCGTAACCGGCCATCAGCTCCCGTCGCGGCGATAAGTCCGGCGCCACCGGTACCCGGCCGGTCACCTGCGTGCCATGGCCGGGGGCCGAGGTGACGCGGAGGGTCCCGCCGAGCGCGGCCAGCCGGTCCGCCATGCCCTGGACGCCGGTGCCCATGGGGGTGGCCGCCTGGTCGAATCCCCTGCCGTCGTCGCCGACGGTGAACGTGAGGGCCCGGCTGTCATGGCCGAGCGTCACCCGGGCCTGGCGGGCCTGCGCGTACTTCGCGGCGTTCTGCAGCGCTTCCAGCACGCAGAAATACACGGCGGCCTCGATGTCCTGGGAGTACCGGCCCAGGTTCCGCGCTTCCACCGTGACCGGAAGCGCCGCTTTCCGCGCCTGCGCTTCGAGCGCGGCCGCCAGCCCCAGGTCGGCGAGCAGCGGCGGGTAGATCCCCCGGGCGAGATCCCGGAGTTCTTCCAGCGCGTCCTGTGCTTCCCGCTCGGTCTGCGCGAGCAGCTCATCGGCTTCCTGCGGAGAGCTCCCCGCCACCTGACGGGCCAGCCCGAGCGTGATCCGGAGCGCGACGAGCCGCTGCTGCGCGCCGTCGTGCAGGTTGCGCTCCAGGCGCCGCCGGGCCTCGTCGGCGGCGGCGACCAGGCGCTGGCGCGACGCCCGGAGGTCTTCGATCAGCGCCACGTTGCGCAGCACCAGGCCCGCCTGCGCGGCCACGTCCCGGACCAGCCGCTCTCCCGCCGGGGTCAGCGGCTCCCGCGGTGAGCTGGTGATCCGCAGCGCGCCGAGCCGCTCGCCCTGGTGCTCCACCACGAAGGCCCGCGCGATCCCGTCATCCTTGCCGCCCGCTGATTCCTTCGCTTGCAGCGCAGATGCGTCCGCGTCGGTGGCAGGCGCCGCTGCGGCCTGCTCCGGGCCGTCCGGGGCCACGATGGCCGCCATGGCGGTCGCGGGTGCCGACCCGTTGGCGGACGGCCACGCCGCCTCCAGGTGCTCGCTGGCCGCCGTCCGCAGCCACACCTCGGCCCGCCTCGCCCCGGTCGCCTCGACCAGCATCCGGGCCATTCTGGGCAGCACGTCCTCGGTTGAGTAGGTGCCGGCTATCTGCCCGGAGAACTCCGACAGCACCTCGTACGGGGTGGCCCGCCTGCCGTAGACCAGGCGGTCGGCCAGCTGCCCGGCCCTGACCCGGACGGGCTGCAGCAGCACGGCGGCCAGCGCGGCCGCCACGAACGTGAGGGGGCTGCCCCCGGGATGCCCGGTCACCGCGCCGACCGCCACCACGATCAGCACGTAGACGGCGGTGAACGTCGCCGCCAGCACGGCCGCGACCACCGTCTTCTTGACGACGACGTCGAGGTCGTAGAGCCGGTACCTGAGCACGGCGACCGCGCACGCTATCGGGATGCCGAAGATCGGCGTGCCGAAAACGAGGACGAACAGGACGCTGCCCAGCCAGGTGTTGCCCCCGTGGGTGGCCAGTATGTAGACGATCATCAATACGGCCAAGCCGCCCGTGAGGCCGCCGACGTAGGCCAGCCAGGCGAGCTGCTGGCGCAGCTCCGTAGGCGCTCTGCGCCGCCGGACGAACACCGAAGCCAGCGCGAGCAGGGCGGCGGTGACCGCCAGCAATGCCCCCACTCCGAGGAGGTCGCTGTACCAGCCGGTGCGGGGGAAGACGCCGAACGGGTTCGGGAACGCCACGTGTGCGGCCGAGAGCGCGTTGGTCAGGCTGCCCTGAACAACCGTGCCGTGCTGCAGGAGCTGCCCGAACGCGGACACGATTACCGTCGCGATAGCGACCCACAGCGCCGGCCGCCACCGACGGGACGGCAGGCGGCCGTCCGGGAAGAGCAGGACAAGGACGATCAGCACCGAGACCGCCAGATTTTGCGTGCTGGCGCCGAGCGCAGTGAGCATCCTGGCCGCGGGCAACGACCCCGGCGCCGTGGCCAGGCCGCGCAGGCCATACTGCTCCAGGAACATACTCATCGCCAGCGCCAGCCCTTGCAGGCAGAGCAGCCAGCCGATCGCGTTGCGGGGAACCCGGGCCGCGATCAGTCCCCCAACGACGGCGTAGACGACGACCGCCACCGCGGCGAAGACGTACGCGCCGATCCGGGTGGGGGTCATCACCCGCGCGTCGAACGCGAACAGCACCAGCGCCCCGGCGAGGACCAGCAGGATGAGCCCGGCCAGTCCCCAGGCCAGGGCGCGCGTGCCTGGGCGGCGGCTGGCGGCCTGGTCAGTCATGTAGCCGATTGTGCCGACCAGGGGCAGGGGCAACCAGGGTGGAGGCAACACCACCTCGGGCGTGCCACCATCCCGTCTCCGGCGCCCGCCGGCCCGGCCGCCTCCTGGCCCGCGCTTTTAGCCCTCTCGCTCCCCGGGAGGGCCGCCCTTGGCTGCGCTAGCCCGCGGGCGCTGGTCGGCCGGGTGCTCGACCAGGGCGACCACGCGGCTGGCCATGAACCGGGCGGTCCGTACGGCCGAGCCGCTGCGGGTGACTTCGGTGACCTCCACCAGCCCGCGGCGGTTGACCACCTCCACCCGCCGGCCGGCGCGCGTGGCGGCCACCTCGTAGGTCTTCGTGGCCCCGCCGGTGTCGATGACGATCTCCACCTTGTCACCCTTCACCAGCGGCTCCCGGGGAGTGATGGCCGCATGCCTGAATAGGGCCGCATGCCTGGATTGTGCCCCCCGCGCCGCCCGCCGACTCGTGCCTGCGCGATCTTCGTTGCGGGCCGCGGGATCGGGGGCCCCTACGTGGCGGCGCGGGCGGCCCAGCGGGACCCGCGGTACTCGACGGAGAGGGGGACGCCGAAGCACTTCGACAGGTTCTCCGCCGTGAACACGTCCGGCAGCGGGCCCGCGGCGAGCACCGAGCCCTTCCGGAGCAGCATGGCGTGGGTGAACCCCTCGGGCACCTCCTCCACGTGATGGGTGACCATCACCGTGGTCGGCGCCTTCGGGTCCAGGGCCAGGTAGGCGATCCGGCGCACGAGGTCCTCCCGGCCGCCCAGGTCCAGCCCCGCGGCCGGCTCGTCGAGCAGCAGCAGTTCGGGATCGGGCATCAGGGACCGGGCGATCTGGACGCGCTTGCGCTCGCCCTCGGACAGCGTCGCGAACCGGCGCCTGATCAGGTGGGCGCAGCCCAGCGCGTCGAGGAGTTCCACCGCCCGGGTCACATCGGCGGATTCGTACTCCTCCTTCCACCGCCCGACGATCGCGTACGAGGCGGTGAGGACGAGGTCGATGACCTTCTCCCCCGGCGGCACCTGATCGGCGACGACGGCACTGGCCAGGCCGATGCGCGGCCGCAGCTCGAACACGTCGGTCGCGCCGAGCCGCTGGCCCAGGATCTCGGCGATCCCCTCGGTGGGGAACAACTGCGTGGCGGCCACCTGGAGCAGGGTGGTCTTGCCCGCGCCGTTCGGGCCGATGACCACCCACCGCTCGTCGTCGTAGACCGTCCAGGTGACGTCGCGGAGCAGCATCGACCCGCCCCGCTTGATGCCGACGCCACGCAAGCGGATTACCTCGTCGGACATCCCGCTCCTTCCAGCGCGGCACCTGTCAGACCCGAACCTACGCTACGGCGCCGCCGCCGGCACAGCGGTACCCGCGGCCCCGGCAGACGCCGCCCGGCGGTAGCGTTGCGCGAGCAATGAATGCATCGGAAACCACCGTCCTGGTGACCCTGACTGGCCGGGACCGGCCCGGGGTGACGTCCCGGCTCTTCACCGCCCTGGCGGCCGAGCACGGCCTGAGCGTCCTGGACATCGAGCAGGTCGTCATCCGCGGGCGGCTCGTGCTCGGCGTCCTGCTGGCCTGCGGGCCCGACCCCGATCTGACGTCGATTCACCGCGGCGTCCGGGCGGTCGCCGCGGACCTCGGCATGGACGCGGAGATCACCATGGGCTCCGGAGAGTCGCCCCGGCGCCGGGGCCAGCTGCACGTCACCGTGCTGGGGAACCCGCTGCTGCCCGCCGCCATCGCCGCCATCGCCGGCCGGATCGCCGGGAACGGCGCGAACATCGACCGGATCGACCGGCTGGCCGACCGGCCCGTGACGTGCATCGAGATGGACGTGTCCGGCGCCGATCCGGATGCACTGCGCGCCACCTTGACCCGGGAGTCCGTCGCGCAAGGGGTCGACGTGGCGGTCCAGCGCGGTGGGCTGCACCGCCGCGCGATGCGCCTCATCGTCATGGACGTCGACTCCACCCTCATCGCCGGCGAGGTGATCGACCTGCTGGCCGCCCGGGCCGGCTGCGCCGAGCAGGTCGCTAAGATCACCACCGCCGCCATGCACGGCGAGATGGACTTCGCGGCGTCGCTGGCCGAGCGGGTCGCGCTGCTGGCGGGCCTGGACGCCACGGTGCTCGACCAGGTCCGGCGGGACCTGCGGCTCGCGCCCGGCGCCCGGACGCTGGTCCGCACCCTGCGTCGGCTCGGCTACCGCTGCGGGATCGTCAGCGGCGGCTTCACCCAGATCACCGACGGGCTGGCCGCCGACCTCGGGCTGGACTACGCGGCCGCCAACACGCTGGAGATCTCCGCGGGCAAGCTGACCGGGCGGCTGGCCGGGCCGGTGGTGGACCGGGCCGGCAAGGCGGACGCGCTGCGGCGGTTCGCGGCCCAGGCGGGCGTTCCGCTCAGCCAGACGGTGGCCATCGGCGACGGCGCCAACGACCTGGACATGATCGCGGCGGCCGGGCTGGGCGTCGCCTTCAACGCCAAGCAGGCCGTCCGGGACGCGGCCGACGCCTCGGTCAGCGTCCCGTACCTGGACACGGTGCTCTACCTGCTCGGCCTGTCCCGCGATGAGGTCGAGGCCGCGGACACCGGGATCTGACCCCGCGGCCTTGACCTGCGGGCCCAGGGACCGCCG
>Ga0207664_10002313_pt1 | contig 12581 bp, 17 predicted proteins | sample LARL83metaG_FD_184349 | JGI IMG/M metagenome (GOLD analysis project Ga0207664, IMG submission 184349) | Corn, switchgrass and miscanthus rhizosphere microbial communities from Kellogg Biological Station, Michigan, USA - LAR L8-3 metaG... | ecosystem: Host-associated > Plants > Roots >...
AGTGGCACGCTCACTACGTTCGGCCCGGCCGATGTCGAAGGCTTCAAAGACACATCAGGGCACGGTCACTGTCCGGTGTGCGGTACCGACTTTGCGCTCGAATGGCAAAACGAGGAATACGGCAGCCTAACCGTGTGCATGAAGTGCTTGACGGACGAAATCGGCGATCGTCCGTGGATCGTCAGAAAGGCGGCCTAACGTGGCAGCAACCAACTTGGTCACGGAACGAGGCATTCTGAATGGCGTTACGGATGTCAACGGAAACGTCGTTTTCAACATTGCATCTTTCACCGATCAAGTGCATCGCATTCGCGCCGAAGTGCTCGGCGGAGAAGCATCCGCCAGCCATCTTCTCGACGGGCTCGCGCTCACATGCGAGGGGATCTTTCAGAACAAGAATGGAACGCTGACTGGTTTGGGAGCGCAGAGCGGATCGGTAAACCCGCTCAATTCGAACAGCACGGGCGAAGAGACCGCGTGGCCGCAAGGTGCAGGTACGACGTATGGCACCAACACGGCAATCTGGACGATTTCCTCAACTAACATCGTGCTCACGGTGCACGTCACATCGTCGGTTGGCGGAAATCTTCAAGGCGTGACGGTCTACGTCAAATACGAGATGTCGCACTGGGGCATCACCTGATCTCAGGCTCGACATGCGCAACGCGCGCGTGATAAGGCTTTGGATCAGAGGCACGCCATGCCCATCAAGGTTCAAGTCGGTCAGCCCGTTTCCTTTTCGCTCGGTCGTCCGCCGGTCAACGAAGTCGTCGCCAACGATCCGATGCTTCAGTTCGAAGAGGACAAGGTCGTTCCGGCTGCCAAGGAAGGCGATCCCCCCATCACGGTCAAAGGCAAAGCCGTGCTCACGTGGGGCGTCACCGATGGACCCGTTGGTCCGCATGCGCATCGTGTGAGCGTCAAGCTCGACGACGCAACGAGCGAATCGCTCCGCAAGCTCATCACCGACAAGACGCGCGAGTCGCTCATGAACGCGGCCAAGGTCAGCCGCGGCGGCTGATCGAAAAGCGCTTTTCGATTCCTGAAAGAAAGAGGCAAGGCATGCACTACGTCCAGGTTCCCGAAGCAATTCAGCTCAAGACGCCCGCATCGCAAGGTGGCAACGCCATCGGCGAGCCGAAGAAATTCCTCGATTGGATGCTGGAAGTCGTTCTGAACGATCCGCGCGGCGTCGAGGGCGGTCCGGTGAAGATGCGCCACTGGCAGAAGATCATCGACAAGTTCGAAAAATACTGCAATCCGGGCGATGTCGTCGTTCTCGAGGACGAGGAGTTCCGCAAGCTCAAAGAGATCGCGTCCGCGCCGCAAGCGCGCCATCAAGGTCTCGTCGCCGTGCAGCTCATTCCGTTCTTCGAGGCGGTCACCGAAGCCGGCGAGAAGGATCCGCGTCCGCCGGCGGCGACTGCGGGAATGCTCGTCTCCGGCACGGCCGAGTCGTGATAGCCTTTTCGCATGCTCGAGAGGCTGCGCACCATCATCGGTGCCAAGATCGTTCAACTTGGTATCCGCGTCGCTGGTTTCGAAGTTCCGAATCAGCCTAGCGACGAGGACGACGACGAAGGTGCGATCGGCGATGCGACGTGTCCGCCCGTCGAATTCAGCGATCGCGCGCTCGAGATGATTCAGGAAGGCGCCTCTGCTCGGCCGCCGACGCGCCTTCCTTCGGTTCGATCCGATGTTCTCACGGGGAGTGCAGCCGATCGTTTCAGGAAAGAGCGCACGAACGCGCTCAATTCACTTCGTTCGAAGGGATGACGAATGGCTGCGATCGTGACATCGCCGTTCGACGGCGGAATTGCTTCCGGCACCTATGGTCCGGGCTGCACGTGGAACGGTCTTTCGATTCTCAACTCGCCGCGATTCCGTGATCTCGCGATCAAGGAATCGTACTACCAGTGCACGCAGCACGATTCGAAGCGCTACGACTTCGATGGTCGCATTCTCATGGGCGGCGGCGGTCTTCAATCAACGCAGCCGCTTCTCAGCTCCGAAAAGGCAGCGTTCTTCGTTCCGCTTCGCCTTCGTCGTCCGTCGTCGCCCTATCGCTTGCCGCGCGTCATCGTCAACGCTTTCACCAACCTCGTCTTCGGCGAAGGTCGCTTTCCGCAATTTCGCGTGAGCGGTGATCTCGCAACGCAGGATTTCGTCAACGCGCTCTCGCACGCAACGCGTCTGCCGATGAAGATGATTCGCGTGCGCAACCTCGGCGGTAGCGTGGGCACCGCGTGCATGTCGTGGGCGTACGTCGATGGGTATCCGCGCATCGACGTGCACAACGCGAAGTACATCTACATCCATTCATGGGAAGACCGCGAAGAGCTGATCGTTCGCCACGCGACCGAAGCCTATCTCTCGCCCAAGATCGAGTGGGTGCCGGAGAAAAAGAAGTTCGACAACGTCTATTACTGGTATCGGCGCGACTGGACGACGAAGGAAGACATCGTCTTCAAACCGCTCAAGTTCGAACAAGGCGTGGATCCGTCGCCGTTCTGGGAACCCGATCTCGATCGCAGCACGACGCACAACGATGGCGTCTGCCACTTTCATTGGATCCAGAATCTTCCGACCGACGAGCCCGACGGCGCCTCGGATTACGAAGGGCTCTTCGAGAACTTCGACGCGCTCGATCTCATTCTCTCGGTCATCTTGCGCGGTGCGACGCTCAACCTCGATCCGACGCTCGTGCTCAGGATGGACGCCGATCTCGTCAACCGCATCGGCGTGAAGAAGGGATCCGACAACGCGCTCACCGTCGGCAAAGAAGGCGATGCGCACTACCTCGAGCTGGCCGGATCGAGCATCGAAGCCGGCGTGAAGCTCTTCAACGAGGCGCGGGCGCGTCTGCTCGAAGTCGCCAACTGCGTCATCCCCGATCCCGACAAGGTCGGCGCGCAAGGCATGTCGAGCGTCGCGCAGAAGATGATGTTCACGCCGATGATCGGCAAAGGCGATCAGCTTCGCGAGCAATACGGCACCGCAATGGAGCGCATGCTCGAGGATATGTGCGTCGTCGCGCGCATGGCGTCGCAGAAAACGGTCATCGTCTACGATCCGGAGACGATGCAGCCCGTCGAGGCGCAGCCGACGATCAATCTTCCGCCGCGTATCGAGCAAGAACCGGTCATGGACGAGAACGAAAATCCGACCGGCGATTTCGAGCAGAACGAAGTCGAGCGCGATCCGGGCGAGGGCGAAGAAGTCGATTGCGAATGGGGTCCGTGGTTTCCGCCGACGCCCGACGACATCCAAAAGCTCGTCACGACCGTCACGACGGCTGCGGGCCAAGGCACTTCGGTGCTCAGCCAGCAGACGGCTTCCGAGCTGGTCTCGCAAGCCTTCAATCGCGATCCCGCCGACGAGTGGGGCAAGATGCAGAAGGCGCAAGCCGACGCGCAATCCAAGCAAGCGCAGATGTTCGATGGCGACGTGGGCGGCAAAGTCGAGCACACCGAAAAGACGGCGACCGGCGGCGAAGTCACGGCGACCCTCGAGCACACGCCGAAGAGTCAGCAGCCGCCTCCGCCGCAGATTCCGGGTGCCGGTGGCAAGTTCGGCGGGCCTCCGGGTGCCGGCGGTGCCGGTGGCAAGGGCGGCGGCATGCAAGGCGGCGATCCCGACTTCACTGCGGGCTTCGGTGACGAAGAGAGCAGCGCCGGAGACGAAACCTTCGAGAAGAAATGAATTACGCCGATCAGCGTGCCGTCGAGTCGCTAGCGCGCAACCGGCGCGAAGTGATCGAGATGGTGCAGAACAAAGGCATCAAGTCGACGCAAAAGCTTCTCGAGCGTGCCGAGACCGATCTCGTGCAGCGCATCAAGCAAGCCGAAGGTCTGAGCGGTCCGGGCAAAGACACCTTCACCGCGACGCAGCTCCGCGCAACGCTCGCGCAGGTGAAGGACGTGCTCCGTTATCTCGTGTCGGGCATGAAGGGTGAAATCCTCGATCGTGGCGAAGAGGCAGCCAAGGGTGCGACGCGTCACACGATCGATCATCTCATCGCGCTCGACAAAGCGTTCCGCGGCACGGGCACGCAACCGCTCTCGCTCAAGGAAGCGCAGATGTTTGACGCCGCATCCGAAGGCGTGCGGTCCAGCATCCTTCGACGCCTCGCCTCGAGCGGCACGCCGCCCGCGCGCGGCACCGAAGTCGAGTCACCGCACAAGGCGAAGCTCGGCATCCTTCAGCGCTACGGCGTCGAGACGATCAAGCGTTTCGAGCAGACGCTTCAAGCCGGTCTTCTCGGAAAGAAGTCTTGGGCGGACATGCGTGCGGACATCATCGCCGACAGCCCATTTCTTCAGCAGGCGCCCGGCTTCTGGGCCAAGCGCATCGTTCGCACCGAAGTCATGGGCGCGTACAACCGCGCAGGATGGCATGCGACCAAAGACGCTGATCGGCAGCTCGGTGACATGGTGAAGATCTTGTCGGCGACGTTCGATGATCGTACGGCTGCGGATTCGTACGCCGTGCACGGTCAGATTCGCCGGCCCGACGAGCCCTTCGAATGGTGGGATGGCCTCTACCAGCATCCGCCGAATCGACCCAACGATCGCGAGATCGTGACGCCGCAGCGCATCTCATGGCCGATCTCGGCTTATCTCAAATGGCGAAGCGACGACGAGGTGATGGCCGCGTGGCGGCGACAGGGTCGCAAAGGTGCTCCGCCTCCGCGTCCGAACATGACGACTGTTCCGCTAGCGCGCTTTGGCGCTTAGTGATAGCTCTTTGGATATGGCCGACTCGAAACACACCCCGTTCAAGGTCACCGGCGGCGCGGGTACCCATCAGAGCGCGGAAGAGAAGCCGGCGCCCTCGCCGGGTTCGGCCATCAAGCAAGCGCAGGCGACCGGCGGACCGCTGCCGACGCCGAGCGACGAGGTGCTCGAGGGTCGCGCGCATGGGCACTCGCCGACGATTCCGTGGCCGCCTGCGATCGCCATCGACGAGGTGCGCGAAGCTCACAAAGACGGCAACGCGCACAAAGTCGGCACGACCGATCGTCGTCCGTTCAAGGTCTGATCGAAAAGCGCTTTTCGATCCTCAAGGAGAATGAACATGGCAGGCAACAAGAACGCAGCTCCCCCCTTCGCGACGAGCGATGGCAAACCGGTCACGCCGTCGGGCAACGAAGGCGGCGCGCACGATTTCCTCACCGATCCCAAAGGCGGATCCTGTCAGGGCGGCGCGCGTGACTTCACGACCGAGTCGCGTCCGCAGTCGGAAGCGAAGCAGGAAGTCGTTCCCAATCCGCAGGAAATCCCCGCGGGCGGAAAGATTCTCCTGGCCGATCCCGGCCCGGTGAGCGCGAAGGTCTCCGGCACCGCGCAGCACGTCGAAAAGAAGCCGTTCAAGATCTGAGCTGACACGTGAGCGGCCAGATCTCTCTCAACGCATTGCTTCAAGCCGGCCCGGCGGCGTCGGGCGATCAGAATTTTCCGTCAGGCACGACGACGATTCCGATCGCCACGACGCCGGATCCGAAGGTGTACAACGAGGATTCGGGTCGGACCAACATCACGCTCAACAGCCCAGCCGCGTACGTCGCGCTTCCGCCGCTCGCGCCCGGTGGTCTGCTCACGCAGGCGCACACGCTCTACCTTCGAACGGCCGCTCCAATGACGGTGCGTCTCACGTTCGGATCGACGCTGCTCGACGGGCTTCAGATTCAGGGCACCTTCTTCATGGAGTTCCCGCCGGGCACTCCGCTCACGCTCTGCGAAGTCAAAGGCGCGGGCGCAGTCGAGTATTACGTCGCCGGCAACCAGTAAGAGATCGCTGTACCAAGTCGACAGCTTGCGATAGCTTCGACTCATCCGGAGGAAACGAATATGACCATCAGCACCAACGCAGCCGGCGGAGTCGCAGCCCTCAACGCCGCCAACCTGAATCAGCTCGCCGAAGCGCTGCGCGCGATGGGTTTCGGTTCCGTCGTGCGCTCGATGCCGACGCAGCGCCGCTCGGTCGCGCTCGACGGCGCCGCGGGCACGAACAAGTACGTCGTCGCAGCCGCGCAGTCGATCACGCTGCCGGAAGATGCGAAGTGCGGGTACTTGCTCGCCGCCTACGCGCGCGCGGGTACGGGCACCAAAGGCGTGCTCACCATCGATCACAACACGCCGGAGGCTTCCGGTGACGCGCAGCCCGCGGCCGGTCACATCGACGTCGCGGGAAGCGGCGATCTCCTCTTCCATGCCGCCGACGCCTGGACGAAGGTCGACTTCCTCTACATCCCGGCGAAGTACGACGTGCAGGAGTTGACCTTGCTGGTCGCGAGCAACGCGCTCACGCTGCCGACGTCGCTCGGTGACGCGGTTTCGCTGCTCGAAGTCGAGTCGATGGCGGGTACCCTCACGGGCAAGCTCATCATCGATGTCGTCGGCACCGCGGTGGCCACGGGTCACGCGGCCTTCTCGCTCGACAAGCTGACGGTCAACTTCGCGGGCGCGGATGCGGTCACGAGCGCACGCGTGAAGTTCGGCACCAAGCCGAAGATCGATCTCGAGAGCTTCCTCGAGACGGCGCAGAACTACTTCTGAGCGCCGGTGCGGTAGATCTAGGGCGCGCTGGCTCAATGTCAGCGCGCCCTTTTTTTCGAAAAGAAAGAGGCGATTCACATGGCTGACAAAACCGAAGAGAAAAACGTTCAGGCTGGGGAAGGTGCGGGCGCAGCCGTCGCGGGCGAGCAGCAACAGCAGCAAGCCAAGCCGGCGGAGAAGCAGGTCGAAAAGCCGGCCAAAGAAGAGAAGCCCGCGAAAGAAGAGAAGCCGGCCGCCGGTACCGAGTCGCGCCGCGTCCAGCTCAAAGACGACGACGAGATCCCGGAGAACGCTGATCTCCTCGAGCTGTCGCCGCGCGCGCTCACCGCTCGCCTCAATCGGCACACGAAGAAAGAGCTTCGCGCTCGCTTCGGCACCGACAACATGGACGAGATCAAGGAGAAGCTCGAGCGCGCCGATAAGCTCGCCGCCGCGGAAGAAGAGCGCAAGCGGCAAGAGATGAGCGAGACGGATCGCCTGAAGGACGATTTGCAGAAAGAGCGCGAACGTCGCGAGCGCGCCGAACGTCGCGCGCAAGCCGTTCTCGACGAGCGCGTGATCGCGCACGAAGAGTCGCGCATCAGCAAGATCGCCGAGAAGGCGGGCATGGATCCGGAGTACATCGAGGATCAGTTCCCGAAGCTCGCTAAGTACCTGAACGAAACCTTCACGCCGAAGCAGCTCAAGAACCTGAAGGACGGCGAGATCGAGAAGTGGTTCAAGGATCGCCTCAAGGCCAAGCCCAAGCTCGCCAAGGAACAGGCCGAAGAGCGGAAGGAAGAAAAGCCGAAGGTCGGCCTCACCAACGGCGGCAAGGCGGAAGGTCGTCCGAACGCGGACAACAACGCCGCGAAGAACACGGAAAAGACGTTCAAGCCCGGTCAGGCCAACTCGATGTCGGCCGCGGAAGCGCGTCGCGAAGCCGCCAAGCTCGGCTACCGTTACTGAATCGAAAAGCGCTTTTCGATTCCGGGAAAACGCCCGTGGGCATCGCCGCTCACGGGCGTTTTTCTTTTTCGGTAGACGGATCTGATTTCGCGCGATACATCTTTGGAAGAGTCAGTCAGCTAGCGGCACGATTCCCAACACGTAGGCACGCCTCACGGTCAAGAAGGTGGAAACGGGAAGAAGGCAGCGATGCTCGAGCCTGAAGGTTCGCATCCAAACCCCTTTTCGTACGGAGTCCACACATGTCAGGCATCATCGTTGGCGTTCCCGCCGCGGTTCTCGAGTTGAACCAAAAAGGTTTGCTCGAGCGAGCGTTTCACGACGGGCTGTTCCCGAACCTCGCGTACCGCGCCGAGGCGATGCCCGAAGAGTGGCCGGCGAACACCGGTCAGCAGATCTTCATGACGCGGCCGGGCCTCATCAAGCCGCGCACGAAGCCGATCACGCCGGGCATGGACCCGCAGCCGCAGAGCGTGCCCTACGAGCAGTGGGTCGCGACGCTCAACCAGTTCACCGACTCGATCGACACCAACATGCCGACGAGCATCACCTCGAACGCGAGCCAGTTCCTCCGGAACATCCATCAGCTCGGTTTGCAGGCGGGCCAGTCGGTCAACCGCATCTCGCGAAACGAGATGTTCAAGGCGTACATCTCCGGCCAGACCGTCGCGCTCGCGGCGATCGGCTCGAGCGACACGACGATGCGCGTCGCCGCGCTCAACGGCTTCACCGACGTCGTCATCCCCGGCACGAACGTGGCGCCGCAGCCGGTCTCGCCCTCGTACCCGCTGCCGATCACGATCGGTTCGGGCTCGGCGGCGGTCACCAACTCGGTCATCGGCTACGTCGCCGACGATCCGAACGACCCGTACGGGCCGGGCACGCTCACGCTCCTCAACGCCGTCGGCTCGGCCTTCGCGAGCGCGCGCACGACCGTCAAGAGCAACTACGCTCCGCGCGTCGTTCGCTCGGCCGCGGGTGACTCGGTCGACGCCATCGGCCAGTCGGACACGCTGGTTCTTCAGCAGGTCATCAACGCGGTCGCGTTCTTGCGCCGCGCGAACGTGCAGCCGCACGACGACGGCTACTACCACGCCCACATCTCGCCGCTCAGCGAAGCGCAGTTCTTCGCCGACCCGGTGTTCCAGCGGTTGAACCAATCGCTGCCGGAGCACGTGATCTACAAAGAGGGCTTCCTCGGTTGGATCAGCGGCGTCATGTTCTTCATGAACCTCGAGTCGCCGGAGCAGACCAACTCCGGTGATCTGACGGCGACGGCCGGTAGCGGCATCTACGCCTCGGACATCGGCGGCGAAGTCGTGAACGGCCAGGGCATCGCGATCGGTCGCGTGCTCATCACGGGCAAGGGCTGCGTCTACGAGAAGTATCTCGACGAGTCGCAGTACGTGACCGAGGCTGGGACGACCGGCAAGATCGGCGAGTTCGATGTCGTGAACAACGGCATTCAGATCCTCACCGAGCGCATCCGGCTCATCCTCCGCGCGCCGCTCGATCGCTTGCAGCAAGTCGTGAGCGTGACGTGGTCGATCACCACGTCCTTCCCGATTCCGAGCGACATCACCTCGCCCACGGGTCCGGAGCGCTTCAAGCGCGCCATCGTGCTCGAGCACGCGATCTGAGAAGACGAGATGGTAAGGAACGGCGGTCGATTGTGATCGCCGTTCCTTTCCGTTTCTGAAAAGAGAGGCACCATGGCTCGAAACAAGATTGCGAGCGGACCGGCGGGCGCGAAGGCGCAGCCGCTTCCCGCGACCCTCACCCCGACGGCAGAGAACCCGAATCCGCAGCTCGGCGGTCCGGAGAACACCATCGTCGAGCGCGCAGCCGATCCGACCGGCGACGGCAAGCTCGGCACGGCGCAGATGGCCGGCGTCCGCGGCGGTTCGTTCGGCGTCATTCCGGAGGCGGAGAAGCGCGTGTCCTTCTACGGCACGCACATCACCGGCAAAGGTCACAAGGCGCCGGTGGCGAAGCAGCCGAAGAAATTCGTCGTCATCGGTCCGATCAACGCGCCGGGCGGACGCGTCTCGTTCGTCTACGACCATCAGCGCGTGAGCGTGATGCCAGGCAAGGAGATGAGCGAGAACGCCTACGATCTCGACATCATCCGCAAGCAAGGCATCAAGCTCGAGGAAGTGATCGATCCGCTCGGCGAACAAGAGCCGATTCTCGAGGCCGTCGAAGCGACCGACGGCGAGCAAGACGAAGACGCGGAGGAATCCGCCGACGCGTGAGGTGAAGCGTGGCACTGACCGATCAGGAAAAAGTCGATGGCCGAAGGCACATGGGTTACCTCAACGTGCAAGAGGCGTCGTCCTTTTTCCTCGGCGTGCCGTCTGCCGTTCAGACGCAGTTCTTGATCGAACCGGCACTGAATCGAATTCTCGCTTCCGCTGAGCCGATGTTTCGAAAGTACATCGAAGCTCTCAACGGCATCGAGTGTCAGATTCTCGAGGATCAGTCGAACCTCGCGGCGACCAAGATCGGCAACATCGAAGTCAACACCGAAGAATTCAAGATGCTGATGAACCAGTACAAGTTCTGGCAAGGTCAGCTCGCGAATCTTCTCGGCATCCCGCCGAACCCGTTCGATCAGCGACCCGGCTTCGGTCAGGGCGGCGCGAACGGCATCAACGTTCCCGTTCAAAATTGAGGTTTCCCATGAAGCTCCGTCACTCCGTTTGCGCTCTCTCTGCCGTCGCTCTCATCGCCGCGTGCGCCGCGCAGACGACTCAAGACGTCATCCACACGGCGCCCGACGCCGCGCAGTGCATCGAATCGGCGGTCATGTCGTTCGTGAGCGGCGTGCCCGACGTCGCCGGTCTCATCGCCCACTGCGGCGCGACCGTCAGCGACATCGAGAAGGTCATCAGCGATCTCAAGAACAAGTCGACGGTCGACGGCGGTGTCTCGGCTTCGCCGGAGAGCGCGGCGAAGATCGCTGCTTGGGAAAATGCCGTCGTGGACTACAAAGCCGCTCATCCCGGCGCCAAGTGAGGTTCGGTGGCGAAGATTCAACCCTTATCGCCCGGTGAGGCGAGAAATTCTTTTGCGGCACGCTTCGCAAAAGTTGGAGATCGTCTTCGCCAACTGAATACGAAATTCGGCATCCGTCCTTACCGCGTCTTTCTCGTGTGGACGCGGTGGGACGGTTCCGAGCCCGGCGAAGGAGACGAGATCATCGTCGCCGAGTGTGAGATCTTGCCGACGCCGCTTGTCGAGAACCTCGACGCCGTTGCGCTCGATCCGCGCACCGCTGGCGTCCTTCCGATGGGCATGCTTCGCATCTCGGAAGTGAGCGTCGACCGCTTCACGCGCGATCGCTTGCTCGGTCTCGACATCCCGAACACCGGGCACTTCGATCACATCCCGCCCGGCATGAGCTTCTTCTACGAAGTTCGCGAGGACGGGCGAGGCGACTGTCCCGCGTGGCGCGCGAAGTACCGCATGGCGACCGCGGAACCGTGGCGTCGCGCCGATCAGCTAATGTGGACCTTCCCGCTCGAGCGTGTGAGCGAGGATCGCGATCGCAACGGCAAGAGCGTCTACACGACGGGGCAGCGATGACGACGATTCCGATCGATCGTCCCGATCAGCTCGCCGAGCACTTGAGCAAGCAAGTGAAGAGCATCGTCTCGCGCGCGCTCATGTCGTCGGCGATGCGTCTCATCGGCGTCATTCAAAACGATTTGATTCCTTCCGAAGATCCGCCGCCGATCTTGAATCGCCACTACGCGAGCGGATGGATTCCGGAACCGCAGCCGAATGGCGACGTGCACATCAAAAACACGATGCCCTATGCCGCGGTCATCGAGTGGGGTGCGAAGGCGGAGAACATCAAGATCGGGCGCGCGATGATCGAAGCGCTCACCGAATGGGTCATCACCAAAGGGCTCGTCGGTCGACCGAAGAACGCGGTGCAGCGCGCGCAGGCGCAGTTCGAAGCGCGGAACATGGCGTGGGCAATTGCGCAGGCGATGAAGAATCCGCCGTCGGGCAAGATGGGCGGCATCTTCAACCGCAATGGCCAAAACGGTCTTCGCATCGCGGAGAAAGCTGGCAAGCGCGCACCGGAGATCGTGAGTGAGGAAATTGCGCGTGAGAGCAAGAAGGCGTTCAAATGAGCTTCACCTCGAGCCTTCGTCAAATCCTCTTTGGCTCGCCGTTCGGCGACGTCTATCCGCCGCGTCCAAATCCAACGTCGCTCGCGGTCGACGGTCGCACTGTCGCGCTCCGCATCCTTCGTGAATACGTCTGCAACCTCACCTTCTTTTTGCCGATGCAGAAGGGCGCGAAGCCGAAGCCGTTCAAGATCGAGCAGAACAATTTCCACATTGAGTGGCCGGACTACGAAACTGATCTCGTTTTTCCGAGCGCGATCGTCGTTCCTTCGCGCGCGCGTTACGACGCAATCGGGCTTGTCAGCTACGTCGAAGAAACGACGCGCGACGTCTACAAGAAGGGTACCGTTCTTCAGTGGCAAGGTGAGTACGTCGAGAACATTCAGCTCGAAGTTCACGCCTCGAGCCGTCCGGAGCGGCGATCGATCATCGCGGGCATCGAGACCGCACTGACTCCCACCGAGCAGATGTACGGCCTCCGCTTCAAGATGCCGGACTACTTCAACGAGCTGGTCTGCTTCACGCTCAACGATCGCGAGAACATCGATGATCGGATGAGCGCACTCAAGCGTCGCCGCGTGCAGCTCGGCATCGAGATGCGCTTCAACATCGTCGCGCTCGTCAACTACACGCAGCTCATTCCGCAAGTCGTCACGAATACCGACGTCGCCCAGCCAGATCAGACCGTCGTCGATCTCCAAAGTGACCCGAATGCGAGGGTCATCATCCCGTGAATCGAAAAGCGCTTTTCGATCCGTCCCAAACAGTTGTGTCGCTGAGACATCTCTGACATCATTCTCGCAAGGAGAAGACCATGTCCGTGTTCATTCGCCGATTCTTGTTCGATCCGGGTCAGACGGTTCTCCTCAACATCGAATCGGTCAACATCCTCGATCTCGAGCCGCCGGCTTCGATCTCCGGTATCGGAACGGGC
>Ga0207664_10002314_pt1 | contig 12578 bp, 9 predicted proteins | sample LARL83metaG_FD_184349 | JGI IMG/M metagenome (GOLD analysis project Ga0207664, IMG submission 184349) | Corn, switchgrass and miscanthus rhizosphere microbial communities from Kellogg Biological Station, Michigan, USA - LAR L8-3 metaG... | ecosystem: Host-associated > Plants > Roots >...
GAGCGCAGCCGGGCAACGGGAAAAGCGGCGTGTTGCCTTCGCGCAGCGTGATAATCCGCCGCGGCTCAGGCAAGTGCGGCAGCAACTCGCGGAAGCGCCACACCCCGCTGGCATCCTCGGTGCTGCGCGAAAGGTTGCGTTCCCACCAGGTCTGCTTCAGTTGTGAAGCCCAAACTGCCGTATGGGCCTCGTTAGCAGCCCATCCCGGGTAGACCACCTCCAGCAGGTCTCCGCAGTGGGGGCAGCGGAATTCGGCGCCGGCGCGCTCGAATTCAGTTCCACACTCGATGCAGCGCAGGGCATGGCTGCCCTTCATCTCCGCGCGCGCTTTCGCCCCGGTTGTCATGCTTCTCAAATGTGCCGCCGAGGATATCAGCGGCGCAGGTACTGGTCGGTCTTGCTCAGCCAGTCAGCCCGCGGCGGGGTGAACACGTCCAGATCCACCGTATCTTCCAGCGCGATCGCCTTGTGCGGCATGTGGGAAGGAATGCAGAGCACTTCCCCGGCACCCACCACGATTTCGCGGCCGTCAATTTCAAATTTCAGCGCGCCTTCCAGGATGTAGGTAATCTGCTCATTTTCATGGCTGTGCAGCGGCACTACGCAGCCTTTCTTCAGCAGCACGCGCGCCAGCATCATCTTTTCGCCGACCACCATCTGCCGCTGCAGCAGCGGGTTCAAATCTTCCAGTTCCACGGAGTTCCAGGGAATGTACTTGAGCTTGCCGGGCTGTCCTTCACTCTTGGGCATGGTTGCCATGCTAAGTCCTTGTCTTAGGGTTGACCTGCAGTGTCACGAGTATAAATCGGCCTCGGCGGGCTTGCCACGGGCTTCCAGGGTTCAGGAGAGCGAAACGCGACCGGGTGGGACGCCAAGCTCGCAGCGATTCGAATGAAGACCGGGGCGCCATGTCTTGCACCCCAATTGATCTTTCACTTCTGGGTAGCCGACTGGGTCGAGGAAAGCTTCTCGATGTTGGCGATCTGTTCGTTCACCTGGGCGACGTCGGGCGCCTTGGGCGCAAGGCGCACATAGTTGCGCATATGCTCCGTCGCCCCCTGGAGATCGTGCTTGCGCGCCAGAATTATGCCCAGCAGATATTCCAGCTTCGGAATGCGGTGCTCAACGTCGGTCTGGATCCCTTGCCGCGCGCTCTTTTCCGCCTCTTCATAATGCCCCAGGTAGTAATTGGCCACCGAGCTGTAGTACCACTCGCCGGCGAAACTCAGGGGATTCAGGCGGAGCGCAATGCCGGTCTGGTCCAGCACTTCCTGCCACTTCTGCTGCTGAAAGGCCAGACCCGCCAGCAATTGATGGGGGGTGACAAACTGCGGATCGGCGGCCACCGCCTGCTGCCAGGATTCCCGCGCGGCAGCCTCATCCTTCCTTTGCAGCTGCATGCGTCCCAACTCCAGCCACGCGGCGGCGAATTTGGGGTACATCTGCGCCGCCTCCTGGAATTTTTTCTCCGCCGCCTCCCACTTCTTTTTCTGCTCTTCTTCCCGACCTTTTTCGAAAGCCTTCTTGGCTTTGGGCGGGGCCATGGCAGTGGTGGCGCTGATGGTAAAGCCCTCCACGTGCGCCAGCCGGTGCAGGACGATGGTCCCTACGTTCATGGACTCGGTTGTGTCCACCGCGGAGAGTTCGATCGCCTGCGAGGTGAAGCCGGGCAACACCGCGATCAGCTCGCATTGCTGCAACTCCCGGCGCTGCTGCAAAGCGCTGCGCGGCTGCCCCGGCATATTGGTGCTGCCGGTGGTGGCCACGTCGTCGTTGCCCATGTTGCGCTCTTTGCCGAATTCAAAGCTGAAGTTTCCTTTGCGGTCGGTATAGCCTTCGAAGTGCCGGTCGCCGTTGCACATGCTTTCGATGGTCGCCGCGTCGGTCAGTTCGCTGCCATCATCAATCCTTACCTTGCCGGAGAGAAAAAGCGGCATCGGCGTGGTGGAGAGGTTGGGATTGTTCATGATGGGAGGAGTGTTTGAGCCGGGATATGACCCTGGGCTGCCGGTCGTGGTTCGACTGCCGCCACCGCCGCCGGTGCCTCCGCCACCCGTGGGTCGGCCCTGAGCCATCAGGCTGGCGCTCAGCAAAAGTACCCATAGCAAACTGCCGAGGAAATATGCGGGTTTCATAGAAACCTCCTCGTCCGCGGAGCCGTTAGGCGGTGTGTGCAGGATAGGATTTAACCACGCCCCGAGCTGGTTGGCCTAATATACACCTTATCCGCCTGCCTGGCGTTGTGAAGCAAAATAGAGATCGCCCCAGTAAGGCCAGGATACGGGAAAATGGAAACTTTCCTACCCCACAGGCATCATGGATGTATGCGCGGATGGGTTCCTAAGCTGCTGATTCTGGGCTGTATTGTCTGGTCAAGTCTGGCTGGCGCCCAGAAGGCTGTGCCCTCTCCCGCCCAGGTGGCGCAGGCGGAGGCACAAGTCGAGGCCTATCGCGCCCGCAATGGCGTAGACGCCCAGTTGCTGCAGTTCATGGCGGAAATTGCCCGCGCCAAGCTGGAGCTGGGGCAGGTTACGGCGGCCCAGGATTACGCCCGGCAAACGGAGCAGTTATGCCGGCAGCAGCTTACTCGTCGCGCGCTGGACGCCGAACCGCGCTTGCCGCTCGCTCTGGGCGGAGCCCTAGAGGTGCAAGCTCAGGCTTTAGCGAAGAATGGTAGTCGCGGCGCCGCGCTCGCCTTGCTGCGGCAGGCCCTCCGCCAGTACGGCACAACCTCGTTGCAGGCCCGCTTGCAGAAGAACCTTAACCTGCTGACGCTGGAAGGCCGGCCCGCTCCTCCGCTGGTGGAGACTCAATACATTGGGCCCAAACCGCCCTCCCTCAGCGCCTTGCGCGGTCGCCCCGTACTACTTTTTTTCTGGGCTCACTGGTGTGCTGACTGCAAGCACGAAGAGCCTGTGATCAGCCGATTGGAGAGCGAATACGGCCCCAAGGGCCTGGCGTTGCTCGGTCCAACTCAGCGTTACGGTTACGCCGCTTATGGCGAACCCGCCACGCCGCAGGCCGAGCTGCAGTACATTGACCGCGTGCGCCGTCAGTATTATGCCGACTTGAGCGCCATGCCTGTGCCCGTCAGCAAGCTGAATTTTGACCGCTACGGCGCCAGCACCACGCCCACGCTGGTGCTCATCAATCGCCGCGGCGTGGTCGCCATGTACCATCCCGGCGTGCTCAGTTATGAGGAATTGCGCGCCGAAATCGAGAAGGTGATTGCGCCGAGCGCAGCGGCCAGTCAGCAGACATCCCACAGCGCCACGAGAACGCCGCGCTAACACGAACAGCTCCGCGGGTGGCCCACTCAAGCCCGCTCTTGGCTTGAGTGGGGCTGGATGCCACCGTGTTCCAAGAGGGACAGCGTTGACGGCAGCAGGTGGCTACAGCATGGCCTTGCCCGATTGAGTAAGCGCCCCAATCCCCAAGGCATGCCCTGAGCCTTATTCCGCAAACTGCCCCACTCAAGCAAGAACCGCTTGAGTGGGCCACCCGTCCAAATAATGGTGTTTCCGCGAGCTAAGGGCATACCATTTCATTCACAATTCGCGAAGAGCGGCAGCGACCGGGCGAAAGGCGGCCCGTAGGGCGGGAATCATTCCACCCAGAACACCCATAATGAGGCCAAATAGAACGCCCAACACGAGCAGGCCGAGCGTGATTCTGAACGCGAAGGCAACATTCGAGAACGTCTGAAAATTCATGGTGTTGGTGGTTAAACCATTGAGCGGAAGCACAGCAAGGCAGCCCACCAGGCCGGCGATGAAGGAAATCAACAGTGCCTCGAAGAGAAACGAAAGCACGACGTGCCAGGCAGAAAAGCCGAGCGCTCGCATGGTAGCAATTTCGCGGCCCCTCTCGGCCACCGCGGAGTACATGGTGTTTAGAGCGCCGAAGACTGCGCCAATGGCCATGATAGCGGCCACCAAGCCGCCAAGCACGGTAATCAGGCGAGTCATGGTTGTGGATTGCTTGGCGTAATAATCAATCTCGCGAATTACGTCCACATTCATCCGGGGATCGGAAGTAACCGCATCTTTGAACCGTTGAAACGAATCAGCAGAGGCAAGGCGGACAGTTGCTGACTGAAAAATGTTTTCTGGGCGCTTAAGCACCTGGGCGAGAATTCGCCCGTCGCACCAAACCTCTGAATCGAACGCAGACCCTCCCGCGTCGAACACTCCAACCACCTTCCAGCGACCACCCGCGAAATTGACGGTATTACCAAGCGTCAGTCCCGTGTAGGTCCGCGAAGCGTTTTTGCCCACCACTAGTTCCGTAAGGCCGGGAACGAACATCCGTCCCTGAACAATTTTTGCGAACGTACGGATGCGCAGCACGTTCGGTGACACCCCACGAATTTGCACATTGGCGTCGGTACCAGTGCTGACTAGCGGGAACGGCACGACCCCGACAACTTCCTGCGTGACCAGTGGTCCAGAGTTGTCCCGAGCGATACCGGGAGCGTCTTGAAGTACCTTGACAGAATCCAGCGTTATTCCACCCATCATTTCGCTGGCGGCGCCGGCGCGCATCACCAGAGCATTGGTGGGAGAACCTGAAGCTACCAGCGTAGACCTGAATCCTCGTGCCAGGGAAAGCATTGCCACGAAGACTCCGACAGTGCCAGCAATCCCGAGGATGGCAACGATGGTGGAAGTCCAGCGCGCTCTTACGCTGCGCAGGTTATATGAAATTGGAACCGAGCCTACTATGGGCGCAAGTAAGCCGGCAAGGATTCCCCCCACCACGGCCAAAACCAGCAGAAGCGCGACAATGGCTCCGACGGTTATCAGAATTCCGAAGAAGAGCTTTGCCAGCATCCCTCAAACCCTCCTCAGCGCGTTGACCACGCGCATCCGCATAGCCGCGATGCCAGGCAAGGCGCCGCTGACTATCCCAACGGTAAGAGCGGTACCAAGGCCAAAGGCCAGCAGGGTAGAAGAGAGAAAGAGGCGCGGCAGCATTCCACTGAGGGCCTTTGACAGCACTGGAACTGCGAGCACCGCCAGAAATAAGCCCACCAGACCTCCGATGAGCGATATAGCGAGCGATTCGCCGAGCACGAAAACGAGAACTGAGCGGTCCGAGAACCCAATTGCTTTCAAGACGGCGAGTTCCGGCGTCCGCTCACGCACAGCAATGGCCATCGTATTACCGGTCACCAGAAGAAGGGTAAAAAAGACAACCGCGCCAATCGTCACGATCAGAAATCGAATGTTGCCGAATTGCTTAACCCAGCCGGCGGCAAACGCCGATTCGGTTTCCGTCCGAGTCTCGTATGGAGAGTTGGCGAACTGCTCATCGATTTTCTTGGCAATGCGGGGAGACTCATCGGGATTCTGTACGCGCAGCACGTACCACCCCACCTGGCCCTTGATACGCTCCGGGATGCGCTCTTCGAAATAGTCCCACTGTAACCAGAACTGCGTTTCATCATCCTGAGGCTGCTTGCCGTGATACACGCCATCGATGTTGAACTCCCACGAACCGCCGCCCCAAATCGTCGTCTTGATAGGAATGCGGTCGCCGATTTTCCAGTGGAAGCGCTCCATCGTACGCGCCCCAACCACAGCGCCCTCCCGGTCTTTCAGAAACGCATTCCACTGATCCTCAGGAACAACAAATTCCGGGAACACCGCGCGCTGGTTCTCAGGATCAATCACGAATTGCGGAAAAAAGTTCTTTTCGTCCTGGTAGATGCCGCCAAACCAATTGTTGTGGGTTACGTACCGAACGCCAGGCACGCGCAGGATCTGGTCGCGATAGGACAGTGGAATGGTATTGATGATGGACGTGCGGTTGATGATAACCAGGCGATCCGCTCCCGCTACGTCAGCGCCCCGGCCGAAAGCGTCGCGTACCACCCCGAGGAAGGCAAACAGAAACAGCGCCACGGCAAACGAGCCGATGGTGAGCAACAGCCGCACTTTCTTACGCAACAGATTGGCCAAGATAATACCGCTGAACTTCATACCGACCCTCCACCGGCGGGCTGTGCCACCTTATGCCCTTCCACCAGAACGCCCTTTTCTAAATGAAGGGTGGTGTGTGCGCGAGCCGCTACCAGCGGGTCGTGCGTCACCATCAAGACCGTTTTGTGGTAACTGCCCACCAATTCCTCAATCAAGGCCATGATTTCGTCGGCACTCTTACGATCGAGGTCGCCGGTGGGTTCGTCGCACAACAGGAAGGTGGGATCGGCCACAATCGCCCGCGCGATCGCGACCCGTTGCTCCTGGCCTCCAGAAAGCTGCCGCGGGAAATGCTTCATGCGATCGGCCAGCCCGACCACCGATAGCGCCGTTTCCACGTGCGCCCGTCGCTCGGATTTCGAGAGTTTTGTTAGCAGTAAAGGAAGCTCGACGTTCTGGAATGCATTGAGAACGGGGATCAAATTGTAGATTTGAAAAATAAAACCGACATGGCGTGCTCGCCATTCCGTGAGCTTGGCCGCCGACATGTGAGTGATTTCGTCGTTCGCAACGGTGATGCTGCCACGTGTGGGAACATCAAGTCCGCCCAAGAGGTTAAGCAGGGTGGTCTTGCCGGAGCCGCTCGGTCCCATGAACGCTACAAAGTCTCCCTTGTCCACATCCAAGTTCAACCCCTGCAAAACGTGGATTTCCTCGCCGCCGCGCTGGTACTTCTTGTCCAGCCCGCGCACCTGCACCAGGCTGCTGCCGTCGCCGCTGCCGTCCACCCTGACCATGAGTCGCTTTACCTCCTGATTTCAACGCGCTCGCCATCGTGCAGGCCATCAAAGCCGCTCACCACCACCTGGTCGCCGGGCGCCAGGCCCGCCGTGATTTCCGTATCGCTGCCGCGGGTTTCGCCCACTCCGACAGCACGCCGCTCCGCATGCCCTTCTTTATAGAGATAAACCACCTGGCTGCCGCTTTCGTTACGCAACGCGGTTTGTGGCACCAGCACCTTCACGCCTTCGGATTTCCATGCTCTGCCCTCGTTGCCCAGGAAAGTGACCTTCACCCCCATGTCCGGCAGAATCCGCGGATCAAGCTGGTCGAAGGCAATGCGAACTTTGACCGTCGCCTTCTGCCGGTCAGCCGTGGGAATAATGGTGCGCACCTTGGAGGGAATCTGCCAGTTAGGGTACGCATCGAGCACCGATGTAACCGGCATCCCTGGCCGAACGCGTGCGATATAGGACTCATTGACGTCCACTTCAACTTCCAGCGACTTCATGTCCACAATGGTGGCAATACCGGTGCGGGTGAAGCCGCCGCCGGCGGAATTGGGCGAAACCATCTCTCCCACCTGCGCGTCCTTGGAAACCACAATGCCGGCAAAGGGAGCACGCACCGTGCAGTTGTCCAGATCCTGCTGGGCCACGCGAATCTTCGCGTCTGAGGCCTGGACCTGCCCCTTGGTCATGGCAATTTTCGCGCGCAGGCTGTCGGCCGTGGTGCGCGCGTTATCCAGCGCCTCCGGGCTGCTGACGCCCTGCTTCGTAAGCTGCTGGGTGCGATGCAGTTCGATTTCCGCGTTGGCCAGCTGCACCTGCAGGTCCTGCAACTGAGCGGCGGTGGCATCACGGTCGGCTTTAGCGGAGTTCAGGCGTACGCGGTAGTCGGAGTCGTCGAGCAGGGCCAGAACCTGCCCTTCTCTCACATGCATGCCCTCATCGGCATACATCTGCGTAACGCGAGCCGTAATTTTGGCGGCCACGGTGGCCCGCCGGCGCGGCGTAACGTAGCCGCTGGCATTTAGAAGTGCGACCTCCCCGCCGGCGCTGGGCGCCTGCGCCGTCGCGACTTCCACCAGCGCAGTCTTCCCGCGGAGTGCGTACAGCGCGGCGAAAACCAATAACAGCAGCCCTATGGCCGCTGCCACCCAGCGCGGCCACTTGGGGCCACTGCGCGGCTTTCGGGCTCCCTCATCAATTCTTAGCGCCGACAGATCGGGGATTGTCGAGCCCGTGCGTGCTGCCATCCTCATTCCCCCGGTAGATGTATACAGGACCTGTGACCGGCTCCGCCCGCAAAATGCAGGGACCTGCCTTGTTGCCGCCCTAGGGAGAAATACGCGCGGCAGCAACAAATATTTCACCTTAATTTTATCGGTATTCTGGCGTCCGGCATAGGGCTGCGGCACACTTCCTGCTATCGTGAGCTGTAAAATTTCGTTTACAAGAAAATTGCGACCGGAAAGGTTGGTCTGAGCGGCGATATACTTGTACGCATGAGCGCAGCGGAAGAAAAGGTAGAGGTTTGCTGCAAACATTGTGGAACAACTTTTTCCGCTTTTCTGCAGCAGATGGCCGACCACAATCAGCGAGTGGTCTGCCCTAAATGCGGCCAGGCTCATAACTACCGCCATTCGGATATGCGCCAACCGAGCGCGAGCCAGCCCAAACCGTAGTCTCGACGGCTGCTCCCCTTTTGCCTGTCCCCAGGCTTTGATATCCTTTCAGTATTCTGCGCCCCCTTACACGTGTGCCCCCCGTTCTCCGCTTGTCGGCTTTTTGCCTGATTTTTGCCGCCGTTGCTGCGGCTGCTCCCCGCCCACGCGACGCCGCACCTGCCAACCTGCTCCTGATCACGATTGACACTTTGCGCCCCGACCATCTCGGCTGTTATGGCTACCGCCAGATACAGACACCCAATATTGACGCCCTGGCCTCTGCCGGCACCCGCTTCGAGCTTGCTTACACTCCCGTGCCCATCACCCTGCCCTCGCACACCGTGATGATGACCGGCACTTATCCCATGTATAGCGGCATCCACGACTTCAGCGGCAACAAACTGAATCCGCAGCAGCCCACTCTGGCTTCCATCCTGAAGCAGCACGGCTACGCCACCGGCGCCGTGCTCGGTTCGGCCGTCCTCGACCATCGCTTCGGCCTCAACCAGGGGTTCGACTTCTACTACGACCACTTTGACTTCAACCGCCTGGAAGACGCCAATCTCGACCTGATGAAGCGCCCGGGCAACCAGGTGGTGGACCAGGCGCTGCAGTGGCTTTCGGCTAACGAGCGCAAGCCCTTCTTCTTGTGGGTACACTTATACGATCCGCACACGCCTTACGACGCGCCGGCTCCTTTCGACCGCGAGTACCAGGGACGCCCCTATGATGGCGAAATCGCCTTTGCGGACGTGCAGGTTGGCCGCCTGCTCCGCTTTCTGAAAGAGAAACAGCTCTACAGCCGCACTTTGATCGTGCTCACCGGCGACCACGGCGAATCTCTGGGCGAGCATGGCGAAAAAAACCACGGCTTCTTCATCTACGACGCCACGCTGCGCATCCCATTCATGGTCAAGTTGCCCGCCGGCCAGCGCCACGCGGCCACCGTTCCCGAACCCTTCAGCACCGTGGACCTGCTATCTACGGTGCTCGACGTGCTGAAAGTTCCACCCCCTGCCGATGCGCAGGGCGCCAGCGCGCTGTCCGAGATCCTCGGAAACGCGCGCCCGGCAGGCCCTCCCGTGCAGCTCTACTCCGAGTCCTTCCTGCCCCTGCTGCACTTCGACTGGAGCGACCTGCGAGGCATCCAGGTCGGCAACTACCATTTCATTGACGTTCCTAAACCGGAACTCTACGACATCGCGGCCGACCCTGAGGAACTGCACAACCTTTATGCTGAAAAGCCCGCCATCGCCCAGGAATTAAAGTCGCAACTGGAAACCATGGAGCAGAAGTACACCGCCGGCAGGCAGCAGTCCCAGTCCGTGCCTCTCGACCCGGTGCTCAGCGAACGCCTTAAGTCGCTGGGCTACGCTGCCTTTTCCGGCGGTCACCCGGCAAAATCCGGCGACAACCGTCAGCTTCCCGACCCAAAAGATCGCATTGCCATGTTCGAGTTGGTGTCGGAAGCCGTGGAAGCCAGCCAGCACGGCCATTTTGAGGAATCCACCGTCAAGCTCGCGCAGGCTCTTAAGACCGAGGAAACGAGCGTTCCCGTGCACTACTTGCTGGGGCTGGACTATTACCGGATGCAGAATTACCCGGACTCCATTCGCGAGTTTCGCCGCGTTCTCGAGCTCAGCCCCGACTACAACCTGGTCTATTACTATCTGGGCCTGGCTTATGCCCGCGCGGGCGACTACCCCAACAGCATTGATTTTCTGCAGCGCACCTTGAAAGCCGACGGCACCAACTTCTCGGCCGCCTATAATCTTGGAGCCGTAAATCTGAAAACCGGCAACGTGGAGCAGGCGGCAGCCGCCTTCCGCCAGGCCATTCAGATTTATCCCGAGTACGTGCCGGCGCGCGTGGCCCTGGGCGAAGTGTTGCTTTATCAGAACAAATTGGATGATGCGGTCGTCGAGTTGCGCCAGGCCATCCAGCTCGCGCCCAATGATCCCGCGCCTCATGCCGCCCTGGCCAAGGCCCTCAAGGCGAAGGGACTGGACAGTGAAGCAGAACAGGAGATGCAGAAAGCTGCCAGCTCCCGACCTCAGCCCTAGCGCGATGACCCGGCACACAGCCTCGCGAACCATGCTGTGGCCCGCGATTGTGTGGCTCGCGCTGGCCGGTGTGGCGGTCGCTGCAAACCAGCGCCCGTCAGCCCATTCCGAGCATCCGCCCGCCCGCCGCGCTCCCGCCCGCGACAACATCCTTCTCATCACGGTTGACACGCTGCGCGCTGATCACCTGGGCTGCTACGGCTACAAGGACATTCACACCCCTACGATTGACGCGCTGGCGCGTGACGGGGTGTTTTTCCCCATGGCCATCTCCCAGGTGCCCTTGACCCTGCCGGAGCACGTCGCCATCCTGACCGGCACCTACCCGTTCCACAATCACGTGCAGGATTTCACCGCTCCGCCGCTGTCCGAAAAATTCCGCACCTTGGCGCAAGCCTTCCACGACCATGGCTACGCCACCGGCGCCGTCGTCAGCTCCTTTGTGCTCGACCGCAGCTGGGGCCTGGCCCGCGGCTTTGATTACTACGACGACAAGTTCAACGCGCAGAGCCTGCTGGAAAAGAATCCGGAACTGGTGGAGCGCCGCGCCGGACCCAGCGTGGATGCGGCTCTCGCGTGGCTGGGGCAACATCGCTCGCGGCCCTTCTTCTTCTGGCTCCATCTCTACGATCCGCATAGTCCTTATGACCCTCCCCAACCCTTCCTCAGCCAATACCGACAGCACCCTTACGACGGCGAGATTGCCTATGCTGACAGCCAACTGGCGCGGCTCATCAAATGGCTGCAGAGTTCGGGGCTTTATCCGCACACCTGGGTTGTGCTGCTCAGCGACCACGGCGAATCCCTGGGCGAACACGGCGAGCAGGAGCACGGTTTTTTTGTCTACAACTCCACCGTACGCGTGCCGCTGATCATCAAGCCCGCCGCTCCATCTCGCTACGGCCTGCGCCCCATCGCCACGCCCATAGAGAGTATTGCCGTTACGCCCACCATGTTGCAGATGGCCGGCATCAGCGATCCCATTCAGCAGCAGTTCGACTCTGCCGGTCTGTTCGCCGCCGATAGCTCTAAGCTCCCTGCCGCCGCCTACAGCGAAACTTTCTATCCTTTCTCTTCCTTTGGCTGGAGCCCGCTGCACGGCCTGGAAACCGGCCACTACCACTACATCGAGGCGCCTCGGCCGGAACTCTACAGCCCGCAAAATGATCCGGCAGAAGCTCACAACGTGATCGCAGATCAGAACGCGGTAGCCACGGTGCTGCGCAGCCAGTTGCAGCAGCGCTGGCAGAAATATGAATCGGCGCCGGCAAGCGGCCAGTCGCTGGACGCCTCCGCCACCGCGAAATTACGCGCTCTCGGCTACTTTGCCTACCACGCACCCGTGTCTGAGGCCACCCTGCAGCATCCGCTTGCCGACCCTAAAGACAAACTGGACGAGTTCAACTCCATCTTGCACGCCAGCGACATCATTGAAACCGGGCATTACGGCCAAGCCGAGGGGCTTCTTAGCCAAATCCGCGGGCACGACCCCGGCCTTTACGTCGTGCCTTTTATGCAGGCAGAGCTGGCCTTGCGCCAGCAGCAGGCGCCCCAGGCCGCGCAATACTTTCAGGAGTGCCTGCGGCTGGCCCCCGAGTTCGACCAGGCCATGACCGGCCTGGCGGGCGCTCTGGAGGCCCAGGGCAAGCCGCAGGAGGCCATCCCGTGGCTGCAGCGCGCGCTCGAGCGCAACCCGCGAAATTTCCGCGCCTGGTACCAGATTGGCTGGATTCAGGAGCGCGGCGGCGACCATGCCTCGGCCGCAGAAAACATGCAAAAGGCTTTGGCTATCCAGCCTTCATTTGCTCCCGCCTGGCGCGATCTGGGCATGCTGCAGTATGGCAATCAGCAATATGCCGATGCGGCCGTCAACCTGAGCAAGGCTATTGCCCTCGGCCTTAACCAGCCAACTCTGCTCAATTTTCTGGGAATTTGTTATAGCCGGACTAACCGCATGCCCCAGGCCTTGCGCAGCTATCGGCAAGCCCTCAAGCTCAATCCAGATTATGCCGAGGCCCACCTGAACCTGGGCTTCGCTTACGAACAACTCCATCAGCAGCAAGCGGCCAGGCGGGAATATGTGGAGGCCTGCCGCCTCAGCGAACGCGTCTGCCAGTTGATTCGCTCGCGGCGGCAGTAGCG
>Ga0207664_10002315_pt1 | contig 12577 bp, 13 predicted proteins | sample LARL83metaG_FD_184349 | JGI IMG/M metagenome (GOLD analysis project Ga0207664, IMG submission 184349) | Corn, switchgrass and miscanthus rhizosphere microbial communities from Kellogg Biological Station, Michigan, USA - LAR L8-3 metaG... | ecosystem: Host-associated > Plants > Roots >...
CCGCTTCGGGAGGCTTCTGGGCGGGAGGGAACCTCCCGAGCGGCTTATCGGCGTTGATCAGCGCAGATCGGCGCGGATCTGCGTCGCCAATGACTCGGAGCCCTCCGCCGCGCACGCCGCCCGTTCGGCGCACCGCCCTTGACACAACAAAATAACTTGATGTAACTTTCCCTCGTGACCGCCACCGCCATCAAGCCGGCCCTTCGCGATGCGGACCGCGCCGTGATGCTCTTCCACGCGCTTTCCGATGCCACCCGCCTCGCCATCCTCGAGATGCTGCGCGGCGGGGAGCAGTGCGTGTGCGATCTCCAGGACGAGCTGGGCGCCGCGCAGTCGCGGCTCAGCTTCCACCTCAAGGTCCTCCGCGACGCGGGGCTCGTCACCGACCGCAAGGAAGGCCGCTGGTCGTACTATCGCATCGCCCCCGCCGCGCTCGGCGAGGTGCACGACCTCGCCGTCGCGCTGCAGCCGACGAAGCGCGCCCTGCCGCTCCGCAAGTCCGCCTGCTGCACCTGAGCTTTTCTTCTGCCCAACGTATCAACTTTTCTTGATCGCCATCCTTTCGTGAGGCAGCCATGACCACCCCGACCAACGTGCCCACCACGCTCGACGAGATCCGCGACGCGGTGCGCGAACGCTACGGCGATACCGTCCAACGCGTCTTCGGTGCGGGCGGAAGCTGCTGCACTCCTGCCGAGGGTTCGAGCGGCTGCTGCGGTCCGGCCAACGAGACGTGGGATCCCATCACCGCCGATCTCTACGACGCCGGCGAGACGGCGGGCCTCCCCGCCGAGGCGCTCCTCGCCTCGCTCGGCTGCGGCAATCCGACGGCGCTCGCCGAGCTCCACGAAGGAGAAGTCGTGCTCGACCTCGGCTCCGGCGGCGGCATCGACGTCCTGCTCTCCGCGCGCCGCGTCGGCCCCACCGGCAAGGCGTACGGCCTCGACATGACCGACGAGATGCTCGCCCTCGCCATGGAGAACAAGGCGAAGGCCGGCGCGACCAACGTCGAGTTCCTCAAGGGACACATCGAGTCGATCCCGCTTCCGTCCAACACGGTGGACGTCATCATCTCCAACTGCGTGATCAACCTGTCGGGCGACAAGCGCGCCGTATTGAAGGAAGCGTTCCGCGTGCTGAAGCCCGGTGGCCGCTTCGCCGTGAGCGACGTCATCGTGCGCGAGGGGCTGCCGGCCGCGGTGAAGGAGAGCATGGCGCTCTGGACCGGCTGCGTCGCCGGCGCCCTCGAGGAGAACGAATTCATCGCTCTCCTGAAGGACGTGGGCTTCGAGAACCCGAGCATCGAGCCGACACGCGTCTACACACGCGACGATGCCGCCGCGCTTCTGCAGGGCACCGGGCTCGACGTCTCGCTCGCGGAAGAGGTGCAAGGCCGCATCATGAGCGGCTTCGTCCGCGCCACCAAGCCGGGCACCGCCGCAACGAAGCCGCTGCGCACCCTCGCCTCGCTCGGCGCTGCAACGACTTCCACCCGCTCGTGCGGCTGCGACGACGGCTGCTGCACCTGAGGATCCGGCCATGACCACCACGATCACCACCCCGGTCATCCGGTCGGCCACGCCCTCCGATCTCCCCGCGGTCGAGCGGCTGCTCACCGCGAGCGCCCTTCCGCTCGACGGCGTGCGCGAGGCCTTCTTCACCTTCGTCGTCGCCGAGTCGGGCGGTGACATCGTCGGCGTGGCCGGACTCGAGCAGTCGGGCGAGGACGCCCTGCTCCGCTCCGTGGCCGTACACCCCGACTGGCGCTCCCACGGCGTTGGGCGCGCACTCGTCACGCGCGTGATCTCCGACGCTGAGGCGCGCGGGCTCCGTGCGCTCTGGCTGCTCACCACCACGGCGGAGCACTGGTTCCCCGGCTTCGGCTTCCATGCCGCGACGCGAGACGAGGTGCCAGCCGGCCTGCGTACGACGAAGGAGTTCACCGGCGCCTGCCCGGCGTCGGCCACGGTGATGTGCCGCGAATGCGCTACGCGCTGATCTCCGACATCCACGCCAACCTGCCGGCGCTAGACGCCGTGCTCGCCGATATCGCGACGCGCTCCGACGTGACGGCGACGTACCACCTCGGTGATCTCGTCGGCTACTCCAGCAGCCCGAACGAGGTGGTCGCTCGTCTGCGCGAGCGCGGCATCGCCGGCGTGGCGGGCAACTACGACTCCACGGTCGCCACCGACTACAAGCACTGCGGCTGCCGCAGCGAGAACGCGGAGCAGGAGGCGCTGGCGCACGTCAGCTACGAGTACACGCGCCGCACGGTGACGCCGGAGACGAAGCGGTTCCTCGCCGGCCTCCCCTTCTCCATCACCCTGCGCGCGCTCGGCGGCCACGTGAGTGGGCCGAAGCTCGTGCTCGTGCACGGCATCCCGACGCTCAACACCCTCTACTTCACCGAGGATCGCCCCGACGACTTCTGCCGGAAGATGGCGGACGCGGCGGGACTCGTCGCCGGCGACGTGCTGGCGTTCGGCCACACCCATCTCCCCTGGCACCGCGCGGTGGAGGGCGTCCACTTCGTGAACACCGGCAGTGTCGGCCGTCCCAAGGACGGCGACTGGCGGGCCGGCTACGCGATGCTCACCCTCGGCGACGGTGAGCCGGGTGTGGAGTTCGTCCGCGTGGAGTACGACATCGAGGCCACCATCGCCGGCGTGCGGGCGGCCGGCCTTCCCGAGGCGTTCGCGGAGTTCCTTCGGCATGCCGGCAAGGCGCCGTCAGTGACCCGGATGGCCCCGTCGGCGTCGGTCCGGTAGAATGAAACCCATGTCTCCTGCTCCGCGTCTCCTCGTGGCCGCGGCGGTTGTCGCATTGGCGACATCGCCGATCGTCGTCCAAACCGCCGCCGCCCAGTCCCTGCGCGGCTCCATGGAGAGTGTCGAGCGCATGTACGATCATGCGCGCTCGGAGGGGCTCTCGTTCTACGAGACACCCTCCGACGTGCGCGACGCGGCGAAGGAGGGCCGGCTCGTGCGGCTCGAGCCGAGCGGCACGCTCGAGCTCCACGCGGTGCGCTATCCATACGTCCGCCCGTCCACGCGGCTGTTCGTCGAGCGGCTCGCCACGCAGTACCAGAACCAGTGCGGGGAGGCGCTCGTCGTGACGAGCGGCGTGCGTCCCGCCACGCGCCAGCCGCGGAACAGCATCGGCGGGCTCTCGGTGCATCCCACGGGCATGGCGATCGACCTCCGCAAGCCGCGCAACTCGAAGTGCCTGCGCTGGCTGCGCGCCACCCTGCTCGACCTCGAGGGGAGCGACGTGCTGGAGGCGACGGAAGAGCACGTACCGGCGCACTTTCACGTCGCGGTATTCCCCACCGAGTACACCCGCTTCGCCTCGGCAAGGGCGAAGGCAGAGCCGGGAGCTGCTGCGCGTGTCGCCTCGCATTCGTCCGGCTCGACGACGTACCGCGTGCAGGAGGGCGACACATTGTGGGACATCGCCCGCTCGCACTCCACCACCGTGGACGCGATCCTCGGCGCGAACGACCTCGACGGCGACGTGATCCAGCCCGGGCAGGAGCTCAGGATTCCGGCCACCCGGTAGCATCCGATGGCCGGCCACGTCTTCGATCAGATCCCCGAGCTCGCCGGCGTGGCGTCGTACACCGACGCGGCACGTGTCGGATACTCGGTGGACGAGAACGTCGCGCGGCTGCTGCGCTACCACTGGACGGAGCGACGCCTGATGGCGCTGCTCGTGGCGCACCTCACCGCCGAGCCGGTGTGGGAGGTGAAGTGCGCGCTCGCGCTGCATCAGTGGCAGTGCGCCGAGCACGTGAGCGCGCTGCGCGCGCGCATCGCCGAGATGCGGCACCCCGTCCCTCCGCTGGACGCCGCGCCCGACATCGCGCTCGACCGCCTTCTCGGCGAGCTGCTGCACTCGGTGAATACCGCGGAGCTGCTCGCCGGCGTGTACGACGTCGCCTTCCCCGCGCTCGTCGAGGCGTATCGCGCGCACCTCGCGCACACCAACCTGCTGGTCGATCATCCGACCTGCCGGGTGCTGCGCATTGCACTCGCGGAGACGGACGACGCCATCGCGTGGGGAAGGAAGGCACTGGAGGTCGTGCGCGATGCGGATCCCGAGGCGCGCCGGGCGGCAGACGAGTGGACAACCCACCTGCGCGCCCTGCTCGATGCCGCGGGCGGCATCGCCGGCGACGGGGCGCGCACCCAGGTCGCGACGCCGGGTCCGCTGCGGTCGAGCCGTCGGTTCACGCCCGACTTCCACCCGCAGCGCGACGAGCGGTTCGGCGGCTCGTACAACTTCGAGTTCCCACCGCACGTCGTCTACAACGCGGCGGGCGTGGCCGATGACGAGCGCAACCTCGCCCTGCTCTGCAAGCGCGCGCTGGAGATGGACGTTCCCGAGATGATGGCGTCGTTCATCACCGAGCGCGCCGAGCAGCCGTGGGAGTTCCACCGCGACTATTCGCGCCAGCTCTGGGACGAAGCGCGGCACGCCATGATGGGCACCGTCGGCCTACAGGCACGCGGCATCGACTGGAAGCGCGACTTGCCGCTCAACGTGAGCTTCGCGTTGCGCCTCAACCTCCACGCTACTCCCCTCGAGCGGCAGGTGATCCTCTATGCCATCGAGCAGTCGCTCATGCCCGCCGAGACGGGCAAGCGATTCGAGTACGAGACGGCCAGGGCGGCGGGTGACGAGCTCTCGGCGCACTTCCACGACTACGACTGGGCGGACGAGGTGCTGCACGCGCAGATCGGGCGCCGCATGCTGCGGCGCGACGGCATCACGCGCGAAGAGGCCATCGAGCGCGCGGAAGTAATCCACGAGAAGACGTGGGCGGCGCTCGATCAGTACCGCGCGCCGGCGCCGCAGCTGAACTGGTGGCCGGAGTTCGTGCGACGCGTGCTCGGGCGCGTGGGGAGTGACGTGACGATCGGCGAGGAGCGGCCGAGCATCGTCACCGAATGAGCCGGCGAGACGGCTAGCGCCCCGCCGTCAGTACGGAATCCGCGTGGCTGTGGCGCGCGAGTCATCACGTCTCACGCTCGCCGTACGTGATGCAGATCACCGTCCTGCTGTGCGAATGAGGACGTCAGTCGAAGGCATCCATCTGGCATACTTCGGTGTAGCACGATCGTGCTGCCGCCGTCCTGGCGCGGCCGGCATCAACCTGCTCCCCCCTCGATGAGCGACGCGAAGGACAGTCCGACGGAACCCACACTGCCGCACTGGCGAACGAACTCGGGCAAGTGGCCCGTACAGTCGCCAGCACGGCGTGACCACACGCCCATCACCGGCAAGCACCGCCGCGTTGAGCGCCCCGTTTCCGGGCCCGTCGCGCCGGTCACCGTGCTCGTGCCAGCGTACAATGAAGCGACGAGCGTGGGGGATACGATCCGCAGCCTCAAGGCGCAGACGCTCGCCGCCGCCGAGATCATCGTCATCGACGATTGCTCCACCGACGACACTGCTGCGGTGGCGCGCGCGCTCGGCGTTCGCGTGATGCGTCCGCCGAAGAACACCGGCTCCAAGGCCGGCGCGCAGAATTACGCGCTGCAGTTCGTGGACACCACGTTCACGATGGCCATCGACGCCGACACTTCGCTCGCACCGGACGCGCTCGAGAAGCTCATGAAGCCGCTCGACGATTCGTCGGTGGCGGCGGCGTGCGGCTTCGTCATCCCGCGCCATGTGCGCACCATCTGGGAGCGGGGCCGCTACGTGGAGTACCTGTTCGCCTTCACCTTCTACAAGCAGGTGCAGGACTTCTACGGCAAGCCGCTCATCGCATCCGGCTGCTTCTCGGCCTACCGCACCGACGTGCTGCGTGCGCACGGCGGGTGGAACACGCGCACCCTCGCCGAGGACATGGACCTCACCTGGAGCTTCTACCAGTCGGGGCAGCGCGTGCGCTTCGTGCCGGAGGCGGTCTGCTATCCCATCGAGCCGCACGACTACGACTTCCTCGGCAAGCAGCTCAAGCGCTGGTCGCACGGCTTCGTACAGAACGTCGTGCTGCACTGGCGTGGCCTCGTGCACGTGCCCTACCTGCGCTCGGCAGTGGCCGTCTCACTGTGGGACGCCACCCTCGCCGCACTCGTCTACCTGTTCGCGCTCCCCATCCTCGCCATCGCCTTCCGCAATCCGTGGCTGCTGCTCGGCTACGTGATCGACGCGCCTGCGGTCGCGGTTCCCGTGCTCGCCGGGGCGATCCCGCGCGGCGAGGGGTTGAAGGCGCTTGCGAGCATTCCCGCGTTCCTCGTGCTGCGCACGGTGAACGCCCTGTTCTTCCTGCGGGCAGCATGGATGGAGCTCGTGCTCCGGAAGTCGTTCCGCACCTATGAGAAGGGCCATTAGATGACGGCGGGACTTCCGGGTGTCGGCATTGGCGGCATCTTCTACCTCGCGTCGGCCCTCGTGATGCCGGTGCGTTCGCTCTATTCGGTGCTCAGTGGCCGACCGCACGAGGCGCGCTGGCGTGTCGCGCTGCGTCAGGCCGCCATCGCCGGCGGCATCCTCGGCGCACTGTGGGTCACCGGCCTCGCGCTCGGCTGGGTGATCGCCGCCGCGTTGCCGCACGCGGTGGTCAGCGGCGGTGCGGGCGCCGCGCCGTCACACGTGCGGAACGTCGTGCGCACCAGTGCGCTGCTGCTCTCCCTCGGCACGCTGGGCATCGTGCTGCTCTTCGTGCAGCTCCTGCGCGTGGTGCTGCCCGTGCGACCTAACGAGCAGGGCGACGGCCAGCCGCGTCGCGCCGCGCGCACCGCCGCCTGACGGGTCAGTCATGAATCCTTGCCTGCCCTCGATGCGCACGGCGCGTCTCGCCATGCTCGCGTTCGCCTGTGCGGCGCTGCTCCCCCTCTCCGCGCGCGCGCAGAAGGAAGTCCCGCTCACCGTCGACTCCACCACGTCGTCCGCCGTCTTCCGCCAGGCGCAGGCACGTGAATCCACCGATCTTGCCGCCGCCATCGCGCTCTACCGCCAGTACGTGGCGCTCGAGCCGCGCGACCCGTGGGGATACATCGCCCTCGGTGACGCGCTCGGGCGCTCCGGCGACGTGAGCGGCGCGCTCGCGCAGTACGATCTCGCCGAGCGCATCGCCCCCAACGAACGCGACGTGCACGTGGGGCGCGCCCGCATGCTCGCGCGGGCGGGCCGCACCGACGACGCCATGACCGCCTACGAGCGCTGGCTCGCCCGCACGCCCAACGACGCCGAGTCGTGGCGCGAGCTCGCTGCGCAGCAGCGGAAGGCCGGCCGCTACGACGAGGAGATTGCCTCGCTGCAGCGTGCTCGCGCGCCTGAGAACGCACCGAAGACGACGCGCGTCGTGACGCGCGAGATCGATCGCGCGCACCGCGCCGGCCAGGCGACCATCGAGCCCCGCGTGTACGGCAGCCGCGACTCCGACGGCCTCTCCACCACCGGCGTCGGCCTCACCCTGACGAGCCCCCTGCTCGGCCGTTCGCGGCTGAGCGCCACCACGGCCGCCGGCAGCGCCGGTGACGGCACCGTCTCGCGCGCCAGCCAAGGCGTCGCACTCGGCGTGGAGTATCGCCCGCTCGCCCAGCTCCGCTTCCAGCTCGCTGGCGGCGTGGCGCGAGCCGATCGCTCGCTCATCGTCATCGGGCTGACGCCCACGTCTCCAGCGCCGACACCCCCGCAGAATGGCCGCGGTGGTACGCTCCCCATCGGCGTGTCTCCCGTCCCCGCCACGGCCACCAGCTCCTCCGAGAGCTTCCCGGTCGGCAACGCGCGCCTGCAGTGGCGGAAGCCGGGCAACGCCATCGCCGTGGATGCGCGCGCCAGTCGCCAGCTCCTCGATGCATCGCCCTATCTCGTTGCGCAGGGAGTGCTGCGCGACGAGGCCAGCCTCTCACTCGACCTGCGCCTCGCCGGCCCGCTTCGCGTGCGCGGCTTCGGCAAGGTTGACGACATCCACAACGCCGACGAGTCCAACGGCCGCCAGATCTTTGGCGGCGCGCTCGTCATCGCGCCCGAAGCGTACGAGGTGTCGCTGCGCACGCAGACGATGCGCTACGACACCGCGACCGCACTCGCCTACTTCGCCCCGCGCAGCGTACAGACGGTGGAGCTCGGCACCTACTTCGAGCGCGAGAGCGATCGCGGCGTCACCGTCGCCATGGACCTCGGCGGCGGTGCGCAACAGGTCAGCGAGTGGTCGTCCGCCGTCGCCGCCTGGTCGCCCACCTTTCACGGATGGACGCAGGTGGTGGTGCCGCTGAACGACGCGCTGGCGCTGGGCACGGAGATCGAGGCGTACGACTCGCGCATCGGCAATGACGTCCGCTCGCCGACGGCGACAGCGTCGCGATGGCGGTATGCGTCGGGAAACCTCTCGCTGCGCGTCAGGTTCTGACTAGAATGAGGGCATGCGCCCTCTCGTAATCATCGCGACTGTCGCGGCCGCGATCGTGACCGGCTGCTCCAGCGTTCGCACTGCTCCGGCGGCGTCATATGAGCAGCCCCCCGCCGTCATCCCGCACGGGCAGTGGCAGGCGAGCCCGCCCCTCGGCTTCGCCGCCGACGCCATGCGGCGCAACGAGCCGGTGGGCGGCACGCTCGCCTTCCACGACCTCACCATCACCGTGCTGGCGACGTCGCCCGACTCGTCGGATGCGACACGCGACGTCGCGCGCGCCACCGCGCGCGACGTCGCCCGCCTGCGCCTCAGCGCAGGCGGGACGACCGAGGAGCGCACCGCACACGAAGGCGAAGCGTTCAACTGGCACGGCTATCACGTCGCCGTCGTCGCCATCTATGGAAAGGGCGAGCTGGGCGGAGGCCTCGTCGCGCTGGAAGCGGCGACCATCGCGTCATTGCCGAGCGTCGTCGCGAGCTCCGACAGCGCGGGCGGTGCCGCGCTGCGCCTCCGCGTGCCGCAGCACATCACCAGCATTACCCTGCATCACGAGGGAAGCGCGAAGCCACTGCTGCCCGGTGACGATCCCGTGGCCGGCCTGCGCGCGCTGCAGTCGTGGGGAGAGCGCGACCGCGACTGGTGGGACGTTCCCTACCACTACCTCATCGACCTCGACGGTCACGTCTACGAGGGACGCGACTGGCACTACATGGGTGAGACGAACACGACGTACGATCCTTCCGGCCACCTGCTCATCAGCATCCTCGGCAACTACAACCTTCAGGAGCCGACGCAGGCGCAGCTGAACGCGATCGCCGACGTCATGGCGTGGGCGGTGAGGAAGTTCGACGTCCCGCTCGACAGCATCAAAGGGCACTACCAGTACGCCCAGACCGACTGCCCGGGAAGGAACCTGCGGAAGTACCTCGAGGACGGGACGTTCCGGCGGATGGTGGAGGCGCGGTTGAAGTAGTCGCTCCGGGCGTCACGCGCCGGAGCGAGACACGTCTCAGCCCACCGCCCGCTTCACCAGCTCGACGATCCGCTTCTCCTCGGCCGCCGTCAACTTCTTCAGCGCGAACGACGTCGGCCACATCTCGCCATCGTCGAGCATCGCCTTGTCGCTGAAGCCGAGCGTCGCATAGCGGGACTTGAACTTCGCGGCGTCCTGGAAGAAGCAGACGACCTTGCCGTCCCTGGCGTAGGCGGGCATCCCGTACCAGAGCCGCGGCGCCAGCCCCGGCGCGGCGGCCATGACGATGGAGTGCACCCGCTCGGCGAGAGCGCGATCGGCTGCCTGCATCGCGGCGATTCTCGCCAGGACGTCGCCCTCCTCGCTCTCCCCCTTCGCGCGCGGCCGCGAGGCAGCCTTCAGCTCCTTCGCGCGGTCGCGCATCGCGGCGCGCTCCTCCGCCGTGAAGCCCCGGGCGGATTCGCCGCTGGAGGAGCGAGTCGTCGCCTTCTTCGTCGTCTTTCGTGGTGATTTCCGTGCGGCCATGGTGTCCGTGCTCGTTCAGGCAGTCCGCGAAGCCGATCCACGGCGTATGCCGCAGCGCGATCCGCCCAATGTGCGGCCGCGACCGCCCGGACTCAACCACCGGTGGCGAGCAGTCGGAGGCGCCGCTATTGACACATCTGTGTCAGGATAGCACAGTAGTGTCATGCCCGACGCCACCCTCCGCGAACGCCAGGCTTCGCTCGCCCGCACCGCCATCTTCGAGGCGCTCGTGCACCATCTCGAGGCCGGTGACGCCGACGACGTCCCGATGGAAGACCTCGCGACGGAGGCCGGCGTCTCCCGGCGCACGCTCTACCGCTATTTCCCCACGCGCTCCGCCCTCCTCGCCGAGGCCGCCGAGTGGGTCCGCTCCGACGTGCTCGAGCTGCCGATCGACATCGGCGACGAAGGGATCGCGCGCAGCTTCCGGACCGCCGCCTCGCGCCTCGAGGGTCGGCCAGGGCTCGCACGCGCCCTCCTTCGTTCCACCACGGGCCGCGTGCTTCGCGGCGAGTACCGCCGCGCACGCGTTGACGCCATCCGCCGCGCGCTCGCTCGTGAGGTGCCGGGCATCTCCCGGCGTGACATGGACAAGGCCGCGCCGCTGCTCGCCTATCTCTGCAGCTCCAACGCCTGGATCACCATCCAGGACGAATCCGGGCTCGACGCCCGGCACGCCCAGTCCGCCGTCGAGTGGGCCATCGACACCCTGCTCACCCGGCTGCGCGACGACACGACCCCGACCCGGAAAGGAGGCAAGCGATGAACGCGACCACGACTTCCAAGGCACGCACCGTCCACTTCCTCGGCAACAACGAGATCACCGTCCTCGTGTCCGGGAGCGAGTCGGGTGGCACGTTCTCCGTCATGGAGCTCGTCGTGCAGCCGCGCGGCGGCGCCAACGCGCTCCACACCGATCACTGGGTCGAGGTCTTTCACATCCTCGACGGCGAGGCGGAGTGGACGCTCGAGCGCGACGGTCAGCTCGACACGTGGACAGCGCGGCCCGGTGATACCATCGTCGTCCCACGGGGTGCGAAGCACCGCTTCGCGGGAGCGGGCACTACGCCCTGTCGCATGCTCACCATCGGCCCCGCGGAGTACGAGCAGTTCTTCCGGGCACTCGCGGATGCGTGGAAGGGTCCGTTCGATCGGGAGCGGACGCCGCAGGCCGTGGGTCCGGTGTTCGAGCGGTTCGGCATGCGGCTCTGCGCGGCGTAGTCGGACATCGCGCACCGGTTGGCAACGGTCGCGCGACAACTGGCGCGGCACCCGACCGCATCGCAACGTTGGCGATGATCCGTTCCCTCGCCCTCATCGCACTGCTGCCGGCGCTCGCCGCCTGTGCATCGTCCACCGCTGCGGGTGGCGCCCCTGCCGAAGCCGATCGTGCGCCGAAGCCGCCGGCGCTCGAAGTCCGCATCGTGCACGCCGCCTCGAATCCGATCCTCTCCGACGGCACCGACTACACCGCCGACGCCGCGCCGCTCGTTGCCGATGGCAGGCTGTACATCATCACCGGGCGTGACACCGCCCCCGTGGGCGTCAACGACTTCCTGATGCCCGAGTGGCAGATGCTGGTCACCAGCGACGACCCGATGCTCGGCCAGTGGCTGCACTATCCGCACTTCCTGAAGCCGGACGCGGTGTTCAAGTGGGCTGCGCCGGGCCGAGCGTACGCCGCGCAGATCGTGCGCGGGCCGGATGGCAGGTTCTATCTCTACGCGCCAGTGATCCACGCGGCGGCCACGACGCGCGACAGGTTCGCCATCGGCGTCGCCGTCGCGCCAACGCCGCTCGGTCCGTGGGTGGACGCGCACCCGTCCGGTCCGGTGGTGTCGCAGTCGTATCCCGTGCCGAACAACATCCAGAACATCGATCCCACCGTGCTCGTGGACGACGACGGGCGCGTCTACCTGTACTGGGGGACCTTCGGCCGGCTGAAGGGCGTCGAGCTCGAGCGCGACATGGTGACGTTCAAGGGCTCGCCCGTGGACGTGCACACGCTGAACGGCTTCTTCGAGGCGTCGTGGCTGTTCAAGCGGAACGGGACCTACTACATGGCGTACGCGGCCAACACCGCCGGCCCCACGTCGGACTGCACGGAAGCCGTCTACTACGCCTGCATCGCCTACGGTACCGCGCCGTCGCCACTCGGCCCGTGGACGTATCGGGGCGTCATCCTCGACCCCGTCTCGTCCACGACGTCGCATCCGGGGATCATCGAGTACAAGGGAAAGTGGTACATGACCTATCACACCGCCGACGCGAAGAATGGCGGGAATTTCCGGCGCTCCGTCGCCATCGACCGGGTGGAGTGGGACGACAGCGCCACGCCCGCGCGCATCCGCAAGGTGATTCCCACCGGCGGGGCGCTGCCTGACACGACGCCCATCGCGAACATCGCGTCGTGGGCACGCATCACCGCGTCCAACGCGCCGTTGCCCGTGCAGTACTGGCTGCGCGCCGTGAACGACGGCAAGGTGCATCCGTCGCCGCTGCCGCCGGACATGTGGGCCACCTGGTCGCGCAACAACCCGCCGCAGCAGTGGATCCTCTATCAGTGGGACCAGCCGGAGACGCTCACCGGCGCCAGCCTGCACTTCTGGGGCGATCATCCCGCCGGCTCCGGCGTCGGTGTCGCGCCACCGAAGGCGTGGCACCTCGAGTATCGGGACGGCTCGACGTGGCAGCCCGTCAACGCGACG
>Ga0207664_10002317_pt1 | contig 12574 bp, 11 predicted proteins | sample LARL83metaG_FD_184349 | JGI IMG/M metagenome (GOLD analysis project Ga0207664, IMG submission 184349) | Corn, switchgrass and miscanthus rhizosphere microbial communities from Kellogg Biological Station, Michigan, USA - LAR L8-3 metaG... | ecosystem: Host-associated > Plants > Roots >...
CCACGATGTTCATCGGCATCATCGACGGGAAGGTGACCCGCCAGAATGTCTGCCAGGCGTTGGCGCCGTCGATCCGCGCGGCCTCCTTGAGGTTGGCGTCCACCGCCTTCAGCCCGGCGAGGTAAAGGACCATCACGTACCCGGCCTGCCGCCAGCTCGCCTCGACCAGGACGGCCCACAGGTTCAGGCTCGGGTCGCCGAGCCAGTCGATCAGGTTCGCGTTCGTGTTGTGCCCGATCACGGTGTTGATCAGGCCGTAGTTGGGTGAGTAGAAGAATTCCCAGATGATGCCGATCAGGGCGAGGCTGAGCATGACCGGCAGGAACAGGACGGTCTGGTAAACGCGGTTGCCGCGCAGCCCGGTGTCGATCAGCACGGCGAAGAACATCCCGAGGGGCGTCGCGACGAAGACGAACACGCCCAGCCAGATCAGGTTGTGCTCCACCGCGGGCCAGAACGGCGGGTAGTTGGTGGCCGCCTCGTGGTAGTTTCCCAGGCCGGTGAAGCAGCCGTTATCCGGGAACAGGCCGCCGGCGATGCAACTGCGCGCGTGCAGGCCGCCGATGCCCGTCCACTTGAACAGCGAGAGCGCGATCGAGACCACGGCCGGGCCCCAGATGAAGGCGATGTCGGCAGTGACGGGTATCGCGAGCATCGCCACGACAACCAGGATGTCCCGGCGGGAAAAACGGCGGCCGGACCGCCTGCGGCGGCCAGCTGGCGCCTGCTCTTCCCGCCGGGACGGAGCCCGGGGGGCCACATCGTGGGTCACGACTGGTGTCCCGTTCGCATTGTTAGCCAAAGATGGACTTCGCCTGACTGGCCAGGCTGGCTTGCATCGGCTTGATGCCAGACGCGGCGGGGTTGGCGATGAATTTAAGGATCGCCGTCTCCAGGGCCGTCGCCATCGGCGGCGCGGTGTCCCGGTCGCCGAACTGCGCGACGCCCTTGAGGTTCGCCATCGCCGACACCGAGGCGGTCTGGATGGTGTTGTAGGTCGGCACCTGGGCGCCGGTGGCCACCGCCACGTCCCACTGGTCGTACTTGAGGTAGCTCGCCTCGGCGCCGCCGGTGCCGATGTACTCGAGCACCTGCTTGGCCGCGTCCTTGTTCTTCGCCTTGGCCGGCAGGATGAAGCCGTCCATCGGCGCGTCGATGTAGTCCTGGCCGAAGCTGGGGTTGATCGCGGGGAACGGGAAGAAGGCCAGGTCGTCCAGCTTCTTGCCGTCGGTGACGTACTGGGCGGCGATCTGGTTGGTGCCCTGGAACATCATGCCCGCCTGCTTGGCCTCCAGGACCTTCACCCCGTCCTGCCAGATGCGGCCGGCCGCGCCGCTCTGCAGGTAGGGCATGAGCTCGCTCCAGTGGGTGAACACGTCGGTGACCTGCGGGTCCGTGTAGGACGCCTGGTTGTGCATCAGCTTGATGTGGTAGTCGAAGCCGTTGATGCGCAGGTTCAGTATGTCGAACATGCCGAGCGCCGGCCACTGGTCCTTGTCGGCGAATCCGAACGGGATCAGGCCGTCGGACTTCATCTTCTTGACCAGGGTCATCAGGTCGTCCCAGGTCGCGGGGACCGTGTAGCCCTTCTGCGTGAAGGTGCTCTTGTTGTAGAAGACCACCCAGGGGTAGTTGTAGATCGGCACGAAGTAATAGTGGCCGTCCGCGCCCTTGCACAGCGACTTCACCGCGTCGCTGAAGTTCCCGCCGATCTTGTCCCACACGTCGTCGATCGGCGCGAGCAGGCCCTGAGCCGCGAAGTACTGCATCCGGTACCCGGCGAACCAGGTGGCGAGGTCATCCGGCGTCCCTTGCAGGTAGGACGTGATGTCATTCTGAAAAGTGTTGTGGTCGACGGTGTTAACCGTGACGTTGACGCTGGTGGCCTGCTTGGCGTTGGCCACCAGGGCCGCGAAGGCCTGCTTCGGCGCGGGGTCGGAGTAGTTGGAGCCGAAGCTGATGGTGCCGCCGCTCGCACTAGCGCCGCCTGACGCGGCCGAGCTGCCGCCTGCTGCCGTGCTTGAGCTGCTTGGGCTTGAACTACACGCGGCGAGGGCACCTGGGACGGTGACCAGCCCGGCGGCTGCGGCCAGTCCCTTAAGGGCGGCTCGTCTGCTGAATGGGAGATCTTCGGGGGAGGATGTGCGCTTCATTGCCACTCCTTGCAGGTACTGCCCGCCTTTTCGGAAACCCTCGGCGTGGTTAACGAGAGCTGACAGGATCATCTCAACAGAGCACACGACCTTGTCAAGATCCGCTCAGGCAGGCTTATTGACCTGTTATATTGCGACATATACGCCGTCAGGGCGCGCCAGCACTACCTGTTCTAGCCCTTGCCGCACCTGACCTCATCCTTACGGTGGCTTACTGCGGTCGGCTTTGATAGAAGTTGACCAACTTCCGTGCGGTAGCGTATGAACAAACGGCAGGAAATGTCATGCAGCCTCGACCATCTCGACACCCTTAGGTTGCCTGCATGACCGGGATCGTCAAGCGCGTCTCCGCCCTCGCGGACGGCCGGGAGCGTGAGCTGGCCCCGCCCGCAGGCCGCCGATGCTGCTCATGTTGACGATCGAGCCGGTCCCCTGTTCGCGCATGACCCGGACTTCTTCCCTGATGCACAGCCACGTGCCCTTCACGTTCACGGCCATGATGCGGTCGAAGTCCGGCTCAGCGACCTGGTCCAACGGGCCGGCCTGCGTCATCGCGGCGTTTGGACACTCGTGTCAGGAGCTCTATTTACCTCGTACTCGATGCCGATGCCCTCAACCCGGGTGGTATGCATGAGCAGCCCTTGATGTTCACTCGCCGGGCAGGGTCGCGGCGATGACCCTGACGGTCGAGATGTCGGGTGCCTGGAGGAAGAGGTCTGCGCCCGCCGCCTCCAGTGCAGGGCCGTTAGCCGTGAGGTGTGCATCGCGGTCGGCATCATCCTTGAAGACGTCGAAGATCGCGAATGACGCCGGCCCTAGGCGCAGCGCGAACCACGCAACGGCCAGACCCTCCTGGCGAACTATGTCGACGACCGTCTTGAACCTGGCCTCGACGTCATCGACGCGATCCGGCTTCGCCTCGACACGGATGAGCAGTCCGGTGGTGACCATGGGCCCGAGCCTCCTTTTGTAGCGATCGTTAGAAAAGACCCTACAGCTCTTTTCTAACGATCGCTATAAAATGTGGGGGTGAAAACTGGACGCCCCCGCTCATTCGACCGGAACCAAGCCTTGGAGCGCGCTATCAGCGTCTTCTGGGAGTACGGGTACGAAGCGACATCGATTGCCATGCTCACCAAGGCGCTCGGCATCGGCGCTCCCAGCCTCTACAACGCCTTCGGCGACAAGCGCGAGCTGTTCCTCGAGGCCCTCGACCGCTACCTCGCCACCTATGCGGCCTTCGCAACAGCCGCGCTTGAGCAGGAACCGCGCGGCTACGACGCCCTTGCCAGGCTACTGCGTGAAGCTGCCGCCTCCTACACCCGGCCGGATCAGCCGGCCGGGTGCCTGCTCATCTCGGCCGCGACAAACTGTAGTCCGCAGTCGGCCCAGGTTTCGGAGCATGTGCGTTCACTCCGCATCGCGGGCAGAGCGGCGCTCGAGGCGAAGCTGACCACCGCCAAGGACGGCGGGGAGCTGCCTGATGACTGCGACGTTCAAGCGCTCGCGAGCTTCTATGCGGCGACCCTGCAGGGAATGTCCGCGCAGGCTCGCGACGGCGCGACCCAAGCCGATCTGCTCGGCATCGCAACCACTGCGCTTGCCGCGTGGCCCGTGCCAGTGTCTACTCGACGATCGCCAGCCCCGCGAGCTTCTTCGGGTCGAGGATCAGGTCGATCTCGACGATCCGCTGGTTGACCACTATGATGCCGACGACGGCGAGCACGGTTCTCCGCGCCTTGGCGATGACCCCTGCGGCACCGTTGACCAGGGCAGGTTCGCATAGGGTCGCGAACTGCGGCCCTTGCACCGCGGCGTGCTGCTCCTTATGGTTCACGTGAGTTGTTCGGTCTCGCAGGAGTGGGCAGGCGGCCCCTTATGCGCGAACGCCTCAGTGTGGTGTCAGGACGCCGCCGGTCTTGACGATCTCGGCGATGACCTCATCGAGCGGGGTGGCCTGGATGCCGAGCAGCCGCTGGGTGTCGCCGCTGTCGAGGATGGCGGGCCGCTCGGTCATGTAGAGCATCTCAGTGACCTCGGCGACCATTCTGTCGGAGGCGGCCAGGACGGCGAGGTCGTCTCTGGTCATCGCCGCGAGGGTGGCCGGCGCGGTTCCAGCGGCTTCGGCGATCAGCCGCGTGAGCTGGCGCAGCGAGATGTCGGCGGTGCTCGGGACGTGCCAGGCGCGGCCCCACGACGCCTCGTGCTCGCCGGCTGCGATGGCGGTCCGGGCGGTGTCGACCGTGTACGTCCACGAGTGCGGAGCGTCCAGGTCGGCCGGGAAGAACGTCGCTTCCTGTCCGGCGAGCACCGCCGGCTGGACCGTGAGGGTGTAGTACGAGACCGCGCCGGGGCCGAGGAAGTCGTGGGCCCGGACCTCAGTGGCGCGGACCCGCCCGGCGTCGTGCGCGGCCTTCGCGTCCAGCCACATCTGCGCGCGCACCTTCCCCTTGACCGTGGCCGCCGCGAGCGGCAGGCCCTCGGTCACGGGACCGTCGACGGGGCCGTAACCGTAAGCGTTGCCGACCATGACGTAGTCTGCGCCGGTCTGTTCAGCGGCCGCCAGGAGGGAGGCCGCGAGCGGGGGCCACAGGGCCGGCCACTGGTCGTAGGGCGGCATCGCGCAGTTGTAGAGGGTCGCGGCGCCGCGGGCGACCTCCGCGAGCCTGGCGGTGTCGGCGGCATCGGCCGCTACCAGCTCGATCCCGGGGTGAGCCGGCCCGGACCCGCGGCGGCTGACGAGCCTGACCTGCTCGCCGGCCTCGGCCAGCAGCAGAGCGGTGGGGATGCCGGTAGCCCCAGCGCCGACGACAACCTTCAGTGACATGTGAGCTCCTTCAGTGAATCGAGTGGCCGCAGAGCAGGCCGCCTGTCCGATTCTCGCCGGGGCGGACGCCGTACAGTAGTGGCCTGAATGCCAATGAGACCAAGGATCTGGACATGCATCGCATCGGCGTCATCGCGGTCCCGCCCGTGACGGCCTTCGACCTCTCCATCCCCGAGCTCATCTTCACCGCTGCGGAGGCCGGCGGCGCGCCCGCGTACGACGTCGTCGTCTGCACTCCTCAGCCGGGCGTCGTGGCGACCACCGGCAACGTGAGCGTCGTCGTCGAGCACGGGCTCGACATCTTGCGAGAGGCGGACACGGTCATCGTCACCGGCTCCGGGCGCCGCGAGGACTTCGACCCGGCCATCCTGGCCGTGCTGCGCGCCGCGCACGCTGAGGGCCGCCGGGTGGCGTCCATCTGCACCGGCGCGTTCGCGCTCGCCTCGGCCGGCGTCCTGGACGGGCGGCCGGCGACGACGTACTGGCCCTACACCGACGAGCTGGCCCGGCGGTTCCCCCGCGTCAGCGTCCAGCCCGGCGTGCTGTTCACCGATGACGGGAGCGTGCTCACCTCAGCTGGGGTCGCCGCCGGAGTCGACCTGTGCCTGCACATGATCCGGAGCGACCACGGCGCGGCCACGGCCAATCGGGTGGCCCGGCTGGCCGTCGTGGCGCCGGTGCGCCACGGCGGGCAGCAGCAGTTCATCGACTCCCCGCTGCCGCCCGAGCGCGGCACCTCACTCGGCGAGACGCGCGCGTGGGCGCTGGAGCGGCTCGATGACGAGCTCACCCTCGCCGACCTGGCCGCGCATGCCCACACCAGCGTCCGCCACCTCACCCGGCGGTTCCACGCGGAAACCGGGCTGAGCCCGCTGCAGTGGCTCCTGCACCAGCGCGTCGACCGGGCCCGGGAACTGCTCGAGTCAACGACGCTGCCGATGGACCAGGTAGCCCGGCACAGCGGCCTCGGGACCGCCGAGTCGCTGCGCCAGCACTTCACCCGCCAGGTCGGCCTGAGTCCGAGCGCCTACCGCGCGAGCTTCACCCAGGCCCCCAAGTCCCGCCGCTACTGACCGGACGTGCCGCTGCCCAGCGCTGGCGCCCTGCTTGGGTGGCGTGGCGGGCAGACGCCCGGCACGGCGTTCAACGGCCGGCTGCCCGGATACCAGGGCACGCAGGTAGGCGATCACCTCGCCGGTGGGGCCGCCGGCCCCGGCGGCGTCGATGTAATCCTGGTGCAGATGCGACACCACGCAAGGCCTTGGTAACAGCACCCGCCGGTACCGGGCTGGAACTGTCAGCGGACGTCCAGGACGGCCTTGCCGTCGATCTTGCCGTCGGCGAGCGCGTCAAGGGCGTCGCCGACCTGGTCCCAGCCGGCATGCAGGCCGATGGGGGCGACGAGCCGGCCGCCAGCGAGCAGCCCGGCCAGGGTGGCCAGGTCATCGCCGGGGGCATCGTGCTGGGCGTAGGAGAGGTAGCTGCGGATGATGGCGTTCTCGTGCCCGAAGAAGCTGGCCAGGGTCAGCTGGGCGGGCTCCGGGTCAACGACGCCGACCAGCACTACAGTTCCGCCGGGCGCGACCTTGGCGACCGCCGCGGCCAGGGTGCGGCCGCCAATGTTGTCCAGGACCAGGTCGAACAACCCGTCCGCGTCTTCCGCCTGGGCGACAACCCCAGCCGCGCCAGCACCCAGCAGGGCCGTGCCCGCATCCGGGCGGCGGCTAACCGCGATCACCTGGGCCCCTGCCAGCGCGGCGAGCTGGATCTGGAACCGCCCCACGGTCCCGGCGGCGGTAACCAGGACCCGGCGGCCGAGCAGGCTCCCGCCCGCCGCCACGGTCCGCAGCGCCGTGCGCCCTGCGATGCCCAGCGTGGCCGCCGCGGCCACGTCCACGTTGTCGGGCAGCACCGCGAGGGAGCGCACCGGCACCGCCGCCCGCTCAGCCCAGCCAGCGTTGTCAATCAGGGCGGCAACCCGGGTCCCTGCTGCCGGGCCGCTGCCGTCCAGGGCCGGCGCGAGCACGGTCCCGGCGATGTCCTGCCCAGGCCGCCAGCCTGCCGGGCGGGCCGCCAGCAGCGCGACCTCTCCAGGATTCAGGCTGAATGCCTCCACCGCCACCAGCGCCTCATCCGGTGCAGGCACTGGCTCGGGTACCTCAGCCAGGCTGACCCGGCCGGGCCCACCGGGCGCGTTAACGATCGCACGCATCAGATCCTCCTCGTAAATGGGTGACGGATCCACCCCACCGCGCACCGTGGCTCCGAGCAACGCCCGGATCGCATGCGGAACAATCATCAATCGTGATGGGTTCCCCGGAACGGGAGGTGAGGTGCCGTGGAACTGCGGCAACTGCGGTACTTCGTGACCGTGGCCGAGCACCGTCACTTCGGCCGGGCAGCCGAGGCGCTGCACATCGTGCAGCCCGCGGTCAGTCAGCAGGTCGCCCGGCTGGAACGCGAGCTCGGGCTGGCGCTGTTCGACCGGTCACGCCGCCAGATCGCCCTCACCCCGGACGGACGGGCGTTCCTACCGCACGCCCGCCGGGTCCTCGACGCAGCCGACCAGGCCGCCCGTGCCGCTGCCGGGCTGGCCGCCGGCCATTCCGGGCTGCTGCGCGTCGGCAGCAGTCAGGCCCTCGGTCCGCGCCTGGAGCAGATCCTCACCGAGTTCCGCCAGCGGCGGCCGGACACTGCCATCGAGCTCATCCCCGCCGCCGCCCCGGCCAAGCTGGCCGCAGTCGCCGCGGGCGAACTGGACGCCGCATTCGTCCGCGCCGCCGCGCCCACCCCCGGCGTCAGCATCAGCCACCTCTGGGACGAGCCGCTCCACGCCGCCATCCCCGCCGCACTGGCACCCCGCGACAGCGGTTGCGTCAACCTCGGAGCACTTTCCGGCCTGCCGCTGTCGCAGGCCGGAAAGGCCGCCAACCCAGGCGTGCACGACCTGATCACCGCCGCCTGCCAGGCCGCCGGGCTCGCCCCTGCGCCCGGCCCGTCCCTCACCAGCATCCAGGACCTGCTCGCCGCCCACGTCGCCGCCGGCCACTGCTGGACCCTGCTTTACGCCAGCACCCCTTCTGCCACCATCCCCCGCGGCGTCGCCCTCCTCCCCACCCGCCCTGCCATGGGCGTCCCCACCAGCCTCGCCGTGCCGGACCCCGCCCGGCGCACTCTCACCAGTGAGTTCCTCGCCGCCGCACGCGACGCGATCACGCCGTCTCCGTAGGAAAGCTGCAATACCGGCAAGCTCGGTTGGGATCTCAAGGCCCACCAGTCCGCTTGACTTAAAAGCCGGTCGCCTCGCGGATCAAGATGACTGTGCCCCGGCCAGGAATGGCCTCCCGCTCCAGGATGAGGATCTTGCCGATGAACGAGGTCTGCCCGTACAGCTCACTGAGCCGACGCCATTCCCTGGGACAGAAGGGTTAGAACTTAAGCTCAGTCCCCGGCACCGAGGGAATCCTGCTGGGCGGTCAAGCGCTGAACCCGCCGTCGACCGGCAGCACTACCCCGCTAAGGTGGCTGGCCCGGTCGCTGAGCAGAAACGAGGCCACCGCGCCGACTTCCGCGCCGGTCCCCGCCTTGCGGAGCGGGGTGGCCGCGATCCGTGCCTCGACACCGCCGGGAATGGCCAGCCTCGTCTGGGCGAGCATCGGCGTTTCTGTTGGACCAGGGGCAATCACGTTGACCCGGATGCCGAGCGGCCCGAAGTCGTGCGCCGCCGTGCGGGTGAGGCCGATGACCGCGTGCTTGGTGGCCTGGTAAGCGCCCATGCCGGAGCTGCCGCGCAGCCCGCCGATGCTGCTCATGTTGACGATCGAGCCGGTCCCCTGTTCGCGCATGACCCGGACTTCTTCTCTGATGCACAGCCACGTGCCCTTCACGTTCACGGCCATGATGCGGTCGAAGTCCGGCTCAGCGACCTGGTCCAACGGGCCGGCCTGCGTCATCGCCGCGTTGTTGTACGCCCCGTCGAGGCGGCCGAACCGTTCGACCGTCTCGTCGACGAACCGGGCCACGGCCGCGGCGTCCGCGACGTCGCCGGTCGTGTACGCGGCGTCGTACCCGGCCGCTTCCAGTTCGGCGGTGAGCGCCGCCAGGGGTTCCTTGGAGCGGGCGGCGAGCATGAGCACCGCGCCGTCGGCGGCCAGCACGCGCGCGGCGTCAGCGCCGATGCCCATGCTGGCCCCGACGACGAGGACGACCTTGCCGGCCAAAGGAGGTTTCGAGGTGTCCATGCGCTACCTGCGTCCCTCCAGGCCGAACCGGGCGAGCAGGCGCGTTGCCGCCGCGTAGCCGAAGGGCGTGCCCGGCCACTGGGTGACGTTCGCGCCGCTTGCGACGTGGTAGTAGTTGTGGCAGCCGGACTCCATCGCCGAGGCGGTCGTGGCGAGCCGGCGGTCGATCCAGGCCGTCCAGCGGCGCTGCGCGAACGGCTTGGTGTCGATGGAGCGAACTGGCTTTCCAAACACGGGCCGGCCGAACACGGGTTCTTCTTGGAGGCGCCGCACAGCGTTCGCCGCGACCTCGGCTTGTCGTTCGAGCTGGTGGATGATGGACCCGCCGCCGTTGGTGTTCGGCCCGTAGAGGATGAAGAAGTTCGGAAAGCCCGGGACGGTGATGCCCAGGAACGCGCTGGGCCGACCCTGCCAGGCGTCGTGGAGGCCGCGCCCGTCGCGCCCCTTGACGTCGATGTCCGCCAGGAAGCTGGTCGGCTGGAAGCCCGTGCTCAGGATCAGCACGTCCGCCTGCCGCTCGGTGCCCGTGGCGTCGACGATCCCGGTCGGCGTGACCCGGGTTACCTCGTGCGGCACGAGTTCCACGTTGGGGCGGTTGAGCGCCCCGTAGAAGTTGGACGCGCGCACGACCCGCTTGCACCCCCACGGGTACTGCGGGGTCACCGCCGCCCTGGTGGCCGGGTCGTCGACGCTCTGGTTGATGAACGCCACGCACGCGGCGCGCACCGCGCGCTGCTGCTTGCTGCGCGCGTCGAACGCCTTGAACCGGCGCGCGCCCTGGTAGAAGATCCAGGCTCGGTTCGCGCGCTGGGCGAGCGGGACGTGCCGGTAGAACCACAGCTCCCGCCGGGTGAACGCCCGCTCCTGCTTCGGCTCGATCCAGCCCGGTTCCCGCTGGTAGACGTAGAGCTGGGCGACGTCAGGGGCGATCGCCGGCACGACCTGCACGGCCGTCGACCCGGTGCCGACGATGGCCACGTTCTTGCCGGACAGGTCGTGCTCGGGTTCCCAGCGGGCGGTGTGGAAGCACGGGCCGGCGAACGAGGCGAGGCCGGGCCAGTCCGGATAACGGGGGACGCTGAGCAGCCCGGTCGCAGTGATCACCACGTCGAACTCGTGCTGCTCGCCGTCTCCGGTGGACAGCACGTAGCGCGCCGTGGATTCCTCCCAGGTCAGGCTGGTGACCCGGGTGTTCAGCCGCAGGTGCGGCCGCAGGCCGAACACGTCGACGACGTGTTCGGCGTACGCCAGCAGTTCGGGCTGGGTGGCATGGGTGCGCGGCCACTCGTACTTCAGGAACGAGTACGAGTAGGCGTGGGAGTGGATGTCGACCTCGCAGCCCGGGTAGGTGTTATCCCGCCAGGTCCCGCCGATGCCGGCCGCCTGCTCGAAGATGACGAACTCGGCGCTGGTGCGCTGGCGCAGCTTGACCGCCGCGGCGAGCCCGCCGAGCCCGGAACCGATGATGGCTACGCGCACCGGGCGCTGCGGGCCGCCGCTCACGGCGCCCGCTCGGCCGAGGCCCGGGGAGCGAGCGCCTCCATCTCGGTCACCACGTCGATTACGGCGGGCCGTTTGCTGGCCAGCGCCTGCTGCAGCGCGCCCTCGAAGTCCGCCGCCTTCTTGACGGTCAGCCCGAGCACGCCCATCGACTCCGCGACCCGGGCGAAGTCTGTCTCCCGGAAGTGCCAGAGCTCGCCGTGCCGGCCGTGCAGCGAGCCGCCGTACGCCGCGCTGTAGGGGTTGATCTCCTGGTTGAGCGAGCTGTTGTTGTTGACCACGATGACCGCGGGGATCTGCCGCCTGGCGGCGGTCTCCAGCTCGGCGATGTGGTACCAGAACCCGCCGTCGCCGGTGAACAGGACGACGGGCCGGTCCGGCTGGGCGACCTGGGCGCCCAGGGCGGCCGGCAGCCCCCAGCCGAGGGAGCCCGCGGCCCTGATGTACCCCTGGCCGGGGTGGCGCAGGTCGATCATGCCGCCGGTCCACATGCCCGAGTGGCCGGTGTCTGACACCAGCAGGGCGTCGTCCGGCAGGTGGGCGGTGAGCTCGCCGCACAGCCGCTCCGGCCGGATCGGCACCTGGTCGGAGGCCATCGGCTCGGCCCACTGCTCCCGCCAGGAGCGCACCAGGTCCGCCGCGCGCCGCGCCCAGTCCGCGTGGTCGCCGGCATCGGTGGCGAGCGCGCTCGCGAGCTCGGCGAGGCCGAGCTTGGCGTCGCCGAGGACGGCGAGCGTGTCGGGGTAGTGCCGCCCGATCTCGTTGGCGTCGATGTCCAGCTGGATGACCTTGGTGGACAGCGGCGGTACCTGCCACTTCAGCGTGACCTGGTTGCCGGTCTTGCTGCCGACGAACAGCACCAGGTCCGCTTCGAGCAGCACGTGGTTGGCGCTGGCCCTGGCGTACAGGCCGGGCACGCCGACGTTGAGCGGGTGATCCCCCGGCAGCACGTCCTTGGCGTTGAGTGAGGTCGCGACCGGCGCGGCCAGCCGCTCGGCCAGTGCGCGCAGCTCGGGGCCGGCGCCGGAGGCGCGGACCCCGCCGCCGGCGACGATGACCGGGCGGCTGGCCGCGCGGAGCAGTTGCGCCGCCGCGGCGATGGCCGCGGTGTCGGGGCGGGTGCGGAGCCGGGGAACGGTCGCCGGCTGCGGCGCGGGCACCGGGGCGTCGGTCTCGCCGTCCTCGACGTCCTCACCGGAGTGCCCGGCCACCTCCAGGTGGACGGGTCCCGGCTGGCCGGCGGTGGCGGCGGCGAACGCGTAGGCGAGCAGGTCAGGCAGCCGCCCGGCGTCGCTGACCTGCGCGCTGAACTTCGTCACCGGCTTGAACAGCGGGAAGTCCTCGATCTCCTGGTAGTAGTTCCGGCCGCGGCTCCAGTTGTACGGTCCGCCGGTCAGGGCCAGTACCGGAGAGCAGCCGAGGAACGGGTCGCGCAGCCCGGCGGCGAGGTTCGCGGCTCCGACGGTCTGGGCCATGCACACGCCGGGCCGGCCGCTGGCGCGGGCGTAGCCGTCCGCCATGTACACGGAGGCTTTCTCGCCGTGCGTCAGGATCCGGCGGACGCCGGTCCGTGCCTCCAGTTCGTAGAGCGTCCTGCTCAGGATCGTGGGGACAAAGAACACGGCGCTGACGCCGTAGGCCTCCAGGGACCGTGCCAGGTACTCGGCACCGGTGATCTTCGACGTCATTTGCTCTATGCCTCCTGGGCAACTACAGGCCGGAACCGTGGGAGCGCGCTGCCTTCGCCGGTGTCGTGAAACACCACCTCCACCGGCATGCCGACCGCGACTCCCGTCTCGCCGGCGTCCACGACGTTGGTCATCATCCGCGGTCCCTCGTCGAGCTCCACGTAG
>Ga0207664_10002318_pt1 | contig 12574 bp, 11 predicted proteins | sample LARL83metaG_FD_184349 | JGI IMG/M metagenome (GOLD analysis project Ga0207664, IMG submission 184349) | Corn, switchgrass and miscanthus rhizosphere microbial communities from Kellogg Biological Station, Michigan, USA - LAR L8-3 metaG... | ecosystem: Host-associated > Plants > Roots >...
CCGGCGGCCCGCACCGGGGCGGGGGTGAGCCACGCGGCGAAGAGCACCAGCGCGAAGGCGAACATCTCGGCCCCGAACATCACGGGGTGGGTCGAGAGCGGGTCGCCGAAGACGAGGATCCCGCCGACGATGCCCGAGACGTTGGCGGCGGTGCCGGTGACGGCGATGACCGGGACAGCGTCGCCATCCTGGAGGCCCTTGGCCGAGGCGTAGAAGGCGGCGACCGAGGCGACCACGGTGACGGCGGCCCAGGGGCTCAGGAGCCCGAGCGCGCCGTGCGCGCCGACGAGGCCGGAGATGGCCTTGATGGCGACGTCGGAGACGCCGAAGAGGATGCCGGCGGCCGCGCCGAGCATGAAGCCGTGATGCTCCTCGGGGGCACCGATCCGGGGGCCGGCGATGAGCAGGGTCCCGGCGGCCAGCAGCCCGCCCTCAAAGGCGATCATGGCCGGCACGGAGTAGTGCGAGTGGGCGCCGTGAGCGGCGGGCAGGCTGACGCCGAGGAGCAGGAGGCCGACGGCGGTGAGGATGATCCCGACCCACTGCTTGCGGGAGATGGCCAGCCCGAAGGTGCGCTCGGCCATGACCGCCAGCAGCACCACGCCGCCGGCGAGGACGGCCTGGACGAGCGAGAGCGGGGCGACCGCCATGGCGGCCACGTGGAAGATCCAGGCCGCGGAGGCGATCAGCATCCCGATGGCGAAGAGCTTGGAGGCGAACAGCGCCTTGGCCGAGCGCAGCGGGTGACGGATGTCGACCGCGGGCGCCGCGCACGCTCCCCGATGCTTGAACAGGAAGCCGACGTTCGTCGTCAGTGCGCAGGCGAGCGCGAGCAGGATGCCAAGGGCTTGTGTCATTCGGTAAAAGGACCTGGATCGAAAGGGTGGGCGGGAGGGCTAATGGCGCCTCACGCATCTCTTTCGGCATTCGCCGGTGGGGCTTGAGCACCAACCCCCGCGACCATGCGCAAATTGGACGCATGAGCTTCGGACCGGCGGCACTGTCGGACACGCTGACGATGGCACATTAAGCTCGGATATGTGGCACCTATGGACCTGCCCCTGCTGCTGATCGACATCGATGGGGTCATCTCGCTGTTCGGCTTCGACGCGGCGCAACCGCCTCCCGGACGGTTCCTCCTCGTGGACGGCATCCCGCACTACCTGTCCGCCGACGCCGCCGAGCTGCTCGGCGTTCTCCGGGAGCACTTCGAGCTGGTGTGGTGCAGCGGCTGGGAGGAGAAGGCCGACGAGTACCTGCCGCTGGCGCTGGGGCTACCCAGAGGTTTGCGCCACCTAACCTTCGCGCCCGCCGGGGCCGATCGGGCGGCGCGGCACTGGAAGCTCGACGCAATCGACACCTACGCCGGACAGGATCGGCCGCTGGCGTGGATCGACGATCAGTTCGACCACACCTGCGAGGCCTGGGCGGCATCGCGCGGCGCCCCGACCCGCCTGGTCGCGACCGACCCGGCAGTGGGTCTCACCGCCCGGCAAACCGCGATGCTGCGCGCGTGGGCCCTGGATCTGCGGCCGGCCGGCGGGTAGCGCCCGACGGCGCCTCACAGGCCCTGCAGGTGGCGCCGCCCGTGGTCGTCCTCGCTCGTGAAGCGCCGCGCCGGGTTGCCGACGACGACGAACCCGTCGGGGACGTCTCTGAGAACGATCGCTCCCAAGCCGACCAGCGACCCCCGGCCGATGCTCACATCGGGCCGGATGGCGGCGGCCGATCCGATGTAGCAGGCCCGCTGCGCATGCACCGAGCCTCCGACGACGGCCGCGGCCGCGAGCACGGCGTGCGAATCGACGATGGCATCGTGGCCGACGACCGCGTGCGCGCCGAGAAAGACGTGATCGCCCAGCGTCACACCACCGGCCACGGTCGCGCCGTCGCAGATGCAGACGCCGTGCCCCACCTCGATGCGCCGCGACAGCCCGGCCCGGGGATGGATGAGGGTCGCGAACCGCTCGGGGGCGAGCGCGAGCCGGGCGATGATCTCCGGGTGGCGGCTGTGGTCGCGCTCATTGTGGATCGTGCTGTGAAAGCGAACCCCGGGGAACCGGCCGCAGTCCGACAGGCCGCCGAGGACCTCGAGCCCGAGATGCTCCGAGCCCCGGGGGTGGTGGTCGTCCAGGAAGCCGAGGACGTTCCACGTCGGTTGACGCTCGTTGATCGCCTCGATCACGTCGAGGACATCACACGCACCACCCCCCGCGCCGAGGAGGATGATGTCCATCTGCTGGGGGCGGCGCCGGCTCCGGCCGGCGGCGGCGACCGCGTCTTCCGTGAGTGCCATGGGCAACTAACGGCCCTGATGCCCCCCTACTCGCGCGTCCGCCGGCGGCCTTCCGAGCCGTCAGTCAAAGCGCCCGTGGCGTCCCGCGCCCGCCCGGAAGCGCTCGAGGCCGTCCTGGACCTCGAGCAGGGACCGCCGCCCGTGGGCCAGCTCGTTGGCGAGCGCTTCGGTCTCGCCAAGCCCCTCCTGCTCCAGCAGCGAGAGGCGATCCTCGCGCAGGCACGTCTGCGGAAAGCCCGCCAGCGCCTCGGCGAGCTGGAGGGCGGCGGCCAGGCTCGTGCCCGTCGGCACGACACGGTTGACCAGGCCGATGCGCTCGGCCTCGGCCGCATCCACCGGGCGCCCGGTGAGGATCATGTCCATCGCGCGCGAGGCGCCGATGAGCCGGGGGAGGCGGACCGTGCCGCCGTCGATGAGCGGCACCCCCCAGCGCCGGCAGAACACGCCGAGCACCGCATCCTCCTCGGCGACGCGCAGGTCACACCAGAGCGCCAACTCGAGCCCCCCGGCGACGGCGTGCCCGGCGATGGCCGCGATCACCGGCTTGGAGAGGCGCAGGCGCGTGGGGCCCATCGGCCCGTCGCCATCGTCTCGCACCCGGTTGCCCGATCGGGTGCCCGCCGCCTGCAGATCGGCGCCGGCGCAGAACACACCGCCCTCGCCGTGCAGGACGGCCACCGCGGCCTCGCGGTCGGACTCAAAGCCCCGAAACGCATCGGCGAGCGCCTGCGCGGTGGGGCCGTCGACGGCGTTGCGCCGCTCCGGCCGCGACAGCAGGACCGTGGTGACCGGCCCGCTCCGCTTGACCCGGACCGCCTCGGCCGCGCTCACGGCGCCCCCACCGCGCGGCCGACGAAGATGCGCAGCGCCTCGACGATCTCCTCGGCGCCCGGTCCCGACGTGGCCAGCGGCGAGAGCGGACCCACCAGCGCCTCACCGCAGCCGCCGACGAGCGCCGCCGCCGTCAGGCTGACGTTCTGCTCGGGGAGCTCCCCGGCGTCGATCCCCGCTGCCAGTCCCGCCGCGATCAGCTCGGCATAGCGCGCGCGGTAGGCGATCCGCTCCGCATCGACGCGTGGGTCGACCGGCTCGGCGATCAGCGCCCACGCCAGCCGCGGATTGCGCAGGGCCCGCCGCGCGAAGGTGGCGAGCACCGTCTCGAGGCGCTCCCGTGCGGTGACCCCTGCCGCCAGCTGGTCGGCCGCGGCCTGCATCGCCCGCTCCTCACGCGCGCAGACCGTCCGAAAGACCTCCACGAAGAGCTCCTCCTTGGAGGCGAAGTGCCGATACAGCGTGCCCGCCGCGACGCCCGCGCGCTCCGCGATGGCCAACACCGAGGCCGCGCCGTAGCCGCCCTCCTCGATGAGCTCGCGCGCCGCGTTGAGCAGGCGCTCCCTGGTGCCGGCGGCGACCGTGCCCACGCGCGTCATCCCTTGAACGTCGAGGGTCCGAGGTCTCCGAACGGCTCGTCGCGGGCGCGCACCGCGGCCCGAAAGCCCTCGCGCGCCGCGTGGCCCTGAAAGGCGTAGCCCTCGGGGGTGTGGCGCGCCGCCCCGTCGAAGACGGTGCCGAGCACCTGGGTGGCGTGCAGCCCCTGCGCGTACAGCTGCTGGTTGACCAGGAGCTTCATCATCCGCAGCTGGTTGACCGGGACCCGGGCGATCCGCTCCACCAGCACCTCGGTGCGCTCGTCCAGGCGATCGGACGGCGGCGCCTCGATGGCCAGCCCCCACTCCGCCGCCTCGGCGCCCGACAGGCAGTCGCCGGTGAAGAGCAGCCGCTTGGCGCGCTGCGGGCCGAGCCGGTAGGCCCACAGCGACGTCGTCGGCGACCCCCAGACCCGGGCCGGCGGGTAGCCGATCTTGGCGTCGGCGGCGATGACGAGCAGGTCCGCGCACAGCGCCATGTCGGTACCGCCGGCGACGCAGAACCCGTGGACCTTGCAGACCACCGGCTTGCCGCAGTGAAACAGCGACATGAAGGCGCGGACGTTGCGGCTCATCATCGCGTAGTCCAGTGTGGGGTCCCACACGGCCCCAGGATCGTGATTGGCCTGCATGACGCGGGGATCGAGCGGCGAGCCGGCCAGATGCGGTGCGTCATCCTCGCCGGCGAGCCGTCCCTGTCCCTCGGCGCTGACGACCAGGTCATAGCCGCCACAGAACCCCCTGCCGTTGCCGGCCAGCAGCAGAACGCTCACCGCGGGATCGAGGTCAGCGCGTTCGACCGCCTGCTCGAGCTGGGTGAGCATCTCCCGGGTGATGCCGTTGCCGCGCTCGGGCCGGTCAAGGGTCAGCCGGGCCACGCGGCCGTCGACCGCGTACTGCACGGCGCTCACGCTGATCGCCTCCGCTCGGCATCCAGCCTCGCCTGTAGGTCGGCGGCGTGAGTCATCCGGCTGCGGGCAGCGCGCGCTCGATGATCGCGGCGGCAGCGACTCCGGCGGGCAGCGTCCCGTAGACGCGTCCGCGGTCGCCCGCCAAGCGCGCGGCGCAGAAGGCGTCGGCCACCGCCGGCGGCGCGTGGCGGACGAGCAGGGATGCCTGGAGCCCGACCGCCAGATCCTCGACGAGACGGCGGGCGCCGAACTGGCCGGCGTCGAGCCGCTCCGCGGGGGTTGCGGCGTCGCCGCCGGAGAACGTCTGCGTGACGCGATCGCGGACCTGGGCGAGATGAGCGTCCAGGTGCGGGTCGGCCCCGGCGGCCAGCTCGCACTCGGCCAGAAAGGCCGGCAGGCTCTCGGGCTCCTTGACGATCGCGCGCAGCACGTCGAGCGCGGCGACATTGCCCGATCCCTCCCAGATCGAGTTCAGCGGGGCGTCGCGGTACAGCAGCGGCATCCCCGAGTCCTCCACGAACCCGTTGCCGCCCAGGCACTCCAGCGCCTCCGCGGCGTGGGCGGCGGCGCGCTTGGAGACCCAGTACTTGCAGACCGCGGTAGCGAAGCGGCGGAACGCGCCCTCGCCGGGCTCGTCATAGGCGCGAGCCACGCGCATCGCCGTCACGGTGGCGGCCTCGGACTCAATGGCCAGGTCGGCGAGGACGTTGCGCATGGCGGGCTGTTCGACCAGGCGCGCGCCGAAGGCCGAGCGGTGCCGGGCGTGATGGATGGCCTCCAGCGTGCCCCGGCGCAGACCCGTGGCGGAGCCCAACAGGCAGTCCAGGCGAGTGTGATTGACCATGCGGATGATCGCGGGGACGCCCCGCCCCTCCTCGCCGACGAGCCGGCCGAGCGCACCGCGGAACTCGACCTCGGACGAGGGCAGCGACCGGGTGCCCAGCTTGTCCTTGAGCCGCTGAAACTCCATCCCGGGTCCGCGCTCGACCAGGAAGCAGGAGAGGCCTCCCGGTGCCTGGGCCAGGACCAGGAAGACGTCACAGGGCGGATAGGAGCAGAACCACTTGTGACCATGGAGCTCGTAGCCCCCGTCCCCGACCGGCTCGGCGCGGGTGATGTTGGCCCGCACGTCTGAGCCGCCCTGGCGCTCGGTCATCGCCATCCCCGACAGCGCGCCGCGCTCGTAGTCGTCAAGGGTGAGCCGCGGCTCCCATTCGGCCGCCAGCTCCGGCGCGCCGTCGCGCAGCGCCGGGATCGCGGCGTAGGTCATCGAGACCGGGCACATGACCCCGTCGTTGGCGTTGCCCCACAGCATGAAGAGCGCGGCGCGAACGACGTGAGCGCCGGGCTCGGCCCGGCGCCAGGGCAGGCTGTGGATTCCGCGGCGCACCGCACCGCCCAGCAGCCAGTGCCAGGAGGGATCGAGCTCCACGGCATCGATGCGCGCCCCGTAGCGGTCGTGCGTGGTCAGGCGCGGCTCGTTGCGCTCCGCGCGGCGGGAGTGCTCCGCGGCCTCGACGCTGCCGGCCACGCCCCCGGCCTCGCGGGCCTGCTCGGTGCCCCAGCCGCCACCCTCGCGCTCCAGCGCCTCCCGGAGAGCCAGGTCGAGGTCGAACAGGTTCGCGGGCTGAAGCGGCGGCGCCTGGTTGAGCACGTCGCGCGCGGGGTCTGCGATCTCGATCGTGGCCATCGTTGTCTCCCTTGCCGTGGACCGCGTGAATCGTGATTCACAATCGTAGTGAATCCGGATTCACAACGCAAGGCTCGAACCGGGTGCCGTCGAGCTGGAGGGCGTAGAGCGCGCCTGAGATACCGAGGCGGCGGTCATTGGCGCAGAAGCCCGGGTACAGCGAGCGCTGGTACTCGGCGTTGAGCACCGGCTTGCCCGCCCGCAGGTACGGCCGGAAGGACCCGCACTCGCGGTACTGGTTGCACTGCTCATCCAGCGCGCCGTCGAAGGACGGCTCGAGCCTGGCCGCCTGCTCGGGGTCGTTCTTCTCGAGCACGGCCATGCCCAGCCGGTGAACCTCCCGGGCCACCCAGCGGTCATAGGTGAGTTGCCGCCCGGCGCTGATGGCAAACCCCGTCGGATTCTCGAAGCCGTCCATGTTGTCGGGCTCGACCGCATCAAAGCCCTTGCGCGCGCACATTCGAAACCGCGCCCGCATGATCGGCTCGAGCACGGACAGCCGCCGGACGTCGAGCCACCTCTCCCCCGGCCAGCCGTTGCCCTTGCCGCGCACCGACGCCGGGAACCGGGCGGCGTCGGATCGCCACCGCTCCCAGGTCCCGACGTCGATGTAGCAGATGACGTGCTGGCCGCGAGCATGGAGCCGAGCGACCTCCGCCGCCGGGTTGTCAAAGCCGTCGATGTCGGAGGCCTGCACCGGCTCGGAGCGCACCCGGCCCTCGAGCTGCCAGTACCAGCTCAGGTGAGCCGGTGGCACCCACCACGTCCGGGCGCCGGCCGTGCCGGCAGCAGCGCCCCAGGCGCACAGGCAGGCGACACACCCAGCGAACACCAGCCGTCCACGGCGGGACCTCACGACGCCGCCGGCTCTACGCGGCCGCTCCCGCGGTCGCCATCGTGCACTCGGCCACGCGATCGGTGGCGTCATGGGTGCCGCCGAGCAGGCGACGCGAGAGCTGGGCGCGGCGAAAGAACAGCGGCGCGTCGTGCTCCCAGGTCGCCCCGATACCGCCGTGCACGTTGATCATCGCCCGTGCCGCGAAGTCGAGCGCCGCGCCCGCGGCACTGCGCGCAGCGCTGGCCGCCAGCGGGAACTCCTCGGGGCGCGCCTCGCGCGCCCACCCCGCGTAGTACTCCAGGCCACGCGCGTTCTCCAGACGGCGCAGGACCTCGGTGAGCTCGTGCTTGATGGCCTGATAGGAGCCGATCGCCCGGCCGAAGGTGAACCGCTCCTTGGCATAGGCGACGCTGACGTCCAGGCAGGTCTGGACCGCGCCGATCGACTCGGCGGCGAGCAACGCCTGCGCGAGGTACCAGGCGTTGGCCATCGCGTCGGCGTCGGCGGCCAGCCTGCGCCCCCGCGCGCCCGTGAACGTGACATGGCCCAGCGACCGCGTGGCGTCGTAGCGGACCACGGACTCCACGCCCACGCCGTCGCCGTCGGCGGGGACCGCAACGGCCGTCGGCTGCCCATCGCCGTCCACGCCCACCACGACGAGGAGATCGGCGGCGGGGGCGTCGGGCACCCAGGCCACCTGACCGTCCACGGTCACCTCGTCGCCGGCGCCGCCCATGCGCGGCGCGGCGGCCCGCTCGACGCCTGCGACGGGCTCGACCGTCCACTGCGGACTCAGCTCGCTCGGGGGGCGGGCCGGGACATACGCCGGTCGCAGCTCGCCCGCCGCGACCGCGGGCAGGGCCTCGTCGCCGGCGGCGTTGAGGATCGCCGTGGCCGGCAGCAGTCCCAAGAGGGGCACCGAAGCCAGCACGCGTCCGCACTCCTCGGCGACCAGGAGGGCGTCGAACCCACCCAGCCCCGCGCCGCCGTGGTCCTCGTCGATCAGCACTCCGGGCCAGCCCGCCTCGACGGCCGTCGGCCAGAGATCGGGCAGGGAGGCGGGATCCTCGAGCGCGCTCCGCGCCGCCTCCACGGTCTTCACGCGCGCGAGGGAACCGCGTGCGGCCTCGCGCAACAGCACCTGCTCGTCGGAGAGGGCAAAGTTCATGACGTCACCGCCTGCTTCTCGATGGCCCGCAGCTCGCTGAAGGGCACGCCCTTGTCCAGCCGCGGTTCCGACGGCAGGCCGAGCACCCGCTCGCCGATCGTGTTGCGCAGAACCTGCTCGGTGCCACCGGCCGATTTGAGGCCAGGCAGGAACGAGATGAGGTAGCTCCACTCGCTGTCGACGTCGAGCGCGTCGGGGCCGACCACGTCGGCACCCAGGTCGGTCGCCGCGATCGCCGCGTTGACCATCGTCACCTTGGCCAGCCCGGCCTCGGGCCCGGGGATCTGACCCCGCGACAACGCGGTGAGGGCGCGATAGCCGTTGTAGCGCACAGCCAGCAGCTCGGTGATGACCTCCCCCAGGCGACGCCGGGCGTCGGCATCGCGCCGGGCGCCCGCGTCGGCGGCGAGCGTCTGGGCCAGCCGAGTGGGCGAGCCGAACGACTCCGAGCCGAACCCGATGGTCAACCGCTCGTACATGAGCACCGTGAGCGCCGTGCCCCAGCCGTTGCCGACACCGCCGACCACGGCATCGGCCTCGAGGCGCACGTCATCGAAGAACACCTCGTTGAACTCCGCCTCGCCGGAGATCTGGCGCAGGCCGCGGACTGTGACCCCTGTGGCGTCCATCGGCACGATGAACATCGTCAGGCCCTTGTGCTTGGGCACGTCGGGGTCGGTCCGCGCCAGGAGCAGGCCAAACGACGCGAACTGGGCATTTGTCGTCCACACCTTCTGCCCGTTGAGCGTCCACCCGCCGTCGTCGCTCTGACGCGCCCGAGTCTGGACGGCCGCGAGGTCTGAGCCGGCGCTCGGCTCTGAGAACATCTGACACCAGACCTCGTCGCCGTGGAGCATGGGACCGAGGTGGCGGCTCTTCTGCTCACCGGAGCCGTGGGCGATGAGGCAAGGGCCGAGCATCCCGATGCCGATCACGTCGAGGATCCCAGGGACCTCGGCGCGTGAGATCTCCTGGTTGACCGTCACCTGCTCGATCGGGCCCAATCCGCGCCCGCCGAACTCCGTGGGCCAGGTGACGGCGGCGAGGCCGGCCTCGGCAAGCTCACGCTGCCACGCGCGACGGCTGTCCACGTACGCCTGGTCCTCATAGGACCCGCTGCGTGGCGGGGCCTGGTCGCGGTGTGCCTGAAGCCACGCGCGCGCCTGCGCGCGGTATTCCGCTTGCTCCGGCGTGTCGTTGAGATCCAACGTGTCACCTCACTCGTTGTGAATCGTGATTCACAGCATACGGGTTGGATGCAACGGTGAACGGACGGTAAATGGAGGATGGTCGCAAGCGCCATCGGACCGCGCCCGTTGTATGGCCGTGCCTTCTTCCAAAGGTCTCGTCGTGGTTCCCTCGGCCGATGCGACGCCCGCGCGCGGGCTCGCGCCTGGACTCTGGGAGATCGCCAACCGGCCGATCGTCTGCCACGCAGTCCGGGCCATCCTCGATGCCGGCATCGACACGCTGGCCATCGTCGCCGGGTCAGACGAGCTCGAGGCGGTGCGCGACGCGGTCGACTCCCACCTCGACCCGCAGGCCGAGCTGACCTACATCGCCTGGGACGGCCCGACCGATCTGCTCGGCGTCCTACAGTGCGCGGCCGACTTCGTCGGTGACGACGCGGTCGTCGCCCATGTCGGCGACGGGCTGCTCGGCCAGCGGCTCGACCTCTCCAGCGACGGCTTCGGCGGCGAGACTCCCGACCTTCTGCTGCTCCTGCACCGGACCGGGGATCAGCGCGAGCGTCTTGGGCCGTCAGCGCAGAAGCTCCTGGGGCTGTCTGAGCTCAACGGGACGCGGGGCGGCCTCGCCCTGGCCGGCATCTGCCGGTTCGCCCCGGGCGCGCTGCGACGCGCGGTCGAGTGCGGCCGGTCCAACGGTGCGCCGGTCGATCTCGTCGGCGTCGCCGAAGCCATGTCCGGGGAGGGCCTCGACGTGGAGGCCCGGCTGGTGCGCGCCTGGCGCCGCTTCCGGGGCGATCCGCTCGACCTGCTCGAGCTCAATCGCCTCGTTTTGGACCAGCAGTCGCACCAGAGCGACGTGCTCGACCGCGGCGACAACAAGATCGAGGGCCGTGTGATCATCCATCCGACCGCCGAGATCGCGTCGAGCATCATCCTGGGCCCTTGCATCATCGGTGAGAACGCGCGGGTGTCGAACTCCTACATCGGCCCGTATACGTCGGTCGGCGCCGGAGCCGAGATCGAGGGCGCCGAGGTCGAACGATCCATCATCTACCAGGGCGCCCGCATCATGCACATCAGCGAGCGCATCGAGGGCAGCACGATCGGCCGCCGGGCCACCATCTTCCGCGACTTCGGACTCCCCCGCGCGCTGCGCTTCCACGTGGGCGAGGGTGTCGAGGTCGCGCTCGACTGACGGTCACCGACGCACGCCCCCGGCATCGTGCCAGGAGCGCGCGTGTGACTGAATCCGTCTAGGCCGAGCGCGTGGTCGGCGCGCAGGCGACCTCGATGAGCTCGCGCCGCAGCGCCTTGCGCGCGCGGTGATGCAGCCCGTGGATGGAGGCCTCGCTGCGCCCCATCCGCTGAGCGATCTCCCCGGGAGTGAGCCCGACGAGGTGCCGGAGCACCACGACGCTGCGCTGCTCCTCGGGCAGGGCCTCGAGCGCCTGCTCGAGGCCCCAGCGACGCTCGCGGCCGGAGTCGTCGAACTCGCGCGTCGACTCGAACACGTCCTCGCACGGTAGTGCCCGGCGGGAACGCAGGTGATCGACGGCCGCGTTGCGAGCGACCCGCAACAGCCACGAGCTGAACGGCACATCGCGCGCCTCGTACTTCTGAATCACCGACATCAGCTTCAGGAACACGTGCTGCGTGAGATCCTCAGCCTCATGCTGATCACGCACGATGCTCAGCACGTATCCGTAGATGTTGTCCTTGTACCGCAGGTACAGAAAACGGATTGCCCCGTTGTCGCCGGCCTTCGCCCTGGCCACGGCACCCATCACGGCAGGGTCGCGGTCGCTGTTCTCGAGCGATGGCTTTGCGCGAAACCCGGTGAGGGCCTCGCCCGGCAGGTCATGGTGACTATGAGTAGCTACGTAATGCATAACCTTGGCGTGCTGTTTCCGGACGTGAGTCGCGGACTCAGCGCTGCCTACCCCCTTCTTGACTTAGAAGACGCTTCCAGTCGTCTCTGTTGATTGCCCCAACGTCCGTCCAAACTCGGCGGACGAGTTAAAGCTACCTACGACTCGTCATTTGCGCACCAGGGGGTCCCCCCTAGTATTCGTGGACGGATGGTTTAGTGGCCCGTTGAGGAGGGAACATTGCCTCCCGATCCGGCTGCTAAACAGGGCTTTTTCTAGTACTCCGGTCCTCGGTATGACCTTCGACTGACCCTTACCGCGCCCCCTAGTATTATGGGCGACGCGGAAGGACCGCGGGGTGAAGGGGCACCCTGGGTCGGCGCGATGGACGGTCGTACCTACGCCGGAGGGACCACGCACCAGATGAGCAGCTCGCGGAGGGGCGGTTCGAGCTTGATCGAGCGCAAGGCCGAGCTGGCCGTGCTCAAGCGGCAGATGACGGCAGCGGTCGCCGGGGAGGGCTCGGTCGTCCACATCAACGCGCCGGCGGGCGCGGGGAAGACGCGGCTGATTCAGGAGGCCGCCCGGCTCGCGCAGAGCACGGGACTGCGGGTGCTCGAGGGCCGCGGCCGCCGGGTCGAGCGTGAGTTCCCGTTCGGGGTCGTCACCCAGCTCTTCGAGCGCCAGGCGGCGGCGATCGGCGCCGTCTCTCTCGAGAACCTCGGGACGCGCGAGGACGACACCCTCTTTCAGGCGATCCACAGCCTGTTCACCTTCACACGCGACCTCGTCACAGATGGCGGCGAACCGCTCGGGCTGCTGATCGACGACGCGGATCGCGCCGACGCGCCGTCGCTTCGGTTCCTGGCCTACCTGGCGGCGCGGATCTCGGGGCTGCCGATTGCGCTCGTGGTCGCGCTGCGGCCCGGCGGGTCCCTCACGGACCCGCAGGCGGGACAGGCCCTCCGGGAGGCCGCCGGCGACATCGTCCTGCGTCCCGCCGACCTGACGGCACGCGGCACGGGAATGCTCGTCCGGCGCACGCTGCCCGACGCTCCGCCGGGACTCGCGGCGCGATGCCATCGCGTGACGGGCGGCAATCCCTTTCTGCTGGTCAGCCTTCTCGATCTGCTGGGAAATGGGGACCACGCGAAGGGCTCGCCATCGGGACCCGACGTCGTCGAGA
>Ga0207664_10002320_pt1 | contig 12570 bp, 7 predicted proteins | sample LARL83metaG_FD_184349 | JGI IMG/M metagenome (GOLD analysis project Ga0207664, IMG submission 184349) | Corn, switchgrass and miscanthus rhizosphere microbial communities from Kellogg Biological Station, Michigan, USA - LAR L8-3 metaG... | ecosystem: Host-associated > Plants > Roots >...
GGATGCGGATCGTGCGCGCCTTGTCGGCGAGCGCGCGGGCGATCGCCTGGCGGATCCACCAGGTCGCGTAGGTCGAGAACTTGAAGCCCTTGCGGTAGTCGAACTTCTCGGCCGCGCGCACGAGCCCGAGCGTCCCCTCCTGGATCAGGTCCAGGAACGGCAGGCCCTGGTTGCGGTAGTTCTTCGCGATCGAGACGACGAGACGCAGGTTCGACTCGACCATCTTCTGCTTGGCGTCGAGGTCGCCGCGCTCGATCCGCTTGGCGAGGTCGACCTCCTCCTGCGCGGTGAGCAGCCGCACCTTGCCGATGTCCTTCAGGAACAGCTGAAGGGAGTCGGTCGTCATGTCCGGCTTGAGGTCGAGCGCGGTTCTCGCTCTGCGCCTGCCGCGTCTGTCCGGCGCGCGCTCGACGTTGGCGGCGGCGGTCGCCGGGTCGATCTCCTCGACCAGCTCGATCTCTGATCTCTCGAGGAAGCCGTGCAGCTCCTCGACGTCCGCCTCGTCGAGGTCCAGCTCGCTGACCGCGGTGGACACCTCGGCGTAGGTGAGCACGCCGAGCTGCGTCCCGCGCGCCACGAGGCCCTTGATCTCCTCGAGCTCCTGAAGTTCCGCTACTGACATGTGATTCCGTTTCTCGCGTGCGCCGGGCCGTGGTGGGTTCGCCGCGGCGCGTTCATGTGGAGGAGGGAGTGCGCGTGCGCGTGGGCGCGCACCACTGCCATCCAAGCATAGGCGTCAGCCTAGCTACTTCACTTTTTGAAGTCAAAGGCGTCGCACCGGCCGCGTCAGGGGAGGACCTTCGCGCGCGCGTCGTGCTGCGCATGTGTACTACGCAGAACGGACGGCAGGGTTTCAAGTTGCGGCGGGATTCGTGCCGCAACGTGCGATGTTCCGTATACTCCTGGCCGCCTTTGCCGAACGGCCGTGCGCCACGCGCGCGGCCGGCGGGGGACCCGATGCGAGCCGCATATCGCTCGCCGGGGCGAATCGGCCGAGCTTCGGCCGTAGCGCCGCTCACCGAGCGCCGCGAGCCCGTCAGCTAACCCCGTAGGCCCGGCGCTTCCACCCATGAACCCCCGGCGCAAGATCGCGGTGACGCTCGTGGCCCTGCTCGCGGTCGGCGGCTCCGTCGCGCCGGCGCTCGCCTCCCCCAACCCCGGCGGCGCCGCGCCCGGGGTGCTGACGCTGCCCGACGGCACGCCGCTGACGGTCAGGCTCGGCAACCCGCTCGTGCGCGCGAAGGGCGACGGGATCGCGCTCGTCGTCAGGGCGACGGCGTTCCTGCGCGACCGCATGCGGATCGCCGGCCGTGCCCCGCGCCGGACCGGGACCGTGTGGATCGAGCGCAAGGACCCGCTCGCCGGCTGGATCGCGGTCGCGAGCGCCGCGGTCGCCGGCGACGGCAGCTTCGTCGCGCTGTGGAGGCCCGACCACATCGGCCCGCTCCAGCTGCGCGCGGTGACCGTCGCGCCGCCCACGGGCCCGCTGACCGCGGACCCGGCGGCCGACGCCGGCTCCCCGCAGCTCTCGTTCACCGTCTACCGACCGGGGATCGCGTCGTGGTACGGCCCGACCGCCGCGAACGAGACGACCGCGTGCGGGATCCCGCTGACCCGCTGGACGCTCGGCGTCGCGCACCGCACGCTGCCATGCGGGACGCCGGTCGCGCTCTACTACAAGGGCCACACGCTCGTCGTGCCGGTGATCGACCGCGGGCCCTACGTCACGGGCCGCACGTGGGACCTCACGCAGGCGACGCACGACGCGCTCGGCGCGACCGACGGCCTGATCCGCGTCGGCGCGCTGCCGCTGACGGCCGCGGCGACGCCTTCGCCGGCCCCGACGCCCGCGGCGCCGAGCGGCGGCGCCGGCGGCTGAGCCCCGTCGTCCTGTCCTGGTGTCGTCACACGACACCAGGACAGGACGACTCCGCGTAGCGTCCGCCGGCGCGGTCGACAGGCCGGCAATCCAGGCTTTAGCGCACGAGCCGCGGCCCGGGCCCGCCGCCCTCGCCGGGACCGTCGGTCGGCGCCGGGACGGCCTCGCCGATGCGCACGCCCGCGGCCGAGGCGGCGAGCATCGCCTCCTCGGCGCGGTCGATCAGCGTCGGGGCGTCGCGGCCGTCCTCGCCGTAGACGGCGAAGCCGATCGTGGCCGCCAGCGGCGCGCCGCGCCAGTGCTCGCCGTGCTCGACGCCCGCGCCGATCCGCTCCGCGAGCGCGATCGCGCCGGCGCGCCCGACGGCGGGCGCGATCACCCACGCGCGGCCCTGGCGATCGGAGGCGACGAGGTCCTGCCGGCGGATCGCGCGGCGGATCGCCTGCGCGAGGCGACCGTAGGGGACGCCGCGGTCCTCCGGCTGCGGGTCGGCCGCGGCGCTCGCCGCGAGCCGCTCGCCGTCGACCAGCTCGACGCGCAGCAGCGCCAGCCCGCCGCCCTCGCGCTGCGCGCGGTCGACGTGGCGCTCGAGCGTGGCGATCCACAGGTCGCCGTCGTCCATCGGCGTCGCCAGCTCGACGGGACCTCGCTGCGGCAGCGCCGTCACGGAGCCGCCTCGGCCGTCCTGTGCCGCTCCGGCGCCGTGGCGGGCGGGTCCTGTTTGATCGAGTCCCTCCCGCCCAGGCGCGCCCACCGGCCTTCCGGCCAGCGGACGTGCATCCTCATCGCCACCCGCCCGATCGGCGTCGGCGGCAGACGCCGGAGCCCAGGCCGTGTCGCGCGCTGCGCCGCTCGGGCTGGCTGCCTGCGCCGAGGGCGCAGCCGCTCCCTCCCCCTCGCTGCCCGTCGTGGGCGCGCGGTCGGGCACCGACGGCGCGAGGGCATCGCCGGGCGCGTCGAGCGCAGTGGAGCCGACCACGAGCGCGACCTCCGCGAGCCGCTCGGCGAGCGCAGCGGGCGAGTCGGTGCGCGCGCCGCGCGCGTCGAGCGCGGCGGCCCACAGGCAGGCGCGCAGGGCGTCGATCGCGGCGAGCGCGGCGGACGGGTCGTGCGCGCCGGCCAGCGCGGGGATGCGATGGACGAGCGGGACGAGGTCGCCGTCGGGGCGCAGGCGATCCAGCTCGGCGTCGGAGCCGAGCGCGTGCGCGAGCGCGGCGCAGACCGCCGGGCCGTCGGCGGCGAGGTCGGCGGCGGGGATCGCGGCGACGGCGTCGAGCGGCGCGCGCTCGAGCAGCGTCAGCAGCCAGCCCTTCGCGATCACCTGCGCGCGGCCGGCGAGCAGCTCGGCCTCCGCGCGCCCCACGGGCACGGGCCGGCTCGGGCGCGGGGGCGGGGCGGGTCCCGAATCCGTCATCCGGCTGTCTATACCAGCGGATCCCGACGTCCGCACGTGCGGATGGACAGAATGGACGCGTGCCCGGCAGCCTGACCTCGATCGAGGACGCCCGCGCGGCGATCGCGTCCAGCTGCGCGCCGCTGCCGGCCGAGCCCGTGGCCGTTGGCGATGCGGCCGGTCGCGTGCTCGCGGCCGATCTGCGCGCGATCGCCGACGTGCCCGGCTTCGACAATTCGGCCATGGACGGCTTCGCGGTGCGCAGCGACGCGTCCAGCGGCGCGCTCCCCGTCGTGGACGAGTCACGCGCCGGCGCTCCGGCGTCCAGCACGCTCGCGCCCGGCGAGGCGATCCGCATCTCGACGGGCGCCGCGCTCCCCGCCGGCGCCGACGCCGTCGCGCCGGTGGAGCAGGCGCACGAGCACGACGGCCGCGTGACGCTCGCGGCGGTGGTCGCACCCGGCCAGCACGTGCGCCGCGCGGGCGAGGACCTGCGCGCCGGCGCGCTCGCGCTGCGCGCCGGCACGCGCCTCGACGCCGGCGCGCTGAGCGTCGCGATCGCCGCCGGCGCGGGCACCCTCGCGTGCGCGCGGCGGCCACGCGTCGCCGTGCTCTGCACCGGCGACGAGCTGCGCCCGCCGGGCAGCCCGCTGCGTCCGGGCGAGATCCACAACTCGAACGGCCCGATGCTCGCCGCGCTCGCCGCGCAGTCAGGCGCCGAGGTCGTCGCGGCGACGGCGCTCGGCGACACGCGCGACGTGACCGAGACCGCGCTCGCGGCGGCGCTCGTGCAAGCTGACCTGACGATCCTCTCCGGCGGCGTCTCCGTCGGCCCGCACGACCACGTCAAGCCGGCGCTCGCGGCGCTCGGGGTCGAGGAGCGCTTCTGGCGCGTCGACCTCCAGCCCGGCAAGCCGACGTGGTTCGGGACGCGCGGCGCGCAGCGCGTGCTTGGCCTGCCCGGGAATCCCGTCTCGAGCTTCGTCACGTTCGCGCTGTTCGCGCGGCCGGCGCTGCGCGCGTTGCAGGGCGCCGCGCCGCTGCCCGCGCGCGAGCAGGCGGCGCTGACCGTCGACGTCCCCCGGCGCGGGCGCACGCAGGCGCTGCGCGTGCGACTCGACGCGGCCGACGGCACGCTGCGCGCGACGCCGACCGGCGCGCAGGGCTCCCACGTGACGGCTTCGCTGCTCGGCGCCGACGCGCTCGCGTTCGTCGCGCGCGGCGAGGGCGTCGCGGTCGCCGGCAAGCGCGTCGCGATCGAGCGACTCTGACGCGCGGGACCGCACGCCGGGACGGCCCGCACTTGTCGCTTTTCTTTCCAGTCCGGCGCGACTAGAGTCGGCCCATGGCAAGCGCCGCCTCCGGGGCGGCGACGGCCTCGCTTCGGGGGAGCGCGCGCGCACGCGCGCGCAGCGGCGCATACGACGCCGCCACGGCAGCGTGGGTCTGCGCGATCCCGTGCGCGGCGGTCGCCGTCGCCGCGATCCTCGTGCTCGGCCCGCCCCTCGGGCGGCTGCTGGAGCCCGCCCGCAACCCGTACACGTTCCTGTCGGACGCGGGCACTCCGCACCGAGAGCCGACCGAGCACGCGCGCTACCTGATCGCGCTGGGCGCTCCGCTGCTCGCCGCGCTGGCGACGGCCGCGGCGCCGCGCTGGCTCGCGCGCGTGCCCGCGCGCGCCGTCGAGCGAATCGTGCTCGGCACCCAGGCGGCGCTCGGCGCCGTCGTCGCCGCCTCGATCGTCGCGCAGTATCGGGACCGCTTCGGCTCGATCTACCTGGGACCCGGCCAGCAGCCGTTCACGCTGCGCTACTTCACGCCCGCGACGCTCGCGGTCGCCGCGCTGCTCGCGGCCGCCGTCGCCGGCAGGCTGCGTTCGGCGCGGGTGCGGGAGCGCGCCGCCGCCGTCCTGCGCGACGAATCGCGGCGGCGCGCACTGGCGCTCGGGGCGCTCGCGGCGCTCGCGACCGCGGTCTGGATGCTGCACGCGGTCCACTCAGACCTCGAGATCGGCAACGCGCCCGAAGACGTGCGCTACCACCTCGGCTTCACGCTCGACGAGACCTTCGCGGTGCTGAACGGCCGCACGCCGCTCGTGAACTTCACCGCCCAGTACGGCTCGCTGTGGCCGTTCGCGATAGCGCTGCCGATGGTCGCGCTCGGCAAGACGGTGCTGACGTTCACGAGCGTCCTGTGCACGATCAGCGCGCTCGCCCTGCTCGCCGTCTACGGCGTGCTGCGCCGCGTCACCCGCAGCGCCGCGGCCGCGCTGCTGCTGTACCTGCCGCTCCTCGCGACGAGCCTCTTCCACATCGACGGACCGCTGTGGAACCGCTCGTCGGTCGGCAGCTACTACGCGAGCTTCCCGCTGCGCTACGCGCTGCCGTTCGTCGTCGCCTGGCTGACGGCGCGCCGCATCGACCGCGGCGGCGGCGTCAGGGCGCTGTGGCCGCTGCTCACGCTCGCGGGCATCGCGCTGCTCAACAACGGCGACTTCGGCGTCGCCGCGCTCGGCGCCACCGTCGCGGCGCTGCTGTGGGGCGCGCCGCGGCTCGACCGGCGCCGCGTCCTGCAGGTCGCGGGCGCGGCGGCGGCCGGCCTCGCGACGGCGGCCGCGCTCGTGTGCGCGCTGACGCTCGCGCGGGCCGGCGCGCTGCCGCAGCCGGCGCGGCTCGTCGACTACGCGCGCACGTACGCGATCGGCGGCTTCACGCTGATGCCGATCCCGGGCGTGCTCGGCGTGCACCTGCTCGTCTACCTCACCTACGTCGCGGCGATCCTCGCGGCGAGCGTGCGCGCGCTGCGCGGCGCGGGCGACCGCGCGCTGACCGGAATGCTCGCGTGGGCCGGCGTGTTCGGGCTCGGCGCCGGCTTCTACTGGGTCGGGCGCTCGCACCCGATCGCGCTCGAGCAGCAGTTCCCCGCGTGGGCGCTCGCGCTCGCGCTGCTGGCGGTCGTCGCGATCCGTGAGCTGAGCGAGCCGCGGCTGCGGCGCACGGCGCCCGCCGCGCTGCTCGTGCTCTTCGGCTTCGGGGCGATGGCCTGCTCGCTCGCGCAGACGCCGACGCCGTGGAGCCAGCTCCAGCGGCTGGGCGCCCCCTTCGTCGCGACCGACGAAGTGCCGTACGCCGACCCGCTCGCGCCGTCGCGCGACCCGCGCGTGCGGCGCTTCGTCGCGACGCTCGCCGACGGCCGCGACCGCTGGGTCTACCGGCGCGGCGCGCCCGTGGCGATCCTGCTGACGACCGGCCACCGCGTCGCCGACGCGTACGGGGTCGTGAACGTCTCCCCCTACACCGGCATAGGGTCGCTGGAGACCGTCCAGCACGTGCAGGCGGTGGTGGCGGCGCTGCGCGCGGCGGGCGGCAACACGGCGATCCTGCCGGACCCGCTCGACCCGAGCATCTTGACGGTGCTGAGCCGCGAGGGCTTCGAGCTGGTGACGCCGCTCGGCCTGCGGCCGTACGTCCCCGGGAGGACGAGACCGCAGGCGCTGCTGTGGCCCGGCGAAGGCGCCGTCATAAAGATGGTGGACGCGCGCCACCTGCTCCCGCGCGCGCTGCGATGAGCGTGCGGGACGACACCCGGCCGGCGGCGACGACCGCCGGACAGTCGGCGGCGGGAGTGGCCGTCGAGCGCGCCGCGTGGCTCGTCGCGCTGCCGTGCGCGGCGCTGACGATCGCGCTCGTGCTGCTGGGAGGGCCGCCGCTCAGCCACGTCCTCTACCCCTCCAGGCTGCCGTTCACGTTCCTGCCGAACGTCGTGCGCCGCCCCGAGCCGGTCGAGGGCACGCGCTACGCGCTCGCGCTGCTCGGGCCGGTGCTGCTCGCCGCCGGCGTCGCGCTCGCCTGGCGCCGGCCGCCGCGCCTGCCGCCGCGCGCCGCGGCGGCGCTCGCGCTCGCCGCCCAGCTGCTCGGCGCAGGCGTCGTCGTCGCGTGCCTCGTCAAGCAGCGCGAACGCGGCTGGGAGCTTGCCTTCTTCGCGCCGTGGCAGCTCGCCGCCGGCGCGCTGATCGCGCTCGCGCTCGCGCTCGCGGCGCGACGCGGCCTGCTCACGCGCGCGCTCCGCGAGCCGCGCGCGCTGCGCGTCGTGCTCCCGCTCACGCTCGCCGTGCTCAGCGGCGCGTGGTTCCTGGCGTTCGTCAACACCGACCAGTCGATCTGGTGGGCGGGCGACCCGTACAACAGCGGCTTCATGCTCGACGAGACGTTCGCGGTCCTGAACGGCCGCACGCCGCTCGTCGACTTCACCGCCGCCTACGGGTCCGTCACCCCGTTCCTGCTCGCGCCGTGGCTGCTGGCGTTCGGCGAGAGCGTGCTGGCCTTCACGTTCGCGATGTGGGCGCTGTCCGTCGCGACGGTGCTCGCGATCTACGGGGCGCTGCTGCACGTCACGCGCCGCGCGCTCGCGGCCTTCGCTCTGTCGCTGCCGATGATGGCGTTCTGCTTCTTCGCCGCCGTGCGCGACGTCGGCCGTCCGCAGGCGATCTTCCAGGAGATGCCGTTGCGCAACGTCGGCCCGTTCCTCGTCGCATGGCTGCTCGCCCGGCACCTGCGAGGCGGCGCGCGCGGCGGCTGGCCGCTGTTCCTCGTCGCCGGGCTCGTGGCGATCAACAACATCGAGTTCGGCGTCGCCGCGCTCGCGGGCGTGCTCGCCGCGCTCGCGTGGACGTCCGAGCGCCTCGACGCGCGGCGACTGGGGCGGATCGGGGGCGCCGCCGCGCTGGGGCTGGCCGGCGCCTACCTGCTGCTCGCCGCGGTGACGCTCGTGCGCGCCGGCGCGCTGCCGGATCCGGGCCGCGCGATCGCCTACGCGCGCATCTTCGGCGCCGGCGGGTTCGGGCTCGACCGCATGCCGCATGTGCTCGGCCTGCCGCTCGTCGTCTACCTCACCTACGCCGGCGCGCTCGGCGTCGCGACGGTGCGCGCGCTGCGGCGGGCGCCGAACCGCGTGCTGACGGGGATGCTCGCGTGGAGCGCGATCTACGGCTTCGGCTCGGGCGCCTACTACATGGGCGAGTCGGTCCCGAGAGGGATCCCGACGACGTTCCCGCCGTGGAGCTTCGCGCTCGCGCTGCTGGCCGTGGTCGCCGTGCAGGCGATCGCACGGCGTCCCGAGCGTCCGCCGAGCCTCGCCGCCGTCGCGGTCCTGCTGGGCTTCGGCGTCGTCGCGAGCTTCGTGCTCGACCCGCCGGCGAGCGTGCTGCCGTGGCGCCAGGTCGCGACGATCCGCCACCAGCCGGCGGACCCGACGATCCAGCGCTTCAGGGAAGTCGGGACGCTGCTGACCGCACCGGCCGACCCGTCGTTCCGCGAATTCCTCGCAGCGACCCCCGAACGCGGCGGCCGCACGGCGATCCGCCCCCGCGAGCCGATCGCGCTGCTGTGGAGCACCGGCCACGCGATCGCCGAGGGCTACGGCCTGCGCGACGTCGTCCCCTACGTCGGCGAATCGATCGTGACGGTCCAGCAGCTCGACGAGACGCTCGCGGACCTGCGCGCGGCCGGCGGCAGCGTCGTGCTCGTGCCCGATCTCGTCGCGCCGCGGCTGATGGGGCCGCTCGCCGAGCGCGGCTTCCGGGTGCTCACCAGCGCCGGCTACCGCGGCGGCACGCCCGGGGCGACGATCGCACCCGAAGCGCTCGTCGACGTCCACGGGCTGACGAAGTGGGTCGACGGCCGCGCGCTCGGCCGCGGCTGAGCACCGCGGCGCACGCGATCGCGGCCCGCGCGAACGGGCACAATCTCACGCATGCTCGCCCCGCTGCTCGCGCTGCTCGCCCTCGCCGCCGCCCTGATCGCGGCGCGCCGACATCAGCGCGCCGAGCGCGCGCCGGCCCACATCGCAAGGCTCGAGGACCACACGACGATCGCCGCCGGCGGCGCGGTCCGCTCCGTCCAGGCCGGCGAGCTGACGCTGCCCGCCGACGCGCTCGAGCGGCTGTGGAGCCCGATGCAGCTCGAGCGCCTCGCGCGCACGTACTGGCGCTTCCTCTCGCGCTGCACGCTCGGGCTGATCCGCGTCGACTACGGGGCCGACGAGCGCACGGTCGTCTTCCTGCGCCAACCGCTGCGGCTGCTGCGCTTCAAGGCACCCGAGTACGCGATGGACGCGCAGCGCGGCACGGTGCGCTGGCGGATCGAGGACGGCCTGCTCGTCGCGCGGCGCGGTCGCCGCGGCGACGGCTACCTGCAGATCGACGTGCAGCGGCTGCCGGCGGCGGCCGGCGACCAGCCGGGCCTTGCGCGGATCCGCGTCGAGGTCGCGGTCGCGAACTTCTACCCGTCGATCGCGAGGCGGCTCAGCACGCCGGTCTACCGCGTCACGCAGTCGCGCATCCACGTGCTCGTGGCCTACGGCTTCCTGCGCTCGCTCGCGCGGCTCGACCTCGCCGAGTCGCGCGTCGGGCGCTTCAGCGCACCGGAAACCGACTCGCCGGTAGCCGGTGATGTACCGTCTCGACATGGGGGCAGCGCCTGAGGGCGGTGTGCGGTCGCGGCGCGTCCGCGTGCCGCTGCGCGACGCGCGGAGGCTCGCGGTCGATGACGCCGCGACGGCGGCATGGCTCGCCGCGATCCCCTGCGCGCTGCTGACCTACGTCCTCGTCGTCGCGCTCGGTCCCTGGCTCGGCGATCGCCTGCGGCCCGCGACGCCGACCTTCCACTACTTCGGAGCCGTGCACCCGCGCGCGAGCGCGGACGAGATAGGCGGCTTCGTCGCGTCGCTGAGCGGGCCGATCCTGCTCTCGCTGGCGGTCGTCGCGATCGTGCGACGGCGGCCGGCCCTCCCCCGCGCGATCGTGGCGGGCGTCGTCGCGCTCGCGCAGGCGCTGCTCGCGCTCGCGGTTGTCGCCTGCTTCGCGGGGCAGCGCCGGCCCGCGTTCGGCGGCAGCTACTTCTCGCTGCGGACGCTCGGCGTCGCGGTCGTCATCGCCGCCGTCCTGCTGGCCGCCAGCAGGAGCGAGCGCCTGCGCCGCCTGATGGGCGCGGGCGAGAGCCGCCGCAGGCGGGCGCTCCTCACCGCCGCGGCCGCGGCCGTCGTCGCGATATGGATGCTGCCTGCGCTCAACACCGACCGCTCGATCGCGTCGGCGACGAGCGTGATCCAGTACCACACGCAGTTCTACCTCGACGAAACGTTCTCCGTCGTCAACGGCCTCACGCCGCTCGCGACCTTCACGCCGCAGTACGGCGCGCTGTGGCCGTATCCGGCGGCGCTCGCGCTGGTCGCGTTCGGCAAGACCCTGTTGACGTTCACGATCGCCCTGAGCGCGGCGACCGGCGTCGCCTTCCTGGCCGTCTTCGGGATGCTGCGGCGCGTCACGCGCAACTCGCTCGCCGCGCTGCTGCTGTTCGTGCCCTACCTCGCGACGACGCAGTTCCCGATAGGCGAAAACGCCACGAGCCTGATCCAGCTCAGCTCCTGGTTCGCCTTCTATCCGCTCCGCTACGCCGGGCCGCTGCTGCTGGCGTGGGTGACCGCGCGCCAGCTCTCGGCGCCCGAACGGCGGCGGCCCTGGCCCGTGTTCGCGTGCGCGGGCCTCGTCCTCATGAACAACGTCGACATGGGCCTCGCGGCGCTCGGGGCGTCGCTCGCCGCGCTGCTGTGGGCCGCCTGGCCGCGCGGTCGCGCCCAGGCGCTCTCGCTGGCCGCGAACGTCGTCGGCGGCCTCGCCCTCGCGGTCGCGCTCGTCTCCGCGGTGACGCTGGCGCGCAGCGGATCGCTCCCGAGCGTCGGTCAGCTCACCGAGTTCGCCCGCATCTTCGGCCTCAACGGCGCGGCGGCGGTCCCGAAGCCCGGCGTGGTGGGGCTTCCGCTGCTGTTCTACGGGACCTTCACCGCCGCGATCGCGACCGCGACCGTCCTGGCCCTGCGGCGCGACCGCGACGCGGTCCTGACCGGCATGCTGGCGTGGACCGGGGTGTTCGGGCTGGGCTCGGCGTCCTACTACATCGGGCGCGACATCCTGCCGACGCTGTTCGGACCGTGGGCGCTGACGGTCGCGCTGCTCGCCGTCGTCGCCTTCCGCTCGCGGGCCGCGGGAGCGAGCCGGTGGCAGGCCGGGCTGGCGTTCCTCGTCCTCGTCGGCGTGGGGATCAGCGCGTGCTCGATCGCGCAGGTGCCCGCGCCGTGGTCCCAGCTTCACCGCCTGCGCGCGACGCCGACAGGCGGGAGCATCGGAGAAGAAGGACCGCTCGTCCCGCGCGACGATCCCGCGTCGCGGACGTTCATCGCGTCGCTCGCGGACGGCCCGCACCGCTTCGTCGTGCGCCGCGGCGCGCCGGTCGCGATCCTCGCGACGACCGGCCACCGCATCGCTGACGCATACGGCGTGCGCAACGTCTCGCCCTACGCCGGCTTCGAAGCGATCCTGACGGTCGAGCAGGCAGAGCGACTGCTCGACGTGCTGCGCGACGCCGGCGGCAACACCGTCCTGATGCCGCGCACAGACAACGTGGAGCTCAACCGCATCCTGGTCGGGCGGGGCTTCGAGGTCCTCACCGAACGGGGGCTGCGCACGCCGAGGATCACCGAAGCGAACGACTACGCGGCAGTCAACCGGCTCGGCCCGACCACGCACGAAGGCTTCGTGAAGTGGGTCGATGCGCGGCACCTCCACCCGCGCGCGCTTGCGGCGGCGACTCAGCCGTAGCGCTCGCCGGTGACCGCGCGCAGCTTGCTGCGGTCGTGGCGGGCGGAGATGCGGCGCACGGTGCCCGAGCGCGAGCGCATCACGAGCGACTCCGTCGTGGCGCCGGAGCCCCGGTAGCGCACGCCTTGGAGCACGTCGCCGTCGGTCACGCCGGTGGCGGAGAAGAAGACGTCGTCGCCTCTGCAGAGGTCGTCGCAGGTCAGCACCCTGTCGAGGTCGTAGCCGGCGTCGAGCGCCGCCCGGCGCTCCTCGTCGTCGCGCGGCCACAGGCGTCCGAGCAGCTGGCCGCCCATGCACTTCAGCGCCGCCGCCGAGATGACGCCCTCCGGCGTCCCCCCGATGCCCCACAGCAGGTCGACCGGCGAGCGCTCGCTGACGGCGAGCAGCGCGGCGGAGACGTCGCCGTCGAGGATCAGGCGGATGCGCGCGCCGGCCTCGCGCACCTGCTTCATCGCGTCCTCGTGGCGCGGGCGGTCGAGCATCACGACCGTCACGTCGCCGATGCCCATGCCCTTGCGTTCGGCGATCAGTCTCAAGGTCTCCGGCAGCGAGCGGTCGAGCGAGAGCAGGTCGGCGATCTCCTCGCCGCCGGCGATCTTCTCCATGTAGACGCACGGGCCCGGGGCGCACATCGAGCCGCGCTCG
>Ga0207664_10002321_pt1 | contig 12570 bp, 6 predicted proteins | sample LARL83metaG_FD_184349 | JGI IMG/M metagenome (GOLD analysis project Ga0207664, IMG submission 184349) | Corn, switchgrass and miscanthus rhizosphere microbial communities from Kellogg Biological Station, Michigan, USA - LAR L8-3 metaG... | ecosystem: Host-associated > Plants > Roots >...
CCGTCGATGTGAACTCTTGGGCCCGATAAGCCTGTTATCCCCGGGGTAACTTTTATCCGTTGAGCGACGGCCATTCCACACCGAGCCGTCGGATCACTATGCCCGACTTTCGTCCCTGCTCGACCAGTTCGTCTCGCAGTCAAGCTCCCTTGTGCCATTGCACTCTGCGCCTGATTTCCACCCAGGCTGAGGGAACCTTTGGGCGCCTCCGTTACCTTTTGGGAGGCGACCGCCCCAGTCAAACTGCCCACCAGGCACTGTCTGGTATCCCCGATAAGGGGCACCGTTAGAACTAAGACCTGACGAGGCTGGTATTCCAAGGTTGACTCCACAGGAGCTGGCGCCCCTGCTTCAAAGTCTCCCAGCTATCCTCTACACGCCAGACCCCAATCCAATGCCAAGCTGCAGTAAAGCTCCACGGGGTCTTTCCGTCCTGCCGCGGGTAACCTGTATCTTCACAGGTATTGCAGTTTCGCCGAGTCTCTGCCTGAGACAGCGCCCAACTCGTTGCGCCATTCGTGCGGGTCGGAACTTACCCGACAAGGAATTTCGCTACCTTAGGACCGTTCATATTGTTGCGACTTCAGCTCAGTAGCTGAAGCGGCTGGATTGCCGACCAGCTCTCACGGTCGCCCGTGAGATCGGACCATCTCATCCTTCCATCGTTCCATCGTTTGGAAGGCTCGGCGTATGGCCTCTGAGGATTCTGATCACATCGATCAGTCTTTCCTGCTGATTGTCCGCACCGGACGGATTGTCACGCTCATCGCGTACCGCCGGATTCACCGGAGTTCCCAGCATATAGCCGAGTTTTATAACTACCACGGTCAGATTGATAGTTACGGCCGCCGTTTACCGGGGCTTCAGTTCGGGCCTCTCAGCCCTCTCCTTAACCTTCCGGCACCGGGCAGGCGTCAGCCCCTATACGTCCCCTTTCGGGTTCGCAGAGACCTGTGTTTTTAGTAAACAGTCGGTTGGGCCTCTTAGCTGCGACCCTCACCGGCTTCGGAAGCAAGTTCCTACACCAGCAAGGGCACCCCTTCTCCCGAAGTTACGGGGCTATTTTGCCGAGTTCCTTAGGCAGAGTTCTCTCGATCGCCTTGGAATCCTCTTCCCATCTACCAGCGTCGGTTTGCGGTACGGGCACCTGCGTTCTCCCTAGAGGCTTTTCTCGGAAGCTTGGGATCGGCCACTTCGCCTCCCTCGCGGGAAGCTCCCATTCCACTCTCGGGGTTAGTGCTCCGACGGATTTTCCTGTCAGAGCCCCCTACGGTGTTAGCCGGACACATCCGATCGTCCGGTTGGCCTGCCCTCCTTCGTCCCCCCATCGGTGATAACGAACACGAGGTGGCACTGGAATGTGAACCAGTTGTCCATCGCCTACGCCTTTCGGCCTCGGCTTAGGCCCGGCTGACCCTGGGACGATTAACGTTGCCCAGGAAACCTTAGATTTACGGCGGGCCGGTTTCTCACCGACCTTTACGCTACTTGTGCCGGCATTCGCTCTCGTGCGCGCTCCACACGGACTTACATTCATGCTTCACTGCACGCACGACGCTCCTCTACCGACGTGCACTTGCATGCACGCCCCATGGCTTCGGTACGAGACTTGAGCCCCGATCATTTTCGGCGCCACTCCACTCGACCAGTGAGCTGTTACGCACTCTTTCAAGGATGGCTGCTTCTGAGCCAACCTCCTGGTTGTCTGGGCGAAGTGACCTCCTTCGCCACTTAGTCTCGATTTAGGGACCTTAGCCGATGGTCTGGGTTGTTTCCCTTTTGACCGTGAAGCTTAGCCCCCACGGTCTCACTGCTGCCGTATGACCTGACACCATTCGGAGTTTGGTTGGGTTTGGTAACGGGGGAACCGCCCCTAGCCCATTCAGTGCTCTACCTGCGTCAGCCCACGACAACGCTGCCCCTAAAGGCATTTCGAGGAGAACCAGCTATCTCCTGGTTCGATTGGCATTTCACCGCTACCCACAGTTCATCCGCTCAGTTTGCAACCTAAGTCGGTTCGGGCCTTCACGAGGTTTTACCCTCGCTTCACCCTGACCATGGGTAGGTCACCAGGTTTCGGGTCTACCGCCCGCGACTACAACCCCTTGCGGGGCCACGCCCTATTCAGACTCGCTTTCGCTACGGCTCCGGGTGTCACCCCCTTAGCCTCGCCACGAACGGTAACTCGCCGGCTCATTCTACAAAAGGCACGCCATCAGCCTGTGCTAAGTCCGAAGACAAAGCACCTAGGCCTTTGACAGTTTGTAGGTCCAAGGTTTCAGGTTCTATTTCACTCCCCTTCCGGGGTTCTTTTCACCTTTCCCTCACGGTACTCTTCACTATCGGTCACCAAGAGTATTTAGCCTTACGCTGTGGTCAGCGCGGATTCCCCCAGGATTTCGCGTGTCCCGGGGTACTCGGGAAACCACTCGGAAGACCGGTCAGCTTTCGCCTACAGGGCTGTCACCTTCTGTGGCGCGGATTTCCATCGCGCTTCGACTAGCTGCCGGTTTTGTAACTTCCTGCGGGCTCGGCAGAGCTCGCAAAGTGTTCCCACAACACCACACCCGCAACGGCTGCCGCCTTGGCACGGATATGGTTTAGGCTTCTCCCCTTTCGATCGCCTCTACTCAGGGAATGTCTTCTCCTCCGGGTACTAAGATGTTTCAGTTCCCCGGGTGCCCTCTACTCGGCCTATGTGTTCAACCGAGAGTGCCTGGACATTACTCCAGGCGGGTTGCCCCATTCGGACATCGACGGATCAACGCTTGCTTCCAGCTTCCCGTCGCTTATCGCAGGTAGCCACGTCCTTCTTCGGCTCTTGGTGCCTAGGCATCCACCTCGGACCCTTAGTAGCTTGTCCTGTCCTATAACCACTCCTCAAGCATTGAAGAGCGGGTTAGTCAGAGGATCCAATACTGCTTTCGGCTTGTTAACGGAGATCTCTAATCAAAAGCACGCGCTCGTGTCGCGTACTTTCTTGACCTATTCGGTTGTCAATGTGCTGGTGGAGATGAGCGGACTCGAACCGCCGACCCCCTGCTTGCAAAGCAGGTGCTCTCCCAGCTGAGCTACATCCCCGAGCAGGGAACGTGTAGACCACGCCCGCTGCTGCTTATTAGCGGCGCCCTTAGGCGGGCGCCTCCCTCCGCGTGCGGCCAGGCCGCGGGAGGTGACTTCAGACCTTGAACGGCCTGAAGAGTGAGAAAGACGTATTCGGGAATCGAGCCGAGGGCTCGTTTGCTTCGCACTCGAAGACTTATATACAGCGGAATTTCACCGCGTCTAAGCGACACCAGGAAACCTGACCGATCGGGTTGGGGAACTTACTCTTCGTCACCAGCTCACACGCCGGCTCCTAATCTTGGGCACCTACTGACGATCGTTACTGCCGCTCTGACTTGACGTTCCTCCAAAAAAGAGAAACTCCTTAAAGGAGGTGATCCAGCCACACCTTCCGGTACGGCTACCTTGTTACGACTTCACCCCCCTTACCGGGCACTCCTTCGGCGCCTCCGTCCCTTACGGGTTCGGCCAGCGACTTCGGGAGCACCAGACTCGGGTGGTGTGACGGGCGGTGAGTGCAAGGCCCGGGAACGTATTCACCGCTGTGTGCTGACCAGCGGTTACTAGCAACTCCAACTTCATGCAGGCGAGTTGCAGCCTGCAATCCGAACTGAGACCGGTTTTAAGGGATTGCCTTCACCTCGCGGTGTCGGAGCCCGTTGTACCGGCCATTGTAGCGTGTGTGTAGCCCTGGACATAAAGGGCATGCTGACTTGACGTCATCCCCACCTTCCTCCGGGTTTCGCCCGGCAGTCTCGCCAGAACATTCAACTAACGATAGGGGTTGCGCTCGTTGCGGGACTTAACCCAACACCTCACGGCACGAGCTGACGACAGCCATGCACCACCTGTGCAACAGTCCCTTGCGGGAAGGCCCTGCTTTCACAGAGCTTTCTGAAACATGTCAAGCCCAGGTAAGGTTCTTCGCGTTGCATCGAATTAAACCACACGCTCCGCTGCTTGTGCGGGCCCCCGCCTATTCCTTTGAGTTTTAACCTTGCGGCCGTACTCCCCAGGCGGCGCACTTAATGCGTTAGCTGCGGCACTGACAGGGTCAATCCTGCCAACACCTAGTGCGCAACGTTTAGGGCGTGGACTACCCGGGTATCTAATCCGGTTCGCTCCCCACGCTTTCGCGTCTCAGCGTCAGTTGCAGGCCAGGAAGCCGCCTTCGCCACTGGTGTTCCTCCCGATATCTACGCATTTCACCGCTACACCGGGAATTCCACTTCCCTCTCCTGCACTCTAGCCAGACCAGTTTGCAATGCAGTTCCCCGGTTGAGCCGGGGGATTTCACACCACACTTGGCCAGCCGCCTACACGCGCTTTACGCCCAGTAAATCCGGGTAACGCTTGCCCCCTACGTATTACCGCGGCTGCTGGCACGTAGTTAGCCGGGGCTTTCTTGGAGGGTACCGTCCGTTCTCTTCCCCTCCGACAGTGGTTTACATCCCGAGAGACTTCATCCCACACGCGGCGTCGCTCCGTCAGGCTTTCGCCCATTGCGGAAGATTCCTCACTGCTGCCTCCCGTAGGAGTCGGGGCCGTGTCTCAGTCCCCGTGTGGCTGGTCGTCCTCTCAGACCAGCTACCCGTCTTAGCCTCGGTAGGCCGTTACCCCACCGACAAGCTGATAGGCCGCGGGCCCATCCTCTCGCGCATTGCTGCTTTCTTCACCGACCATGCGATCGGCGACCAAATGCGGTATTAGCCCCGGTTTCCCGGAGTTATCCCCCACGAGAGGGTAGGTTGCCCACGTGGTACTCACCCGTTTGCCGCTAGGAACTCCCCTCCCTTACGGGTGAAGAGCCCTCGCTCGACTTGCATGTGTTAGGCACGCCGCCAGCGTTAACCCTGAGCCAGGATCAAACTCTCCGTCTGAAACTGGAAACTCAAATTTCGCCGATGCGCTTGGGAGCGCATCAGCCTTAGACGAGGTCCCAAGGCCGAAGCCTTAGTCCGTCTTTCCCACTCTTCAGTTGTCAAGGTGCTGGCGCCGTCGACCCCCAGCCCAAAGGCCTGGAAACAGGGCGCAAAAACCCTGTCCGTCGGAGGCACAACGGCGATTGTACCCCAAAGCCGACCGCCCTTCGCAAGCGGTTTCCGGACCCTTCGGGGCTCGGAAATAGTACCCGATCGACGCCGGGGCTAAAAGGCTCGGCGGCCGGAAAGCGCCCGGGCCAGGGTCAGCTCGTCCGCGTACTCGAGATCCCCGCCCACCGGGAGGCCGTGCGCCGGCCGGGTGACGGCCACTCCCAGGGGCGCCAGCGACCGCTGCAGGTAGACGGCCGTCGCCTCGCCCTCGATGTCGGAGTCCGTGGCCACGATCACTTCCCGGACGCCGGTTTCGGCCACCCGATGGAGCAGCTGCGGCACGTGGATGTCATCAGGTCCGACGCCTTCGATCGGCGAGATGACGCCGTGCAGCACGTGGTACAGGCCGTCAAACTCGGCCGTGCGCTCGATCGCCAGCAGGTCTAGCGGCGACTCGACGACGCAAAGGACCTCGTGGTTGCGCCGCCCGCTCAGGCAGATCGTGCAGAGCTCGCCCTCGGCGATGTTGAAGCAGCGCTGGCAGTAGCTGAGGCGCGTCTTCACCTCGGTCACCGCGGCGGCCAGCGCCTCCGCGCGCTCGGGGTCGTAGCGCAGGATCGCGAAGGCCAGGCGCTGGGCCGTCTTCGGCCCGACCCCCGGCAGCCGCGAGAGCTCGGCGATCAGGCGCTCGAGCGGAGCGGGGAGCTCGGCCACCGCGTCCTAGATCAGGCCGGGCGGCAGGCCGAGGTCGGAGGTCACCTCCTGCATCCGTCGGGCCGCCATCTCCTTGGCCTTCTCGCCGGCCTCGTTGACCGCCGCGACAACCAGGTCCTGGAGCATCTCGACGTCCTCGGCGGCCTCCGGGTCGATCGTCACCGAGACGAGCCTCTGGTCGCCGTTGACGACCGCTTTGACGGCCCCGCCGCCGGCGGTCGCCTCGACCGTTGCGGCCGCCAGCTCCTCCTGGACCTTGGCCATCTTCGCCTGCAGCTGCTGGACCTGCTTGAGCATCTTGAAGCTCATCTGACCACCTTGCCCTCTAACTTCTTGACTGCGGCCTGCACCATCGGATGATCGTCCGGGGAGAGAGGCGCGGGAGGCGCGGCGGCCGGGCCGGTCGCGTCCTCTGTGAACTGAACCTTGGTCTCCGGCCCCAGCCAGCCTGCGACGAGAGGCTCGAGCTCCGGGGCGTGCGTCGGCGCGTTGCGGTAGTGCCAGGAGTAGCGGAACGCGAGCACCAGGGTGCCACCGCGCACCTCGGGGCGGGCTTCTCGAAAGATCGCCTTCGCGCTCGGCTTGAGCTGGTCGAGCACCCCGCGCCAGCCGTCGGTGAGGTCGGACGCCGCGACCGCCGCGGCGGCGTCCGGCACCGGAGCCGGCTCCGCAGGGCTTTCGGGCTCCTCATATGGGGCCGTCGCCGGCGGTGGACTGGTTTCAGGCTCCTCGAATGATGGCTCCGCCGGCGCAGGCCTGGTTTCGGGCTGCGGAGGCGGCTCCGGACTGCTCGGCGCCGGCGCAGGCGGTGCGGCCGGCTCAGGCGCCGGCGCCGCAACCTCCACGTGGGGCGCTTCGACACCGGCCGCGGCCGCCAGCCGCACCAGCGTCGCCTCGACCAGGAAGCGCGGCTCCCCGTGGCGCCGAACCTCACCATCCAGGTGGACCAGGGCGTCGAGCGTCTCTGAGAGCCGCGTGCGCAGGGCGTCGTCGCGCTGCTCGACTGCGGCGATCAGCAGGTCGCGGGCGCGTTCCATCAATCCGCGGACGACGGAGCGGTATTCCGCACCGGCGGCGTAGATCGTGCCCAGCAGGTCGAGCGCCTGGCGAGCCTGCCCAGCCAGCACCAGGTCCAGGAGACGCCCGACCAGCTCCGGGTCCGCGATCTGCAGCAGGTCCCGCGCCTCGGCGAGCCCGATGGTCCCGGCCGACAGGGGCACCAGCTGGTCCAGCAGGCCGATGGCGTCGCGCATCGAGCCCTGCGCGGCTCGGGCGACCAGGGCCAGCACGGCGGGCTCGACCGAGATGTGCTCACCCGCGGCGACGTGCTGGAGCCGGGCGACGATCTCCTCGTCGGTGAAGCGCCGGAAGACGAAGTGCAGGCACCGGCCGAGCACGGTGGCGGGCACCTTCTGCGCCTCGGTGGTGCAGAGGATGAAGATCACATGCTCCGGCGGCTCCTCCAGCGTCTTCAACAGCGCGTTGAAGGCGTCCGAGGTGAGCATGTGCGCCTCGTCGATGATGTAGATCTTCCGGGGCCCGATCGCGGGCGCCAGGTGGACCTTCTCGCGGAGGTCGCGAATCTCGTCGATGCCGCGGTTGGAGGCGGCGTCGATCTCGATCAGGTCCAGCGCGGCCCCGGCCGTCACCGCCAGGCAGGACTCGCACTCGTTGCAGGGCTCCGACGCGCCCGCGCGTCTCCGGCTGCAGTTGAGCGCCTTGGCCAGCAGCCTCGCGGTGGAGGTCTTCCCCGTCCCCCGCGTCCCGCTGAAGAGGTAGGCGTGGGCGACGCGGTCGCCGGCGACCGCTCCCTGCAGCGCGCGTGAGACGGCATCCTGGCCGACCAGGTCGCCGAACGTCTGAGAGCGGTACTTGCGGTAGAGGGTCTGGTAGGGCTGAGACACCGGCGGGCCAATCCTATCGGTCTGATCCGGGGGGGCGCGCCTCCCGAGTCCCCCCGCCAGCAGGACGCGTCTGGCCGCAGGCCAGCGCGCGCTAAGTGGGGCTTAAACCAGCCCCACCTAGCGAGGGGGGAGATCCGGCCGCCAGGCCGGATCTGGGGGGATCTGCCCCCCATTTAGAAAAAGGGCCCTGGAGGGATCTGCCGCTGGGAGCTCCGACGCGTCTGGCCGCAGGCCAGCGCGCGCTAAGTGGGGCTTAAACCAGCCCCACTTAGCGAGGGGGGAGATCCGGCCGCCAGGCCGGATCTGGGGGGATCTGCCCCCCATTTAAAAAAGGGCACCCTGGGGGATCTGCCGCCGGCAGTTCCGACGCGTCTGGCCGCAGGCCAGCGCGCGCGAAGCGGGGCTTAAACCAGCCCCACTTCGCGAGGGGGGAGATCCGGCCTACAGGCCGGATCTGGGGGGATCTGCCCCCCATTTAAGAAAAGTGACCGCGCACCCCCTCGTCGATAACGGCGCCCCCGACGGTCCGCGATCGCCGGCTCCGGCCAGGGTGGTTGCGGCACCCCCGGGAGAGCTCCTTACCGCTGCTTCCTTCCGGACCTGACGGGGTTCGGAGACCCGAGCTGCGCAGGTCCCGGCCTTCAACGCCTTTGAAACGCGGCTTTGCCAGAGGTCCGAACCTCGGAGGGGGAACTCGACCCGGCTGTGGCGGATTGCCGGTGCAGGGTACCGCCAGTCCCCCATCTAGCGCGGCCGCTGCAAGCTTACCCGTCAAGACGGGGGGAATCCCCCCTGTCCCCCCGGCGGGCGACCCACAACAGGTTGGCGAAAGTGAGGGCGGTGGCGGCCGGGATGACCACCTCGGCGGCGGTGACGATCCGCCCCGACTCCAGGCCCAGACCGCGCCACAGCGCGACCCCGCCCAGCAGCACCCCGATCAGCGCCGTCGAGACCTGCCCGAAGAACGTGTGCCGCAGCTGGACCGGCCGTCTGAGCAGCAGCAGGACGCCGCCGACGAGCGCCGGCAAGCCGTAGCGCGCGGCCACCACGCCGAAGAGCCACCACGGATAGGCGCCGCCGGCCGCCAGCCCGAACGCGGTGGCGCCGAAGAACACCCCGTCCACGACCGGGTCGAGGCCACCACCGAGCTGGGTCGGCTTCTCGAAGCGGCGCGCGATCCGCCCGTCGAGCAGATCCGTCGCTCCCGCGATCGCGACCGTCGCCGCCAGCCCGCCAAAGCCGTCTGGTGACAACGCGTAGACCAGCGCCGGCAGCGCAAGGTGGGCGCGCGCCATCGTGAGCTGGTTGGCGATCCCGGGCAGGCACGACTGCACCACGGCCAGCCCGATGAACCACCAGACCAGGCGGGTGGCGTTCGGCGGAAAGGCCGATCCCAGCCACGCGGCACCGAGCGCCACGGACGCAGCGCCCCCGATCAGGCCCTCCCGACGCGGGAAGACGGTCAGGGCAGCCGGAGACCCTCGGCACCCTGCAGCGCGAGCGTGTGCAGGGGGCTGGCGAAAAGAGCAAACCCGACGATCACCACGACCAGGCCCACGGCCGCCGAGACGCGGAGCGAGTTGAGGACGGTGACCGTGCCTTCGGCGGGCTCGGAGAGGAACATCATCACCAGCACCCGCACGGCTGCAGCGAGTGATAGCAGGCCCGCCCCCAACCCCGCGAACAGGAGCCAGAAGTAGCCGCTCTGCGCCAGGGCCCCCGCAACGGCGAACTCTCCAAACCAACCACCCAGCGGCGGCGCTCCAGCGAGAGACAGCAGCGCCAGGCCGATCGCCACCGCCGCCGCGGGTGCCCGGGTACCGTGGCCGGCCAGCGCCGGTAGACGGTCCAGGACGTCCTCGCCGAGCAGCGCCGAAACACCGCAGTAGGTCACCAGGAAGACGCCGAGCAAGAAGAGCGCGCCGGCCACCGCGACGCGGTCGTGGGCGGCGATCCCGGCCACGATCCAGCCTGTCTGCGCCAGAGTCAGCCAGCCCACCAGGCCCCGGATGGAGCGGGCGCCGAGAGCGCCGGCTGCGCCGCCCAGCAGGAGGATCGCCGCCACCGCGGCCAGGAACGGCGACCAGCCCGCGGCGGATCCGATCACGGCAGCCGCAAACCGAAGCAGGGCGACGGCGCCAGCTCCCGCCGCGAGGCCGGTGACCGGCCCGGCGGCCAGCGACGACTCGGCCGGCCAGGCGGCGGCGCCGCGGAGCACGAGACCGGCGCCGGCCAACAGCGCGCCGAGCGCGACGAAGCCGGCGATCGCGGCCACCACCAGGCTGCCGCTGGTCACGCCCTCGGGCAGCTTGGCGGGGATGCCCGCCAGGTCCGACTCACCGGCGAAGGCGTATACGAAGGCGAAGGCGAGCGCAGCCAGCAGCAGGGCGGCGGCGCCGGTCAGCACGAGCCTGAAGTGCAGTCCGAGCGCGGCGCCGGCGGCCACCACGGCCAGAGCGCAGCCGGCCCAGAGGACCATGAGGTCGCCGGCCGAGGCCGCCACGAGGCCGCCAAAGCAGGCCCAGAGCAGCAGCGAAGTCTCCCGTTCAGGCCTTTCGGCGATCTCCCAGTCGGTCAGGACCAGGCCCAGCAGGGCGGCGAGGATCAGGAACGACTTCGCGTAGAGCGCGAAGCGGTCCTGGACGAAGCCGCCGTCGAACGCCGTCCCCACCGCCGAGCCGTAGGACAGCTCGATGATCCAGGCGACCAATAGGACGAGTCCGAACGTGGCCGGCACCTCGACCGCGCGGGTCGCCCGGGGCCGGGCCGGCATGAACCAGCTGACCAGCGCGGCAACCCCCACCAGGGCCTCAGGGACGCCGACCGTCCACCTCATCGCTTGGGCACCGGGATCGCGTACTGGTCCGCCTCCGTGGTCGTCGAGGAGTTGGCGACATTCGCGTAGCCGGGGTCGAAGATGGGGACGCCGGCGACCTTCGGTCCGCTCGGCACGATGCCCACCCAGATCAGCGCCGTCACCAGCACGCTCAGGTAGAGGCGCTCGGGAATGGTCGACTCGGTCACCGTCGCCCGCTCGCCCGTCGGGGGAGCGAACAGCACGCGCCAGAAGAGGCCGGCCACGGCCGCGCCGCACAGAACCATCCCCACGGCGACCCCGAACGTCCCGCCGGGCTCGGTGCGGATCGAGCCGAGCAGCGTTGTCAGCCAGGCGAGGTAGGAGGCGAAGCCGGGCATGCCCAGCACCGCCAGGCCACCCAGGATCACGATCCAGGCGAGGATCGGCGCGCGCAGGCCGATGCCGCCCAAAACGGCCAGCGAGCGAGTCTCAGCGCGCTCCGCGGTCGTCGCCGCGGCCGACACCAGCAGCGCCGCCGCGAGGCCGCCCGCATAGAGCGCGAAGATCGCTCCCAGGATCGCCATCGGGGTCTCGCCGGCGATCGCGAGCAGGGTCACGGCCCCGGGCAGCAGGGCGAGCGTCGCCGCGATCCGGCGCAGGTCGCCGCGTGCCCGCAGCTGCGCCAGCGCCAGCACGCCGGCATAGAGTGCAGTCGCGACGGCGAGCCCCGCCATCGCCGAGCCGAGACGCACCGCCCCGTTGTGCTCGCCGAGCACGAAGATGCGCAGCAGCAGGTAGCCGCCCAGCCGCGAGGCCGAGCCCACCAGCAGCACGGTCACACCCGGGGTCGCCTCGGAGAGGGCGTCTCGCGCCCAACCATGAAACGGGAAGAGCGGCAGCCAGGTCGCCGCGGTCACCAGCAGCAGCGCTCCGGCGGCGACCTGCACGCCCAGCGCGGGCGTCGCCCTGAGCAGCACGTCGAGATCGAAGCTGGCCGAGCCGGTGCCGCTCCAGAGGACGAAGATCGCGGCCCAGAAGGCGGCGGCGCCGAGTCCCCAGTAGCCGACCAACCTGGCGCCGGCGCGGGCACGCGCTGGGCCGCCCCATCCCGTCACGAGCAGGCCTGCCGGGAGCACCGCCGCCGACAGGAAGAGCGCGTCCACAAAGGCGTCGTGGCTGACGATCACCCCGTTGACGCAGCCCTGCAGGAGCAGCAGCAGCGAGAAATAGGAGCGGACGCGCGTGCGCACGTTCCAGGAGCCGAGGACCGCCGCGACGCCGACGATCGAGCTGAGCATCAGCACGCCCATGCCCATGCCGTCGAGTCCGAGGTGATAGATGACGCCGAGACCCGGCAGCCAGGGGACCTTCTCCTCGTACTGCAGGGCCGCGCCGAAGGTCTGGAAGTTCGAGTACGTGAGGAGGTTGACGATCAGCATCCCGATCGTGGTCAGGAGGGCGATGTTGCGGAAGGTGTCGTTGTAGCGCTCGCGGGGGTTGGGCAGCGTCGCGATCAGCAGCGCGAGGAGGGCCGGCCCCCAGATCATCGTGCTGCAGAAGAAGGCGACCGAGATCAGGTTGGTGCCGAACGCGGGCGGCGTCGGCGAGGGCGTCGGCGGGACGATCCCCTCCAGCAGGATCCGCGTGATGTGGTTCATCGCAGGACCCCGGGGCTGAGGACGGCCGCCAGGATCGCGCCGACGGCCGCCACGCCCAACGCGACGGCCACCCAGCCGAGCGGGAGCTCGGAGTCGGCGCCGCGGTTGACGAGCCGGCCGACCATCACGAGGGGCGACAGACCATCGGTCTCGACGGCCGGCAGCGACTCGTCGATCCTGGTGGCGACGGCACGAAGGGGCGCGAGCACCCGGCGATCGGTCGCGAGCGCCAGCCCAAGGCGGGCGGCCTCCACGCGGGCGCCGAGCTGCGCCGTGCGGCGGTACCAGCCGGCGCGGCCGCGCCCGAAGGTGACCACGGCCAGGGCGAGGCCGAGCAAGGCGACGCCGAGGTATTCGAGATCGGTCACCGCCGGCGGCCGCTGGCTTGACCCGGAGAT
>Ga0207664_10002323_pt1 | contig 12569 bp, 8 predicted proteins | sample LARL83metaG_FD_184349 | JGI IMG/M metagenome (GOLD analysis project Ga0207664, IMG submission 184349) | Corn, switchgrass and miscanthus rhizosphere microbial communities from Kellogg Biological Station, Michigan, USA - LAR L8-3 metaG... | ecosystem: Host-associated > Plants > Roots >...
CGCCGCGTAAATTCAGTGTCCGCCTTCCGCCCAATCCTGCCGTTAGCGTGGCGACAGTTCCCGACCCAAAGCAGACATCAGGCTTGGGTCGGAATGCGACTTCGAGAGAGCCGCTCCCGCCAGGCGATCCAGCCGACGAGTATCGATAAATCCCCACTGCAGATATTCCTCGTAGATCGCATCGACGAAAGCGCGACAAAAGCGCGACAAAAGCGCGACGAAAGCGCGACGACGCGCGGCGGCGGCGCTTTGGTGAGCGCCTGGATATAGTTCGCGATGACACCCTTGGCTTCCCTGAAATCTGGCGCAGGAGTCCAAATGCAGGCAACATGACAAACGCACCGTCGACGCTCTCGAGCGCCCTCTCAATGGCGGCCGCATCGTTCCAGTCCCCGTCGACTAGCTCGGGGCCCCTTACGGAACCCACAGACTTCGCCGGACCAAGGTGGCGATGCTCTACGGCTAGGAAGCCGCTGGCAAGAGCTTTTCTAAGCTGGAGGTCTTAACTGGCCCTTGGTCTTAGGTCCTCAATGGGTGGAACGCGGACGCTACTGCAAGAGTGATTCCGGCCTCCGCGGACAACGGTGAGCCTCGGTTTGGAGTTCGCGTCAAGTTCAGTTTCCTCTCAATTTCCTCAAAACGCCGGTCGTCCCACAGCGGCCGAAGAAAATTGTCCGTCTTCATCGCGAGGAGGCCGGGATCCCGGAGCGTCAAGGCGCGGCCTAGCGCCGCGAATGCACGCTGTCTGTCCCCGCGCTGAGCATAAATCTGAGCAAACTGGTAGTTGGCACTGTCGCCGTAAAGCTGATCCAAGCGCTGGACCACTTTGTCAGACTCGGCGAGGTTTCCGCGACGCGCTGACAATATCGCTTCAGCCGTGAGCCTGCCGAAGAAATCGGCGGGAAGCTTCGCAAGCTCTGTGCCTGCCTCGCCTGATCTTCCGAGGAGGATCAAAGAATAAGCGAGTGACACGCGGTCGAGCGCTCGGGCCGGTCCCAGCCTCAGAGCCTCTCGCCGCGCTGCAATCGCGTCTGCGTATCTACTGCTCGCATCGAACGCATTTGCCTGTATCGAATAGACGTCCGCATTCAACGGATCGCGGATATGAGCCTCTCTGACCACCTCGAGAGCTGCTTGTTCATTGCCCACTACCGAGAGGAAACCTCCATACAACGTGAGGAATACCGCATCCGTCCCCGGCAATGAGCGAGCCTTCGCGAATTCGGCCGCCGCCCCGTGGGGATCGAGAGAATTCAATAGAGCATATGCGAGTACGCCATGAGCGTCCGCGAGGTCGGGCTCTAGCGCAATCGCGCGGCGGGCAAGCTCAACTGCTGCGGTAAAGTCATAGGGCTTGTCCTTGACCGGGAAGGAGCCCGTCAGCTCAGTCAGCGCCGCAGCTTTGGCGCCATAAGCAAGGGCATATTTAGGGTCCAAGCTTATGGCCGCATCGTAAAGCCGAATAGCCTTGGCGAGGCTGGCCTCGGAATCTTCTGACTCCGCTTGCGCAAGTCCTTTCAGATAAAGATCCTGCGCCGCAGGATTCGCCGTCCCGCCGATCGTCAGTCGCGCCTTCGCATCACTGCCAAGGGCAATGCTGAGAGCTTGTGCGACGCGTTGCGCGATGTCGCTCTGAATCGTGAGCACGTCCCCCGACGGGCGGTCATAATCTTGCGACCAACGTTCCAGGCCATTGCTGCCCTTGATCAACTGCGCGCTCACCCGGACCGTTGAGGGCGAGCGGCGGACGCTCCCGGCGAGAATATTGGCGACGCCCAGCTTCTTCGCGGCCGCCGGTGCATCGTCGGCTTTGACCGCCTCAGACGAGGTACGGCCGGCGACCTGCAGGCCAATCCGCGCGAGCGCGCTCCGAATTTCCTCGGCAATCCCGTCCGAAAAATAAGCCTGAGCTGGATCGCCACTGAGGTTCGCGAAAGGCAGGACGGCAACGCTGTTCCCCGCCACCGGAATACCGGGCCTGAGCATCAGCAACGCTCCAGCTCCTGCAGCGCAGGCTGCCGCGACGGCGCTCGCGCCGATGATCCCTCGACGGCTGAATCCGCTTGCGGCGTGAGCCGGGCCGTTTCGAGCCAACGGCTTGCCCGACATTGTCGCCCGAATGGCGGTGAGCAGCTGAGCGTATCTGGGGTCGGAACCTGCTCCCCTCCAGCCGATCAGAGAGATAACCTGCGTCTCGCCAAAGCCGAGCGGCGGGTCGACCTTGTCGATGCGCACCGGTAGATAGACGCCTCGGCGCTGTGCCCGATTGGCTTCGTCACGAACGAACTTGCCTTCAGGCGCAATTGACCGCTTGCTCCACACAACGAGCACGCACGACGCCGCGTCGAGCTCTTGCTGGATGCGATCGCGCCACTCATCGCCGCCGCCGATCTCCGCGTCCCACCACACCGACCAGCCGTCCGCTAAAAGTGCGTCGACGAGCGGCTTAACTCGACGGCGGTCCTCGGCCTTGTACGAGACGAATAAGTCCGTCATCCGCTGCCCCCAGCGCAGTGTAGCATTGGCCACGGCATCTATGCGACAGCTTGAAGGAATTGCTCAAGCCGCGCGACCTATGTCTGCAATGGTTCAAAGCAGACCTTCGCCGGGCGCAAACCAAATTATAGGGAGGCACGACCCTGCGGATGGCGGATGACAGCGCGTTGATGGAGATTGTGACAGCAGACATCGGCGGGACACACGCACGTTTTGCGATCGCCTCCATTCAGCGCGGTCAGATCATGAGTGTTAGCGAGCCGGTTCTCCTCCAGACGGGGGCGTTCGCCAGCTTTGAAGACGCGTGGAAGGCGTTCGAGCATCGTGTGGGGAGGCGGCTTCCAGGCGATCTTTCACTAGGAGTTGCGGCTCCTGTCGCGAACGGTGAATTCTCCCTCACGAACAGTCACTGGCAATTTGACCGGGCGCAGATCGCGTCCCAGCTCGAGTTAAGCTCGGTTCTAATGATCAACGACCTCGCCGCGGTGGCGCACGCGATATCGGCTGTCGATGACGAGCAGTTTGCGCACGTCTCGGGACCCGATGAGTCTCTCCCGAAAACAGGCGCGATCACGATTGTTGGTCCTGGAACAGGTCTTGGCGTGGCCTTGCTCCTTCGCGAGGGAACACAAGGATATCGGGTGATGGAGACTGAGGGCGGACACATGGATTTCGCCTCTCTCGACCCTGTCGAAGACAAATTACTCGCTGCGCTTCGGGAAAAATTCGGTCGAGTCTCGGTCGAGCGACTGGTCTCCGGGCCAGGCTTGCTCAACATCTACGAAGTGCTTGCCAAGTTAGAGGGTCACGTGGAGCTCATTCGGGACGAGTCGGCCCTGTGGTCAAAGGCGCTTGACCGAACAGATCAACTCGCAGTCTTGGCGCTGGATCGATTCTGCATGTGCCTGGGCGCTGTCGCGGGAGACCTTGCTCTGGGACATGGCGCATCAGGCGTCGTTATCGCGGGCGGCATCGGCAAGCGCATCGGGGAGCGGCTGGGATCTTCAGGCTTTGCGAAGCGGTTCGTCGCCAAAGGCCGATTTGAACGCCGCCTTTCCGCGATTCCAGTGAAGCTCATCACGTGCCCCGAGCCGGGCTTGTTGGGAGCCGCAGTGGCTTTCGCTAGGAAGCATGCTTGAGCCGTGATGGCTCGCGACCGGCCAACTCGCCGCCGTTGGAAGCAATGATCCGACTGTACAGGGTGGCGCTGTCCTTGGGTGTACGCGCCTGCGTCTCGAAATTGACGTGCACGATGCCGAAGCGTTTGGTGTAGCCTAGGGACCACTCGAGATTGTCGAACAGCGACCACAGCATGTAGCCCCGAATATCGACTCCGGACTCGATCGCGTCCGCGACTGCTCCGAGATGCTCTTCCAGATATTCACATCTCAACGGATCATGGACGCCGCTGTCACTCGCCACGGGCGGGTCGTAGAATGCCGCACCATTCTCCGTGATGTAGACTGGAATTGGGCCGTAGCGCTCCGTGAATGATAGCAGTAGGTCCTTCAGCGCGGGCGCATGCACTTCCCAGCCCGTCTCGGTATGCGTGGCCATTCTCTGGAGAACGGCCGTTGCTCGCAGCGGCCATTGCAGTGGGTCGTGCCTCACCACATTGCGCGTGTAATAGTTGATGCCGACGAAATCGACTGGCTGGGCGATGTCGCGAAGATCGGACTCGGGCCAATCCGGCCACGCCTCGCCAAAGATCTCCCTCAGTTCTTCTGGATAACTGCCCTTCAAGGCAGGATCGAGATATTGCCGGTTCATGTAGGCGTCTGCACGACGCGTAGCGGCCACATCGTCGGTACTGCCGCTTGCTGGATATTTTGGCTCGATGTTCACGACGAGGCCGATGTCGTGCGCGCCTACCTGCCGGTAAGTCTTCACGGCCGCGCCGTGGGCACGCATCAAATTATGACTGGCGATGGGCGCTTCGAACCTGTTGCGGTGACCCGGCGCTAGGGCACCATGAAGATAGCCGCCGTCGGTGATCACCCACGGTTCGTTGAGCGTCACCCACTTCTTCACCCTCCCATCGAGCCTCTCGAACATGATCCTGGAGTAATCCGCGAACCAATCGGCAATATCGCGATTTAACCAGCCTCCACGGTCGTCAAGCGCGGCCGGTAGATCCCAATGGTAAAGCGTGCAGAGCGGTTCGATCCCGTTCTCCAGCAGTCGGTCCACCAGGCGCTCGTAGAAATCGAGACCGGGCGGGTTGATGCGTCCGGTCCCTTCAGGAAACACCCGGCCCCATGCTACCGAGAAGCGATAGGCCTGCAAACCGAGCTGCTTCATCAGCGAGACGTCTTGCTCCATGCGATTGTAATGGTCGCAAGCGACGTCGCCCGTGTCGCCTTTCGAGGCCATCAGCCGCGGATCGTGGCTGAACCGCTGCCAGATGCTAGGCCCCGCCCCATCCGCAAGCGGCGAGCCTTCGATCTGGTAGGCCGCGGTCGCAGCACCCCACAGGAAATTATCGGGAAAACGCCCCATCATGCATCCTTGTCAACTAAGTCGGTGTTCAGGTTTGGGGCTGGCATTTGAGCCGTCTCGATCCACAGCGGCTGTCCAGTTGCACGAATGTGGAGGCCGGCTTTCGGCCAATTCGTCAGGCGTCCATTGATGCGCACAGCGGGTGGGTCACCGTCGAATGGCCAGCCGATCACGAAACCCCCGGGCGGTCTTGCAGTGCCTGCTATCGTCGCGGCCAAATTATTCCGGTCACCCCGCATCGCAAAGTCGAGTGAGCCGTATGGGGTGGCCAGTCCGCGGATTGCCGAGCCGCGCCCAACCAGCCAGCTCGCTGTCAGCCCTCCACCAAGCACCAACGCGCCCCGGTCCCGGCGGTCCCACGCGAACATGTCGAGCGCCGAGCGGATGAAATCCGATTCAACCCATGCGTGCGGCATGTCCCCGATGAAACGGACCTGGCGCTGATCGCGGCCCACGACCTCCGCCCACTGGTTCCATCCGGCTGGGCGCCGACCGGCCATGAAGAATGCAAGAAGCCCGTCGATCCTATTCCGCCAGCCAAGCCGGACGAAGGCGCCGATCGTCCGGACCTCGTACGGCGTGTAGTCGGTCCAAGCCCGCTCTCCCGAAGATCGCTCCTGAAATTCCGTCCAGTAGCGGCCGAACGTCGCCTCGAGCATCGCCGGATCGAGCCGATCTTGCTCATTGCCTGGATCAAGCGTGATCGTCGTCGAGGTGGGATCGAAGTCGCCAAGGCTGGTCGCTCCGGGAATGAACGCGATTTTCCAGTAATCGCGTGCCGCAAGAATTGCCGAGTGAAGGTCTGTCGCAAATTGGTCTCGAGAGGCCGCAAGTCCGGCAGTCTCGGGACTTCCCAGAATGGCGCCGAGCGCAGCGGCGTCGCGATAGCCGCGAAGCGCCCAGAAATCGTCCCACAGGCTATATTGAGGCTTCGCCGAATAACCCTCATGGCTGATCGACGCGGGCATCAGGCCGAGGTGAAGGCTCGCCTGCCCGCTCCGGTTCCTGCCCGTCCGCTGGGAAAGCCTTAGCTCATCCATGTAGCGGTCGGCGGCGAGCACGTGCGGCCATTCGCGTTGCAGCGCGGCTCGATCATGCGTGAACCGGTAGAGCTCGCTGACGAGGAAGATGTATTCGCCCTGGCTATCGTTTTCCGGAACCGGATCGGCGCCGCGAAAATCGATGCAGCAGGGGACCTTGCCACTGGCAAACTGATGAGTTCCATACCAGTCGGCAAAGGCGCGCGCGACGTCTGGGCGACCCATGCGCAGAAGTGCTTCCGACATCATCGCGCCGTCACGGATCCAGGACCGGTCGTAACTTCGGGTACCGGGCTTGAGCATTGGGCCGTCCCGGCTGATCAGCACGTGGGCAAGGGCCGTCGCCACGGTGTCGGCGAATGGCTGCTTCGCGGGCGGGACGGAAATCGCGACATGGCGGAGGCTTCGCCGCCAATAGTTGAGCGTCTCTCCCATGCTGACGCCGAACGGCGGAACGTTGGCGCCTGCCGGCATTGTCAGCACGATGGTTCGCGCGGCGCCCGGCGCCAGCGTCATGTGATAAACAATGTCGGCGCCCGCCATGTCCGGGCCCGCGCTTGCCGGCTGATCCACGCGCTCCAGGCGGGCGTGCGCTGCGATATTCAGGCGGCGGCGTTTCGGTGGATCGCCATCTTCTTGCGGCTGAACAATAGTCACGACGCTTCCGGACTTCTCGATGGCCGAGATGGGGCTTGCGCCGCCCTTTTGCGAAAGGAATTGTGACGGCGGATTGACCTGCCAAGGCCTGACGCGAAGCCGAAGCTCGAAGACCCGCCGAGATCGTGAACGATTGGTCAGCGTGTAGGCTGCGTACGCTGCCCGCCCCGCGTGATCCGCCAGCAGGGTTGTCTCGAGGATGAAGCCCGGTGCTGACCATTGGACGGTGGGCACTGGCAGGCGGTCATCGGCAAGGCGGTGTGTGAGCTCGACGGTCGCCCAATCAAAGGTCTGCCCCCTGTCGATCACCGCGGGTGCGATCGAATAGCCGCCCTTCTCGAACTCAATGGCTGCATCCTCGTCGATAAGTGCTGCAATTCCGTGCCCGTCGGAACCGGCGAGCGTCCAATAGGACTGCTCTCCAGTGAATGAGCGCGGATAGGTCCCGCGCGGGAAGGCCTTTGCCAGCGCCTCTAACGCGAGGTTCCTTCGATCCTCGCTAGCGGTCGACGCCGTGGGCTCGCCCGACAAGGGAACGATCCGCAGGTTCTTGATGGCGATCGTCCCGGCGCCTCCGTCGCGGTCGCGCGCGACCACCAGCTCAATTCCGTCGACGCTGCCAAGCCGATGATCGCTCGCGGGGCCCCAGGCAAAGCCGATGTCGCCGGCGGGGACGACGACTTCTTTCCAGTCGCGCGAAGGTCGGAGGTTGCGCCAGACTTTCCACCAGACATTGTCATCGTGGGTGAGTTTGAGCTGAAGGTCGTTGCGTCCACCGTGCCCCCGCATCTGGAATCGGATCTCAAAATTGCGGGCAAGTGTCATATCGGCCTTGCGGCGGATGAACGCATAGCCGTTCACCCCGTCGAAATCGTAGCTAAGCTCGATTGCATTTCCATCCGACCGGCTCGCAGCAGCGACGTCGTCGGACGCGCCCGCGGCCCATGAGTTCGGGCCCGCCACGAGGTCGCCGGTGATTGGACCTGCCGCGCCAAGCAACAGGAGCGTCGGGAAGATGACCGCGCGCCTCACCCTTTCACGCTTCCAGCGAGCAGGCCGTCCAGATAGTGCCGCTGAAGCGCCAGGAACAGGATCAGGACGGGCAAGGTGGTCACGACCGACCCGGCCATCATCAGTTCGTCGTCCTGGACGTGTTCGCGCGAGAGCGCTGCCAGCGCAACCGGCAGTGTGTAGAGATGCTGATCGGCAAGCACGATCAGCGGCCACATGAAGTCGTTCCAGCTCCCGAGGAACACGAACAGGGCGAGCGTGATCAGGACCGGCTTCAAGGTAGGCAAGACGATGCGACGCAGGATCACCCCCTCGCTTGCCCCGTCCACCCGTGCCGCCTCAAGGAGCTCAGTCGGGATGGAAAGGCAGAATTGGCGCACGAGGAAGATGCCGAAGATTCCGGCGAGCCATGGGACGAGAGCACCGGCATAACTGTTCACGAGGCCCATCGCCTTGAGCTCGAGATACAGCGGCAACATGCCAATCTGACCAGGTACGACCAGCAGCGCGACGAGCGCCTGAAAGACTGCGTCGCGGCCGCTGAATCGGAGTTTCGCGAATGCATAGCCGGCGGGAACGACGAACAGCAGTGCGAGGATGGTGGCGAGACTTGAAACCAGCAGGCTGTTGGCCAGAAATCGGCCGACACCATAATTCTCGAAGAGCGTACGGTAATTGACGAGGGTCGGCCTCGCGGGGAACAGCGGGGGCGGAAATTGTGCCGCTTCGCCGGGAGCCATGAAACTGACCGCGACCATCCAGATGAGCGGCATCAGCACGATCAGTGCGACGAGGGCGGCAATGAGAGTCAGGATTCGGCCGCGGATCATATCGCACCCGCTTTCCGCGCAACCCGGAGTTGAACGAGCGTGACCACCAGGATGCAGAGGAAAAGAATGAAAGCGACGGCTGAACCTGAGCCCAGGTTCCACCATTTGAAGCCCTCATCGAACATGAAATAGAGGACCGTGACGGTAGCCCCCGCGGGGCCGCCCTGCGTCATGACGTACGGCTCCGCGAACAATTGGAACATGCCGGCCACGGTGAGAATCGAAACAAGGAGGATCGTCGGGGCGATGGCCGGAAGCTTCACGTGCCGGAAGCGCATCCAGAAGTTCGCACCATCGACCCGCGCTGCATCTTCCAGGTCTTTCGGCACCGTTTGAAGCGCCGCCAGGAAGATGACCATGTTGTACCCGAAGGTCTTCCACGTCACGAACAGAAGAATGGCGGGAAGGGCCGTCCTGGGGTTGCCCAGCCAGTCTACTGGAGCGACTCCGATCTTGCCCAATGCGTAGTTGATAAGGCCGTAGCGTGTGTGGAGCAGGTAATTCCAAACCACCGCCGTCGCGACCAGCGTCGTCACGAAGGGAGCGAACAGCGCAACTCGCCAAACGGGCCGCCAACGCAGGGTCTTCGCATTGACCAGCAGCGCCGCCAGCAGCGAAACCGCGACCAGGAGGGGAACCCCGATGATCACGAACCACATCGTGTTGGCCATCGCCTGCCAGAACAGCGGGTTCCCGATCAGTCGCGCGTAATTCTCAAGTCCGATGAAGCGCAGATTCCGGAGGTCGGCTAACGAGTAGATGTCGAAGTCGGTAAAGCTCAGCAGCAAGGAGGCGAGCGCAGGAATAACGAAGAACAGGCCGATCGCGGCAAGCGCCGGCCCGGTCATGACCCACCCGGCGCGCGCTTCCTGACCGGTCTGTGACAGTCTCACGCGGCACGTCTCCGCGACAACATCCAGCGGCGCTTTTCGAGGAGACGGTCGGCCCGCTTGTCCATTTCGGTAACGGCTTCATCGATGTTCATTCGTCCGCGAACGAAGAGCTCGGCGACAGTCTGCATCTCGGTCGCGATCCGCTCCCATTCCGGAACCTTCGGAAGCGGGCTGGTGCGTTCGAGCTGAAGCGCGAATGCCTCGGTGATCGGGTCCGAAAGCAGGCCACTCGAAGCCCATACGTTCCGGGTCGGCGGCAAGTCCCCAGTCAATTCCTGCAACCTTTGCTGTCCCGCCGGTGCGACGAGTTGCATGATTAGCCGCCACGCCGCCCCGGCGTTACGCGTGGACTTATAGACAACCAGGCTTGAGCCGCCCGGTGTCGAGCGGCCGGGGCCAGCGGGTCCCGGAAACGGCGCCGTCGCCCAGCTACGCTGGAGTTGCGCAGGCAACCGGCTCTTCATGTCGCCGATCGTCCACGGCCCTGACGGATAAACGGCGAAATAGCCCCGCGCGAACTCATTCCACACGTTTGAAATCTGCGCGGCGCCGGCAATCGGGGCCAGCTTCTCGTCGAATAGGGACTTGTAGAAGGCAAGAGCTGTGCGGAACTCGGCTGCTCGGAACGCGCCGCGGGTCCCGTCGATGTTCAGCAGGCTCGCCCCGGCTGACAACGCCATCTGGGTGAGATGCTCATATTCGTTGATCGGCAAAAGGATCGCGAACCCGCCGCCGCCACTGTTCGCCTGCACCGCGTGCAACGCAGCCTTCCATAAGTCCCAGCGGTCGGGCGGCGATGCAAAGCCGGCCCGCTCGAACAGGTCGCGACGATAGAATTGAAGGCGCGTGTCGACGTACCACGGGAGCGCCATCAGGCGGCCGTCAATGCGATTGGTCTCGACCACACCGGGGAACTGGCCGTCGACCAGCCGCGTCAGTTCAGCAGGCACAGGCTCGATCGCGTCGATTGCCGCCAGCTCGGCGATCCAGCTGTTCCCGATCTGCCCAAGGTCCGGAAGCGAACCGCCCGCGAAGGCCGTCAGCAGCTTCTCGTGCGCTGCGCTCCATGGAAGGGGCTGGATCCGCACCGGGGGAAGCCCTGCGGGACGAACATCGGCGAGCAACTCGGGCATTTTCTCAGCCTCCGCGCCCATCGCCCAAAATTCGAGTTCGGAGTGCGCGCGACGCGTACATCCCGCGACCGCCAATGGCGCAAACGCCGCTGCCGCAAGGACCTGCCGCCGCGACAGGATCACGCTGCCCGGTCCAGCCAGCCGCCGGTGAAGCCGGCGCGCCTCAGCCCGGCGATCAGCGGCGGCGAGCGCCGCATTGCGCGCCAGATCAGCTCGTTGCGATAGTTGGCAATCATGCCGACGATCGGGCCCTGATCGATGCCGAGATAATCGAGGTCCACCCAACACAGGCCGGGCACGACGCGACCGCTCCGGGCCTCAGCCGCCGCAGAGCCCTTCAACGTCGGATTGAACGAATCGAGAAAGCCGTACTGGCCATAGATGGCCGCCCCGAAGCGGCGCTTCATGGCCGCCAGCCCGGACAAGACCAAAGCGGGTTCGAATGCGATGGATGAGGCCATCGCGGTCGGTGCTAGGGTACCGTCATCGCGCCGGTCCGGGCCTCGTGCGGCATAGCCGAAGAATTCTCGCTTACGCCCATCGATGACCGCCCGGAAGTCACCCGGCCCATCGCACGCTGTGAGCCCCCAGCAGTCGGGTCCGTACGCGACCCACCGCCCAGGATTGGCGATCGCATAGTTGCGCTGGGCGCGTGTCGCGCGGCGGCTATTCTCGAAGAGATCCAGATCGTGAGCCCGGAGCCAGGGATCGCGGATTCCCCGAAAATCCACCCACAAGTGACTATACTGATGGCCGAATAGCGAACCGAAGGACAGGTGGCGCTCGCCCCAATGATCACCCCAGCTATAGTCGAAATTGGCGGTCCAGCGGTGCCACACGCCAGGATCGATCGGATGCGTCGGACTCCCAATCGCGAGCAGGTATAAAATGGTCGCCTCGTTGAAGCGGTCCCACTGGCTCTCGATAAAGCCCTCCTCCGGGGTCCAGCCCATCGAGACGAGCGGCCCTTTCCCGAGCATCCAAGGCCAGTCGACGCGGCCGTTGAGATACTCCGCGAGGCGACGGATTTCCGCTTCTGCCGGGTGATTGCCGCCGTAGTGGCTGGCCGCGAAAAGCACTCCCGCCAGCAATAGGACGGTGTCGATCGAGGACAGCTCGACACTCTGGAACCGGTGCCCACGCTCCATGTCGAGGAAATGGTAGAAGAAGCCCCGGTAACCGGTCATTCCGGCCACCGCTGCGCCTTGAGGCGCGGTCGCGAAGAAGCGCAGCGTGTTGAGCGTTCGTTCGCGCGCCTGCTCCCTGCTGATCCAGCCGCGCCCCGCCCCGATCGCATACGCATTGAGCGCAAAGCCTACAGCGGCGATCGAACAGAAGCTTTTTGATGGCCAGCGGTCCGGCACCAGTCCGGTTCGTGGATCGGCTACGTCCCAAAACCACCGAAAGGTCCTATGCTCAAGATCCTCGAGCAAGCCGCCGTCATTCGCCGTCCGGTTTCCTCTGTTGAGGGCTTGCGCGCCTGCTGCCCCGAGGCCGACAAGCCCCAGGGCGGCGAGCTTCATCAGGTCGCGGCGAGTCTCAGCCATTCCTAACACCGAACCCTTGGGGCAGCAGCCGTTCCGATCAAAAGCGCACGTTAGCGCCGATTTGGAAGGTCCGCGGCGGGCCCGCCAGCGAGTTCGGGGTGACCTTGATCGTGTCACCCGGGCCGAAGAAGTTGTTCGCGCCGCCGAAATTCGCCCTGTTGAAGAGGTTGAAGACCTCCGCCGAGATGCCGAACTCACGACCATCGCCCAGCTTGAACAGCTTCTGGAGCCTGAGGTCGACCTGCAGGAAGTACGGCAGGTGTTTGCTGAACGCGAGCCCGATTACTCCTGGCTGGAACCCGCGCGTCGCATCGATGACAAAGAACGGTGCGCCCGAACCATAAGTTACAAGCCCCGAGAAACGCAGATCGAGTGGCAGGTCGGTGATCCAGTTCACGACCACGTGATGCTTCTCGTTGCCCGCATTCGGGACGAACGCAGTCGCCGCAATATCGGGCCGATC
>Ga0207664_10002324_pt1 | contig 12568 bp, 11 predicted proteins | sample LARL83metaG_FD_184349 | JGI IMG/M metagenome (GOLD analysis project Ga0207664, IMG submission 184349) | Corn, switchgrass and miscanthus rhizosphere microbial communities from Kellogg Biological Station, Michigan, USA - LAR L8-3 metaG... | ecosystem: Host-associated > Plants > Roots >...
CAGGTCCTCTTTGGTGGGGAAGTAGCGGAAGAACGTGGACGGCGACACCTCGGCGGCGGCGGCGATCTGCTCCACCGTGGTGGCCTGGTAGCCCTGCTCGCGGAAAAGCCGGAGCGCGTGCTCCCGCAGGGAGGCACGCGTCCTGGCTTTCTTCCGTTCCCGCAGGCTGGCCTGCGCTGTCATGTCCGTCACAGTGTTGATTGTGCTCCTGTTCTTACCGTGAACTCCAATGCCGTGCCCGCAGCGCTGTGACGGCAGTGCCGTGGGCTACAGCACCGTGGGCGCCGCCTGGTCGGCGGCCGCGGCGGCCGCGGTGCGCCGCGGCAGGAACAGCAGTGCGAGGACGGCGCAGGCGACCGCGATGCCGCCGCAGGTCCACAGCATCAGGTCCATGCCGTGCACGAAGGCGGACCGCACGTCGTCGAGCAGCGCGGATGAGCCGAGTTGCCGCGCCACCGCCGCGCCCGCGCCCACGCCGGAGTGCACCGAGGCGGCGGCCCGGGCTGGGAGGGACGCCGCGGCCGACGCCACGCCGTTGCTGTAGCTGTTGCTGATCACCGTGCCGAGGACGGCCACGCCGATCGTGGAGCCGACCTGGCGCATCGCGGTCAGCAGCGCGGAGCCGGCCCCGCTGCGCTCCGCGGACAGCGCGCCGAGGGCGACGCTCATGGCGGACGGCATCACCAGGCCGAGGCCGAGGCCCGCGAGGGCGACCCAGCCGAGCGTGTACCCGGTGGAACTGCTGAGCGTGGTGAACGCGCCGAGCGCCATGCCGGCCGCCATCGCCAGGTACCCCACCGTGACGATGAGCCGCGGGCCGGCCTTCGCCTCGCCCGTGCCCTTGCGCGGTGCCTGCAGCCGGGTACCGGCCACCATGCCGACGAGCATGCCGGCGATCAGCGGCAGCAGCCTCACCCCGCTGCCCAGGGCGTCCGCGCCGCGGACATCCTGGAAGTACTGCGGCAGCGCGAAGAAGATGCCGAACATCGCGAACGACACGGCCGTCGCCAGGATGGTGCCCCAGCGGAAGCCGGCCGAGCGGAACAGCCGCAGGTCGGCGAGCGGCTGGCCGCCGCGGTTCGCGACCTGCCGCTCGACGAGGGGCAGCAGGGCGAGCGCGGCGACGCCCGCGGCGATCAGGGCGAGCGCGGCGGCGTCGGACCAGCCGTCCTGGCCCGCTTTGATGAAGCCGTAGGTGAGCGCGACCAGGCCGGCTCCGGAGACGACGAGGCCCGGCAGGTCGATGCCCGGCCGGCGCGCCGACCGCGACTCGGGCAGCAGCATGGTGACGGCGATGAGGGCGAGCACGACGACGGGGACGTTGATCAGGAAGACGGAGCCCCACCAGAAGTGGTCGAGCAGGTAGCCGCCGACGATCGGGCCGATCGGGAAGCTGAGCATGGTGGCGCCGCCGATGGCGGCGATCGCCCGCTGCCGGTCCGCGCCGTCGAACAGCACCGGCAGCACCGACAGGGCCAGCGGGAAGATCGCCGCCGCGCCGATGCCGAGCACCGCGCGCGCGGTGATCAGCTCGCCGACCGACGACGCGTAGGCGCAGGCCAGGGAGGCAAGGCCGAAGATCACCAGGGCGACAACGAGCATCTTCTTGCGGCCGTAGCGGTCGCCGAGCAGCCCGGCGGGCAGGATCAGCGCCGCGAGCACGAGGCTGTAGGAGTCGACGATCCACTGCAGGTCGCCGGTTGACGCGTGCAGGCTGACGGCCATGGTGGGCAGGGCCAGGTTGAGCACGGTGAGGTCGAGCCCGACGACGAGGACGCTGGCCGCGATCGCGACCAGTGCCCACCAGCGGCGGGCGGAGCGCGTGACGGCCTCGGCCGGCGGGGCGATGCCCGAGTCGCTGGCGGCCTGAGGTCCGGTCGGCTGCGTTGCCATGACAGTTACCACCTTCAGGGAGTTACCTCTAAATGGAAGTTACTCTCAAAATATAGCCACAGTCATTTGATGCTGTCAACCAGAACGTGCGCGTGCTTCGCGGTGACGGCGAAGCACGCGCACGTTCGGAGTGCTGGTGGTTTTTGGTTTTGGTCTTGGGCTGGCGCCGCTACTCGCGCAGCAGGCGCAGCGCCAGGGTGGGGCAGGCGGAGACCGCGGCCCGCGCGTAGCGCTCAAGGCCCGGCGGGAGCGGGCGGGGATCGACGATCGGGAAGCCCCACTCGTCCATGGTGACCACCTCGGGCAGCAGCTCGGCGCAGGCGCCGTGGCCCTCGCAGTCGATGGGGTTGACCAGGAGCTTTTCTGCCATGGGGATCAGATCCAGTCGTTTTCAGAGCGTGCGGTGCCCTGCGGGACGGGCAGGAAGGGACGCGTGTTGGCCGCCGAGCAGTGGCCGCGCTTGTGCCAGTCGACCTCGGCGGCGAAGGTGCGCAGCGCGCTGCGGACGAACCGGACCGTGCCGTCCGGATGATGGCACGCGCCGCGGCCGGACACCAGGCCGGCCCAGCGCTCCACGTCGGCGATCGTCTTGGAGCGGGCCCGGCCCCCAGCGATCTCGGCGAGCGCCGCCGCGATCCGCGGCAGGCCGTTCAGGCACGGGCCGCACTGGCCCGCGCTCTCCAGCGCGAGGTAGCGGACCGCCCGCGCCGTTTCGACCAGACCGCACCGGTCGGCGGGCAGCGCGATAACGATGCCCGCGCCCACCCGGGCCTCCGCCCCGGCAAGCGAGCGGTTGTCCAGGGTGAGCTTGAGCGCCTGCGCGCCGGTGAGCCAGGTGCCGTGGTAGCCGCCGACGAGCACCGCGCCGTCCTGGCGCAGGTCGCCGGCCAGGTCCTTGAGCGGGATGCCCAGCGGGACCTCGGCGATCCTCGGCTGGCCGTCGGCCCGTCGGATGGTGGCCAGCATCGACCCCGGCTCGGCGTCCGTGCCGACCGAGCGGAACCAGCGCGGCCCCTTGCGCGCGATGAGCGCCAGGTGCGCGAGTGTCTCCACGTTCTGCACCAGGGTGGGGGCGTTGTTCAGGCCGCGCTCGGTGATCCGCGGCAACGGGAATGTCGGGGTCACCGGGCCGCCGGACAGGTGGTTGACGAGGGCGGTCTCCTGGCCGGACAGGAACCGGGCCGGCGCGGTGGCGAGCTGGACGGGAACGCGGTCGATGCCCGCCGCCTGGCGCTGCGCGATCGCCTCCGTCAGCCGGCCGCCCACGTCGTGCGCCCGGTTGGCGTGCACGTACAGGACGGCGGTATCGGCGCCAACCGCCTCCGCGGCGAGCTGCAGGCCGTCGAGCACCAGGTGCGGTGACAGCCAGAGCAGCGTGGCATCCTTGTCGCTGGCCGGCTCGGACTCGGCCCCGTTGGCGATCACCACCGGGGTACGGCGGCGCTTGACGGCCGCGTCGAGCACGGCTTGCAGCTTTCGGTGCACCGGGAACGCCGCACCGCCGCGGCCGGTCAGGCCGGCCGCCTCGGCCTCGCCGATCAGGATGCCGGGCTGGTCGCGATAGGTGAGCATGCCGTAGCGCATGGCGTGGATGCGGAAGTCGTGCGACCGTCCGCCGCCTGACTTGCCTTCTGGCCCGCCGTCTGTCTTGCCGTCGCGCGGCGGCAGCAGCCGTGGCAACTCGGTCACGGCATCGGCGGTGTTTTCCATCGTGGCGGTCACTTGGCGGGCGTCCTCTCCCGGTTCCGGCTCTTGTCGCGGGCGTGCACGGCGGTCATCAGCAGGCCGACCCGCTCGGCGCGCGGCACGTCACCGGAGGCGGCGACCACGCGCCACGCCGCGCCGCCGAGCACGACGAGGGCGCAGGCGATGGCCAGCAGGAACAGCGGCCCGTGCCGCAGGTCGCCGCTCGCGAAGACGGAGTGGAACCAGGCGACCGGCCAGCTCAGGTACGCGGTGAGGTGCACCGCCCGCCAGGCCCGGCGCGACAGGTGACGGCGCAGCAGGCTGGTCACCGCGGCGGCGAGCATGAGATCGAGGCTCACCGCGCCGAGGGTGAGCCAGAACCGCTCGTAGGACGATGTCAGGGGGATGACCGCGGCGGTGAGCGGGATCTTCACGTACCCGTCGGTGACCGCCGCCACCACGTGCACCACCACGAACGCCACCGCGAGCAGTGACAGGTTCCTGTGCAGGCCGCTCACGGCGAATCGCGGCAGGCCGGGCAGCCGCCCCTGCCTGGTGACAAGCAGGCCAAGCACCATCACGGCGGTCAGCAGCAGCAGCGCGACCACCCCGGTGGCGCGGCTTGCGTACCAGAGCACGGTATGGGAGTTAATTCCGCTCACATTGATAAGCATCGGCCACCAAGCCAAGCGAGGGATACACGACGGCTATGAAGCGACTCTGAGGTTCGTCTCGGGCTCTGCGGTTCGTCTTGGCTCCGCGGCCCGTCTCAGTTAACGGACCGTAACGGCTGCTATCCCCCGGCTTTACCAATGGTGTGCCTTCTGGGGCGTCTCGCCCGTGGCACGGGTAGCCGTAGCCAGGTAACTTCGCCTGAAGTACGCGCGTGGCTGGCCAGCGCGTTTGTACCGGAAGTTCCTTGCTGCCACCACAGTTAACATGATCGACACATTGAGAAACGTGGTCGTTACAAATGACTGGGTCACTTTCGATTGCCGCCCGGGCGGCATACATATTGCGCGACAACAGCACCGGCTTGATCACCAAGGCCGCTCCTGCCCTCTACCCCCATCAGTGGAGCTGGGACGCCGCCTTCAACGCGATCGGCCTGGCCAGCGTCGACCTGCCGCGCGCCCGGCTTGAGCTCGACTCGCTCTTCGCCGGGCAGTGGCGCAACGGGTTGCTGCCGCACATCGTCTTCGACGCGTCCGCCGACGGGTACTGGCCCGGGCCGGCCCAGTGGGGCTGCGCGCAGCACAGCGAGGAGGCGACGTCCGCGCCCGCGACGAGCGGGATCATCGACCCGCCGGTGCACGCGATCGCGGTGGACCGCGTCCTGGCCATCGCGGACCGGGCCGGCGGCGCCGAGGCGGAGCGCACCCTGACCTGGGCCGCGCACCTGTACCCCCGGCTGCTCGCCTGGCACCGGTTCCTGGCCAGGGACCGGGCCGAGAAGGAGACCGGGCTGATCACGCTGTTCCACGGCTGGGAGTCGGGCACGGACAACTCCCCCCGCTGGGACGCGCCGTACGCCGGCGTGGAAGTCGGGCCCGGCCTGCCCGCGTACCAGCGCAAGGACAAGGCGCACGTGGCGAACGCCTGCCAGCGGCCGACCGACCGGGAGTACGACCGGTACCTGTGGCTGATCGAGGAGGCCAAGAGCGCCTCCTACGACGCGGGCCTGCTGCGCCAGAACGGGTCGTTCCAGGTGGGCGACGTGCTGTTCACGGCGATCTTCGCCTGCGCCTCCGACCTGCTGGCCGCCCTCGCGCTGCGGCTGGGAAAAGCGGACGACGACGCCGAGCTCAAGGATTACGCCGCCCAGGCCCGGGCGGCTGTTTTCTGCCACGTCGACGAGGCGTCGGGCCTGGCCGCCGACGTCGATTTCCGGACCGGGGCGTGGCTGGTCACGGAGACGATCGCCGGGTTCGCGCCGCTGATCGCCGGCGGTATGCCGCTCACCATGCGGCGCCGGCTCATCGACCTGCTGACCGGGCCGCGCTGGGCGGGGCACCCGTCGTTCAGGTACCCGCTACCGCCGTCCGTGTCGCCCTGCTCCGCCGCGTACGACCCGGCGTGCTACTGGCGCGGCCCGGTGTGGCCGGTCTTCACCTGGCTGCTCACCTGGGCGCTGTCCCGGTCAGGCGAGCACCAGGCGGCGTCCGCGCTGCGGGCCGCGTCGCTCGAGCAGCTCGGCGACCAGACGTTCGCCGAGTACTACCAGCCGGAGACCGGCGCGCCGCTCGGGTCGCTGCACCAGTCCTGGACGGCGGCGGCCGCCCTCGACTGGCTGCTCGACGAGGAGTAACTCGGCCGGCCAGTCACACACCGTGTGGACGGCGCCTTCGACCGACACAAGGCGGGCGGGCAGCCGCAGGCCGGTCAGCCAGCCGGCGGCCTCACGGCCCTTGATGATCGCGGCGGTCGCGGCGGTGTTCGCGTCCGCGCAGGTTGAGGCAGCCACCGACACCGTGCGCCACACCTGGGCGGCGGGACGGGCGGTACGGGGGTCGAGGATGTGGTGCAGCACGTCACCGCCGCGCCGCCAGCGGCGGGCCCCCGTCGACGACGTGGCGAGACCGCCGTCGCGGATCGTCACCACCTGACTCGGGCCGTCCGGCGGCTCGTCAGGCAGCGTGGTCCTGTCCTGTACCCGGATGCGCCAGCCGCCCTCGGGCGGCTCTCCCGCCACCGCCGTGTCGCCGCCAAGGCTGACGAGCACGCCGCAGCCGAGCTCGCCGGCGATCCGCGCGGCTGACTTGTCGGCCGCCCAGCCCTTCACCGTCGCGCCCAGGTCAAGCTGGACGCCGGCCGGCACGGTAAGCAGCCCGGTGGCAAGGTCGACCCGGACAGACTGCCACCCGGGGATCACCCGCATCCGCACGGCCGCGCCAGCGGCATTGGTGCCGTTGGCATCACAGCCCGTATCAATGTCGCGTCCCGGCGGGTTGCCTGGCGGGGTCAGCTCGGCGAAGTCCCGGTCGTAGCCGAGGTCGGCGAGCACCCCGCCCACCGTGGGATCGATGTCGCCGTCGGTGAGCCGCGCCGCCCGCAGGGAGACGGCCACCGCCTCGGCGAGCAGCGGGCTGACCGGCACGGTGACCGGGCCCGAGGCGCCGCGCGCGGCGTTCCCCACCGCGATGAGCTCCGAGTCCGGCCGGAACCTGGAGCAGGCCAGGTCGAGCGCCGCCAGGTCCGCGTCGAGCAGTTCCCTGGCCGCCGCGAGCCGTCCGGGCGACGTCACCACCAGCTGCACGAGCATGCCGAGCGCGGTCCACGCGTCGAACCCGGTCGCGCCGCCCGCCCCCGGCGACGGCTCGCCGTTCCTGTCCGTCACCGGGATCATGAGCCGCCCGAGGTGACGGAGCCGCTGCCGCTGCTGGACTGCGGCGAGTTCGACGACCCCTGCAGGCCGCCCGAGTCGCTCGACGAGCTGCTGCCCGAGTCGCTTGACGAGCTGGAGCCCGAGTCACCCGACGAGCTTGAGCCCGAGTCACCCGACGAGCTCGAGCCCGAGTCGCTTGACCCGGACGACGTCGAGCTGCTGCTGCTCTTGCTGGTCACGGCGGCGTGGCTGGTACCGGGAAGGATCACCGCGACCGCCCCCGCCGCGACCACGCTGGCCGCGGTCACCGCCACCGTGGTGGCGTTCAGCCGCCGGCGGCCTTCCTCGCGCTCGGCGACCGCCTGCGCGACTTGCCGCGCCCTGGCCGCGTGCGCGGCCTGCCCGGCCGGCCGGCCCTGTGCGCCCTGCTTCTCCCAGCTATTCACGAGATTGAGTGTTACATGTTCTTCTGTAGCTGCTGTTGGAGAACTGTCTGAGAACGTTCTGAGTGCCCCGGCCCCGCTCTGGCCCGGGGTTTCGCCGGGCCGCGCGGAACTGCCAGTATTTAGCAATGCGCAACGACGCCTCCACCGATGCCACAACCGACGTTTCTGGCACGGGCGCGCTTCGCGCGGCTCGCGACCTGCTGCTCGCCCACCGGGCCGACTACGCCGCGGCCGTCGCCGGCTTCTCCTGGCCGCGGCTGGATGAGTTCAACTGGGCGCTGGACTGGTTCGACGTGATCGCCGCCGAGCACCCCGACCGGCTCGCGCTCCGGGTGGTCGGTGACGACGGGTCCGACGAGGCGGTGAGTTACGCGGCCATGGCCGCCAGGTCGGCCCAGGTCGCGAACTGGCTGCGCGGCCTCGGGGTACGGCGCGGCGACCACGTGCTGCTGATGCTCGGCAACGTCGTGCCGCTCTGGGAGGTCATGCTCGCGGCGATCAAGCTGGGCGCGGTGGTCATCCCCGCCTCGACGCTGCTGCAGCCTGCCGACCTGGCGGACCGGGTCGCCCGCGGCCACGTGCGGCACGTGATCGCCCAGACCGGGCAGGCCGCGAAGTTCGCCGACGTTCCCGGCGACTGGACGCGCGTCATCGTTCCGCCCACGCTTTCCGGCTCGTTCTACCACGGCATGCTCACCAACGGCCCCGCCTGGCACTCCTACGAGGAATCGCTGACCGCGCCGACGGAGTTCGAGCCTGACGGCCCGACCCGCGCTAGCGACCCGCTGCTGCTCTACTTCACCTCGGGAACCACGTCACAGCCCAAGCTGGTCGGCCACACCCACGCCAGTTACCCGGTGGGCCACCTGTCCACCATGTACTGGATCGGCATCCAGCCCGGCGACGTGCACCTGAACATCTCCTCGCCCGGCTGGGCGAAGCACGCCTGGTCGAACCTGTTCGCCCCGTGGAACGCGCAGGCCACGATCCTGATACTCAACCAGGAGCGGTTCAACGCCGCCGGGCTGCTGCAAGCGCTCGGCGACTGCGGCGTCAGCACGTTCTGCGCGCCGCCGACCGTGTGGCGGATGCTGATCCAGGCCGACCTGTCCGCCGCGGACACCTCACGGCTGCGCGAGTGCGTGGCGGCGGGCGAGCCGCTCAACCCGGAGGTCATCGAGCAGGTCCGCAAGGCCTGGGGCATCACGGTGCGGGACGGCTTCGGCCAGACGGAGACGACCGCCCAGGTCGGCAACCCCCCGGGCCAGTCGCTGAAGCCCGGCTCGATGGGCCGGCCGCTGCCCGGCTACCCGGTCGTCCTCGTCGACCCGGTCACCGGCGAGCCAGGCCGCGACGGCGAGATCTGCCTCGACCTGTCCCGCCGTCCGCTCGGCCTGATGACGGGCTACCAGGACGACGCGACGCGGGACGCGGAGGCGATGCGCGGCGGGTACTACCACACCGGCGACGTCGCCACGTCCGACGACGACGGCTACATCACCTATGTCGGCCGCACCGACGACGTGTTCAAGGCGAGCGACTACCGGATCTCACCGTTCGAGCTCGAGTCCGTGCTGATCGAGCACGAGGCGGTCGCGGAGGCAGCGGTCGTCCCCTCCCCCGACCCGCTGCGGCTGGCCGTCCCCAAGGCGTACATCCTCCTCGCGGCGGGCGCCGAGCCGAGCCCGGAGCTAGCCCGCGACATCATGGCCTTCGTCCGCGACCGCGTGCCTGGCTACAAGCGGATCCGCCGCCTGGAGTTCGGTGACCTGCCCAAGACGATCTCCGGCAAGATCCGCCGGGTCGAGCTGCGCGGCCAGGAAGCCGGCGCGCGCGGCACCCGGGGCGTCACCGAGTTCTGGGAAGAGGACTTCTCCGGGTAAGCGCCTCAGCTGGTGACGTCCGCTGAGGTGAAGCGCGCCCAGGCGATCGCGAGGAAGATCGCCGCGTAGACGGCGAACGATGCCAGCCCGTGCCAGAGCGTGGTGGTGTCGATCGGAGTCCGCAGCAAGGAGTCGAACGACAGCCACCACTGCGTCGGCAGGTACGGGGCCACCGGCGCGAACTGGGGGATGTTCTCCACTATCTCGCTGGCGACCACGAGCACGAGCAGCGCCGCGATCGCGCCGATCGCGTGCTCGGTGAACGTCGAGATCGCCAGGCCGATCGCGCCGAGCGCCGCCATCGCCGCGCACACGTACAGCGTCACCCACAGCACGTGCACCAGCGCGTCGGCCAGCGGCACGGTGGTACCCGACAGCAAGGTCACCGGACCCGCGCCGAACAGCGCCAGCCCGGTGACCAGCGCGATCACCGAGACGATGAAGGTGGCGGCCACCGCCCACACCACGATCGCCCCGTACTTCACCGCGAGCAGCCGGGTGCGCCCGGCCGGTACCACGAGCAGGTAGCGCAGCGTGCCGTAACCCGCCTCGCCGGCCACCGAGTCCCCGGCGATCACCCCGACCACCATCGGCAGCACCAGGATCAGCAGCAGCGACAGCGCCACGAAGGTGAGGAACACGCCGTTGCCGGCGAGCTGGCTGAAGTAGGCCGCGCCGCTCGTCGCCCCGGTCGGGCCGCGCCCGCCCCCGCCGCCGCCGCCCGGCGAGGCGAACTTGAGGCCGATCCCGATCAGCAGCGGGAACACCGCGGTGACCAGCAGCAGCAGCTGGTTGCGCGTGCGGAAGAAGGTGATCTTGAGCTCGCTGGTGAAATAGCGAAGATCAGCCCGAACGGAAGCAGGTGATCCACCCCCCCGCACGGTCTCCGCCCCGGCGGAGACAGCCGGGGGAGCTTCCGGTGCGCCCGCAATAATGGCGGTTTGTGCCATCGGGTGCACAGTCGGGGGGTCGCCCCCCCGGGAGATTTCAGTTCTCGACATCGAAGCCCTCCCCGGTGAGACCGACGAACAGGTCCTCGAGGCTTGGCGCCTCCACCGTCAGGCCGCGCACGCCGACCCCCGCGTGGACCAGCTCCGCGGTGATCTTTTCCGGCGCCGTGCTGCCGATCTCCGCGGTCACCAGGTCGTCTCCCTCGACGGGGGCGGCGAGGCCGAGCTTGGCGAGCACCTCAGCGGCGGCCGCCACGTCCCCGGTGCGCACCACCACCCGCGGCGCGGCGGTGCGCCGCAGCTCGGCGAGTTCGCCCTGGAAGACGAGCTTGCCGAGGCGCATCACGCCGACGTGCGTAGACACCTGCTCCACCTCAGCGAGCAGGTGGGAGGACACGAAGACCGTGATGCCGTCGGCCGCGATCTGCCGGACCAGCGACCGGACCTCGCGGGTGCCCTGCGGGTCGAGGCCGTTGGTCGGCTCGTCCAGGATGATCAGGTCGCGGGGCGCGAGCAGCGCCGCGGCGATCGCCAGGCGCTGCTTCATGCCGAGTGAGTAGTTGCGGTACCGCTTGCGCGCGGCGGCGGTGAGGCCGACGCGTTCCAAGGCCTCGCCGATCCGCGCCCGCGCGGTCCCGGCGGTCGCGGTGCGGTCCGCCGCGTCGTAGCGGGCCAGGTTGTCCCAGCCGGACAGGTACGGGTAGAAGGCCGGGCCTTCCACCAGCGAGCCGACCCGGGACAGGACCGTCGTCGCACCTTGCGGCATCGGGACTCCGAGCAGCTCCGCGGTCCCGCCGGTGGCGTGGGCGAGGCCGAGGAGCATGCGGATCGTCGTGGTCTTGCCCGAGCCGTTGGGACCGAGGAACCCGTAGACCGAGCCGCGCGGTACCGCCAGGTCCACGTGGTCCACGGCCAGCTGCCCGCCACGGACCCACTTGGTCAGCCCGGGGCTCGGGAACCGTTTGGTCAGCCCGGAGCTCGCGATCGCCAGATCACTCACTTGGTGTGACCTACCGCTGCGTACAGCACGTCCGGCGTGACGGCGCCGACGTACACCTGACCGCCGGTCATCAGCATCGACACGAGGCTGGTCGTCACCAGGGTGCCGCTCCCCCACGAGCCGCTCACCGGCTTGGCCGTGCCGAGCAGCGCGTTCAGCAGTTCCTGGGAGGAGACGCCGACCCCGTTGCCGTTCGCGGAGTAGATGTCGGGCTGCTTGCCGGGGGCCGAAGTCCCTGCGGCTTGGGCCGCCGCGGCGGGATCCAGCGCCTTCGTGAGGTCCGACTGCGGGAACGACGCCACGGTCAGCCAGCTCGTCCCGTAGGTGCCGAAGCCGCTCGTGCCGGTCTTGCCGCCGGCCGTGCCCGGCATCGTGCCGAGCTCACCCGGGCCGGGCTTCACCACGTCGACCTTGGCGCCGTGCGGCGGCGTGAAGGCGAAGTTGGACGGGTCTGGCGCCACGAACTGCAGGTCTGTGTAACTGACCTGGAACGCGGCGGACTTGGCCCCCTTGGCGAAGACCTGGACGCGCAGCGGGATGCCGTACTTGCCGTCGACGGCGATCACCACCTTGCCGATGAGCGAGCGCTGGTCCTTGGGCGCGAGGACGAGCTGGTAGGCCGGGTCGTTCGCCACCATCACGTTGGCCTGCACGGAGACCAGGGTGGTCTTGCCGACCTTGGCGAGAACCTGGTCCGCGGCCTGCTGCGGTGTCAGCACCGGGGCCGCGGCGGCGATCTTCTGCTCCCGCTGCTTGGCCGCGTCCGCGGCCGGTATGAACTCGGTGACCGAGTCCGAGGTGGACTGCCACAGCCATAGCTTGGTCCCGTCGGCGATGACGTCGGTTTCCGACGCGACCTGCGGTACCGCCAGCCGGAAGTGGCTCGAGTCCTGGTAGTACACCTTCACCGTGTGCGAGCCGGTGAGCAGCGACAGCGAGCTTGACGCGTTGCTCATCTGCGGGAGCTGCGGCAGGCCGAGCGAGGCCGTCTCCACCACCGTGCCGGTCAGCGGCGGCACCTTGGCGTCGCTGCTGAGGCTGGCGAGCAGCTGCGCGGGGGTCTTGGCCGGCAGGTCAGGCGAGGCCTCCGCCGCCGGGATCTGCAGCCCCGCGATCACCGCGCCGGCCACCAGGACAGCGGCCCCCGGCACGGCCCACCGGGCTCGCCTCGACATCGTTACTCGCATCGCTTCCTCACCCGTCCTCGGGTCATCTTCTCCTGTTAATTCTCACTCTGAACTGTCACCGCTGTGACCAAGCTGAGAGCCGAACAAGGGGGTGGTCCCCCGGGGAGGTTTCAGCCGCAGCACGGCGGCCCGATACGATGGCGGTTTTTGCCATCGGGCCGCCGCGCGAGGACCTCGGGGGGTCGAGCACTCCAATCT
>Ga0207664_10002325_pt1 | contig 12560 bp, 11 predicted proteins | sample LARL83metaG_FD_184349 | JGI IMG/M metagenome (GOLD analysis project Ga0207664, IMG submission 184349) | Corn, switchgrass and miscanthus rhizosphere microbial communities from Kellogg Biological Station, Michigan, USA - LAR L8-3 metaG... | ecosystem: Host-associated > Plants > Roots >...
GAATCCGGGGCCTGGCAGCCGCCTGCGCCGCCGGCGGCCGAGCCCGCACAGCCGGCCGAGCCCGAGCTGCCCCTGGCCCCCGAACCGGAATCATCCGAGGACGGTGGCTGGGGCGAGCCGTCGGCCCAGGAGCCGGCGCCGCCAAGCACCGAGCCGCAGGCCCCGGCCTGGGAATCCCCGGCCGCCGAGGCCGCGCCGCCCGCGCCGTCGAGCTGGGACACCCCGGTGAGCCCGCAGGCCCCGCCGGCGCCCGAGCCGCCCGCCGCTGAGCCAGCGCCGCCCGCGCCGTCGAGCTGGGACGCCCCGGTCAGTCCCCAGGCGCCCCCACCGCCGGAGCCGCCCGCCCCCGAGGAGTCCGCCGCGCCCGGGGCGGCGCCGCCCGCCGAGACGATCGTTCCCGCGGCGCGAGAGCCCTGGCAGGCGCCGGGGCAGGCCGCACCGGCGGGCGGAGACCCGCGCGTCGCCGAAACGGTCGCCATGCCCGGCGGCTCGGCAGCCGCTTACACCGGGCCCGGCGGTGAGCTGACCATCGACTCGGGCCCGGACCAGGGGCACACCTTCCGCCTCACCGGCGAGGCGCTCCGCATCGGCCGTTCGCCGGACAACGACCTGATCCTGCGCGATCCGGCGACGTCCGGCCACCACGCCCGGCTCGAGCGGCGCGGCAGCTCCTTCTACATCGTCGACCTGGGCAGCACCAACGGCACCCTCGTCAACGGCCAGCCCGTGGCCGAGCACGAGCTCCGGCACGGCGACCGCGTCACGATCGGCCAGAACCTCGTGAGGTTCTCGCTCGTCTAGCGAGCCTTAACCTTCTGACGATGCCGCTCAGCCTGGCCTGGACGACCGACCCCGGGCTGCAGCGGGAGGAGAACGAGGACTCCGTGCTGGTCTGGGAGGACCAGGCCGGCGTCGACGCTGTGCTGATCGTCTGCGACGGCATGGGCGGCCACGCCGCGGGCAGGGAGGCGAGCACCATCGCGATCGACAGGATGGCCGCGGGCCTGGCCGCGGACGGCGCCGAGGGCGCCTCCCGCCACCGCCTGCTGGACGCGTTCGACGCAGCCAACCGCGCGGTGCTGGAAGCGGCCCGCCGCGTGCCGGAGTGGGCCGGCATGGGCAGCACGATGACGGCGGTCCTGATCGCCGGCGATCGCCTCGCCCTGTTGAACGTCGGCGACAGCCCGGCCTACGTGATCCGGGAGGGCGAGGTCTTCCCGATCTTCCAGGACCACTCCTGGCCGGCGGAGCAGTACCGTGCCGGGCTAATCGACGCCTGGCAGGTGAAGGACCACCCCTTCAAGCACCGGCTGACGCGGGCCGTCGGCGTGTGGGAGGACGTCCTGCCTTACACCGCCGAGATCGAGCTCGAAGAGGGCGACGTCATCCTCCTGGCCAGCGACGGGGTCGAGACCGCCGGCGTGGAGGTCGAGGTCGTGCGGGACCACGTGGCGCGCGCCGATCTCGACTCCGCGCTCGGGGAGCTGGTCGAGCTGTGCAAGCAGTACGGGGCGCCGGACAACGTGACGATCGCCGTGGCGCGCTTCGCCAAGCCCGAGCCGGTCGCCGTGGCCGCCCCGGCGGAGGAGACGCGCCAGGAGCCGCTTGCCGTTGAGGGCGAAAGCCAGGCCGAAAATCGGGAGAAAACGCCGGCGCTCGATCGGCTCTCTAAGCGGAAGCGCTCGAATAAGAAGCCGCGATGAGCTCCGCGAGGTGCTTCACGGCGGGCAGCTGAGCGCGCCGGCCGCGAACACCTGACTCCAGCTGCATCTGGCAGCCGGGATTGGCCGTGACGACCAGCTCGGCGCCGGTGCTCAGCAGGTCGTCGAGCTTCTCGTCCAGGATTCGCCGGGACATCGCCGGCTCCACCGCGTTGTAGATCCCCGCCGAGCCGCAGCAGATGTCCGGGTGGGCCATCTCGACGAGCTCGACGCCGGGCAGTGCCGCGATCAGGTCGCGCGGCTGCTTGCGGATCCGCTGGGCGTGGGCGAGATGGCAGGCGTCCTGGTAGGTGACGCGCAGCCGCTGCTCAACGTCCGGCTCGGGCAGGCCGACCTCGGCCAGGAATTCGAACAGGTCGCTGACCCGCTCGCCGAGGTTGGGATAGAAGTCCTTCAGGTGGGATCCGCAGCCGGCCGAGTTGACGACCAGCCGGTCGAAGCTCTCCATGCCGAAGGCGCGCTGGTTGCGGTCGCGGAGCCGGCGCGCCGTCTCCAGGTCGCCGTTGTGGGCGTGGAGAGCCCCGCAGCAGACCTGCTCGGGTGGGAACCAGACCTCGCAGCCGGCGAGCTGGAGCAGGCGCACCGACGCGTCGTGCGCGGCGGGATACATGAGCGGCATGACGCAGCCGGTCAGGAAGGCGACGCGGTGGCGCCGCTCGCCGAGCGCCGGGGCGACTCCGCCCGCCGGCGCGCGCCAGGGCTTCGGCAACGCGGGCAGCTGCCGGCCAGGCCGCACGATCTCGGTCAGCCGGAGCTTCTGGGCGACCCGCGTGGCGGCGCCGGCCGCGCGCAGCCGGCCCGGGTGGGCGACCACCTGTCGCAGCGCGCTCCGCGCCACCAACTGCTTCGGCCGGCGCGGTCCGCGCAGGCGGGCGACCTCGGCCCGGCCGTGCTCGATGATGCGGCCGTAGGGCACGCCGCTCGGGCAGACGGCCTCGCAGGTGCGGCAGCCCAAGCAGAGATCGATGTGCCTGGCGAGGTCCTCCGTGAAGGGCAGCCCGCCGCGCTTCCACTCGGTCATCAGGTAGATGCGGCCGCGCGGCGACTCCGTCTCCAGGCCGGTGATGCGGAAGGTGGGGCAGGCGTTCAGGCAGAGGCCGCAGTGCACGCAGGTGGCGAGGTCGTCGTCGGTCGGCGCGTCGGGGCCGCGGAAGACGTCGAGTGCCTCGCTCACACCACATACCTCCCGGGATTGATCGTGCGGCCGGGGTCGAAAGCGTCGCGCAACCGCAGCATCAGGTCCAGTGCGGGGTGCTCGGCGCCCCAGACGCCCACCTCGCGCTTGACCTCGTCGCTCGCGGCGAGCAGCACCAGGGAGCCGCCGGCCCGCTCGGCCACGGCTCGAATCGCGAAGATCGTCTCGGGGTCGGCGGCGTCCAGCCAGTCGGCCGTGCCGATCCCGGGCTGGGCGATCCAATGCGCTGTCGGGGGGAGCTGCGCCACGATGCCCGGCAGCGCTGCGCGCGGGCCCGAGATCTTCGCCCAGTGCGCGGAGGTGATCCGCGCCCGCTCCTCCCAGCTCTCCGACGACTCCGCCCAGCCGATCTCGCTGGCCAGGCGCTCGACCGCCGAGCGCGGCCCGGCGATCAGCGTGACCAGCCGCAGCGTGCCCTGGGCGTCCCGCTCGAGCTCCAGCGCCCAGGGGAGCTGCGCCAGCTTGAGCAGGCGGTTCGCCTCCGCCCAGGCGCTGTCGGCGTCTTCCGCGATTCGCTCCAGCGTCGCCCGGGCTGCCGGCTGCGGGAACACCTTGAACGAGGCCTCCACGATCACGCCCAGCGTCCCCAGCGCCCCCAGGTGGAGCTTGTTGAGGTCGTAGCCGGAGACGTTCTTCACCACGCGGCCGCCGGAGCGGACCAGCCGCCCGTCGGGAAGGGCGACGCGCAGGCCGATCACGAACTCACGCGGGCTGCCGAAGCGCAGCCGCAGCGGTCCCGTCCAGCCGCTGGCGAGCGCTCCGCCGACCGTATGGCCGGGCGAGTTGCGCGGGTCGAGCGGCAGGAACTGTCCGGCGCCGGCGAGCTGCTGCTGCAGCCGCTCCAGGGTGAGACCGGCCTCGACCGTGCAGGTCAGGTCGGCCTGGCTGTGCTCGATGACCCTGTCGAGCCCGGCGGTGCCGACCTCGAGGTCGCGGCGCTCGGGTGCCGTGCCCATCGTCGCGGCCCGTCCCCCGCCGACCGGCACCACCGCCTGGCCCTGGCGAGCGGCCTCGGCGAGCGTCTCGGCGAGCGCCTCCGGCGATTCTGGGGTCACCACCAGTTCGCCTCCGCGGCCAGGCCGGTGCGCGCGACCACCTTGGGCTCCTCTGCCGTCTCGTCGGGGAAGATCTTGCCCGGGTTGAGGAGCCCGCGGGGATCGAAGACGTCCTTCACGCGGCGCATCGCGTCGAGGTCGTCGGGCGAGAAGACCCAGGGCATGAAGGCGCTCTTCTCGAGGCCGATGCCGTGCTCGCCGCTGAGCGTGCCGCCGAGCTCGATGCAGGCGTGCAGCATCTCCGCCGCCGCCTTCTCGACCTGCTCGAGCACACCTTCCTCGCGGAGATCGAAGAGCAGGTTCGGGTGGAGGTTGCCGTCGCCGGCGTGGAACACGTTCGCCACTGGCAGCTCGTAGGCCCGGCCGATCTCCCCGACCTGGCGCAGGATCTCGGGCAGCCGGGTGCGCGGCACCACCCCGTCATGCAGGTAGTAGTTCGGCTTGATCCGCCCGAGCGCGCCGATGGCCCCCTTGCGGCCGGCCCAGAGCAGCTCGCGCTCGGCGGGATCGGCCGCCTGCCGCAGGTGGGTGGCCTCGTTGTCGTGCAGGACCTTGCGGATCGCCTCCGCGTGCTCGGCGGCGGCCTCCTCGATGCCGTCCACCTCGGCCAGCAGCACGGCGCCGGCGTCGGTGGGGTAGCCGGCGTGGTAGTGCGCCTCGACCGCGCCGACGGTCACGTGGTCCATCATCTCGAGAGCCGCCGGCACGATGCCGCGGCCGATCACCTCCGAGACCGCCTGGCTGGCCGCGTCGATGGTCGGGAAGGCGGCCATCAGGGTGATGACCGCCTCCGGGATCGGCAGCAGCCGGACCAGCACCTTGGTGATCGTGCCGAGCGTTCCCTCGGAGCCGACGACCACGCCCAGCAGGTCCAGGCCGGGCAGGTCCGCGGCGCCGCCGAGCCAGCTCACCTTGCCGTCCGGCAGGACCACCTCCAGCCCCAGGACGTGGTTGGTGGTGACCCCGTAATACAGGCAGTGGGGACCGCCGGAGTTCTCCGCCGCGTTGCCGCCGATGGTGCAGGCCTTCTGGCTGGAGGGATCGGGCGCGTAGAAGAGCCCGTGGCGGGCCGCCGCGGCCGTGAGATCGGCGTTGACGACGCCCGGCTCCACCAGGGCCGTGCCGCCGAAGGTGTCGATCTCGAGGATGCGCCGCATGCGCGTGACCTGCAGCGCCAGGCCGCCGTGGCTGGTGACCGCGCCGCCGGAGAGGCCGGTCCCGGCGCCGCGCGGCACCACCGGGAGGTCGTGGCGGGCGGCGATGCGGACCACGGCGGCCACCTCGTCGGTCGTCGCCGGCAGCACGACCGCGTCCGGGATCGCCCCGGCGATGGAGGCGTCGCGCTCGAAGATGCGCAGGTCCAGCTCGTCGTGCACGACGTTCTCGGCGCCGATCGCCTGCTGAAGGTCCCGCAGGATCTTCGTGGCCAGCGTCATGCCTGCGGAGCCTGCGTCAGATCCCGCTCGAACGCCTCGAAGTGCCGCGTCCGCGCGCCGGGCAGCCGCGGGGCTTCCACCGCCTCCCGGTCGGGGATGAGCAGTCGCAGCCATTCCGCGCACTCCTCGTCCGACGGCATGCGGTCGCTGCGCTCGAAGACCGCGTCGTGGATGCGCGCGTGCGCCGAAACCTGGATCGTGAACCAGACGGTGAGGCCGTCTTCGGTGACCGCCTTGTGGGTGTCGTCGACCCGGCGCCGGACCGGCAGCTTCAGCGGTTTGGCCTCGGCCGCATCTCGGAGTCGCTGAGCCTCGGCACTTAGTTCCACGGTGCCGATGAGGATACGATCGCCAACGTGGCGGCAACCTCCCGCGAGCGCGTCGAGGCCGCCCTGCGCCTCGACGTGGCCGACCGGCCGCCGGCCGGCGCCTGGGGGCACGCCTACGACGCCGAGTGGGACCCGGAGCAGCTCGCGCGGGTCACCGTGGACAGGGCGCGGAAGCTCGGCTGGGACTTCGTCAAGTTCCAACCTCGTGCCACCTGCTTCTCGGAGGCCTTCGGAGCCCGCTGGCGCCAGGCCGGGCACAGGCTACACGGGCCGAAGCTGGAGGAGGCGGGTGTGGGCAAGGGCGCCGACGCCTGGGTGGGGCTGCACGGCGACTCGCAGTCCAAGGCGCTGACGGAGCAGGTGGAAGCCCTGCGCCTCGTCTGTGAGGCGCTCGGGCCGGACGTTCCCGTGATCCAGACGGTGTTCTCGCCGCTGACGGTCGCCGGTTACATCGCCGGCAAGGACACGGCGCGGGTGAAGCGCGAGGTGAAGAAGTCACCGGAGCTGATCCGCCCGGCGCTGGGCGTGATCTCCGACGTGCTCACCGTCTTCGCGGCGCAGTCGGTCAGCGCCGGCGCCGCCGGCGTCTTCTTCGCGATCTCGGGCTACGCCTCGGCCGACGCGATGACCGAGGAGGTCTATCGCAGCGAGGTGCTGCCCTACGACCGCCAGGTCCTCGAGGCCCTGCCCGACGCCGCCTGGTTCAACGTGCTCCACCTCTGCGGCGGCCGCATCCACCATGGCATCGCCGCCGACCTGCCCGCGCAGGTCGTGAGCTGGTCGACCTCCAACCGCGGCAACCCCGGCCTGCGCGAGGTCCGGGACCGCTACCGCAAGCCGGTGATGGGCGGCCTGCGGCAGCGCACCACACTGGTGAGGGGACCGGCGTCGGCGATCAAGGCGGAGGCGAAGGCGGCGCTGGAGGAGACCGACGGCGGCAAGGGGCTGCTGCTGGCCCCGGGCTGCTCGGTCCCTCCGCGCGCCTCGGAGACGAACCTCAGGGCGATGATGTCCGCAGCCTGAGCTGTGGCTGTCGTCTTCGGCGCGATCGCGCCGCACGGCTGGCTGGCCGTCCCCGAGCTCTGCGCGCCGGCGGAGCTGCACCTGGCGGCTGCGACTCAAGAAGCGATGCTCGAGCTGGGCACGCGCTTCGATGCCGCGGCCCCTGAGGCGACCATCCTCTTCACGCCGCACAACGTCCACGTCGAGGGCTGCATGGCGGTGCTGACCGCTGCGACGCTGGCGGGCTCGCTGCCCAGCGAGGACCCGGCTCAGTCGGGCATTCACCTGGAGGCGCGGATCGACCGGCCGCTGGCGCTGGCGATCCGGGACGAGCTCCGCGCGGAGGGCCTACCGGTGGTCGGCGTCAGCTACGGCGCCAACGACGAGACGGGCGCCGAGATGCCGATGGACTGGGCGACGCTGATCCCGCTCTGGTACCTGGGCGGGCGGCGCGACCCGGCGCCGCCGGTGGTGGTGGTGGCTCCGGCGCGCGAGCTGGCGGCGGGCGACCAGGTTCGCGCCGGTCTCGCCGTCGCGGCGGCGGCCGAGAAGGCCGGGCGCCGCGTGGCGGTGATCGCCTCGGCCGACCACGGGCACGGGCATCTCGAGTCCGGGCCCTACGGCTTCTCGCCGGCTTCGAAGCCGTTCGACGAGCGGGTCGTCGAGATCGTCCGCTCGGGGAGCCTCGGCGAGCTGGTCGCCTTCGAGCGGACCTTTGTGGACGAGGCACGAGCAGACAGCTGGTGGCAGCTGCTGATGCTGCACGGCGCGCTGCAGGGGGCCGGCGCCTGGACGGCCGAACTGCTGTCCTACGAGGCGCCGACCTACTTCGGGATGCTCTGCGCCAGCTTCCTGCCGGCTTAGTCCAGCCGCGCTGCGAACCGCTGCAGCCTCTCCGGGTCGGTCAGCACCGGCCCGTGGCCGAAGCAGACGATCCGCGGCCCGAGCTCCGCGAGCTTGCGGATGGCCGTGTTGACCAGCTCCGGCTGCTCGTTGACGGCGTTGGGGGGCCGGTTCAGGCCGGGGACGCCGGTGAAGATGTTGAGCCCGTCGATCACGTCGCCCACGATCGCCACGCCGTCGCTCTCGCGGTGGTAGACGACGTGGCCTCGCGAGTGGCCGGGGGTGTCGTATACCGTGAAGCCCCCGACCTGGTCGCCTTCATTCAAAGCCCGCCCGACGGGGTGGGGAGGCCCGGTGAACAGGCGGCCGACAGCCTTGAGGTAGAGGTTGGGCGCCGGCATCGGCTCGCGGCCTTCCATCCGCTCCACCTCGCGCGCCGGGCAGGCGAGCGGGACCCCGAGGGCCGTGCAGATCTGATGGGCCGCGCCCTGGTGGTCCGGGTGCACGTGGGTGAGCGCGACCTCACGGACCTCGTGGCCGCGCAGCTGGGCCAGCAGGCTGCGGCCGAGGCGGCGGGTGCCGGCGTCGATCAGGACGTCGCCGGCCAGGTAGCAGTTGATGAGGTTGGGGACGCGTGTTCCCAGCTGCCAGACGCCATCGGCGACCTGCCTCACGAGTCGAGTATGCCGTCCGCGGGGTCACCGTCCTCCGGAGGCCCGCCGGGGCACAATCCCTTTGAGGAGGCGGGCCCGTAGCTCAGCCTGGTCAGAGCGGCGGACTCATAATCCGCTGGTCGGTGGATCGAAGCCACCCGGGCCCACCACCTCAACGAATACGGCACTACCAGCGGACGGTCTCAAGAAACCTGATAACGGGCGGGGGTTTACAGCAGTTTCGTACAGCAGTTATGCAGAACTCTGCCCGCTAAGCCCCCTACCGAGCGGACCTTCTGGAACACCCCATCCAGCCTGCTAGCGGCCTCTCGCTGCTGCTCGCTGATGACGTGGCTGTAGAGATTCATGGTCAGCGAGATCTGGCATTGGATTTGTTACCTCCGAACTTAGGCTGCGCCTGCGCTCGAGCGATGGATAGGGCTACTCGACGCGGGAGTTCAGGGACGTTCGGAGCAGGAATGGGTCCCTAATTGCTCCGAGCGGCGTGCGCCTCCCCCGGAATCGTCACCGCGCACGCATGCTTATCGGTGGGCTGCACCTTCCACGCGCATCGGCAGGAGCGGCAGTGACCCCAGCCGCCCGGGCTGAACTTGGGGTCGGTCAGGCCCCCCGAGCAACCGGGGCAGGGGCACCAGCCCGCCTCGATCCGCTTCATGGCAGCGGCGTGGTCGAACACGTGTTCGGGATGTTAGCGTGACTCGCGCGAGGCCGGATACCAAGCTCCCGCAACACTTGAATAGCCGGAGTTCTCCGACCGGTAACGAGGAGGTGCGGCCTCGCGCTACTCTCCTCGGCCATGTTGTGCTGCCGCTACGGCAACAACAGCACCCCGGCTGAGTTTTGGCAGCACCTGGCGCGATCAGCGGTGCCGTGCCCGACGTGAAGCCGAGATACAACATCGCTCCGACCACCAAGGCTCCGGTCGTCAAGCAGGAAGGGCCGAAGCGAACCCTGGACTTGATCCGGTGGGGCATCCAGCTTCCGGTCAAGGCTGACGGCAAGAAGCGCCCGCCGCTCTTCAACATCCGCGCCGAGACGCTGCTGGAGAACCCAATGTGGAAGTCCAGGCTGCTCAAGGCGCGCATGGTGGCTCCGGCAGGGTGGTTTTACGAGTGGGTCGAGGTGCCGGGCGAGAAGCGCAAGCAGCCGGTGCTGATCCGGCGCAGGGACGGCGAGCCGCTGGCGTTCGCCGCTCTGATCGCGAAGTCCGACCACGAGGAGGGCGGCCAAGCGTACACACTGATCACCACGAGCACCGCCGGCCAGCCCGAGTTACAGAAGATCCACCACCGCTGGCCGGTCTGCCTCGACCCCGGCGCTGTGGACGTATGGCTGGACCCCGAGACCCGGCTGGAGGCACTGTCGGAGTTGCTTATGCCACCGTCGGCCACGCTCTTCGAGCACTACGCAGTCAGTGACCTGGTCAACAAGGTCGGAAACGAAGGTCCGGAGGTGGCGCAGCCGCTGGCAGCGTTGGGGGGATAGGAGGCTGGTGTCGATGCAGCCAGAGCCGCTGCCGCCCAGACTCACGTCGCAACAGCAGGCTCTCCTGGCGATAGTGTTCCAGGGCTTGCGATTGTTCAATCGCTGGCCGCCCTTCCACTGGGTAGACCGCAACCTGGACAAGGAACAAGGGCTGGATTCACTCGAAGTCGCTAGCACGCTGCCGCGTGGAATTACCAACCTGGGATCTCTTCCCCTAAGTCGGGACGAGGAAGTAAGCCTGACACTGGCTGGCCTGGCATATCTGCCACAGGCTAATGAGGACTTGGGCAATGTGCTCCGAACCTTGTGGCTCGCAGTCGAGAAGGACGGTTCCTTTGAGCCATCCGCTAGTGAAACTACGCCGAAGCTGACGAGCGACGAGTTGCAGGACCAACTCCGACTCTCAGACGACCAGGTGCAGCGACTGTACCTCTTAGTGCGGTGGGAACCCTGGACCGAAGGAAGCAGTTGGCAAGAAGGCAAGTGGGAGGTGAACATTGGTCGTAACATCCGCCACTTTCGGGATGTGCACAATTCGATCACCGAGTACCTCCAGCGACGCCCGCCATACGCACTTGCGTTCTCCAGTTCCGCGCTACCAGTCGTGCCGTCTTCAGAAGACCAGGCCTCCGGACCGGCGAAGCCAGTGCGGGATCGACTTGTGTTCGTTCTTATGCCATTCAAACCAAGCATGGAGCCGGTTTACGCGACGATTCGACAGGTTTGCTCCCAAATGCGCGGCATCAGTGTCCTGCGCGCTGATGAGATCGCGCAGACAGGCAGGATCACCGAGCAAATCTACACGCACATCAAGGCGGCTGACGTCTTGGTTGCTGACATTTCTGGCTTGAACGCCAACGTAATGTATGAACTGGGTTACGCCCACGCACTTGGTAAGCGCGTCATCGTGCTGAACACGGCAACCAAGGCACCGTTTGACATTCAGGATTATCGTCAAGTGCGGTACAAGACGACGGAACTGATCGCGCTTTCAGCGCAGATCGCTCAGTTTCTGGAGAACGCGCTCGGGACGATGAGTTAGCGGAACCTGGCCGAGGGCCCCCGGCAACGAGGAGGTGCGGCCTCGCCCCTAAGGCCGCCATGCAGCCTGGACGGAGGGCAGCCGTTGAGCGCATAGTCGGAGGCGGCGTCCAGTGCTCAGTTGTGTCATCTCCGTGCTGCGTCGGGCGACCAGTCGGACTGGAGAGTTCCTAGGCCGCTCGCTGAAGGTCGCGGTACCGCTGACGCTGATCATCATCGCGTTCTCAGGCAGCTTGCAGCGCACTTGGACGACAGGGGTTATCACTCTATTGGCTTGGCTGCTACTGCTTGCCGTGACCTTCTTCTTCTATGTCGGGTACACGTTAGTCCGTCGAGCCCACGATCCCGTGTGTGGACCCCGCACCTTCACCAGTCGGTTGGTGGTCCTGACCAAGTCAGTTTCGTCCTGTTCAACCGAGATAAGGTACTTACCCGGCTCGGCGGCCTGAAGTGTGTTGTCACAGACCCTGACGGAATTCGGACCGAGCTGGAAAAGGATGTGGGACCGTTGGGAATCTACGAGTGGGCCCCCTCGTACCCGCAGCAATTTCCCGCCGCACCGCCTCTGAGGGCGGGCAAGTACCGCGTGCGATGGTTCGAGCGCGTGGGCAGTCGATGGGACGAGATTCTTATCGCGACGCACCCCGTTGAATTGCCACCAAGGGCCACGACTCCCTACTGGTACGCCTAAATCCAGGCGCGCCTCGGGCTTCCGCAACCACCGATTCCCCTCCCGGTACTCCTCAAGCGCCTTGAGCGCGTTCTCCCAGGCCTTCTCGACCTTCGGCCGCTGCTCCGGCGTTAGCTCGTCTTCCTTGAGCGAGGACTTCAGCGCGCTGACCGCGCTAGCCAGCGCCCGAACCGAGGTCGAGTCAGGCCTTCTCGGGAGTTCCGTCAGCAGGCCCGGCCTCGCCCGGCACCATCAGCACGGATCGCTCGCGGCCCACAGAGCCGCCGGCGGGACAGGGCTGGCGCTGCTCGCCGGGGAGGTCGGCCGGCTCGTCCAGTAGCCGGTGGCAGGACTGGCACTGGACGGAGATACGGATCATCCGTCAGTCGTAGAAGTCGTCATAACGGTCGTCAGGCCCTTCCCAGAAGTCAGCCGGGTCGGCATCCTCGATATCGAACTCCGTTTGCAGGTTGGCGGCCTCAAGTTCGTCCTTGCCATCGAGTTCAAGGCCGCATGCGTGGCACCGAGCACGAGAGGCGAACATCTTCACGATGGGAATGACGCCGGAGATGTAGGCCTCGCCGCCCTCGCTGTCGTAATCCGGCTCCCAGTCGATAAGCTCTTCGTCTCCGCTCGCGACGGCGTCAAACTCACATACCGGGCAGGTCACGATCTCGTCTTTGTACTTCTCCAGTGAGATCGACGCGCCGAGTACGCGCAAGACCTTGTCCAACTCGTCAGGGGAAAGATGCCCATACCGTTTGCCGTATTCCGCTTTCGCTCGGGCAAGCTTGGTCGCGACGACCTTCTCGACGCGCTTGACGTGTTCCTCGCGGACGGTAGAAACCATCGCGGCGTAGCCCTGAAAGACATCGTCATCGGAGACGGAAAGTTCCATCTGGATCAGCATCATCGTTTGTAGGAACGCAACCACCATGCTTTCAAGCACTTCGTGCTGGCCGACCAAGAAATGTGTGTAACCGTCTCGGATGTCGATTAGCTCCGTCAGGTGTGTACCCACTGGCATGGCTGGCAGCAGTTTCCGCAGGCGCTCAACGACCTCGCGCGCGCCAATGGTGCGGAGCCGGGGCGGAGTGCCCACCCCAGCG
>Ga0207664_10002326_pt1 | contig 12553 bp, 12 predicted proteins | sample LARL83metaG_FD_184349 | JGI IMG/M metagenome (GOLD analysis project Ga0207664, IMG submission 184349) | Corn, switchgrass and miscanthus rhizosphere microbial communities from Kellogg Biological Station, Michigan, USA - LAR L8-3 metaG... | ecosystem: Host-associated > Plants > Roots >...
GCGCTGCGCAGCCGCAACCTGATCACGGAGCTGCGGACCGGCCTGGCCCGGACCCAGCCGGAGCCGCAGGACGCCGGGAGCCTGGTCGCTCCCCGGCCCGACGCGCCGACGATCTCCCGTCGCGGCATCCTCGCGTTCGCCGGGGCCGGGTCCGCCCTGGTCGCGCTGCTATCCGTCGGGCAGTCGGCGGGCGGTCCGCTGCGGTGGGCCGCGTTGCTCGCGCCGCGCGGGCAGGAGCCCGGTCGCCCCGATGACTTCCAGGTCAACCAGACTGCCGCCAGCGCCGGGATCAAGGGCGCGGACACCGGCGCGTCCTGGCGGCTCGCCCTCAGAAGCGACGGCCCGGCCGGCCAGTCGCCGGTCACGCTGAGCCGGGCCGACCTGCTCGCCCTGGACCAGTACACCGCCAGCCTGCCGATCGCCTGCGTCGAGGGCTGGTCCACCGATGACCAGGAATGGGCGGGCGTACGGCTGCGTGACCTCGCCCGGATGGCGGGGGTGAGCCGGCCGGCCAGCGTCCTGGTCCAGTCCCTGGAACGCGGCGGGGCATTCAGTCAGGTTGTCCTGTCCGCGGGGCAGGTTATGGACCCGGATTCGCTGCTCGCCCTGCGGGTGAACGGCGCGGACCTCACGCCCGACCACGGGTACCCCGCCCGGGTAATCGTTCCCGCCAGCCCCGGGGTGCACTGCACCAAGTGGGTCGCCAGCCTGACATTCCGGAGCTGACTATGCGCCGATTCCTGAGCTGGTACGGTGCCGGCCCGCTGAACCTGCTCGCTATGCTCGCCTGCTTCGCGCTCGCCGGCTACGCGGCCGCCGAACTGCTGCCGAACAACGCCATCGGCATCGCGGTGTGGTTCATCGGTGCGGTCATCGGCCACGACCTGCTGCTGATGCCGCTGTACACGCTGGCCGACCGGTCCGCTACGGCCGTGCTGCGACACCGGCGGCCGGCCCCGGCGACCCTGCCGTGGGTCAATTACCTGCGCGTCCCCGCGGCGCTATCCGGGATACTGCTGCTGATCTGGTTCCCGCTGATTTTCCGCCTGCCCCGGCGCTTCCCCGGTACGACCACCTTGTCGCTCGACCCGTACCTGTGGCACTGGCTCGGCGTTACCGGAGCGCTGTTCCTGTTGTCCGCCGCTGCCTTTGCCTTGCGGCTGCGGACCAGTCGGCGCGGACCGGGAACGCGGCGGTAATCCTGGTGTCGCTGACGGTTGCCGGCGACCTTGGCAGGGAGGTTAGCGGTAGTCGGGGTCCGTCGCGACGGCGATCCCGGCGGCGGACAGAACGCGCCTCGCCCGCGCCGCCTCCTCGCCGATCCCGGCGACACCGAACACCACCGGGACGCCGGGTACCCAGCCTCCGGACACCGCGTCGGCGAGGTCGACGGCTTCCGGCTCGTGCAGGGCGTAGCCGGCCACGATGTCCACGCCGGGATCGGCGGCCACCGCCGCGCCCACGGACCGTCTTCGCAGTAGGCGGTGAGGCTGGCCAGGAAGCGGCGCAAGGCGGCGTAGCCTTTTAGCGCAAGCATCGCGTCGTTCCCGGGAGCATGAGATGCCAGACCTGCCGATCGTCGCCGAAGGTGAGAACGCTCGCGGCGAGCGCTGGTACCTCAAGGCCGGCGGCTCGCCTGCGGACTACTACACCATGCTGGAGACGCTTCACCCTGATGGCCGCCGCGACGAGGGTGGCATGGGCGGAGCCCCGCTGTACCCGGGAAGCCGGTACAACTCCTACACCGGCCGGGCGGACGACGGCCCGCTGCGGGTGATCGTCCGTACCGACCCGCGGGTCCGCCGGCTTCGTCTCAGCATCCGCACCACCAGGGACGAGACGCTCGACTTGGTGCCGCTGGCCGAAGACACCGAAGCCGGCCTGGCGTTCTTCGCGACGCTGCTCCCGCAGCCGGCCGAACTGCTGTCGATCCAGGGCTTCGGCGATGACGGCGAGCCGCTGCCAGAGCCGGCTCCCGCTCCGGCCCCCACCCCTCACCTGCCACCCATGACAGCCAGCCCCGATTCGACGGCTTCTCCGGGAACGGCACGCGGGTGACCCGCCTACCCAGATGAGTAATTCCAAGGCCTGGTGGCGCGGACGGCCGCCTTGCTCCGCCGTCCAGCCGATTACCTGGAGAAGCATTATCAATTGGCCATGACTTTCCCGTGACCGATTTGCCGGGGGAATCGCGGGCTTCACGTAGCCTTCCCCGGGCCACTGCGAGGGGGTGCTCACCTGCGGGTTCCGCGCTGGGCTGCCCGTCGGCGACCTCCGTCTTGCCCGGCCCCCTCTTCGAGGCCGGGCGGGACCAGCGTCCGGCGGGGCGCGAAGGCGGTCACAGTGCCCTCGCCGGCGCCGTGTCCGGGGCCGGCGCTCCCTGCGGCGCGGGAACGGGGGAGGGCGGCAGCCGGCCGAGCACGACGGGTGTGACGCGGCGGTAGGCCGCCGGGTCAACCGGCATGAGCCAGTGCCAGGCGCGTACCGCCGCGCTGATGTTCAGCCCGAGGTCGCCGAGCACCTCGTCCACGTTGTGCAGGGAGAACGGGATGATCTTCCCGCCGTGGCAGTGGTGGGTGCCGGTGGCGGCGTCCATGAACGTCAGCTGCTCGGTCACCTGGCGGCGCATCTCGGCCGGCGGGGGCAGCGGCACCGCGCCTGACAGGTCGGCCGCGATCCACACCGCCGCCATCTCCGCGTTCAGCTGCGCCTTCGGGCTCTGCGTGGTCAGGCCAGGGTACCGGCGGGTACGGCTCCACACACCGCCGGCATCGGGTGCCTTTCCGACCTGCCGCTGGTGCCACTGGTCGTGAACACGGCGGCGCCACCGCTGCCGTCGCTGCGCCGCTGCGTGGCCCTTGGCCGGGCGCTTGGCGCTTCGGTCCGCGCCGCCGACGCGGGCCGGGTGCTGGTGGTCGCCAGCGGCGGCCTTTCGCACTGGCTGCCGTCCAATGACCCGCGGGACGCCTCGGTCCCGGCCGAACGGCGGGCGGCGATGATCCACGGCCGCCAGGACGTCCGGGCGGCGTCGGCGGCGCGCGAGTCGCGGGTCCGCGACATGGGTGGCAATCCCGGTGCCCCGGTTAACGCCGCCTGGGACACCTGGTTCCTCAAGCAGCTGGTCGCCGCCGACCTCGACCTGGTCGCCGAACTCGGCGACCATCTGCTCGAGGAGCGCGCGGGCAGCGGCGGCCACGAGATCCGCACCTGGCTCGTCGGGTTCGCCGCGGCCGGCCGGCCACTAGTGTGGACCAGCTACGAACCGGTTCCCGAGTGGATCACCGGCATGGGCATCGGCACGACCTTCGAGGTGGCCTGACGTCACGCACCGCCCCGGACACCGCGGCGGCGCAGGCGGTGGACGCGCTGGCCGGCGCCCGGGCGGCCGGCGTCCCTGGCCGCCGGGGAAGCCAGGTCAGGAGACGGGGATGGCGGCGGTGAAGATCTGGGTCTGGCCGGTGCGGGTGTCGGTCCAGATGGGGTGGAAGCTGCCCGGTCCCGCGGCGAGTCCCTGGTAGTTGCCGAGCCAGTAGGTGCCGGTGCCCGTGCTAGTGCCGACGGCGGGGTCGAACGGGCTGGCGGTGACTCGCAGCGCGGACCCGAAGCCGGGGTGACCCGGGCGGGAGGCGAACAGCAGCACCTCGACCCGGCCGCCGGCCAGGGCGAAGGCGGACACGGCGGCACGGCCGTGGGTGGCCGCGGCGACCTGGGGCATGAAGTAGACGGCCTGGCGGCTGCTGGCTACGGTGACCGGCGGATTCCAGGTGCGGCCCTGGTCGGGGGAGTGGCACAGCTGGATAGCCGAACGGCCGGCGGCGGGGTCGTACGTGGCGATGGCCGCGTAGACGGCACTGCTGTCGGGGGCGGCGGCGAGCGCAGGGCCGCAGCGGGTGATCACGTTGCCGGGCGTCGGAGGGGAGACGGCGTGCAGCGGCAAGGTAGCGGGGCTGGCGAAGGTCGCCCCGTAGTCGGTGGAGGTGATGACCTTGACCAGGCCGCTGCGGCCATCTGGGGCAGGGACGAAGTACATGATGTGGACGGCGCCGCCGGGGCCGGCGGCGGTGACCGGCAGCACGCCGAGGGTTCCGGTGACCGGGTCGGGGAACCTGGGCGGCTCGAAGGTGCGGCCGCCGTCGCCGGACCGGGTGAAGCCGAGGCCGTTGCGGGGGCTGTTGTAGAAGGTCCCGGCGAGGTACAGGTGGCCGGCCGCTGACCCCGGGGCAGGGTCCGCGGCCAGCGAGGGGTGGTCGAGGAAGCCGTTGACCGCGGTGACGGGCGGCAGGAAGGTGCGCCCGCCGTCACCGGAACGCCACACGAGCACGTAACCCTGCTGCTGGCGGACGTCGCGGCCGGTCAGGCCGCAGGCGTAGCAGCGCCCGGCGGCGTCGAAGGCCACGGTGGGGTTGCCGTCGAAGACGTCCGCCACCCCGGGCAGCTGCCCGTTGCCGTGCCAGCTGGCGCCCCCGTCGAAAGAGACGTACGACGCCAGGCCAAGCGCCGGGCCCTGGAAGGCCCGGGACACGGCGACCAGGTTGCCGGGACGGCGCGGGTTGACGGCCAGCCAGGGCTCGATGTGCCCGCTGAACGCATCGTGGCTGACCTGGACGTCAGACACTGACGGCCGACGGGCGGCGTCATCGGCCGCCCCGGCTGAGGGAGGGGCTGGGGGAGAGGTGCGCGCGTTGCCGCAGCCAGCCACCGCGGCGGTGATCACGGTCGCGGCTGAGACGGTGAAGGCGCGGCGGGACAGGCCGGGGCCGGGCATGCTCATGGATGGTCTCCTCGGGAGAATCGGGCCGTCTGGGGAGCGGAACAGGGTCACACGTCCCGGCGGCGGATCAGGTAGAAGGCGGCCGCCAGGGCGGCGGCGACGTATCCGGCGCACAGCATGAAGGCGAACGGGACTGACATGAGCGGCTGGCCGGGGTTGATGCTCCACAGCCGGTCGCCGGCGTTGGCCAGCAGGTAGCGTCCGATGTCGTGCGCCCAGTTGGCGGGCAGCACCGAGACGACCGTAGGGGCGACGAACAGCCCGCCGACGAGCGCGGTCACGGCGCCGGCGGTATGCCGGATGACCGTGCCAAGGCCGATGCCGACCAGGGCCACGACCGCCTGCAGGGGCGCGCGGATGCGGCCGAACGCGCGGCCGTTCAACGTGGCGGTGCCCGCGCTTGGGGCGTTCAGGCCCAGGAACATCCGCATGGTGGTGGACTTGCCGGCCCCGTTGGGCCCTAGGAACCCGGTGACCCGGCCGGGACGGACATCGAAGGTCAGCCCGTCGACCGCGGTCACCGGCCCGTAGCGCTTGGTCAGTTCGCGTGCCTGGATCATGCTGCCTGCTCTCCTTGGCATCTGGTCAGCTCAGCTGCTGCCAGGCCAGTCTGGAGGCTGGCGCGGCGGGAAACGTCGGCCCGCGGCGGACACTTGCGGTGACCGCCTGAGCCGGCTGCCGGGCCGCTAACCACTGGCACCTGGGTCATCCCGGGGATGACATCCCGGGATGACCCCGGCAGGCTGTCATGCCCTCCAGGACGGCAGTCCGAATGCACCCCGGGCCTGACGACAAGCGCAGGAAATCGGGGCAACCTGAGGTAAAGGGCGGGTTGCGTCCCGGGCTTGCCCGTTCGGGAAGATGGTGAGCGAAATGCGAGAGATGCCGCGGCCACCCCTGCCGGCGCGTCTGCGGCCCCGTGACTGGACGGTGCTCGACACCCTCGCCGCCACGGCCTACCTGGGCCTGCTCGCGGGATGGTTCCTGCCGCACGCGCTTAGCAACCGCCAGCACCAAGCCGGCCTGCCCCTGTGGCTGGACTGGGCAGCGGTCCTGCTGCTCGCGATCCCGGTGGCGGCTCGCCGCCAGCGTCCCGCGGCAGCGCTGGTCATGGCGACGGCGGGCACGGTCCTTGGGGCCGCCGGCGGCTTGCACAACGCGCCCTTCCCGTCCCTGGCCTACGTGCTCTACGTGCCGGCGCTGACCTGGTCCAGCCGCGCGGCGGCCGGCGCTCTTGCCCTGGCCGAGGCCGGGGTCGCGGTCGCCTTCGCCGGCCCCAGCCTGACCGCCCTGTCTCCCGCGGGTACCGCCGCCGCCGTGCCGTCACTGGTGTTCACCATCCTGACGCAGGCCGCGGCGTGGCTGATCGGCCGCACCGTCCGGCAGCAGCGCGCCTACACGCGCGGGCTGGCCGCGCAGGCCGCCAGGCAGGCGCAAGCCGAGGTCGACGCCGCTCGCGCCGCGGTCACCGAGCAACGGCTGCGGATCGCCAGGGACCTGCACGACGTTGTCGCGCACAGCGTGAGCCTGATGACCGTGCAGGCCGGCGCCGCGCGGATGCTCGCCGACACCAGCCCAGGGGAATCCCGGCAGCTGCTGGCCGCGATCGAGGCCACCGGGCGTGACTGCCTGCGCGAGACCCGCCGGGTGCTCGGCGTACTCCGCGACGACGACGGGCTCCCGGCTGGCGGGCCGCCGGCCACGCTAGGCGACGGCACCGCGGGCCCTTCCGCGCCAGGCCTGGCTGAGCTGCCCCGGCTCGTGGCGCGCAGCGCCGCTGCCGGGGTCGCCGTGGCGGTCCGCACCCAGGGCCCGCCGCGAGGCCTGCCCGGATCCCTCGACTTGACCGCCTTTCGCATTATCCAGGAGGCCCTGACGAATATCGTCAGGCACAGCACCGCCGACCACTGCCAGGTCGCCCTCACCTACGGAGCAGGCGAATTGTCGATCCAGGTCACCAACCCGCCGTCCGGGCCGCGCATCCTCCTGGCCGGCCCTCCGGGCACGGGCCACGGCCTGACCGGCATGCGCGAGCGGGTCAGCCTGCACGGCGGGCAGTTCCGGGCCGGCCCGGTCGCGGATGGCGGGTTCGCCGTGACCGCCACCCTGCCGCTGCCGGACGCGGCGTCATGACCACGGACCGGGTCGTCTCGGTGGCCGTCGCCGACGACCAGCCGCTGCTGTGCGCGGCCCTGCGCGCGCTGATCGGCAACACGCCCGGCTTCACCGTCGTGGCCGAGGCCGCCGACGGCGCCCAGGCCGTCGCCGCGGCCCGCGACCAGCGCCCCGACGTCATGCTGATGGACATCCGCATGCCCGGCACCGACGGGGTAGAGGCCACCCGCCAGATCACCAGCGACCCCGGCTGCGCCGGGGTGAAGATCCTGATCCTGACCACCTTCGACCTCGACGAACTCGTCTACGCCGCGCTCCGGGCCGGGGCCAGCGGGTTCCTGCTCAAGGACATCCCGCCCGAGGACCTGCTGGCCGCGATCCGGGTCGTGGCCGCCGGCGACGCGCTGATCGCCCCGTCGGTCACCCGCCGCCTGATCGCCGAGTTCGCCCGCCTGCGCCCCCCGCCAGCCGCGATAGCCGCGGCGAGCGTTCTTGAGCAGATCACCGAACGCGAGCGGGAAGTCCTCGCGCTCGTGGCCCGCGGCCTGTCCAACAGTGAGATCGCCCAGGCCCTCACCATCAGCCACGCCACCGCCAAGACGTACATCAGCCGCCTGCTCACCAAGCTCGGCGCCCGCGACCGCGCCCAGCTCGTCATGATCGCCTACGAAACCCGCCTGGTCACGCCGGCGTGACGCGGTGGCCTGGCCGGGTTGACTGCGCTCATCTGTTCCCGCGAGGCTAATGCCGCAGACCGGGCGTGTCATTGCGTCGTCAGGGCACGGATGGCGTCATCGAGGTATGCGCGCCGTCCGGCGCCGGTGGCGGGCAGCACGCCGGGGGTTGAGTGGGCGAGCTGGCCGTGCCCGAGGTAGGCGCTGTAGGCCAGGAGCGCGCGCCGACGGGCCTCGGCCGACCCGGCGGGTGCGCTTCGACGTCGGCGGCGGCCTGGTCATTGACGGGCAGTTCCCCGTCTATGACGGCGTGGACGCCATGTTCAGCCCGCGGCGGACCCTGCTCGACTCAATCTTGGTCGAGGCGGCACGTGAGGCGGGGGCGGAAGTCCGTGAGAACTTCCGGGTGACGCAACTCACGGCCTCGAACAACCGGATCACCGGGATAACGGGCAGCGCGCGCGGCCGTCCGGGCGTGACCGAGACCGCGGGCCTGGTGATCGGGGCGGACGGGAAGCGGTCGCTGGTGGCCGGCACGGTCGGCGCGCGCCGGTACCGCGAGCGGCCAGTGCGGTCGTTCGCCAGTTACTCCTACTGGGCCGGCGTTCCGGTCTCGGCCGGCGAGATTTACCAGCGGCCCGGCCGGGCGGTGGCGGTCTTCCCCACTAACGACGGGCTCACCATGGTCTACGTCGCCGCGCCGATAACGGAGTTCGCGTCCGCGCGCGCTGACCTGGAGGCTCATTACCTGAGCACGCTCGACCGGTGCGGTGATCTGGGCGAGCGCGTCCGCAGCGGCAAGCGGGCGGAGCGGCTGCGCACCACGCCTGACCAGCCCAACACGTTCCGGTGCTCGCACGGGCCCGGGTGGGCGCTGGCCGGGGACGCCGGCGTCGTCATGGACTCGGTCTCGGCGCAGGGCATGACCAGCGCGCTGCGAGACGCCAGCTACCTGTCCGACGCCGTCATTGCCGGGCTTGGCGGCAGCCGGCCACTGGCCGCCGCACTGCACGACCATCAGCGCCGCCGCGACCGGGCCATCCGCGGCATGTACAACTTCACCCTCGACCTTGCCGCCTTCGCTCCGGCCTCGACCGGTCTGCGCCTGTTCCTCGCCGCCGTCGCCGCCGACCAGCAGGAGACTGACCGGTTCCTAGGCGCCTTCGCCGGCATCGGGCCCACGGAGCGGTACTTCACCCTCGGCACGGCGGCGCACATCCTGGGCTCGCGGGGCATCCGCCGGCTCACGACCGCTAGCCAACTGTTCCGCGGCGCGGAGCAACGTGATCCCGCCACCCCATCTCGGTTAGCAGCGGGGCCCAGACCGGCTGGCGTACCTGATATCACGCCGGCGCGCATACGGCGGGCTGAGCCTGAGTCGTGCGGCGCGACCCGCTGGCGGTACCGGAGCTCGTCGCCGTTACCGTCGAGCACAAGGGCCGCCGCCGGGGAGTCGCCGACACCTCGCTGTACCCGGCGCCGGACGGTGTGACCAACGAGCAGACCATCTTCCTGGCCGACTCGCTGCCCACCGGGTGTGCCTGATGTGAGGGGATCTGCTGCCTGGTTGCCGTCTGTTGTGTTAACAGACCGCGAGGCGAGTAAACAGATGTACTGCAGGCATAACAGATCTGGTCTGCCCAGGGCGAGCGGGTGAGGCACATGGACGAAGCGGAGTTCAACCGTCACCTGGCGAGGCTGCGCAGGGTTGGCGCTGACCACTCTTCTTGTAGGCACTATCCAAATAATGATACGCCGTCTTATTATTTGGAACATGGGTCAAGCGGTCAGCGGTCCCGGGTCCTCGCAGTCACTGGAGCGAGGCCTGTTGATCCTGAGCGCGTTCACCCCCGATTGCCCGGCTCTGGGCATCAGTGAGCTTGGGCGCAGGCTCTCCCTGACCCGCAGCACGACGCACCGCTACGTCGCGACGCTGGCCACGCTGGGCTACTTGGAGAAAGACGAGCCCACACGGAAGTACCGCCTCGGTTCCCGCGTCCTGGACCTGGGGTTCTCGATGCTGGGCTCGCTGGACCTGCACGAGATCGCCGACCCGTACCTGCGGCGGCTCACCAATACCACCGGCCACACGTCGAACCTCGCCGTCCACGACGACACCCATGTGATCTTGATCGACCGGGTCCGTGGTCGGCCCGGCCGTTACCACCACCTCGAATACACCCTGCGCGTCGGCTCCCGGCTGCCGTCCTATTGCAGCGCCACCGGCAAGGCCCTGCTCGCCTGGCTGCCGCGGCGCGACCTCGGCTGGCTGCTGGATCGCATGGATCTCATCCAGCGCGGTCCCCGCACGCTGACCGACAAGGCCGCGCTGATCGCCGAGCTGGACCAGGTGCGCCGCGACGGCGTCGCCGTCAACGACGAGGAACTCGAGAGCGCCCTGCGGTCCATCGCCGCGCCGGTGCGCTCGCGCTCCGGTGAGGTGGTCGCGGCCGTCAACATCGCCATTCCGTGGTCTCCGGTGGCGATGAGCGAACTGGTCGCCAAGCACGGGCCGCTCCTCCAGGCCACAGCGCGCCAGATCACCGCCCGGGTGATCTGACTTCACGCGCCGCGGTACGGGGAGCGGCGCTGCCGCCGCGACCGCCTGGCGGCTGGGCATGCACATTGTTCCTCCCAGTGACTGGTTGGCCATGAGCACCCTGCCCAGCAAGCTATCACGACATTCATGCGCGGAATCAGCACATAAGTGTTGATTTTCTCTCGCGCGGTCACGGTTCCGTGGCCAGCACATGCTCAAGGCGGCAGGCCGAAGATGACGATCCGCGGGCCAGCCTGGGCCGCGCCTACTTCGCGCAGATGCGCCGCCACTCGGCCATCGCGTCGGGCCGGTACCGCCCGTGGAGCCGGTGGAAGAGCCGGGCGGCGCGGATGCCGCTCCACCCGGACGGCAGCAGTTCCCTGGGCAGGGTGGGGTCGACGAGCCGGAACCGGCGCCAGGCGTGCACGAGCAGTGCGAGCCGCATCAGCGGGTCATCGGGCGGGTGGTCGGAGAACTCCGCCAGGAACGCCTCGTAGTCCCGTTCGAGGCCGTCAAGGTCCCATGCCTGGGCGACCAGCGCGGGCAACTCGCCGCCGGCGAGGTGCTCGGCCAGGAAGACCTGCGCTCCCCTGCGCGCGCCGGCTTCCTTCAGTACCAGCTCAGCGTCCTTGGCCCGGTCGGTGTAGGTGCTGATCCATACCCCGGGTGACGGGTTGCCGAATCCTGCCCAGCTCAGCCGGGTTTCCAGCAGGTGCCGGCCGGCCCGGTTGTCCTCGGCGACCCGCGCGAGCACCAGGAGCCATCGGCGGTCCCAGTCAGGCTGGACGGCGTTGAACCCGTAGATCTTCTCCTCGCCGCCATTCAGGAACTGCTCGAAGGGCGGGCTGAGCTGCCACAGTGTCTGCCGCCCGGAGCGCACCGAAGTGAACCAGCCGTCCTTGGACGCGCGCAGCAGTGCCTGCCGGCTCGTCTTCTCCCCGACGCCGAACCGGCCAAGCACGTCGATCAGCGCAGACGAGGGAGTCGGCTGACCGGTCCGGCGCGCGAACTCGCCGAGGATCGTCGTCATCATCCCGCGGACGCCGCCCGCGCCCGCGGCGTACCGGCGCGACGGGGTGAGCCTGTCCCGGCACGCCTCCTGAAACTCGGAAACCGGTAGCGCCTGCCCCCGCGGCCTAGCCACGCCCGCCCCAGGCTCCGGCGACCCGGCTGACGGCATGACAGACCCCACAGGGCGGATTCTAGCTGCTGGCCGGGCAGGCGAAGCCCGCTCCGCGCGGCCAGGCCGGTGAGCCAGGGCCGCATCCTGGCTCACCGGCAGTCCGCGATTACCTCAGCTGAGGTGCTGCCCGTTCAGCAGGAACGGGTTGGTGATGTCTGGCCGGCTGCTGCAGGCGTAGCTGCTGGCCACGGTGGGGTCCCCGCCGGCGAAGAGCGCGTCCGGGTCGGGGTAGGGGCACAGCGGCCGGGTCACCGGCTGGCCGTTGACCGTGCCGCTCGCGTTCAGCACGGCCGGTGCCTGGCCGTGCTCGACCCAGTCGATAACCTGCTGCATCGGGTTGGTCGGGGCGATGCTTCCGGGTCCGGGGGTGCCGCAGTGGGCTACCCCGGGCGCCAGGAAGTACCGCATGAACTGCTCGGTGCTCCTGATCCCGCCGTTGGCGGCGAGCACCTGGTTGTAGTAGTTGATGCTGTCGCCGGTAAAGATGAGCTGGTCGGACAGACCCTGCCACATGATCAGCTTGCCGCCCGCGGCCTTGAAGGCGTGCAGGTCCGGGTTGCCGGCCGCGATCTCGGAGTCGTAGCTCAGGCCCGACCTGGCGAAGTCCAGCCAGTACTGCTGGTAGGTCTCGTCGGTGAAGACCCAGGTCGGGTCCATCTTGATCCAGTTCTGGAACCAGTCGGCACTTGGGATGAACGGCGCGCCGGCCAGCTGGCCGCCGGCCAGCTGGAACGTGGCCGCGAGCCCGAGCCCGCCGCCAGGGCCGAGGAACGGCAGGTAGGTGCCGGCCAGGTTCGCGCCGGGCTCGAGCCCGAACCAGACCGGCAGGCCGGTCAGCAGGTTTTTCTGCGTGCCCGACAGCCGCGGTCCTTGCCAGATCTCCCGCACCACGAGGGCATCGGCCGCGGTGAACGTGCCGCACGGCGTGACGGTGCCGATCAGGCCGTGCAGCACGGCGAGCACGTCACACGTGCGCGGGTCGAACACGCCGTCCACCTGGCCGTCCTGATCGTGGCACTTTGCCTGCAGCGTCGTGTTGACCAGGTTCTCCTTGCAGGCCGGCAGGAAGTCGCCGTTCCACTCCATGGCCAGCTGCGGCCACATCTGGGCGACCATGAACTGATCCCAGTTCAGCGCCGGCGCGCCGGCCAGGATGCCGTTGAAGTCCGCCGGGTAGCGCTGCGCCTCCATCAGGCCCTGGCGCCCGCCGGTCGAGCAGCCGTTCCAGAACGAGTAGTGCGCCGCGGCGCTGTAGTACTGGTTGACCACGA
>Ga0207664_10002328_pt1 | contig 12549 bp, 7 predicted proteins | sample LARL83metaG_FD_184349 | JGI IMG/M metagenome (GOLD analysis project Ga0207664, IMG submission 184349) | Corn, switchgrass and miscanthus rhizosphere microbial communities from Kellogg Biological Station, Michigan, USA - LAR L8-3 metaG... | ecosystem: Host-associated > Plants > Roots >...
GCACGGACGGCGCTCGGCGCCACCGGCACCGACACGGGCGGCTCGATCCGCCAGCCGGCGGCGTTCTGCGGCATCGTCGGGATGAAGCCGACCTACGGCCGCTGCTCGCGCTGGGGCATTGTCGCCTTCGCGTCGTCGCTCGATCAGGCGGGACCGTTCGCGCGGACGGTGCGCGACGCGTCCATCCTGATGACCCACATGGCGGGGTTCGATCCCAAGGATTCGACCTCGGTCGATATGCCGGTGCCCGATTTCGAGGCGGCGCTGACCGGCGACGTGCGCGGCCTCAGGATCGGCATTCCCAAGGAATACCGCATCGACGGCATGCCGGCGGAGATCGAGACGTTGTGGGAGCAGGGCATTGCCTGGCTCAAGGACGCCGGCGCCGTGCCGGTGCCGATCAGCCTGCCCCACACCAAGTACGCGTTGCCTTGCTACTACATCGTCGCGCCCGCCGAAGCGTCGTCGAATCTGGCGCGCTACGACGGCATCCGCTATGGACTGCGTGTGCCCGGCGAGGCGGTCGACGATCTCTATCAGAACACCCGTGCCGCCGGTTTCGGCACCGAGGTCCGGCGCCGCGTCATGATCGGCACCTACGTCCTGTCGGCCGGCTATTACGACGCCTATTACCTCAAGGCCCAGAAGGTGCGGACGCTGATTTCCCGCGATTTCGAGGAGGCCTACAAAACGGTCGATGCGATCCTGACCCCGACGGCACCCTCGGCGGCGTTTGCCCTGGGGGAGAAATCCGACGATCCCATCACCATGTATCTCAATGACGTGTTCACGGTGTCGGTGAATCTTGCGGGCCTTCCCGGCCTGTCGCTGCCGGCGGGGCTGTCGGCCGACGGCCTGCCGCTCGGGCTCCAGGTCATCGGCCGTCCATTCGACGAGGAAACCGTGTTCCGCGTCGCGGGCGTTTTAGAGTCCCAGGCGAAGTTCACGGCGAAGCCGGATGGTGCGGCATGAGCGCGACGGCGGAGAGCAAGAATCTGATCGAGGGCAAGACCGGCCCTTGGGAAGTCGTCATCGGGCTGGAGGTTCACGCCCAGGTCCTGTCGAAATCGAAGCTGTTCTCCGGCGCCTCGACGGTGTTCGGCGCCGAGCCGAACACGCACGTTTCGCTGGTCGACGCCGCGATGCCGGGCATGCTGCCGGTAATCAACGGCTTTTGCGTCGAGCAGGCGGTGCGCACGGGGCTCGGCCTCAGGGCGCAGATCAACCTGCGCTCGGTGTTCGACCGCAAGAACTACTTCTATCCGGATCTGCCGCAGGGCTATCAGATATCGCAGTACACCCAGCCGGTGGTCGGCAAGGGCGAACTGATCATCGACCTGCCGGGCGGCGAGAGCCGCACCGTCGGCATCACCCGTCTGCACCTGGAGCAGGACGCGGGCAAGAGCATCCACGATCTCGATCCGCGGCTCACCTTCGTCGATCTCAACCGCTCCGGCACCGCGCTGATGGAGATCGTCTCCGAGCCCGACATGCGCTCGGCCGAGGAAGCGGCGGCGTACGTCAAGAAGCTGCGCTCGATCCTGCGCTATCTCGGCACCTGCGACGGCAACATGGACGAAGGCAGCATGCGCGCCGACGTCAACGTGTCGGTGCGAAAGCCCGGTTCGCCGTTCGGCACGCGCTGCGAGATCAAGAACGTCAACTCGATCCGCTTCGTCCAGCAGGCGGTCGATTACGAGGCGCGGCGCCAGATCGACGTTCTCGAAGAGGGCGGCACGATCCAGCAGCAGACGCGGCTGTTCGATGCGGGCCGCGGCGAGACGCGCGCCATGCGCACCAAGGAAGAGGCGCACGATTACCGCTATTTCCCCGATCCCGATCTGCTGCCGCTCGAGCTCGATCCGGAGTGGGTCGCGCGCATCAAGGCAAGCCTGCCCGAGCTCCCCGACGAGAAGAAGGCGCGCTTCATGACGGAGTACGGCCTCGGCGCCTACGACGCCGGCGTGCTGGTGGCCGAGCAGGCTTCTGCCGACTATTTCGAGGCCGTGGCCAAGGGGCGCGACGGCAAGATCGCCGCCAACTGGGTGATGGGCGAGCTGTTCGCCGCGCTCAACAAGGCAGGCGTCGGCATCGAGAAATCGCCGGTTTCGGCGGACGCGCTCGGCGGCATGCTCGATCTCCTGAAGGACGGGACCATCTCCGGTCGCATCGCCAAGGACGTGTTCGCGGCCATGGTCGAGACCGGCAAGCCCGCGAAGACCATCGTCGAGGAGAAGGGCCTCAAGCAGATCACCGACACCGGCGCGATCGAGGCGGCGGCGGATCGGGTGATCGCCGCGAATTCGAAGCAGGTCGAGCAGTACAAGGGCGGCAACGCCAATCTCATCGGCTGGTTCGTCGGCCAGGTGATGAAGGCGACCGGCGGCAAGGCCAACCCGGCGGCGGTCAACGAGATCCTGAGGAAGAAACTTTCCGGGTAGCGCCCGCGAACGGGACAAGAGCAGACAGGGAGGGACCGATGATCCACGGCTATAGCTGGCGCACGTCCAACGGCCGCAAGCTCCACATCATGCTGGAGGAGACGGGGCTTCCCTACAGGCTCACCCCGATCGACATCCGCAAGGGCGACCAGTTCGCGCCCGATTTCCTCAAGGTCAGCCCCAACAACAAGATCCCGGCCATCGTCGACGACGAGCCGATCGGCGGCGGCGCGCCGCTGTCGATCTTCGAGTCCGGCGCGATCCTGACCTATCTCGCCGACAAATCCGGCAAGTTCCTGCCCAAGGAGCCGCGAGCGCGCTACACCGTGCTGCAATGGGCTTTCTGGCAGGTCGGCGGCTTCGGGCCGATCCTCGGCCAGGCGCATCACTTCGTCGACTATGCGCCGGAGGGTTCCGACTACGCCAGGAGCCGTTTCATCAAGGAGTCGGGGCGCCTCTACGGCGTGCTGAACAAGCGCCTCGGCGAGAGCGAGTATCTCGGCGGGCCGGACTACTCGATCGCCGACATCCTCACCTTCCCGTGGAGTCAGGGCTACGCCAAGCAGGGACAGAGGATCGAGGACTTCCCCAATGTGAAGCGCTGGCAGGACGCGATCCTGGGGCGCCCGGCGGTGCAGAAGGGGATCGCGCTCCTCACCGACCTGCCCGACACGCCGATGGACGACAAGGCGCGCTCGATCATGTTCGGCGACGCGCAGTACCAGCGTCGCTAGGCGGCACGGCGCTACCCGGCATCGGCGCTTGTGCCGGAGATGCGATGGTCGGCGTCCGCCGCGCGTCATCGAACGGCTCCCGCTTTGCGCTTTTGGCAGGTGCGCCGGTGTGATAAACCCGGACCAACAGGGAACGCTTGATAATAAGGACAAAGTGACGCTAGGCCCGTTCGTCGAGCGCGTCGCGCGGCTGTCCGCCGCGGTCCACGGGAGAAGCCGCCGATGACGCCGGAAGAGAACGAGCGCATAACGCGGGTTGGCGCCGGAACGTCGGCCGGCACGATGCTTCGCCGCTATTGGTGGCCGGTGTGGTTCTCCGAGTCGGTGGCCGATCGTCCGGTGCCGGTCCGGATTCTCGGCGAAGATCTCATCCTGTTTCGCGGCGGCGACGGGCGGACTGCGCTCGTCGAGCGCGCGTGCCCTCACCGCGGCGCATCCCTGGAACTGGGTCGCGTCGAGGCCGACGGCATCCGTTGCTGCTATCACGGATGGAAATTCGACGGCCAAGGCCGTTGCCTCGACATGCCCGCCGAGCCGGTGGGCAGTTCGCTCAAGAACGACGTGCGCCTGAAGGCCTATCCGACCCGAGAGGCGTCCGGTCTCGTCTTCGCCTATCTCGGCCCTGTTCCGGCGCCGGCGTTTCCGAGATACGACCTCCTGTTCCGCGACGATCTCGACCGGCACGTCGGCGCCTTCCACGAGCACTGCAACTGGGTGCAGAGGGCGGAGAACGCAGTCGACCAGATGCACTCCATCGCCTTGCACGCGAGCGTCTATCCGGAGATCGCCTTGACCCGGCCGACGGTCGACTGGCAGGCCCAGTGGTACGGCGTCCGCGCAGCCTTCGACGTGCCGGGGCGGCAAGTCAAGGTCTCGCACTTCCTGTTCCCGTCCAACAGCCGATACTTCGGCGCGCGCGTGAACGACCTGCCCAGTCACATCATGCGATTCCGCGTGCCGGTGGACGACGTCGCCACGCGGACCTTCTACGTGCGCGCCCGCGAGGCGAAAGGCCGGAATGCTGCTCTGGTCACCAATGGGTTGGTGCAGCGCGAGCGCGGCATCTACGAGAGGGTGGAGGACGGCTGGTGGGGGCTCGCCTCGCGCGAGCAGGATCGCGCCGCGCAGGAAAGCCAGGGACTGGTCGCCGACAGGACGAGGGAAACGCTCGGCACATCCGATCGCGGCGTCGTCCTGTTCCGCCGGATGCTCACGGAGGCCATCGCCGCTGTCGAGAGAGGGGACGATCCGCCCGGCGTCACCCGCGAGGAGCGGAGCGAGCTGATCGTCTTCGATGCGCAGAAGGCGAGGGACGGCGCGGTGATCACGGCGTGACGCGCGCGGGCGTGGATTCGGAACGAGAACGAGGCGGGGCCTATACCCTGTCTTCTTGCCGGAGGCGGACATGACCCCTGAAGAAAATGAGATGTTCACGCGCGTCGGCCGAGGCACCCCCGCGGGCGAGATGTTGCGCCGCTACTGGTGGCCGGTGTGGTTCTCCGAGCTGGTCGCCGCTCGCCCGGTGCCGGTTCGCATTCTCGGCGAAGACCTCATTCTCTTTCGCGATGCGACGGGCGAGACCGGCCTCCTCGATCGCCGCTGCCCTCATCGCGGGGCATCGCTGGAGCTTGGGCGGGTCGAGGCGGACGGCATCCGCTGCTGCTATCACGGCTGGAAGTTCGACCGCGCCGGCCGCTGCCTCGACATGCCGGCGGAGCCGGAGAATACGCCGCTCAAGGACGAGGTGCGCCAGACCGCCTACATGACCCAGGAAGCGGGAGGGCTGGTCTTCGCCTATCTCGGCCCGAGGCCGGCGCCGCTGCTGCCGAAATACGATCTCCTCTTCCGCGAGGACTGCAATCGCGTGGTCTATTCCAAGGAGGAGCATTGCAACTGGCTGCAACGCGCCGAGAACGGCTACGACCCGCACCATCTGATGGCGTTGCATGCGCCAGGCTATCCTCAGATCGCCCTCAAGCCGGCGAAGATTTCCTGGGAGAAGGCCTGGTACGGCTGCCGCACCCTTCAGCAGTATCCGGACTCGCTGGTCAACGTGACCCATCAGATATTCCCGTCGCACACGCGCCGATTGGCCGCGCGCGCCGGAGACGAGCCCCGCCATTACCTGAATTTGCGCGTGCCGACCGACGACACCATGACCACAACGTTCTTCCTCTCCGCCGAGATCGCCGAGAAAGGGCCCTATACGCTGGAGACGCGCGGCCACGAGACATGCGAGCGGCTCGCCTTCGAGCGCGTCGAGGACGGCTGGTGGAGCATTCCCTCGCACGAGCAGGACAGGATCGCGCAGGAAAGCCAGGGACGGATCGCCGACCGGTCGCGCGAGTACCTCGGCACCTCGGACGAGGGGCTGATCATGCTGCGGCGCACGCTACGCGACTCGATCAGGGCCGTGGCGGAAGGGCGCGACCCCTTCGGCGTGATCCGCGATCCCGAGAAGAACACGCTCATCCGCTTCGATGCCGGCAAGAACTTTTCGGATGGCGTCAACAAGGCTCCGGACATAATCGGCGCGTGATCGGCGATCCGCTCGCGGCTTCGCATTGGGAATTGGTGGAGGGGCACGATGTCCGGTGGGATCAAGGGGCGGCTCCGCGCTCTTGCGATGGCCTGCGCCATGGCGGGAGCGATGGCGTCGCACGCCGGTGCGGACACGCCGCCGTCGGCCGCCGCGCTGATCGCCGCGCTCAAATTGGGGCCCGAGGTGACGGCGGGCTGGGAGGATGAGCAGGCGGTTCCCCAGGCGTGGCTCGACGGCGCGCGGAAGGAAGGCAAGCTCCGCATCAACGGGAGCTGGGAGGGCAGCGTCTTTCGCGAGATGACGAAGCCGTTCTCGGAACGCTATCCCTTCATCAAGATCAATTATTCCCGGGGGAGTCACGACACGCGCGTGCGCGCCGCTCTCATCGCCTTCGGCGAGGGGCGGTACATCGCCGACGTGGTGACGGGCATCGACAGCGAGATCAACGAGTTCCGTGCCCTCGATGCGCTGGCCGATCTCGGCAGCCTGCCGAACATCAGGAACATTCCCGACCGCATGCGCAGCCGGGACGACTCGTGGGCCAGCGTGCGCTTGCGCTACTGGTGCATGTCCTACAACCCGACGCTGATCGGCAAGGATGAGATGCCGAAGACGTGGGAGGATTTGCTGACGACCCGCAAGCTCCACGACGGGCGGCTGGCGCTCTGGCGCGGCGTGTCGTCGTGGCTCCTGCCGCTGTGGAACGAGAAGGGCGCGGAGTGGACGACCGATTACATCCGGAAGGTCTTCAAGATCGTCCAGCCGCAGAGGCGTAAGGAAGGGGCGAGGGCCCTCGTCAATCTCGTCATCGCGGGAGAGTTCGATGCCGCCTTGGCGTCCGCCGAGTATCAGGTCAAGGAGCGGATCGACAAGGGGGCGCCGGTCGGCTTCCACTGCCCAGACGTCGTTCCGGTGACGGCATCGACGCTCGGAGCCCTCAAGGGGAATCCAGACATCGACGCGAGCCGGCTGTTCCTGAACTGGCTGCTGAGCAAGGAGGGACAGATCGCGCAATACGTCGCGGAGGGCTCCCCGCCGGTGCATCGGGACCTCCAGAAGCTGGGCTTCATGCCGTTCCCCGAGCAGATCGCCGGCAAGGACATCGCCTTCCGCAACCCCGAGCTCCTCGACGACGACATCAAGGCGATGTACCGCGTCCTGACGCCATTGTGGGAAGCGGCCGCAAGCTCCGCAAGCGATTGAATGCCGCGAAGCGCGCCCGTCATGGGCGCCGCCGCGCGCGCCGCTGCCCCATTTCCACCGCATTCGCCGGGTTAGAGTATTTCCATGCGAACGATCCTCATTGCCGCCCTGCTGCTGTCGTCGTCGGCGGCGCTGGCGCAGCAGCCACAGCCGCCGGACGAGCCGGCGGATTCCCGCGCGGTCCAGGCCTTCATCGACAAAGCGACCGCGCCGTGCGAATCGAAGCCCGCACAGACATGCGTCGATCTCGGCTGGCAGTTTGCCGTCGCGCAGCCGAAGCAGGGCATGACGCTTGCGGATCTGAACACCCTGCGACGGCGCCTCGGCGCCTGGTACGAGTGGCACAAAGCCGAGCTGCCGCCGCGCGCGCGCGGCTCCATCGCGTTCGGCCTGTTGCTCGCCGACGGAATGGGCATGGACCGGCTTCACGCGGCGTTCGACGCCAACGGCGACGGCAAGGTGACGCAACGGGAGCTTCTCGCCGACGTGAAGCTCGACCGCCGCCCGCTGGGCGAGGTCCTGGCGGACCCGGCGGCGGTCGACCGGGCCGGTCTGGCGCAACGGCTTGGCTTGCCGCCCTCTCTGACCGAGGGCCTGTTCCAGCGGCCGCCGTCGCAACACTCACACTAGAGACGCCACGCAAGGGTTGATTCCGCGTGGAATCATCACCTTATCCTTATGCTCTCGAGCGCTCTCCCCCCGGTCGGCCGCCATGCATCGATAAGCCTGCCGATTGCGCTATCATCGCCTTGTCGCCGCCACACCGAAGCGATCCCATGACCATCGAGTCCCTGTTTCATCCGGCCGTCGCCGACTGGTTCGAGCGGAGCTTCGCTGTTCCCACGCCGGCGCAGGCGCGGGCCTGGCCCGCGATCCAGGCCGGGAGGAACGTGCTGATCGCAGCACCCACCGGCTCGGGCAAGACGCTCGCCGCCTTTCTTGCGGCGATCGACGGGCTGGTGCGGCAGGGACTCGAGCGGCCGCTCGCGGACGAGACGCAGGTGGTCTACGTCTCGCCCCTCAAGGCGCTGTCGAACGACATCCAGAAGAACTTGCAGGCGCCGCTCGCCGGCATCCGCGATGCCCTGCGCGCACGCGGATTGCCGGACGTCGACATCCGAACCTGGGTGCGCACCGGCGATACGCCGTCGGCCGAGCGCGACAAGGCGCGTCGTCGGCCGCCGCACATCGTCGTCACCACGCCGGAGTCGCTCTACATCCTGCTCGGCTCCGAATCCGGACGGAAGATGCTGGCGACGACGCGGACCGTCATCATCGACGAGATCCACGCCCTCGCGCCCAACAAGCGCGGCTCGCATCTCGCGCTCTCGCTCGAGCGCCTCGAAGCCCTGTGCGCGGCTCGCTCGCCGGCGAACGGCTTGCTGCGGATCGGCCTGTCGGCGACTCAGAAGCCGATCGAGGACGTCGCGCGGTTTCTCGTCGGGGTCGGGGCGGAGGGCGGCGCGAATCCGGAATGCACGATCGTCGACACCGGCCACGCCCGCGCCCGCGATCTCGCCCTCGAAATCCCGCCGTCGCCCCTCGATGCGGTGATGTCGAAGGAGGTGTGGGAACAGGTCTACGACCGGCTGACCCAGTTGATCGACGAGCATCGGACGACGCTGATTTTCGTCAACACCCGGCGGCTGGCGGAGCGGGTGACCGGCCATCTTTCCGAGCGCCTCGGCGAGGCGAATGTCGCGGCCCATCACGGCAGCCTGTCGAAGGAGCAGCGGCTCAACGCCGAACAGCGCCTCAAGCGCGGCGAGTTGAAGGCCCTGGTGGCGACCGCGTCGCTCGAATTGGGCATCGACATCGGCGACGTCGATCTGGTCTGCCAGCTTGGTTCGCCGCGCTCGATCGCGAGCTTCCTTCAGCGGGTCGGACGCGCCGGCCACGCCGTCGGCGGCACCTCCAAGGGGCGGATGTTCCCGCTCTCGCGCGACGAGTTGGTCGAATGCGCGGCGCTGATCGACAGCGTCCGCCGCGGCGAGCTCGACCGCCTGACCGTTCCCGAGCGGCCGCTCGACGTCCTGGCGCAGCAGATCGTCGCCGAGGTCGCCGCGCGCGAATGGAGCGAGGACGATTTGTTCGCCCTGATGCGCCGCGCCTGGCCCTATCGCGCGCTGCCCCGCGACGATTTCGACGCCATCGTCGCCATGCTCGGCGAGGGTTTCACCACCCGCCGCGGCCGGCGCGGGGCGCTCGTCCACCACGACGCCGTCAACCATGAGCTGCGTGGTCGGCGCGGCGCGCGGCTGACCGCACTGACGTCCGGCGGAACGATTCCCGACAACGCCGATTATCGGGTGCTGCTGGAGCCGGAGAACCACACCATCGGCACCGTCAACGAGGATTTCGCCGTCGAGAGCCTGGCCGGCGACGTCTTTCAGCTCGGCAACCACTCCTATCGCATCCTGCGCGTCGAGCGCGGCGTCGTCCGCGTCGAGGACGCCCACGGCATGCCGCCCAGCATCCCGTTCTGGCTCGGCGAGGCGCCGGGCCGCAGCGACGAGCTGTCGCAATCGGTGTCGCGTCTCAGGCAGGAGATCGCCGACCGACTCACCGCCGAGCCGTCGGGGGACGGCGCCTCGCGCTGGCTGATCGCGGAGGTCGGCATCGCCGAGCCGGTGGCGCGCGCGCTGGTCGAGTACCTCGCGTCGGCGCATGCGGCGCTCGGCTGTCTGCCGACCCAGGAGGCGCTCGTGTTCGAGCGCTTCTTCGACGAATCGGGCGGCATGCAGCTCGTCATCCATTCGCCCTACGGCAGCCGCCTCAACCGCGCCTGGGGGCTGGCCTTGCGCAAGCGCTTCTGCGGCAAGTTCAACTTCGAGCTGCAGGCCGCGGCGACTGAAGACAACATCGTGCTCTCGCTCACCGCGGTTCACAGCTTCGAGCTGGAGGACGTGCGGCGCTATCTGAGTTCGACGAGCGTTCGGACGGTGCTGATCCAGGCGCTGCTCGACGCGCCGATGTTCCTGACCCGCTGGCGCTGGGTCGCCGGCGTGGCGCTGGCGTTGCCACGCTTTCGCGGCGGCAAGAAGGTGGCACCACAGCTTGCGCGCATGGAAGCCGAGGATCTGGTCGCGGCGGTTTTCCCCGACCAGCTCGCCTGCGCCGAGAACATCGTCGGCGAACGCGAAATCCCCGATCACCCCCTGGTGCGCCAGACGATCGCAGACTGCGTCGGCGAGGCGATGGACGTGAGCGGCCTGGAGCGGCTGCTCGCCGGGATCGAGTCGGGCGCGATCCGCGTCGTCGCCCGCGATCTGACCGAGCCATCGCCGCTCGCCCTCGAGGTGCTGTCGGCGCGGCCCTACGCCTATCTCGACGATGCGCCGCTCGAGGAGCGCCGGACCCAGGCGGTGATGAGCCGGCGCTGGCTGTCGCCGGAGGCCGCCGCCGATCTCGGCCGTCTCGACGCCGAGGCGATCCAGCGGGTGCGCTCGGAAGCCTGGCCCGATGCGGCGAATGCCGACGAGCTGCACGACGCGCTGGTATGGCTCGGCTTCCTCACCATGGACGAAGCGGCGGCCGTGTCGGGGTGGGGCGGCTGGTTGGACGATCTCGCGCGCGCGAAACGTGTGGCACGCCTCCAGGCGCCACAGGCGGTGCTGTGGATCGCCGCCGAACGCGTGCCGCAGTTCCAGGCGCTCTGGTCGGCGGCGAAGCTCGATCCGGCGATCGTTCCGCCGGCCGCTTATGCTGCGCGCACGTGGACAGCCGATGAGGCGCTGATCGAAATCCTGCGCGGCCGGCTCGAAGGGCAGGGACCGGTGACGCAGACCGCGCTTGCGGCCGCGCTCGGGGGCAGGATGGCGGACGTCGGCATTGCGCTCGCGGCGCTGGAGGCGGAGGGCTTCGCGCTGCGCGGGCGCTTTACGCCTTCGGCCGGCGCCGACGAATGGTGCGAGCGTCGTTTGCTCGCCCGGATTCACAACTACACGGTCAAGCGCCTGCGCGCCGAGATCGAGCCGGTCGCCGCGCGCGACTTCCTGCGCTTCCTGCTCAAATGGCAGCGGGTCGAGCCCGCCGCGCGCATGGAAGGACCGGACGCTGTCAATGCCGTCGTCGGCCAGCTCGAAGGATTCGAAGCCCCGGCCGGTGCTTGGGAGTCGGAGATCCTGCCGGTGCGGATCGCCGGTTACGAGCCGGCGTGGCTCGACGATCACTGCCTGTCGGGGCGCGTTTCATGGGCGCGGCTCAGGCCCCGTGTCGCGCGGCCGAACGGCGGCGAGCGCAAGGCCGCGCCCGTCCGCACCACTCCGATTACGCTGCTGGCACGCCGTCATGCCGCGCTGTGGGGTTCGCTCGCCGTTGCCGACGATGCCGTCGCCCGACCGAGTGCTCGGGGCGAGGCCGTTCTGAACGGCATCCGCGAATACGGCGCATCGTTCTTCGATGAGCTGGTGGAGGCGACCGGGCTCATGCGTCTCCAGGTCGAAGAGGCGCTGGCCGAGCTGGTGGCGCTCGGTCTGGTGACGTCGGACAGCTTCGTCGGCCTGCGCGCGCTGCTCATGCCGGCGGACAAGCGCCGATCCTCCGCCGCCGGACGCCGTCGCCGTCGTGCCGTCCTGTTCGGCATGGAGGATGCCGGTCGCTGGGCGCTCGCGCGACGGTCCCGGCCCGCGCCGCCGGGCCCGCACTCGGCCGGGAACGAGGCGGTCGAGCACATCGCGCGCACGCTGCTGCGCCGCTACGGCGTCGTGTTCTGGCGACTGTTGGAGCGCGAGGCCGATTGGCTGCCGCCGTGGCGGGATCTGCTGCACGTCTACCGCCGGCTCGAGGCGCGCGGCGATCTCCGCGGCGGACGTTTCGTGGCGGGATTCTCAGGCGAGCAGTACGCGCTGCCCGAGGCGGTCGGCATGCTGCGCGAGATGCGCCGCAAGCCGCCGTCCGGCGAGTGGATGTCGGTATCGGGCGTCGATCCGCTCAACCTCGCGGGCATCCTCACGCCGGGGCCGAAGCTCGCCGCGCTCAGCGGCAACCGCCTGCTCTACCGGAATGGCTTGCCGGTCGCCTGGTTTGCCGGCGGAGAGGTGCAGTTCCTCCAGGCGCTCGACGTTGCCGAGCAATGGGAAGCGCGCAAGGCGTTGCTGCGAAGCGCGGCGGCGCCGGCCGTCGCCGTGGCTTGAAAAGCTCCCGCTCCGTTTCTTCAGGGTTTTTTCGGTTTTTCTCCACAGGTGCTCCGCTGCTGTCTTCCCTTCGTTTTCGGCTTGGGGCAGAGTTCGCCGCGTCGCTCCGGCGGCCGCTGAGTGCACCAGCCGGCCGCCGGACGACACAAACCAGGAAAGGAGGTTCTCAGATGATGATTCAAACGACGATGACTCGGACGACGACCGCCTTTTCTGGTGCCATGAGGAGCACGGCGCTTTCCAGAGCAGGATGCGACGCACTTCTTCCGGTACCGGGGCGTACACCACCAAGAATAAGAAGGCATAAGCCTTCAGCGTCGCGCCTGCGACGGGGGAAGATTTCCATGGGCTTGGCCACGCTTTAAAGGCAGCGCGGCACCCCATCGACACTCCCAGGGAAGAGAAGGCGGCGAGGCTGAAGCCGCTGTCGCCGACGTGTGCCCGGACGAAGGGGTAGCGCCCGACCGACGGACCCACCGCTCCTCACCAGCCCT
>Ga0207664_10002329_pt1 | contig 12548 bp, 11 predicted proteins | sample LARL83metaG_FD_184349 | JGI IMG/M metagenome (GOLD analysis project Ga0207664, IMG submission 184349) | Corn, switchgrass and miscanthus rhizosphere microbial communities from Kellogg Biological Station, Michigan, USA - LAR L8-3 metaG... | ecosystem: Host-associated > Plants > Roots >...
GTGCCGCGCCCGGGCGAACACCGAAGCCGGAACGTCCGAGGCGGTCAGCGAGTCCATCGCGCCGAGCGCGGTCAGGATGGCGCGGTCTCCGCCGCGGGACAGCGCCACCGTCATGCCGGTCGCCAGCCCGTCGCGGATCGCCACAGCGCTGACGTCGACGCCCTCCCTGGTCAGCGCGTCCAGCATGAAGGTGCCCGCCGCGTCACGGCCGACGGCAGCAACGAGGGCGACGCGCAGGCCGAGCCGGGCCGCGGCGACCGCGGTGATCGACGCGGAGCCGCCGATCTCCAGGGACATGCGGCTGACCAGCTTCTCCGCCTGACCGAAAACCGGGCTCACATCCGAACCGAGCACGAGCACGTCCGGATTGCAGTCGCCGATCACGACCAGGTCGAAGTCAGGCGACGACAACGTCGATCCCGGCGGCCTTGAGCACGTTCAGGTCGTCGTCGGCGATGCCGGAGTCGGTGACCAGGGCATCGACCTGGGCGGGGCCGCAGATCCGGGCGAACGCCCGGCGGCCCACCTTCGAGCTGTCCGCGACGATGATCACCTTGCGCGCCTGGCGGCCCATGAGCTGGTTGATGCTCGCCTCCCCCTCATGGTGCGCGGTCGCGCCGGCGACCGCGTCGATGCCGTCCACGCCGAGGATCGCCGCGTCGAGGGTGACCTGCTCGAGCACCAAAGTGGCCAGCGGTCCGGTCAGCTCGTACGACTGCGGCCGGGCCACGCCGCCGGTGGTCACGATCTTGATGTGCTGCCTGACGGCGAGCTCGGTCGCGATGTTCAGCGCGTTGGTGACGACCGTGAGGGCCGGCGCTGGCACTCCGGAGGACAGGTCCGACCGGGTCGCCAGGGCCCGCGCCACCTCGGTGGTGGTGGTGCCGCCGTTCAGCCCGACCACCTGGCCGGCCCGGACCATGCTGGCCGCCAGTTCCCCGATGCGCTGCTTCTCCGACGGGTGGCGCTCCGACTTGTAGCGCAGCGGCAGGTCGTAGTTAACCCCCTGGGCGACCGCGCCGCCGCGGATCCGGGTGAGCATCTGCTGGGCGGCCAGCTCATCGAAGTCCCTGCGGACGGTGGCCGCGGACACGTTGAGCGCGGCCGCCGCCTCCTCTACCTGGAGCTGCCCGGCCGTGGCCAGCAGCTCAAGCAGGTCATTCCACCGGCGATAGCGGCTCACCAGCGCCTCCTGCCCGCGCGCCCGTGTTCGCGGCCGGCTCGCGCAGGCCGGCCGCCTCTTTTATCGCGTCGTGTGCATTATGTCCCGTCGCAAGCAGGCGCAGCAGCCGCGTCACCTCCGATGCGATCGCGACCCGTCCCGCGGCCCCGTACTTCCTCGGGTCGGTCGCCGCGGGATTGGCCGACAGGACTCGCCGTACGGCCCCAGTGAACACCTTATTGAGCTGAGTCGCGATGTTGACCTTGGTCATCCCGGCCCGGACCGCGGCGGCCAGGTCCTGGTCGGGGACGCCGGACGAGCCGTGCAGCACGAGCGGAACGCTGACCGCCGTGTGCAGGCGGGCGATGAGGCCGAGGTCGAGCACCGCGTCGCGGGTCGCCATGGCGTGCGAGCTGCCGACCGCGACCGCGAGCGCGTCCACCCCGGTGGCCTCGACGAAGCTGGCCGCCTCGCCGGGATCGGTCCTGGCCAGCGGCGAGTGCACTCCGTCCTTGCCGCCGATCTCGCCGAGTTCCGCCTCGACCCAGACTCCGCGCTCGTGGCATGACCGGACGACTTGGGCCGTGGTGCGGACGTTGCCGGCGTAGGGCAGCCGGGACGCGTCGAACATCACGGACCCGAGCCCGAACCCGGCGGCGGCCTCGACGAGGGCCACGTCGGATGCGTGGTCCAGGTGCACCGCCACCGGCACCGCGGCGCCCCGCGCGAGCGCCAGGCACGCCGCGGCGACCGGGGCAAGCCCGCGGTGATACGCCACGCAGTTCTCGCTGATCTGGAGCACGACCGGCAAGGCCGCGGCTTCGGCGCCCGCGACGATCGCCTCCGCGTGCTCGAGGCCGACGACGTTGAACGCGCCGACACCTCGGCCGGCGGCCCGGGCCGGGCCGATGATGTCGTCCATCGCGGCGAGCGACATCAGCGCTTCTCCTGTTCCTGGCAGGACGATTGAGGTTGGTGGGGCGTGGATCCCGGTGCCGCGGGGATCTCGAGCACCGCGGCGGTCTCCATACCTGCCGCGTAGTCGGCCGATACGAACTCGCCCGCTACCGGGCTGGCGACCGTGGCGGCGCCGAGGGCCACGGCGTGGCGCAGCCGGCCCGGCCAAGGGCGGCCGAAGACCAGGCCGTGGGCAAGCGCGGCGACGACCGCGTCACCGGCACCGGTCGCGTTGCCTGTCACTACGGCTTGCGGGCGCGCGTGCCAGCAGCCGTCACCGGTCACGGCAAGCAAGCCCTCAGGCCCGAGCGAGACCACCACCGACTGCGCGCCGGCCTCCCTGACGGCTGCCGCGGCCATGATGGTGGACGTTTGGGCACATTCGCGTGTGCCCAAACGTCCACTGTCATGGGTTTGCCCCGCACTCAGCGCCGCCAGCTCGTCTAGGTTCGGCTTGACGATGTGCGGGCCGGCCGCGATGGCGTGCTGGAGCGCAGCCCCGCTGGTGTCGAGCAGCGTCGGCACGCCCTCCGCTTCCGCCATCACGATCAGCGTGGCGTAAGCGTTGGCGGGCAGGTCGGGGGGAAGGCTGCCGGATAGCACTACCGCCGCCGAGCCCGGCCGCGCCGCGACGGCCAGGACGCGGCTGTATCGAGCGCGGAACTCATCCCATTCCGCCGCACTGATCTGGGGACCGGGCTCGTTGAACAGTGCCACTGCACCCCGTCCCGCCGCGGAACTGGCGTCCACCACGGTGAAAGTGCGCCGCGTGTCTCCGGCAATACGCGTGAACGCGGTCCTGAGCCCTAGGGCGTCCAGCTCCGCCTCGACAACGCTTCCGGTCGGCCCGCCGGCCAGGCCGAGCAGCACCACCTCGGCGCCGAGCGCGTGCAGCGTGCGGGCCACGTTGATGCCCTTGCCACCGGGGCGCGAGTAGACAGCGGTCGGCCGGTTCACTCCCGCCCAGTCCACGCGCTCCACGTGGTGGGTGACGTCGAGCGCCGGGTTGAGGCAGACGACCAGGATCATGACGCGCGGCCCGGCTCCGCGGGCGCGAGGATGACTGAACGGGTCAGGTTCCGCGGCTGGTCCGGGTCGAGTCCGGCCGCCCGCGCCTTCTCCAGCGCGACCAGGTGCACCCGGACGAGCGCGGCCATCGGGTCCGCGTCGGCGGTCCAGGCGAGCCCGCCGGCCAGCGCGATGTCGTCGGCGAGCCCGGCGGGCGCCGGCCCGAACAGCCAGACGACGCTGTGCTTGCCGGTCACCGCGGCCGGGCCGTGCCGGTACTCCATGGCCGGATAGGACTCCGTCCACATGCCCGCCGCCTCGCGCAGCTTGAGCGCCGCCTCGTTGGCCAGGCCGTAAGTCCACCGGGTGCCGAGGAAGGTGAACTGGCGCGCGGCGAGCAGCTCAGCGGGGACCGGCTCGGCGAGCACTCGCTCCGCCGCCCGCGCCGACACCTCGACGTCGATGCCCAGGTGCGCGCGGAGCAGTGCGAGCTCTGTGGTCGCGAACCTGGTCTGCACCACGGACTCCTCGTCCGCGAAGGCAAGGTCGATCACCTCGTCCACGGCGAGCCCCACCGGGGTCAGCGCGCCAGTGGTGATCGCGACGGTGGGACTGGCACCACGCACTCGTTCCGCGGCCGCTTGAATTTCCGTCGTGGTGCCGGACCTGGACAAGAACAGCGTGCGGTCGTAGCGCCGGCCGAGCGGCAGCTCCGATGCGGTGAACGCGTCGGTTTCCCCTTGGCCGGAGTCTTCCCTGGCCGCCGCGTAGGACTGCGCGATGAACCACGACGTGCCGCAGCCGACCACCGCGACCCGCTCACCGGGAGCGGGCAGCAGGCCCGCCACGTCCCCGGCCACCGCGGCGGCCCGGCGCCAGCAGGCCGGCTGCGAGGCGATCTCCTGCTCGGTGCGAACGCCCGCTACCTGCTGTGCCACTGAGGCCTCCTTGCCCATCACTGAATCGATCTCCTCTGGACTGCGCATTTCCCTGGGCCTGTTCCGCTGCCTTGGCTTACGTTCCGGCTAGCCCCGTCGCGGCCACCGACCTGATGAAGTAGCGCTGCGCGATGAAGAAGACCGCCAGCATTGGCACCAGGCTCATCACGTTGGCCGCCATGAGCAGGTTCCATTCGGTCGCGTGCGCTCCCTGGAAGGTGGCCAGGCCAAGCGGCAGCGTCATCTGGCTGGTCGAGGTGACGGCGATCAGCGGCCACAGGAAGTTGTTCCATGAGTCGAGGAACGTCAGCGCCGCGAGCGTGGCGAGCGGCGGGGCGGCCAGCGGCAGCACGATCCGGACGAGCACGGTTAGCCTGCTCGCCCCGTCTACCCGGGCGGATTCCTCATACTCGATCGGCAGGGTGCGGAAGAACTGGCGCAGGAAGAAGATGCCGAACGCGGTGGCCGCGTTAGGCAGGATGAGCGCGCCGATGTGGTTGATTCCGACCGCGGCGAGCACGTGCACGCCGAGCCACTTCACGATGATGAACTGCGGGATCATCGTCACCTGGAACGGCACCATGAGGGTCGCCATGATGACCGCGAACAGGGCGGTGCGCCCGAGGAAGCGGAACCGGGCGAAGGCGTACCCGGCGAGCGTGCACAGCACCAGGTTGGACAGGACGGTCGTCACCGCGACCACGGCGCTGTTGGCGAGGTAGCGGACGAACGGCGCGGTCGCCAGCGCATCCGAGTAGTTGGCGAGCCTGATCGCGTGCGGGATCAGGATCGGCGGGAAGTGCAGTGTCTCCGACGGCGTCTCCACCGACGTGATGAGCAGCCAGGCGAAGGGGAAGAGCAGCGCGATCGTGGCCGGGACCAGCACCAGGTGCCACGGGCTGAACGGCAGCCGCCGGCGCCGCCTGGGGTGCGCGGTCCCGCGGTCGCTGCCCGTCTGCTGCGTCCCGCGGCGGGCCAGCGCTGAAGTCGCGCTCATGAGCGGTAGTACGTGAACCGGCGGCCCACCCGGAACTGGATGACCGTGATCACGATGATGACGAGGAACAGGAAGTAGGCGATGGCCGACGCGTAGCCGAAGTTGAAGTTCTGGAACGCCTGGTCGTACAGGTAGTAGACGAGGACGGTGGTCGCGTTGAGCGGGCCGCCCTGGGTGCTCAGGTATACCTCGTCGAATAGTTGCAGCGCGTTGATGGTGAGCCAGACCGCGAGGAACAGCGAAGCCGGGCTGAGCATCGGGAGAGTCACCTTGCGGAACGTCCGCCACGGTCCGGCGCCGTCGATGGCGGCCGCCTCGAGCAGCGACTGCGGCACCCCCTGCAACGCCGCCAGGTAGACGACCACGGCGAAGCCGGTCCAGCCCCAGATCGTCATCGCGACGATCACGTACAGCGCCTCGGACGGCGAGTTGAGGAACTGCTGCTGCGGAAGGCCGGCCTTGCTGAAGGCGTAGTTCACGATCCCGTAGGACGGGTCGAACAGCCAGATGAAGACGATGGCCTCGCTGATCGTGGAGATGGCCATTGTCGCGTAGGCGGCGGTGCGGTAGATCGAGATGCCGCGGATCTTCCTGTTCATCGCCACGGCCAGGAACAGGCCGACGATCATCGTGCCCGGGACGAACAGCAGGGCGTAGATCAGCGTGTGCTGTATCGCCTGCGCCACGATCGGGTCGTGCACCATCCGCCGGTAATTCGACAGGCCCACGAACGGCGCCGACCCGGCCAGCGAGGACTTCTGGAACGACATCACCGCCGACCAGACGATCGGCGCCGCGCCGAACAGCAGGATGACGGCCGCGCCCGGCGTGACGAAGGCCCATCCGTTGAACTGCTCGGAGTCCAGCGCCTTACGGATCAGTCCGGCCTGCCCGGCCCGGCGGGTGCCGGGCCGGGCCACCGAATTTGCCGTCATGCTCAGCTTCCCGACGCCAGGGCCGAGTTGACCTGGCTGGCCGCGGCGGCCAGGGCCGCCTGCGGAGTGGCCTTGCCGAGCAGGACAGAATCCACCATCGTGCCGATGACCTGCGAGACCTGCGGGTAGTCGGTGATCTGCGGGCGCGACTGCTTCACGTTGCCCAGGTTGTCGATGAACGTGCTCATCCCCGGCTGCTGCGCGTCCATCTGCTGGGCGAACCCGGGCATGCCGGCCACCGAGGCCCTGATCGGCAGGTTGCCGGTCTGCAGCGACCAGGTCTTGACCTGGGCCGGCCCGGTGAGCCAGAGCAGGAACTGCTCGGCCGCGCTGACCTGGCTGGTGCCGTTGTTGAACACGACCCAGTTGTCTGGCCCCGAGATGGTCTGGTCACCGCCGCTCGCGCCCGGGAAGGACGGCATGACCTGCACACCGTAGTCCACGTCGGGGAACGCGGACAGGTCCCAGGGGCCGGTGACCAGCATGCCGATCTTGCCCGAGTTGAACAGGTTGGCGTATGCCTGGTCGGTCGGGTCCAGGTACATGGACTTGTCGGTCACGGCCATCGCCTGCAGCGTCTCGAGCGCCTGGAGGCCGGCCGCGGAGTTGAACGCCGCCTGCTTGTTGTCCGGCGTCAGCAGGCTGCCGCCCGCCTCCCAGAGCAGCGGCTCATAGTGCCAGACGGTGTCCTCGGAGCCGGGGGTGACGTAGGCGGTGCCGTACTGCTTGGCCGCCGCGTCGGTCAGCTTCTTGGCGTCGTTGACGAAGTCCTGCCAGGTCCAGCCCGCGGTCGGCGGTGCCAGGCCGGCCTTGGCGAACAGCTTCTTGTTGTAGACCACGGCCAGGTTGTCCACCAGCGCCGGGATGCCGATCACCTTGCCGTTGACGGTGGCCGCGTCTCGTTCGCCGACGTAGAAGTCGTCCCAGTTGACGCTGGACTGCTTCACCACTTGCGTGAGGTCGACGACCTGGGGGATCTGCGCGACGTTGGGCGCCCAGGAGCCGTAGAGGTAGGCGATGTCCGGCGGGCTGCCGCCCTTCGACGCGGTGAGCACCTTCTGCAGCGCGTCGTCGCTGTTGACGTACAGCGTCTGCACCTTCTGCCCGGGGTACTGCGCCTCGTACTGGGAGACCAGCTTGGCGAACGTCTTGGCCTCCTGGCCGGTCCAGCCCTCCCAGACCTGGATCGTGGCTGACGAGGACCCGGACGAGGATCCTGACGCCGACGACGAACCGCCGCCGGTGGCGTCCGTACCGCAGCCCGCGACCGCGAGGGCCGTCGCGGTGAGCGCGGTGACCAGCCCGGTCAGGGCTCTACGTCGATGATGCCTTGCGATCGTCATTGCCGCACTCCGCTCAAAGATGCTCTCACCGCTCACCCACTGAGCAGTATTGTGCAGGCCGATCGGAGCAGTTTGCAAGATATTGCAAGAAACTAGGTCACATGGAACACTAATGAGCTGTGATCAAGCTTGCCTTCATTGGCGCTGGAAGCGTCGAGTTCACCCGGAACGTGACGACCGACCTGTGCAGTTACCCCGAGTTCCGCGGCGGGCTGCACTTCGCCCTGTACGACATCAGCGCCGAGCGGCTGGCGCACGCGGAACGGCTGGTCCGCCGGATCTCCGCGCAGACCGGCGCGCAGGCCACGGTGAGCGTGACCCAGGACCGCCGCACCGCGCTCGCGGGCGCCACCTACGTGATCAACGAGGTGCAGGTCGGCGGGTACGCGGCCACCCGGGCCGACTTCGACATTCCGGCCAGGTACGGGCTGCGCCAGACGATCGGCGACACGCTGGGCATCGGCGGCATCTTCCGCGGCCTGCGCACGATCCCCGTGCTGCTTGACCTGGCGCGGGACATGCACGAGGTGTGCCCGGACGCCTACCTGCTCAGCTACAGCAACCCGATGGCGATGCTCCCCTGGGCCGCCTACGAGGGGGCGGGGTTCGGCCGGGTGTACGGGCTGTGCCACTCGGTCCGCGACACCCAGGCCTTCCTGACCCAGCTCGTCGGCGCCGACCCGGAGCGGGTGCGGTTCACCACCGCCGGGTTCAACCACCAGGCGTTCGTGCTCCGCTTCGAGCAGGACGGCGAGTCCCTGTACCCGCGGCTCGCCGAGGTCATCGAGTCCTCGCCCGAGCTGCAGCGGCGGGTGCGGGTCGAGATCTACCGCCGGTTCGGCTACTTCCCCACCGAGTCGAGCGAGCACTCCGCGGAGTACGTGCCGTGGTTCATGCACCACGACGACCAGGTGGAGCGGTTCCGCATCTTCGTGGGCGACTACCTGGAGCGGTCCGAGGAGAACCTGCGCGAGCTGGAGTCGCTGGAACGGCAGCTAGCGACGGACGAGACGCTCGAGCTCACCGTCGAGAATGAGCTCGCCTCGCAGTTCATCCACTCGCTTGAGACCGGGACCGAGCGCGAGCTGCACGTGAACATCCGGAACGGGGGCCTGATCTCCAGTCTCCCCGACTATTGCTGCGTCGAGGTGCCCTGCCTGGTCGGTGCGGGCGGGCCCAAGCCGGTGGCTGTCGGCGCGCTGCCGCCGCAGCTCGCCGCGCTCAACCGGACGTTCCTCAACGTGGTGGAGCTGACCGTGCGCGCGGCGCTCGACGGGTCGCGCGATCACGTCTACCAGGCGGCGCTGCTCGACCCGAACACGGCCGCCACCCTCACCACCGCGCAGACGGTCGCGATGTGCGACGAGCTGCTCGACGCCCACCGCCACCTGCTCCCGCCGGCCCTGCTCCGCTAGCGGATCCAGCGCGAAAACAACTCGCGCCAGCCGGGGCGACATTGCCCCGGCTGGCGCGAGTGCTTTGGGTGAGAAACGGATTCTTGTTAGGCGTCGGCCTCCTGGAGGGCGGCGAGCTCGGCCTGGACCTTGGCCTCGTGCTCGTCCGCGTCCTGCTTGGCCTTCTTCGGGCTCCACCGGCCGGTCATGATGAAGATGAACGGCAGGAAGAGGATCTCGCCGCCGACGCAGACCCAGTACCAGGTCTTCCACTGGCCGGGGGCGGTCTTGAGCCCGCTCGCGACCTGCGGGCCGTGCTCGGCGACGTAAGCCTGCACCGGCGCCGGTATCTTGCTCAGCGCCGTCAGCTGCGCGCTGTACGGGGCGATGGTCTTGAGCTGGGCCGAGTACGGCGCGATGGTCTGCAGCTGGGCCGAGTACGGTGCGATGGTGGCCAGGTCGGTGAAGTACGGCTGGACCTGCTGCAGGTCCGAGCTCACCGCGATGACGCCGGCGATCGCGGCCTGGTTGGCGGCCAGGGTTTGGAGGTTGGCGGCACCGGTGGCCCCGCCGCCCAGGGCGGCGACGGCCTGCGCCTGCAGGGCCTTGTTAGTCGGGTCGGCCTGCAGCTTGGCGAACAGCGCCGGGTTGGCCTGGATAGCGGTCAGTTCCGTCTGGAACTTCACCGCGTTGGCCAGCTGGGTGCTGTCCTTCTGGGCGGTGGCGATCACCGACGCCGGGATCTTGGCCGCCGTGGCGGTCACGTTCGGCGGGATGGACGCCGCGGTGGTGAGCACCGACGGCGGGATCTTCTGCGCGGTGGCCACTATGTCCGGGTGGGTCGAAGCGAAGGAGAAGGCGGGGTACTGGGCCAGGTAGGTCGCTACCGGGGTGCCGTAGGTGACCACCGGCGTCATCGTGCTGATGACGATCGGCACGAACAGCGCGGAGAGCGCGACCACGACGCGGATGATCCAGCCCCACACGGCCAGCCCCGTCGCGATCAGCGCCGGGTTGTGCTTCTCGACCGTCTCGGTGAAGCTGGCCATCCACGGCGCGTACGCGATGGCGAGGAACGCCGCGAGGACGCTGATGGTCAGCACGATCGTCCCGTACGAGGTCGTGGGGCCCTCGTTGAGGAAGATGATCGTCAGCACGATGGCGCCGATGGCGCCGATCACCATGAACGGCTTACGGACCCGGAAGCGGTCGGAGATGATCCCGGTGGCGATAAGCACGCCCGCGTCGAACGCCCAGAACCAGTTGCCGATGCTGTTCGCCTTCGACAGCGAGTACCCGAAGATGGTCGTGAAGTAGATGGTGAAGAACCCGACCGCCGCGTAGTAAATGAGCAGGAACACGGAGATCGCGAACGCGGACCCGACGACGTCCAGGTGCATCATCTGCCGCCACGGGCTCTTGCCCATCGCCGCTTCCGGGTCGATACCGCGGGCCCTCGCCTCAATGAGCGCCCGGTCGTGCATTGACACCATGAGCTGGTCGCGCAGCCGCGGTGACAGCTCCCTGAGCCCGAACAGCGCGATCACGCCGATGACGAGCCCGACGACGCCGCAGATAATGTACTGGTCCTGCCAGGGGCCCAGGTGGTTGACCGTGTTGGTGGAAACCACGGCGACGACGAGGCTGCCGAGTACGGGGCCGAGGGTCCAGAAGCCCATCGCCGAGGCCCGGCCGAGCTGCGGGGAGAAGTCCCTGACCAGGGCGGGGGTGGCGACGAGGATGACGCCCTCGACGAGGCCGATGATGACGGACAGGATCGCGAACGACCACTTGTCGCCGGCATTGGGGATCCCGAAGAGGGCAAGCAGCGCGGTTACTACCAACCCGTAGGCGGTGAGGTTCGCCCGGCCCCAGCGGTCCCCAAGGCCGGCCAACAGCGAGCCGAACGCGCCGATCGCGTTGCCCACCACGCTGATGTAAACGTAGAACGGGAAGGTCATGCCGTAGCCGGCCAGGATCTTCGGCGAAACCGCCCCGCCAATGTAGAGCTCGTAGTAGAGGACGATTGTCGCGATAACCACGATGGCCAGGTACCACATGCGGTTTCGCGTCTCGGGGTAATGGTCTAGCTGCCGGTTCCAGAGACCCTGGACTATTCCTGGTGCCGCGGCAGTACCGTCGACGGTAGCTGTCATTCTTTCGACCCCTTTCCGCGCCACGTCAGCATTGATCGCGCGCACGGCCTAAAGTACGAGTCTGTACTTTAGGAATTTTCCCGTTACTCTAGGCTCATGCTGGACGCCAAGCAAGAGGGAACAGGAACCCTCGCCGGAACGCACGCCGGCAAGCCTGGCCTGCCCCGGGGTCGCAGCCGGCTTCCCGAGCCCGCCGTTCACGCGTCGCAGCGGGAGCGGCTGCTGCAGGCCGCGATCGCCGCGGTCGCCCAGAAGGGGTATGCGGCCGTCACGGTGGCCGACATCGTACGCCGCGCGAAGGTTTCCCGCGCCGCCTTCTACATTCACTTCCGCAGCCGGGAGGAATGCTTCCTGGCGGCGACCCGCCGGGGCGGCGAGCTCTTGTTCGACAGCGTGACCGAGGCGGCGCGGGCCGTGCCCGAGGACGCACCGGACGAGGACTGCATGCGCGCCGGATGCCGGGCGTTCCTGCGCTTCCTGGCCGGCGAGCCCGCGTTCGCCCGGGTCTTCTACATCGAGATGCCCACGGCGGGCACGCACTCGGTCGAGCGGCTGCACGCCTCCGCCTCCCGGTACACCGAGATCAACGCCAAGTGGCACCGGCGGGCGCGCACCAGGCATCCCGACTGGCCCGAAGTGCCCCACGAGGCCTACCAGGCCCTGGCCGGCGCCACCGCCGAACTGGTTCGCTCCTGGGTCAGCGCCGGCCAGACCGAGGCGCTCGGCGAACTCGAGGACGTCTTCGTCGCCCTGCACATGGCCGTTCTCGCGGGCCGCCCCTGGCCGGCCGAGAAGGCTGAGGGCGCGGCTGCCCTCGCCAATTAATTTGATGTTTAATTCAGGCCGCTAAGCGCGGCGTGATCTCACGTCCGGTCCCTCTGGTGCGTCTGCCTATTGAGGCAACGGGAGGAAGCAGACGATGACAGCGACGACTGGCGGCACCGTGGCCGCCACGCACACGGTGCTCACGACGAGCCTGGGCGAGGTGACGGTGGTCCGGGAGGAAGGGGCCCTGACCGGGCTGTACTTCCCGCGGCACTGGCCGAGGCCGGACCGGACGGCATTCGGCCCGCGCGACGACGCGGGATTCGAGGAGGTCGCGCGCCAGCTGGGCGAGTACCTCGCCGGCGAGCGCACCGCGTTCGAGCTGCCGCTGAAGCTCAGTGGCAGCGAGTCCGACCGGCGGGTCTGGGACCTGGTCGCCGGCATCCCCTACGGGGAGACGACCACCTACGGCGAGATCGCGCGCACCATCGGCACCGGGACGGAGCCACGGGACGTCGGCGCCGCGGTGGGCCGCAACCCGCTGTGCATCATCGTCCCCTGCCACCGGGTGGTCGGTGTCACGGGCAAGCTCACCGGGTACGCGGGCGGCCTGGACCGCAAGCGCGCCCTGCTCGAGATCGAGCGCGCCGGGGCGCTGCGGTCGGGGCTGACAAGCGCGGCGGGCCTCTGGTAACCGCCGTTCGCAACCGCGCCGACGGAAGACCGCGGCGACCGAGATGCCGGCGAGGGATTCCTCGCCGGCATCTCACGTCACAGCCCTTACGACCGTCTGCCTGGTGCGTGCACCCGAGGGAGCACGGCAAGGCAAACGCACCACCAGGAGAAAGGACGACACATGTCGATCGAGGAGAACAAGGCCGTGGTGGGCCGCT
>Ga0207664_10002330_pt1 | contig 12546 bp, 6 predicted proteins | sample LARL83metaG_FD_184349 | JGI IMG/M metagenome (GOLD analysis project Ga0207664, IMG submission 184349) | Corn, switchgrass and miscanthus rhizosphere microbial communities from Kellogg Biological Station, Michigan, USA - LAR L8-3 metaG... | ecosystem: Host-associated > Plants > Roots >...
CGGTAGGCGATGCGTGCACGATCGCCCTCGGAGCGGATGGCGAACGACCTGCGGCGGACGACGACGAGTGGGCCGCGTTCTCGAGTCGCGAGAGCGAGATAGTCTCGTGTTGGCGAGCTGCTCGCGCGAACGATGACGACGAACTATGGATCGACCGGCTTGCGCTCGCCGCCGACCAGTTCATCGTCACGCGCGGCGACGGTGAGACCGTCATCGCAGGTTATCCCTGGTTCACCGACTGGGGACGTGACACGATGATCGCGCTCCCAGGGCTCGCGCTCGTCACCGGTCGCTTCGACGTCGCGCGCTCGGTGCTGCAGACGTTCGCACGTTTTGTTGACGGCGGCATGATACCGAACCGCTTCCCCGACGCCGGCGACGTGCCGGAGTACAACACGGTCGATGCGACGCTGTGGTACGTCATCGCGATCGAGCGATATGCGGCCGCCGCGCGCGACGTCGCGTTCGCGCGCGCGATGCTGCCGATCATCGAGTCGATCATCGACGCGCACGTGCACGGCACGCGTCACGGGATCAAAGTCGATCCGACCGACGGCCTGCTCGCCGCCGGCGAGCCGGGCCTGCAGCTCACGTGGATGGATGCAAAGGTCGGGGATCGCGTCATCACGCCGCGCATCGGCAAGCCGGTCGAAGTGAACGCGCTGTGGGCGAATGCGCTCGCCGCGGCCGGCCGGCTCGCGACGATGTCGCCCGAGTCGTCCGCGATATTCGACACCATGGCTGCTCGAGCTCGTTCGGGCTTTGCTCGCTTCTGGCGTGCGGAACTCGGCTATTGCCTCGACGTTCTCGACGGGCCGGATGGCGACGATGCCTCGCTGCGACCGAATCAGATCTTCGCAGTTGCGCTTGGGGAGGCGCTGCTCGATCAGACGCAGGTGCGAAAGATCGTCGACGTTTGCGGACGCGCGCTGCTCACGTCGTATGGACTTCGTTCGCTCGCTCCGCACGATCCATGCTACGTGGGAAGGTACGAAGGTGATCCATCGCGGCGCGACGGTGCGTACCATCAAGGAACGGTCTGGGCCTGGCTTCTCGGACCATACGCGATCGCGCACTATCGTGCGTACGGCGATACTCGGGCAGCGCGAGCGCTGCTCGCGCCTTTCGAAGACGCGCTCTTCGCGTACGGTCTCGGCCAGCTCGGTGAAGTTTTCGACGGGGATGCGCCGCATGCGCCCGGCGGCTGCATCGCTCAAGCGTGGTCGGTGGCGCAGACGCTGGAGGCATGGACGATGTTGGCCCCGCACAGACGCTCATGACGCAAGAAGAGCGCCGGCTGGAAGACGACGCCGCGGGCAGGGCGCGCTGGCGGCGTTGGGGCCCATACCTGAGCGAGCGTCAATGGGGGACGGTGCGCGAGGACTACAGCGCCGGCGGCACCGCGTGGGAATATTTCCCGCACGACCACGCGCGATCGCGCGCGTATCGCTGGGGCGAGGACGGCATCGCGGGGATATCCGACGATCATCAGTACCTCTGCTTCGCGCTCGCGCTTTGGAACAACAAAGATCCGATCCTCAAAGAGCGTCTCTTCGGTCTGACCGGCAACGAAGGCAACCACGGAGAGGACGTCAAGGAGTACTACTACTACCTCGACAGCACGCCGACGCATTCGTACATGAAGTGCCTGTACAAATATCCGCAGACCGCATTCCCGTACGACGCGCTCGTCGCCGAAAACCGGCGTCGCACGAGATCGGATCCGGAGTTCGAGCTCATCGACACAGGCGTCTTCGATGGCGATCGATACTTCGACGTTTTCGTCGAATACGCGAAAGCCGGCGTGGACGACCTCTCGATCCGCATAACGGTGACGAATCGCGGGCCCGAGCGCGCCGAGCTCGACGTCTTGCCGACGTTCTGGTTCCGCAACACGTGGTCGTGGGCGCCGCAGAGCCCGCGGCCATCGCTCCATCGAACGACGGACGCGGCGCACGTCGCGATCGAAGCGCTCCACCCGAGCCTCGGGCGCATGCTGCTCGAATGCGACGGCGAGCCGAGGCCGCTCTTCACGGAGAACGAGACGAATTACGAGCGGCTGTTCAAAGCGCCGAACCGGATCGACTACGTGAAGGATGCTTTCCACCGCTACGTCGTCGACGGCGCGATCGACGCCGTCAATCCGCTCGCCGAGGGGACGAAGTGCGCGGCGCGCTATGCCATCGCCGTCGATGCGGGAAGCAGCCGCGTCATCCGCTTGCGACTTCACTCAGGACAGCCTGGGTCGCTGCCCAGCACGTTCGGCGCTGCATTCGACGAGCTATTCGACAAACGCAAGGCCGAGGCGGACGAATTCTACACGCGGATCACGCCGTTCCCCATGTCCGACGACGTCCGCGCGATTCAGCGCCAAGCGTTCGCAGGTATGCTCTGGTCGAAACAATTCTACCGCTACGTTGTCGAGCGCTGGCTCGATGGCGACCCGTCCGGACCACCGCCTCCGGCGCAACGCCTCGAAGGTCGCAACCACGAGTGGGTCCACATGTATGCCGACGACGTGCTCTCGATGCCGGACAAATGGGAATATCCATGGTTCGCCTCATGGGATCTCGCGTTCCACGTCGTGACGCTCTCGCTCATCGATCCGTCGTTCGCCAAACAGCAGCTCCTGCTGCTCACGCGCGAATGGTACACGCACCCGAACGGGCAGCTGCCTGCCTATGAGTGGGCGTTCGGCGACGTCAATCCACCGGTCCATGCGTGGGCAGCGCTACGAGTCTACCGCATCGAGCGTGAGATGTACGGGCGGACGGACACGCTCTTCCTCGAGCGCGTCTTCCAAAAGCTCCTCATGAACTTCACCTGGTGGCTCAATCGCAAAGACGCGGACGAGAACGACATCTTCCAAGGCGGTTTTCTCGGACTCGACAACATCGGCGTCTTCGACCGCAACGCGCAGCTGCCGACGGGCGGCCACATCGATCAGGCCGACGGCACGGCTTGGATGGGCATGTACTGCATGAACATGCTCACGATCGCCGTCGAGCTCGCGATGACGAAACCGGCGTACGAGGATATCGCGAGCAAGTTCTTCGAGCATTTCTTGCGCATCGCCGAAGCGATGAATCATGTCGGTGAAAAAGAGATCGGGCTGTGGGATGACGAGGACGGTTTCTACTACGACGTCCTCCATCTCCCGGGCGGCGAGCACGATCCGTTGCGCGTGCGCTCGACCGTCGGCCTCGCTCCGCTGTTCGCCGTCGCGACCGCCCAAGGGGCGCTCGGCGAGAAGCTGCCCGATCTGCGCCGGCGCATCGAATGGTTCGTCGCGCACCGCCCCGACTTGGCGGACAACGTCGCGAGCTTCGTCACGCCGGGCGTCGCCGGGCGCCGCCTGCTCTCCATCGTCAACCGCGATCGCCTTTCGCGCATCCTCTACCGGATGCTCGACGAATCGGAGTTCCTCTCACCGCATGGCGTGCGTGCGCTCTCGAAATACCACGCGATGCGCCCGTTCATGATCGAGTCGAACGGCACGCTCCATATGGTAGGCTACGAACCCGCCGAATCGCGTACCGGCGCGTTCGGCGGCAACTCGAACTGGCGCGGACCGGTCTGGTTCCCGATCAACTTCCTCATCATCGAGGCGCTTCAGGTGTACCACTACTACTACGGCGATGATTTCATGATCGAATGTCCGACCGGATCCGGTACGTTCCTGAACCTATGGGGCGTCGCCATGGAGCTCGAGCGCCGGCTCATCGGCTTGTTCACCCGCGACGCACAAGACAGACGCGCGGTCTTCGGCGCGTGCGAGAAATTCCAAACCGATCCGCATTGGCGCGACCACATACCGTTCTTCGAGTACTTCAACGGCGACGACGGCGCGGGTCTGGGAGCGAGCCATCAGACCGGCTGGACGGGCCTCGTCGCGAAGATGATCCGCCAAGTCGCGCAATACGACGGTCCGGGCGAGAAGGAACGCTGACGATGGAGCGCGTCGATGTCATCGTCATCGGCAGCGGACAAGGCGGCGTGCCGTTCGCTGTCGATCGTGCCAAACGCGGCGAGCGCGTCGTGCTTTTCGATCGTGGCCGGCTCGGCGGGTCATGCGTTAATTACGGCTGCACGCCGTCGAAGGCGTTCCTCGCTGCGGCGCACACTGCGGGGCGCGCGCGTCGTGGGGAAGAGCTCGGCGTCCGCGGTGACGTGCATGTCGATTTCGGCGCGACGATGGAGCGCGTGCGCGCGGTGCGCGACGAGTGGATGGACGGCACCGAGAAAAAAGTCGCGGCCGCTCGGATCCGAGTCGTCCGCGCCGAGGCGTCGTTCGCGGGCGAGCGCATCGTCAGCGCCGGCGGCGAGCAATTCGAAGCGCCGCTCATCCTCATCGACACAGGCACATCGCCGATCGTACCGCACGTACCCGGCCTCGCCGGAACGCCGTACATGACGAATCTCGATTTCTTCGATCAACGCGCGCTGCCGAAACGGCTGCTCGTCATGGGCGGCGGATACATCGGGCTCGAGCTCGGCCAAGGCATGGCGCGTTGCGGCAGCGAGGTGCACGTCATCGATTCGAACTCGCGCGTGCTGTCGCGCGAGGAGCCGGACGCATCCGAGGCGCTCACGCAGGGGTTGCTCGCGGACGGGATCACGCTCCACGTGGGCCGCAAAGCGCTCGAGATCCGCCACGACGGCGCGTTCGAGATGAAGCTCGACGACGGATCGACGCTGCAGGCCGACGCACTGCTCGTCGCCGTCGGCCGCCGGCCGAACACGGATGCGTTGAAGGCGGACAAGTCGGGGATCGCGCTCGACAAGCGCGGCTTCATCGGGATCGACGCGCGCTTCGCGACGAGCTGCGAAGGCGTCTATGCGATCGGCGACGTCGCAGGCCAGCCGGCCTTCACGCACGTCTCGTGGGAAGACCATCGCCGCCTCGAAGATATCCTTGCGGGCGGAGTGCGGACGCGCGACGACCGCGTGCTCGCATACTCGACGTACACCGAGCCGCAAGTCGCGCGCGTCGGCATGACGGTCGACGAGGCGAAAAAGACGGGCCGCGATGTGCGCGCCGTCACGTTACCGCTCGCCGAGATCGCGCGCGCGACGGAGTGGGGCCAATCGATCGGTTTCTTCCGGCTCGTCGTCGACAGGCACAGCGAGAAGATCCTCGGCGCGACGATGGTCGGCTACGAGACCGCGGAGCTCATCCACGTCATCCTCGCGCACATGGAGGCCGGCTCGACCTGGCGCGTACTCGAGCGATCGGTCCACGTGCATCCGACGTACGCAGAAGGCCTGCCCAGCCTCGCGCGCCTGCTGTTATAGCTATTCCCAGCGAAGCTCGGGTGAATGTGGTATTCCGAGCGAAGCTCGGATGCGAGGGCGCGAACTAAGAAAGCCGGGCTGCGCTCGGCTTTTCACGTGGAGAAGGTCTGAGAACTTACTCGGGGGTTCTAGCCCACCGAAGCACCCCAACAGGCGTGGAGCGCGTCTTCGACCGGATCAGGACGACGCGAGAGCGCCATGCTACCGGCGACGGCGGCGACGGCGATCACCGAGAGGAAGACGAAGAGACCGATCCGGGCTGCGGGCAGATTCACGGCAGAGAATACCTTTCTGCACGATGGACCTGCCCGTAACGCCCTTTGTTACAGCCCTAGCCGCCCGCGGGGATCACCGTTCTCGCCTCGAGCGTCCTACCGACCCGGACCTGGAGATCTTCGAGGTGCGCTCGGGTCATCGTGTCGAGTTTCGATGATGCGAGCGCCGACCGCAGGTTCGACTGGAGGTCGGTCAGTTCGAGTCGCGCGAGAGCTTGCGCGTCGTATGGCGTTCCCGGTGCGGGGTTGAGCAGCATGTCGGACAGCAACGCCGCATAGCTTTGCTGCTCGCTGCGATGGATGAGCGAGATCGGTCCGACCGACTTGCCCCGCAGATCACCGAAGACGCTCGCCTGCGTCCACGAGAAGAGGTCGGTGAGGTTCATCGTCTGCCCCGGTTTGGCACGCAGCGACATTTCGTCGATACGCGAGAGCATCAAAGGCTGGAACATGATGCGCAGTTCCTGATCCTGGATGCCCTCCGCGAGCTCGGCAACCGGTATATCGTGGCGATCCGACGGGCTATACGACCATCCGCCGTTCTCCCAGAACGGCGACCACTCGGTGTACGTCATCCGGTTGAGCAGCTGCGATGAGAACTGCCACGCCGAGTCGCCGAAGACGTAATGGTCGAGCATCCCGAACGCGCGTTGTTCTTCGCCGCGCGGTTCCGGCGTCAACGGCACGGAGCTACGCGGATCGCCGGCATGCGCGCGCGAGAGCCACTCGCCGCCGATAAAGTGCTCCGGCATGACCGCGCACGTCAGATATTCGCCCATCGCGAATCCGAATGCGTCGCGCGCTTCCTCGTACGACTGACCGGGCCGTGGAAAACGCTTGTCGATGCCGTTCATGAGATCGGTCGCGAGCTTGATGCGCGTGTCACACCAGCCGAGCGTGTCGTTGGACAGGTCCCAGTGGTTGACGCGCGGATCGATGGCGTGCGCGTTGAACCATGCGACGTCCTCGTCCGACGCGAAGCGAAAGCGCGGATCCGACCATGCCGACGCCCAGCGGTTGAGTGTCGGAACTTCCTCTTGCGGCGTGCGCGCGCCAGGGATCCGCGCATAACCCCAGTGGATGGCGTAGTAGTCGTACGGACCGAGCGCCGTCTGCCAGTAATCGCCTTGATGATAGCCTTTCGGCCACAGGTTGATCGGCGAATACTCCATCACCGACGTCGCGACGCCGTTGCGCGACGTGAACGCCTTGTCTTGGAGCTGCTTAGCCGAATAGTCGTCGGACCCGATGAAGTTGTGCTGCAAGCCCCAGTCGTGGCCGGATTCGTGGAGCACGATCGACTTGAGATAGTCGTACTTGAAGCTCGCGGGCGTCTGGTAGTTCGCGAGCCCGAGCAGCTGCAGCGCTTCGAGCCCGAAGCCCGCCTCGCGGCGCATGCCTTGCGCGTAGAGCGCTTCCTCGCCGGAAAACGTCTTGAGCGCCGTCACGTTCGGCTGTACTTCGAATGGATACAAGATGCTTCCGAACTGCATCAGATCGGCGTCGATGACGATGCCGGTGTGGAACTCCTGGCCGGTGCGCGGATCGTAGACGAGTTGCGCCTCCGCGAAGCCGCCGCCGTTGCTCTCCGTGAGCCAGCGGACGACGTTGTAGCGGATGTCGTCGGGATCCCACGTCGGATCGACGGACGGATCCGGTTGATCCTTGACGATGATCGCATCGCTGATGCCGAGCGGGATGAACGCCTTGTTCCAGGCGAGGAGCGCGTCACGCACAGCCGGGCGATACTCCGGCGGGATCGTGCTGCTCAAGTAGAAGACGAGCGGATGTTTTGACGGCGATGGCCGTTTGCTCGGGTCCGACGGCTGCACGTCCCAGCGGATCGCGTAACGGACATCGCGCGATCGGACGCTGTCGTTGCCGAACTCGAGGTGCGTGTTGTCGAAGTAGCCGACCCGGTCGTCGGCGAGACGCGGCATGAAGTCGGAGTTGTCGGGCGCCTGCGCGATGTTGTAATCGACCTTGATGAGCAGGCTGCGCGGGTCGGGTACATTGTCGATGACGTTCGGCAAATCGGAAGCGAATGTCTGATCCGCCTCGATGAGGACGTTGTCGGGAAACGCCTTTGTCGGACCGAAGTACGTCCGTTGCGAGTCGAGGCGGTAGCCGTTCTCCGGATCTTGGACGTTCAGGACCTGCTTGAGCGTCGTGGCGATGTCCAGCACGTCGCCGAGGAGCGGCGATGCGTCGAACACGATATCGCCGGTCGCGTCGTCCGTCGAGACGATCGGGGCGACGTCGACGGTCGACGATGCGAAGGTCTGCGAGATCGCCAGAGCCGCGGCATTGTTCGTCGCGATGAAGTCGGTGTTCGGCCACGAGATCGCGATCTTGTTATCGACCTTCGAGAAACGGATGAGACGTGCCGGCGCGAAATCGGTCGAGCCGTTGAAGAAGAAGTACCCGCCTATGCCGTTACGCGGTACCGCCGTCTGGATGAAGTCGACGTCGAGCTGCTTGGGAGCGAGCTCGAGGAAGACCTTACCATCTTTGCGCCACACCGTGAAGAGCCCGTGCTGGGCTTGCGCGTCTTTCGTGAACGCGGCATAGGGCACAGGTCCGCCGCCACCACCGCCGTCGCTTGAATCGTCGGCTTCGACCGCGGCGGGTGCTGCGAACAACACGAAAACCGTCAGTGTCGCATAAAAAAAATCGTCTCATGGAAGATATGCCCTCGTAGGTCAAGCGGAACAAGAAATGCCTCCCGGTACGTTACCGATGATAACCGCGTGCCGGAGACGACTCTTCACCGTCGGGCAAGGGTTCCTTGCAGCGCGAGCGTGCGGGCGGGAAGGCCTTTCAGGGCCGTTTCACGCACGGTGAGTCCGGGCGACTCGCGGCCCAACGTCCCATGATTATCTGGCAGAATCGAGTACGAGGAAATCGCATGAACGCGAGAGTTTTGAGCCTTGTCTGCGCGGCGTTCGTCGTGACCGGCATCGTTTTTGGTGCCCCATCGCCGGGCGCGACGAGGGTGAATCCGCTCGTCGCGAAGATGATCCAAGCGTACGGCGGCAGCGCCGTTCTAGGCTCGATCAAAACGCGTGTGGTCACCGTCACGGCGGCGCTTCAGGGCGAAGCCGCGACCATCACGACGACGTATCAATGGCCGAACCATATCGTCCAAGTCATCCAGATCCCAGCGTTGCGCGTCACGGTCACATACGGCTACGATGGTTCGCAGGGCTGGGCGCGAGACACGTACGGCCACATCCAGGCGCAGACCGGCGACCAGCTCGTCCAACTGAAATGCCTCGCTGACAATCCGATCGAGGCCGTGCTCGAGTCGGGCGGCGGAACGAGCGACGTTTCGGTGCGCTCGAGCCGAACCACCGACCACGCCAAACAGTACGATGTCTTGCAGGTCACTCAGCCGGGCTGTCCGGCGACGACGCTGCTGCTCGATCCGAATACGCATCTTGTCGCGCGCGAGACGACCGACTCGCAGACGAACGACTTCTCGAACTACGCCGTCGACCCGGCAGGCGAGATGTATCCGAAGACGGTCGTGACGACGGCGAGCGGCGTGACCACTGTGGGCACTGTGACGTCCGTGCAGGACAATGTCACGCTCGATCCATCGATCTTCGCGATGCCGGTCGCCGGCGCATCGCCCGCGCCCGCTCCGGGTCTCGTTACGGCAACGCCGTCACCAACGCCGACACCCACGGCTCCATCCCCGACTCCGGCAGGCACGCAAGTGCCTCTCGCCACCCACGCCCCTTAGCGAGCGGTCGAGCTTTAGCTCGACCGGAGACGACCTCGCTGAGCGCCGCGAGGGGGTCGCTCTAAGCGGGGCTTCTGAGGCGGCGAGAGCCGCCGAAGAGAGCGGCGTAAGCTAGTTTGCCCCGATGCGAGCCGCGTCCCCGCATGAGCGACGCCCCCTCGCGGCGCGATTTGCGAGACCGCGGCGGTCGACGGTAAACGTCGGCCGCTACATGATGACGTCGATGCCGTTCATATACGGCCTGAGGACATCGGGCACGCGAACGGTTCCATCTTCCTGCTGATAATTCTCGAGAATCGCGAGCAGCGTGCGACCGACGGCGAGCGCGGAACCGTTGAGCGTGTGGACGAACTCCGGGCGCGATTTCGCCTGCGCGCGATAGCGGATGTTCGCGCGCCGTGCCTGGAAGTCGCCGCAGTTGCTGCACGACGAGATCTCGCGATACGTGTTCTGTCCGGGCAGCCACACTTCGACGTCGTACGTCTTTTGCGACGCGAAGCCGGTGTCGCCCGAAGACAGGATCATGACCCGATGCGGCAGCTCGAGCGCGCGCAATAAGCTTTCGGCTTGGGTCACGATCTTTTCGTGGATCGCCGCACTCTCATCCGGACGGCAAAGCGAAACGAGCTCGACTTTTTCGAACTGATGCTGGCGGATGAGTCCGCGCGTGTCCTTCCCGGCAGCGCCGGCCTCTTCGCGAAAGCAGGCGGTATACGCGGTGTAAAGCTTCGGCAGCGCATCGGCGTCGAGGGTCTCCCGGCGATGCAGATTGACGAGCTGCACTTCGGATGTCGGTGAGAGGAACAGCGTGCCGTCCTCGACCGAGAACATGAGGTCGCTGAACTTGGAAAGATGCCCTGTCGCTTCGACGCTCTCGCGATTGACCAAGAGCGGAGGTGCGATCTCCTTGAAACCGGCCGCCGTGTTGCGCTCCAGGAAGAAGTTGACGAGCGCTCGATTCAAGCGCGCACCAAGTCCCGCCAGAACGGTGAAACGGCTTCGCGCGAGCGACACCCCGCGCTCAAAGTCGAGAATGCCGAGCCGCTCGCCGATCTCCCAATGCGGACGCGGCTCGAACGAGAACGCCGGCGGCGTTCCGTACTCGCGCAGTTGGACGTTCGCGCTCTCATCGGCGCCGTCGGGAACGTCATCAGCGAGGATATTCGGAACGTTCGCAAGCAGCGCGCTCAGCCGCGAATCGAGTGCTGCCGCTTCCTGCTCCTGCTCCTTGATCCGCTCGCCGATCTTCGTCGACTGCTCACGGAGCGCCGCAAGCGCTTCGGGCGCCTTCTCCTTCGCGGCAGCGAACTCAGCCGAGAGTTTGTTCCGCTCAGCCTTCAGGACGTCGAGCGACGTGACGCCGGCGCGCCAACGTGTGTCGAGCTCGAGGTAGTCGTCGACGACGGCAGTGGAAAGCTGACGGCGGCTCAGAGCGCGCCGAACGCGGTCAGGATTTTCTCTGATGAGCGCGCGGTCGAGCATGGGCCGCTATTATCGGATAAGCGGTCCATGCCCTACCCGGTCCGGTCGAGCCGAAGCTCGACCGCTACATCGACTCTCGTCGCGTCAGAAGCTGGATGCGAAGCGCTGTTTCGGAGCGTTCTCCGAACACATCCGCTTGAGCTCGTCCGGATGCGACGATTTCTCGAGCGCCGCTTCGAGCGTGATGCGACCGTCGGTGACGAACGCAGCCAAGCTCTTCTCGAGCGACATCATGCCGGCAGCCGAACCCGTCTGGATAGCGTTCATCATCTGCGCCGGCTTGTTCTCGCGGATGAGATTCCGCACGCCTGGCGTGCCGATGAGGATCTCCATCGCACAGACGCGTCCGTCGTTGTTGACGCGCGGCACGAGCGTCTGCGTGAATACCGCTTCGAGAACGCCCGCCAACTGGAGCCGCACCTGCTCTTGTGCTTCAGTCGGGAAGACGTCGACGATGCGGTTGATCGATTCCGGCGCCGACGTGACGTGGAGCGTGCCGAAGACGAGGTGACCCGTCTCGGCGGCCGTGAGCGCGAGCGAGATCGTCTCGAGATCGCGCATCTCGCCGACGAGGATGACGTCAGGATCTTGCCGGAGCGCCGAGCGCAGCGCGTTGTGGAACGAGAGCGTGTCGCGGCCGACCTCGCGCTGGCTGATGACCGACTTTAAGTTCTGATGGAGGAACTCGATCGGATCTTCGATCGTGACGATCCGGACCGCTTCGCGACGGTTGATGAAGTTGATCATCGCGGCGAGCGTCGTCGACTTGCCCGAACCCGTCGGCCCGGTGACGACGACGAGGCCGCGCGGCTTCTTCGTCACTTCCGCGACGATCGGCGGAAGATCCATGTCCTCGAGCGCGGGCGGCAAACCGGGGATCGCGCGGAGCACTGCGCTGACGCTGTCGCGCTGAAAGCACGCATTGACGCGGAAGCGCGAGACGCCCGGCAGCGAGTATGCGAAGTCGACCTCGCGGTTCTCGATGAGCGCGTTCGTCTCGTCGATCTTCGAGATTGCGGCGACGAGCTCTTGAGCGGCGCCCGGCGACAGCACTTCCGTCGCGATCGGCGTCAGCCGGCCGTGAATCCTGATCATCGGCGGACTGCCGACGACGAGGTGGAGATCGGAAGCGCCCTTCTCGACCATCGCCTTCAGCAACTCATCCATCTTGATCGGGTACATCGAGCCTCCAGATTCGACAAGCGGGGCCGGGCACGGAGCGAGGGTCGCTATCGGGCCGCGACAAAGCATGCCAGGCTCGCACGTCGCGAGCGCGCGGCGAAACCCCCACGTTAAAAATATCGGCCGCCACCCGGTCGCCCTCGGAGGGTGTGAGCGATAGCACTAATCGAGGTCCCGCGAAATCGTGTGACCATCGCAGAGGCCCTATCCGCGATGGCCGCGGTCCCGCTGCGACGCGCAAGAACCGTCAGCATCAGCGTCCGCGACGCTATCGGCCGGACGCTCGCGTCCGGAGTCCGCGCGGTCGAGGACGTGCCGCCGTTCTCGCGCTCGCGGGTCGACGGCTACGCTGTCATGGCGGACGACGTCGCCGGCGCTTCGACGGAGAGGCCTGCGACGGTGAGAGTCGTCGGTGAAGTCGCTATGGGAGCGGCCCCGCCCGGTCCGATCGCGCGCGGTCAGGCTATGCGCATCTCGACCGGCGGCGCGTTGCCGCCCGGCGCCGATGCCGCCGTCATGATAGAAGATACGGAAGAGTCCGACGGCATCGCGACCGTCCGCGAC